>JACLAC010010273.1_pt1 | contig 64000 bp, 60 predicted proteins | sample 8027881 | NCBI WGS metagenome assembly JACLAC01 (sample SAMN15725517, study PRJNA655200) | protist metagenome | isolation source: fluorescence activated cell sorting (FACS) single amplified genomes of... | place: Spain: Blaines Bay Microbial Observatory, Mediterranean Sea | collected 2016-01-19
AAACAGCAGCAGCTAGAGACTTATTTTACCCAGCAGCAAAGTGATCTGGCAGTGACAGGCAAGACAGTAGAAAGTTTCCAGATAGCTGCAGAGAGTAAGTTGATCACAATTCGAGATGCAAAACAGGTAGCGTTGCAGGAGTACCTGCAGACAATTAAAGCCCAGAGCATCGACTTAGCCAAAAACAAGCTTATCGCTGAGAGCATGTGGGCCTTGCCCAATTTCTTTCGAAATTACATTCCAGAGCAGAATCTAGAGGAGGCTGATCTCAATAGAATGCGAGAAGAATTACTAGGATACTGGGAAAACGAGTTTACTGACAGTTACCAGCAATTGAATGGTGGGACAGACCCAGAGACTGAGAAGTATTTCTCCAAGTTAGACAATGCAAGCATTGCTTTGCAGCATGCTTTTATTGTCAATAATCCCAATCCAATCGGGCTAAAGGATGCGCTTAACAAACGAGATGAAACGGCTTACAGTAGGCTCCACTCGGAATTACAGCCCTTCATCCGAGACTATCTAAAAACGCATGGATTCTATGATATCTTCCTTGCGGATGCTAGGAGCAGTCGAGTTGTTTATTCAGTTTTCAAGGAAATTGATTTTGGTACTTCTTTGGCAGATGGACCTTTTGCTGAGACAGCATTAGGGAGGATTTTTCAGCAAGTGAACTCTGCTGATGCTCCTGGTGAGTTTTTTGTTGAGGATTTTAAGCCGTATTGGCCAAGTTTTGATACTCCGGCTGCGTTCATGGCGGTTCCTATTTTTGAAGAAACCTTGACGGGTCAAACCCAATTGGGAGTGGCAATTTTCCAGTTTCCTGTGGACCGTTTTAAGAATGTGATGAGTGATCGCAGCGGTTTGGGGGAGACTGGGGAAACTTACCTCGTTGGTAATGACCTACGCTTGCGTTCTGATTCTTTTCTGGACCCTCAAAATTTTTCTATAGAGATCTCGTTCGCTAGAGGTACGATAATGGAAACAGCGCCTGTCCAGGCAGGTCTGTTTGGAGAAGCAGGAGTGGGCGTTGTAAAAAATTATCTGAACCAGTATGTGCTAAGTGCTTGGAGTCCGTTCAAATTTGAAAAATTCAATTGGGTGATAGTCAGTGAAATAGCAGTCAGTGAAGTGCTTAATCCGAGGGACGTGGAGGGGGCTGAATTCTATGCGCGTTTTGTAGAGTTGAACCAATACTATGATCTGTTTCTGATCCATCCAGATGGTGAAATCTTCTACACTGTTGCTAAAGATATCGATTACCAAACAAATATACTGAGCGGACCCTACTCACAAAGTAGTTTGGGCAGAGTGGTACGACAGGTGATGAATACAGAAAACATAAGCTTCATAGACTTTGAGTTATACGCTCCAAGTGGAATGGCACCAGCTGCGTTTCTAGTGAATCCAGTCCTAAGGGTTTCATTGCAAGAAGAAAACGATTGGCAGGAATTTATTAAAACGTGGTCTGGCGTTCAAGAGGGGGAGGGAAATACTTGATTGTTAGTTGCCCTCCAACTTTCCGACAGCACCTTGAATGAGGTCATGTTGCAACGCACAGGTCTCGGAGAGACTGGAGAGTCTTACCTGGTCGGCCCTGATCTCAAACTACGAACCAGCACCCGAGATCCCAACCGCAACCTTGCTTCCTCTCTCAGCGGAGAAGTCTCTCTCAATGGGGCTGATACCGAACCCGTCCGTCTGGCTCTGGCAGGTCAGAGTGACACCGGCCTCTATCAGAACTACAACGGCGACTGGGTGCTGGCTTCCTTCTCTCCAGTCAATGTTCATGACCAGACCTGGGCTCTGATCACCGAGATTCAGGCTTCTGAAGTCCTACGCCCTGTCTGGATCCTGGGCCTGGTGGTGCTGGTTCTGCTGCTGGCTGTAGTGGCCCTGGTGATCCAACTAGCCCTTTTCTTCTCCCGCAACATTACTCAGCCCGTCTCTCAGACTGCGCTGGCCCTGCAAACCATCGCCGAAGAGCAAGACCTGACCATACAAGTCGAGGTTGAACAGCAAGATGAGATCGGCCAGATGGCTGAAGCGATGCGCCAGATGGTCTCTCAACTCAATAGCGCTCTGCAGCACGTGGAGTTGTCCTCTCGTCAGGTCCAGCAGGAGTCGAGCGTGTTGGAGAGTACCGGTCGGCAGTTAGCCGAGCAGTCCTCAGCCCAGGCAGCTTCACTGGAGGAGATCAGTTCTTCGATGGTAGAGTTGAACGCCCAGACCAAGCACAACCATGAACTCTCGACCCAGGCTAGTAGTAAGAGTCAGCAGATGAGCCGTCAGGCGCAGACCAGCAGTGAGCAGATGCAGCGTTTCACGAAGACGATGGCTGAGATTGAGTCCTCGACGGAGAATGTGACAAAGATTACTTCGTTGATCAGTGAGATTGCAGCTCAGACCCGGATGCTGGCGATCAATGCCTCGATTGAAGCAGCACGAGCGGGAGTGCATGGAGCCGGATTTGCGGTAGTGGCCCAGGAGGTTCAGGAGTTGGCAGCCCAGACGGCGGAGTCAGCTGAAGAGATTGCCAGAGTGGTGGGAGCTTCAGTAGAGAAGGCTCAATCTGGTAGGAAGATCTTGAGTGAGGCTCGGAGTTCATTGGAAGAGATTTTTGGGACAACGGAGTCGGTAGCGGAGATGACGCAGATGATCCGTCAGGCTGCTGAGGAGCAGTCACAAGGCATCCGTCAAGTAAACCAGGCGTTGGAGGAGTTGAATCAGATGACGATGGAGAATGCACAGTTTTCGGAGGTAAATGCCAAGTCGAGTTCACAGTTGTCCCAGCAGGCTGCAGAGTTGTTGGAGGTGGTACACCAGTTCCATTTGTGGGAGGGGGCAGAAGAAGAGGAAGAAGAGAGGGAAAGTCCAACTGCCTTGCCTGATCCTGAAGAAAATGAGGTTATGGAAATAATGCCGACAAACTAGACTTTCCTGAACAACACTACCACTAATCTATCCGACCCAGCGAGAATCCTCGAGTGAGATGGCGACGTACCAGGATTACAATCAGAATTCCTGGAATCAACGTCAAGACCCCGGCTGCTGAGAGAATCGGCACGTTTGCAGTAAAAACACTGGACACCCGAGACATGATTGCTCCGATTGGCTTGACGTCAATCGTTGTTAGCGCATTGGAGAGAATGACCTCAGTCCACGAAAACAAGAAGCAGAAGAAGGCGGCAACAGCAATTCCCGGGGCTATGTTAGGCAGTAGAATCTTTCGAAAATAAGTGGCCAGATTGTAGCCATCAATGCGCGCCAATTCATCTAACTCAGTTGGCACAGAAGAGATGAACCCTTCAAGAATCCAGATTGCAATTGGTAGATTGAAGAAGCAGTGAGCTAGTGCCACTGCGATGTAGGTGTCGATAAGATTGAGATCAAAGATTTATATATACTTAGACGTTACATAAATGTGACTAAATTGTATTTAAGCCAATTATTACTAAGAATTGGTAGTTATTTTACTTCATATAATTTTTCTATAAAGTAAGAAAAGAGAGGGTGAGTGCTAGTTCCAGATCATGTGTTCAAAATCTGAAGAGGACTGTATTGGATGACTTCAAAAAACTCTATGCGTTGACCAAGTATTTAGATCGGAATCACTGATCAAATAGATTGGGCTGAAAATGCCCAACTCGTTTCTTATCAGAACGCCCACACTTTTTACAACCAACATGTCTGACCCGATTGATTATTCTATGTTGATATCTGTGCTCTGGTACATTAGGGCAAATCCACCAAGCATTGTATTTTGAATGAGGTAAATGGTCATTGGGTAGGGTATCATTATTCGTATAGTCCCAATGAATACAGATTTCTGGAAAATGTAAGAGCAGATTGTTCGTGGAAGAAGGAAGCCGACCACTACAAAAAGGACAGCCCAATGACTTGGATTTTCCTGTTCGATTTCTAATTTCTGCGGCCCAACTATGATCGTGGGCAATATCGCACTTCCACCAAGCCTTTTTTGAAGAACCGACAACTAATTCAAATGGATTCAAGTGTTGGTTCTTTTCATAATCCCACTCCAGAAGTAGATCTGGGTGTAAATCTCCAAAACTGCCACCTTCCGTTGGAATATGGCCCACGCAGAATGGACAACCAGACCCCTTCGGTCTTGTCCTGCTGTCAATAGTTGCAGGATACTCATGACCTTTCTCACAAATCCACCAAGCTTTGTAACCAGAGCCAGCAGAATATTCGAATGGTGAAAATACATTCTTCAGAACAGATTATCTAATTGCTACGTGTATTGGGGAAGATTTCTTAAAAACAAATGGTACCATTCTTGCGGAATGTGTCCTCAGAAACATCCCTGTTAGATCAGGCTCTTGAAGAGTTTTGAAGGATAGAGAGAGTTTTGCAAATCTGGTGTCTGAGAAGACACGACTGGGTAAGGAGAAACATGCTGGATAAAAATACAGAGGCTCAACCGAAGGTCTTGCTCTGTGAAGCTAACCTACGCCGAGAGAGGGGGAAAAACCAGGACTGGAACGGGAAGGTGCGAGAGACAATGATGCGTAAATTTCTGGAAGGAATTGTCGAGGCTGATTGAACAGAAATGAGAGACCGGCACAAGTCCGGTCCCTCGAGCCATATTTACTTAATGGACGCAGAGGCTCCAACTTCCTGGAGCTTCTTGACGATCTCTTCGGCTTCTTCTTTAGGGCAGCCTTCTTTTACGGTCTTCGGCGCACTCTCAACAAATTCCTTCGCCTCCTTCAGGCCAAGTCCGGTGATTGCTCGGATTTCCTTGATCACGTTAATCTTTTTCTCACCAGCAGCATCAAGGACGACGTCAAATTCGGTCTTCTCTTCGGCTGCAGCCTCGCCACCACCAGCACCACCAGCCGCGGGCGCGACAGCAACCGCTGCAGCGGCAGCGCTCACACCAAACTTCTCTTCCAGCTCTTTGACCAACTCAGACAATTCCAGCACCGTCATATTAGCAATATGCTCGATCAATTGCTCTTTGGTAATTTCAGACATTTCGATTTCCTTTCAATAACTTGGATTAGGCAGCAGACCTTGCTTCGGCAACAGCTGTCAACGTACGAACAAACTTGGCTGGAACCTCGTTGAGTGTGCGAACCAACTGGGTAGACGGTGCCTGCAATACAAAGAGCACCTTGACAATCAGTTCCTCCCGACTTGGGAGTTTGGCCAGCGCCTCGACCTCTCCTGCATTCAGCAGGGATGCACGATTGGCGTCGGATAGCACACCCGCCTTGATTACCAACTGAGGATTGGTCTTGGCGAATTCCGTGAGAATCTTTGCCTGACCCACAGGGTCAGATGGCGAGTATACCAAGGCACAGGTATCAACAAAATCTTTCTCCAAAACACCAAAGGGAGTTCCCTCGGAGGCAATGCGAGCTAGAGTGTTTTTGAGCACCTTCATAGTCGAAGCTGAATTGCGCAACTGCTGTCGCAGCTCCACAATCTTGTTAGCTTCCAGACCTCGATAGTCGACTAATACGCCAGCGGCGGCGTTGTTAAAGATCTCCCGGATCTCGTCCACGACCGTTGCTTTTTGAGAACGATCCACGAGAACCTCTGATAGAAATTTCACGAGTAAACCGGGCTTCCAAAGAAGACCGGAGAGAGTACATCAGGTCGTTACTGCATTACGCAGAAACTGCTGATGATCAGGCAGGGCAGTTCTGAAGAGAGCAAGGTAGGGCTTGCTCCAGCACCACAATTGTCTCGGCGGGGAAGATTAAGCCAGTTAAGGCCCCAGCTGTCTTCAACAACTGCTTGCCAGATATGTGAAGGTGAGCTTTAGGGCTCGCCGGTGACTCCCTATCAGGAGTCAATTCAATAAAATTTTATAAACTTATACGCAGTCCGGGTCCCATCGTGGAACTGATAAAGCACTGGCGCATGTAGACCCCTTTAGAGGTCGAAGGCTTGAGCCGTTGAACTGAATCAACAAAGGAGTGGATATTTTCGGACAACTGGTTCACATCGAAAGAGATCCGGCCAACAGGTGCATGTAGGTTACCTTGCTTGTCAACACGGAATTCAACCTGACCAGCCTTGATGTCTTTTACAGCATTGGCCACATCCATGGTGACAGTTCCCACTTTCGGGTTCGGCATCAAACCACGAGGTCCCAGGATTTTTCCAAGGCGACCCACAACATTCATCACGTCGGGGGTGGCGACAACACGATCATAATCGAACCAGCTTTCCTTCTGAATTCGCTCAGCGATGTCTTCGGCTCCAACATAATCGGCTCCAGCTTCTTCAGCTTCACGAGCTTTTTCTCCCTTGGCAAAGACCAGTACGCGGACTTCTTTACCCAGCCCGTGAGGCAGAGAGCAGGTTCCACGAACCATCTGATCTGCCTTGCGAGGATCCACACCGAGTCGGAGGACGACATCTACAGTTTCGTCAAACTTGGTTGCTTTCACTTCCTGCAGGAGCTGCAGGGCTGCTTCAAGTGAATACTGCTCTTCTAGTTCAACTTTTTCACGGATTGCCTTCTGGCGCTTACTCAGCTTCTTCATTTTTATCTCCTTAATCGCCGATTGCCACACCCATACTACGAGCTGTTCCAGCGATGATCGCTTTGGCAGCTTCAATGTCGTAGCAGTTGAGGTCTGGTAATTTGGTTTTGGCAATTTCCGCTAACTGGCCTTGTGAGAGAGTTCCAACCGTGGCGGTATTGGGTGTGGCCGAACCTTTGCCAAGCTTGAGGGTTTCCTTGATCAAGACCGAGGCAGGTGGGGTCTTTGTGATGAAACTGAATGAGCGATCTTTGTAGACTGTGATCACGACTGGAATGATCGTATCGAGTCCCTGCGTACGAGCATTGAATGCCTTGCAGAACTCCATGATGTTGACGCCATGCTGGCCAAGGGCTGGTCCAATTGGCGGCGAGGGGTTGGCCTTCCCAGCAGCAACTTGCAGCTTGATGAAGGCCTTTACTTCTTTTGCCATGAAAACCTGTTGGAGTAGTCAGCGTTGGGTAGAACTCCCAACTCCTACTGTTTAGGCCTTTACCACCTTGTCGAAATCGACTTCGACAGGGGTTGGGCGGCCAAAAATACTGACAAGCACCTTAAGCTTGCCACGTTCGTGACTGATCTCGTCGATCACACCACTGAAGTTGCTGAAAGGGCCTTCGGTGATCATCACCTTCTGCTCCCGAACAAATTCTTCTTCCACGCTGGCTTGCTGGAAACCGCTGTTGATCTGTTCCTTGATCGCCATCAATTCTTCATTACTGAGAGGTATCGGAGGAATGTAGCGGTTTTCTTCGTGATGCTTGCGTCCAACGAAACCAGTGACCCGATTGGTTTTAATAATCAGGTGCCAGAGATCCTCCTGCAGGTCCATGTGCAACAGCAGATAGCCAGGGAAATATTTCTGCGTAACAACACGCTGTTTCCCACCTTTGCTGCGAGTGACCTCTTCAGAGGGGATGAAGATCTCTCCGACCAAGTGCTGAAGTCCTCTGATCTCTAGTTGTTTTTCGATCGTTTGTTGGACCCGCTTCTCATATCCGGTGTGGGCCTGGAGAATGTACCACTTGAAGTGGCTACTTTCGACGGGTACCGGTTCGGTAGGTTCAACCGTATCAGTTAAAATATTTGAATTTTCGGGATTCAGTTCGCTATCGCTCATCACATATCTCTTAGCCAGAAATCAGGAGTTGCATCAAGTTGGAGAGTCCAAGATCCGCCACCCCCAGATAGATGGCGATGATCAGCGATACCAGAACCACGATCGAAGTTTGCCGGATCGTGCGCTCGCGGGTCGCCCATTGGATACGTTTAAATTCGGCTTGGACGTCAATAAAAAATTGACGGATTCTACTGAACATGGCCTTGTTTGATTGGACGTGATAACGGGTCTGCCAGAACCGAGACAGGGCGGGAATCGTTGCTTGGTGCTGTGCAGGCCAGACAGGGGTCGAACCTGCGACCTGCGGATTTGGAATCCGCTGCTCTACCAGCTGAGCTACTGGCCTGTACAAGGTGACAGTTCAATGTCACTGGAGCCCGAGAGCAGGATTGAACTGCCGACCTTTTCCTTACCAAGGAAACGCTCTACCACTGAGCTACCCGGGCCCATCGCTGGTGGTGGGGAGAGAAGGATTCGAACCTTCGAAGGCTTAGCCAACAGATTTACAGTCTGCCCCCTTTGACCGCTCGGGAATCTCCCCACACAATCGTTCCTGGAGCTGGCTGACGGATTTGAACCCCCGACCTGCTGATTACAAATCAGCTGCTCTACCAACTGAGCTAAGCCAGCTAAGGAAAGCGAACAATATTATGCAAAATTTACGGTGATGTCAACTTTCTTTTCTAGGTCAATCCACCTGATTTGACTGCCATTCTCGCTATTGGCAACAGGATTCTCACTTGCAACTTTTTTGACCCTCCGTACTTTGAATGTATCTTTAGGCCTCTGCTATACGCCACTCTCCAGCCTCAATTGTCGATGTCCCAGCCGGCCAGTGAAACCCCGATGATGCGCCAGTTCCATGATGCTAAGCGGCAGCATCCGGACAAGATACTCTTCTTCCGCATGGGAGACTTCTACGAAATGTTCGGGGATGATGCAGTGACAGCTGCTCCCATTCTCCAGATTGCGCTGACTTCTCGGAACAAACAGCAGGAAGGGGCAATTCCAATGTGTGGTGTCCCCTATCGAGCTTTTGAGAGCTATCTAAATCGTCTGACCGCTGCTGGATACAAGGTCGCTATTTGTGAACAGACGGAAGATCCTGCTAAAGCCAAAGGCCTAGTCAACCGAGAAATTGTCCGGATTGTTACGCCTGGAACGACCGTTTCCCCCGAACTTCTTCCCCCTGACGACAACCACTATCTGGTTGCCTTGCTTTGGCAGGTGCGTCCAGCTGGTATTGGGCTAGCTAGAGCGGATCTCTCAACTGGTGAACTGGAAATCACAGAGTTTGAAGAAAGTGAAAAGTCGTTGTGCCTAGACTTTTTGCGTCAGCTACAACCAAGCGAGGTATTGCTTCCAGAGGCTCGAACTGAGGGTGAAGCTCAGTTTGTACAGACCATCCTACAACTACTGAAGCAACTTCCGAAGGTTGGGGATCAGGTAGTGACCATCCGCTCGGCTTATGATTTTGATACGCAGACTGCACGGCAGAGACTTCTCGAACATTTTGGCATACTGAACCTTGCTGGGTTTGGTGTGGAGGAATTGATGCGAGGAACACGGGCTGCTGGAGCATTGCTGCAGTACATGGGTGAGACACAACAGTGCAGCTTGTCGCACATAACCAGTATCCGTCAGTTACAACGGAGTCAGACAATGCCACTGGATGAAACAACTATCCGCAATCTGGAGATCTTCGAAACCTCCACCGGACAGAAGCGGCATACACTCTTTCATGTGCTCAATCAATGTGTGACTCCGATGGGAGCACGCCAGTTGAGACAGTGGCTACGCTATCCACTATTAGATACTGGATCTTTGGAAGCTCGCTATGATGCGATCGAAGAGTTCCAGCAGTTGGGTCGAATGCGACAGGGACTACGTGAGCAGTTGTCTCATGTCCAGGATCTGCCCAGAATTGCAGGGCGGATTAGTTTGCCAGTTGCAGGCATCGGCGACTTCCTCTCTTTGCGTAGTTCGTTGGAACCCTTGCAATTGTTACCAGAGTTGATGGCACCCTTGTCAACCCCATTACTGGTCGAGATGGGTGCTTCCTTTGATCCCCTGAAAGACCTGCTTACTTTACTGGAACAGCGGTTGCTGCCAGAGCCTTCCTTGAAATTGGCAGAGGGCGGTTACATCTCCGATGGAGTATCGCAGGAGTTGGATGACCTACGGCTCTTGACCACAGATTCCAAAGAGTTTCTCAATCGAATGTTGCAACAGGAGCGGGAACGAAGTGGTATTGCCAGCCTTAAGCTAGGCTTCAATAGGGTTTTTGGCTACTATTTGGAAGTCAGTAATACTCACAAGAATCGGGTTCCCAGCCATTATCTTCGCAAGCAGACTCTGACCAATGGGGAACGCTATATCACTCAGGAACTCAAGGAGTTTGAAGAGAAAATTCTTAGCGCAGAAGAACGCAGTGTGGAGTTGGAGCAAGCACTGTTTGCTAGACTAAGACAGGAGGTTCTTCAGCAACTTGGACGCCTTCAGGAAAGTGCTCGCAAATTAGCTATTTTAGATGTTCTGTCTGGTTGGGCAGAACTGGCTTTGGCAGCCAACTATGTAAGACCTTGCTTACTGGAAACTGAACATTCGAGAAAACTTCGTTTACAGGCTTCTCGGCATCCAGTGATTGAGCAACTGGATCTGGGCGAACCATTTATCCCGAATGACATTGACTTGGAGGAAGAAAGGCGACAAGTTCTGCTGATTACAGGCCCCAATATGGCCGGTAAGTCGACGTTCATGCGCCAGGTCGCTCTGAACGTATTGATGGCCCAAACTGGCTGTTTTGTGGCAGCTGCTTCCGCTGAAATGACGCTAGTAGATCGAGTATTTACTAGAGTTGGGGCTTCTGACAACCTCAGTCAGGGACAGAGTACCTTCATGGTGGAAATGAACGAGGCAGCAGCAATTCTCAACAATGCTTCGGAAAACAGCCTGATCGTCTTAGATGAGATTGGTCGCGGTACGAGTACCTTTGACGGAATCAGCATTGCTTGGGCGATTGTAGAACATCTCCACGAATTGGGCTCACTGACACTCTGTGCGACGCACTATCATGAACTCACAGAACTGGCGCAGCAATTGGCCGGAGTTGTGAATGCAAGCGTACACATAGAGGAAGATGGTGAATGCATTGTTTTTTTACGCAGGATTAGTCCGGGAGAAGCGGACAAGAGCTACGGAGTACAGGTTGCTCGACTGGCTGGACTGCCACCCCTATTGATTCAGCGGGCCCAGCAGATTTTGCAGACTCTTGAGCAGGCCCATACTTTGGGACATGTAGTTCAAGCGGTTCCGCCCGGTTATGATAATCAAATCATGCATCAAGAAGCAACAACACAAGCATCTGTCAACGGAGCCCAACTGCAACTTTCATTGTTTGCTGAGGATTCCTGGCTAGTTGAGGAATTACGAGCGCTCAATTTATCGCAAACCACCCCACTGGAGGCACTAAATCTGCTACATGAGTTGCAGCAGCGCCTGCAGTGATTCCTGTTTCCTTGTTCCTTGGAGAAGCGCTCCATGGCCCCAACCCGTGTGGCTATTTACCCGACTAGTTCTAATCCTCCGACCCTCGGGCACGCTGATATCGTTACGCGTGCCGCCTGGCACTTTGAGCACGTCTACTGGGCGGCGGCTGTGAATCCGGAGAAGGAATATCTCTTCACTCAGGAAGAACGCAAGGAGATGATGCAGGCGTATGTGGATCATCTACCTGGTTTAGAGAACGTGAGCGTTGATGCCTATCAGGGGCCAACTGTACGCTATGCACAAAGCAAAGGTGCGAGTGTGCTCATCAAGGGATTGCGCAGTACAAACGACTTTCATGGGGAACTGCAACAAGCAATTGGCAATTTGGGGATTGATCCTCAACTAGAAACCTTCTGCCTGTTTGGTCGGCCAGATCTTTTTGTGGTTAGTTCCACACTTGTGAGGGAGGTAGCTTTGTTGGGAGAGCGCATTGATTCCTATGTCATTCCTCCGGTAGCAGAACATATTTACACAATTCTGAAAAACCAGGGACTGCTACCTGTCAAGTAATTTTGGATTCCTCACCCAGGATTGGTGGGATGTTAGGAAAGGATTTTCGCAGTGGATACGATCAATTTGGAAGCGTCGCCACGCTTACGTTGGCGGTCTGACTGGTTTTTCCTCGTACTGGCACTGCTCGGTGGAGTAGCTTTGGCGACAGCTGAGTTTGTTGATCCTACGGTATTTAGTCCACTGACTCCGCCGGAGGGAATACACAATTGGCTGGGGTTGCCAGGTGCATTGATTGTGGGGTCGCTGCTGGAGATATTTGGGCCACCAACTCCTTTACTGTTCTGGTTTCTGATCCCTCTGAGTAGACCACATTGGCATCGCTTTTCTCTGCTCAGCGGATGGTATCATGCCTTGTTGCTTTGCTGGTTCCTTTCAATTCTGCATGTGTTAGTGCTGACACTGGAACATAGCACAGTCCCATTCCAAGGGCTCTGGAGCTACGGTTACTTGGGGCTGTTGGGTTCACAGTGGATCTTGCAGCATCTGCCTCACCAAGAGGCTACTGCAGTGATCGGTGCGGTTTGTTTCTATCTGAGTGTACGTGTCTACACTGCTCTACCTTTCCTGCCAATCCTGCGAGGTCTTGCTTTGCTGACTGTTGGCGCTTTCGGGCTGGTGCATACGTTGCCCTGGGAAGCAATTCCCAGGGGATTAAACAGAGCTTGGGAACAGTTGAAGTACAACCTGCGGATCATGGCGCTGATGCCCGAAACTATCTCAGTTAAGAAGCCAGCAACAGTACAGGAAGTAGAAGAGGATTTCTTGCTGACCGATAATCCCTCGATGCTGGATCAGTTGGAACGCAAGGATCCGAACAACCTGAATGAAGTAGCCATGCTATATGAGCAGTGGTTGCAGTATCAGGAGGAAGAAGAAGTTATTGAAATTCCAGTTTTGACTACCATTCCAAGAGAATTACCCAACCCGGTTGGACTCTTTGTGGGGCCCACAACTTTCCCGAAAAAACCTCATCCATTTCCCTGATTTTGTGGAGTCCTGTTGATGAAAGAACTGCTAGTTAAGTTACTCGAACGAAAGAATCTGAGCCGGGAAGAAGCTCGGGAGATGATTCTCTGGATCATGAGTGAAGAAGCGGTTCCTACACAGGCAGCTGCGTTACTTGCACTGCTCCAGGCCAAAGGTGCAACTACAGATGAGATTGTCGGTGCAGCGCGTGCCATGCGAGAGCGCTCCGAAAAAATCCAGGCTCCAAGTGACGCAATTGATACTTGCAGTACCGGGGGGAATGGCATCAGTACCTTCAATATTTCCACCTGTGCTGCGTTGATTGCCGCTGCTGGAGGAGCTGTTGTTGCCAAGCACGGAAATCGGAGCAACACGCGACGTAGCGGTAGTGCAGAAGCTCTACAGGCACTGGGAGTAAAAATTGATTTGGACCTTTCGCAAGTCGAAGCTTGCCTGCAGGAATTAAAACTCTGCTTCTGTTATGCGATTAAGCACCATCCTGCAATGCGATTTGCTGGTTCAATTCGTCGAGAGCTAGGAATCCAGACAGTTTTCAACATTCTTGGACCATTGACCAATCCAGCTCAAGTTCATCGCCAGCTGGTGGGTGTGCCCAATGTGGAATGGACTTTTCGAATTGCTCAGGTACTTGCGGAACTTGGGGCAGAACGCGCGCTTGTGGTTCATGGTGCTGATGGTCTTTGTGAGCTAACCACAACAGCCAAAACCCATGTTGCGGAGCTCCGAGATGGTAAGGTCGAACTGTATCAACTGGAACCTGAAGATGTAGGCCTACCGAACGGTAATTTGGAGGAGATGCGCGTTAATAGTCCAGAAGAGAGTGCCTTGATGATTCGAGAGATTCTTCAAGAAAAAAACCAGGGTACCCCACGACATGTCGCTCTTTATAATGCTGCAGGCGCTCTGGTAGTCGCAGGAAAGGCAGAGAATCTGAGGGATGGTGTGGAGCAGGCAACACAACTAGTAGAATCTGGCAAGGCTTGGCAACGCTTGGAAGAACTAGTCAAGTTCACGAATCAGGCAGCATAAGTTAGGGGTCTCCCTCGACTAAGTACCCCATAGCTTTGTGAAGATTTTGTCAGGGAACCAGAACAGTAGATCCTGTTGTTCGGCGGCCTTCGAGATCAGCGTGGGCCTGCGCAACTTCACTTAGAGGATAGCGTTGATTGATCGAAATCTTGACCTTGCCACTACCAAGAGCTCCGAACAGTGCCTGGGAACTGTCGAGCAATTCGGCACGAGTAGCAATATAGGAAAAGAGTGTTGGGCGCGTGTAGAACAAACTCTTTGGATTGAAGACTCGCAGATCCACTGGAGGCACCGGTCCGGAAGATTGACCAAAGCTCACGAATAAACCTCTTGTACTCAGACAGCCGATCGTTCCCTCGAAAGTTTCGCACCCTACTGAATCATAGACCAACCGAACGCCCTTCCCATTGGTGATTTCCATTACCTGATCCAAGAAGTTTTCTTGCTCATAATTGATCACGAAGTCACATCCGTTATCTCGAGCCAAAGATTCTTTGGCGGGCGAACTGACCGTGCCAATCACTGTACAACCCAAGGCTTTTGCCCACTGACAGGCAATCAGTCCAGTTCCTCCAGCAGCAGCGTGAAAGAGAATCACATCATCTGCCTGAACTCTTCCGATACGGTGTATCAGGTATTCTGCGGTCATCCCTTTCAGCATGGAGGCTGCGGCGACTTCATCTTTCACGTCATCTGGAATGGGAACCACCAGGTTAGCCGCAATCTGAGAGACTTCACTATAAGCATTGGTCCCACCGACATAGACAACCCGATCTCCTTTCTTGAATTCCTTGACTGCACTACCAATCTTTTCCACAACACCAGCGGCTTCCTTACCTAGTCCACAGGGTAGGTTGAGAGGATAGAGACCACTCCGCTGATAGGTGTCAATGAAGTTCAGGCCAATGGCTGTATGGCGAATACGGATTTCTTCAGAACCAAGTTCAGGTAGATCGACGGATTCCCAGCACATGACTTCCGGACCTCCCTGTTCGTAAATACGAATCGCGTTCAGCATGATCTCCTTAAAGATGATGGGTTAAATGAGTCTCTTGAGAATAGCGATCAGAAATTTTCTGACAAGCGGGAAACGTACATGTAATGCGAAAGTTTTATTGTAGTTGTTTGGTGAGTTATTCAAACAATCGCTCGGTAAAGGTCCGAACAGCTAGAGAGAGGACAAAAAGCTGATAGATTTGTTCGACTTCAATCAGCCACTATTCACGTTTCATTTTGCAAAAAGTATTATCGGTTTGTCGCAGTAACCTCCGGAATCCTTTGGTTTGAATTTGAGGAGGCTTGCCATTTGTAAACAATTAAAATGGATTGATAATCCGTAGGGGAAAACTCGCTTTGAGTGTATCCATAGTCTACTAACTGTGAATCCTGTACATGAACTGTTGAATAACCGAGCCACAAACGGTCCGTTAGTTCTAGAATCAGATTTGTGCCGTAGCTAGTCATATCGGAATAAGCCTGTTGCTCTTCGAAATTTTTCGACCACGTCTGTCCCTGTTGTAGCGCTACGCTGAAGCGAGTTTGGCCAATTCCGTAGGACACAAAGAATTGTAGGTGCATAAAGTTGAACAGATTCCCATTCCAGCCGAGATGGTACTGTAGGCTGAGCACTTCTAATTTAGGCTCGTGCGAAATGCCACTACCGTCAATTCCCGTTCCTGAAAGTTCTAATTGGAGTAGTTGCAACCCATCAAAAAACCCTGATTTCTCTCTATCCTGCCAAAACATGATTTCGAGTGAATCACCAGTCAGATCAATAGATTTATTACCACTTTTTGTAACATAATAACCTTCAACACTCCCCGATCCAATCCAACTGATAGTTGTCTGATTATCAATGCCTTGAGCAGCGAGGGGAGTAGAGAGGAGAAGCAACCAAGTGAAACTTACCAAAAAATGGCACGAGGGTTTCATGAGAGTAGTTACCAAGCAATGCAGGACTTCTGGCGCTGATCTCCATGTTCAGTACAGAAGTATCACTGCGATTGAGATAATTCCCGAAATAGCAATTGATAAACCACTCCAACTAAAGCCCTCAATAATTTTGGAGAACACTACGAAGCTGAAAAATTTTAAGAACTTTGAATCAGCATGTTTAATGAACAGTCGTGAATAGGTAGTCGAATGAAAAATTGGTTGTGGTTACTGAGCCTACCCCTGCTGATAGGTTGCTCATCAAACCGCCATGAGCTCTATTTTCCTCAAGGTGAGCGAGAGGTCCTGGGTCTGCAAGCATTTCAGAAGTGTGGACATGAAAACTACCAAGTACTACAGGAAGGCCAGGCTGGACCGTATGATCACGCCTTAGTTGAATGTGGCGAGCACCCACGGTGAGCATCGGCTAGTCTTGGAACGGCTAGCCAGTCAGATTCTAACTGTTGGAGACTGCTCAATGTGCCGATATCTCGCCAATAGGCGGAACTGATATCTATGATTCGGATTTCCTCACCTCGTGTGACCTGCTCTAGGTAAACGGGGATAATTCTAAAGACTTCCTGCTCAGGCAAAACTTCAAAAATCCTTGGGGCAACCAAATGAATCCCACAGAAGCCGACTTCTCGCAGGCTGCCAACGGGGTCTCGTAGGATGCGGTGATCCTGCTGTTTCACATAGTGAACACCACAGAGAAGACCGGCCTTATCAACTAGTAGGTGATTATTGGTAGGGCGCTCCTGTACGAGAAGAGTTGCCAGAGGATTGGTTCCAGAGTGAACTTGCCAAGCGGGGGTCAAATCAGCGTTGGAGAAGACATCTGCATTGTGCAGTAAAATAGGCATATTTGTTGACCAAAAAGAACGACTTCTTCGTAGTCCACCACCAGTATCAAGAAGGATTAGTTCGTGAGAAATTTGTAGATTCAGAGAAGAAGGAGTACGGGTTTCAATAAAGCGATGGATCTTTTCTGCGTGTGCATGCGTGTTGATCACGATCTGTTGGACCTGCTGCTGTTCGAGTTTTCGCAGAATCCACTCAAGGGCAGGAATGCCGTGAATTGGGGCGAGTGCTTTGGGAAGTTGCTTTGTCAGAGGAGCTAAGCGGGTGCCGAGTCCAGCGGCAAAAACCAGGGCTTGCGGAGTCATTCGAACTCAGAGTCTTGATCTAGGCGACTCGGAGTGGCCCCACGTTGATTTAGATATTTACCTGCATAAGGCTGCTCTGCCGTCTCGAGCATCTGGACAAACACGATTTGACAGATACGAACCCCGACTTGCAGAATGATTGGAAATGGTGACTGGTTTTCCAGTTCCAGAGTGATCTGGCCCTCAAAACCAGCATCGATAAAGCCCGCGTTTTGGACCTGCAATCCGAGTCGACCAATGCTGGAACGTCCCTCAACGTAAGCAGCCATGTTGTTAGGAATCTGGATGCTCTCACACGTTGTGGCAAGGACAAAGTGATTGGGTAGCAACTCATAGCTATCAGCTATTTCAGAGGCATACTCAACAGGTTCACCCAGCACAATTTTTCTTCGAGAGGGAGCCAGCCAGCTGAAGCTATTGCCCAAGGTGAGATCTACGCTAGAGGGGCCAATTTTGACTCCCTCTGGGAGATAGCCCTGAGCGACCATCTGGCGGAGGTGAGTATCAGGAACGATCATGATTGTGATTTATTAACAGAATTTTTAGGCAGAGTATGCAACCAAACCAGCCACCAAGTTTACTCGCAGATTTCAAGGAGTCTTGTAAAGTTTGTGAGGGGAGTGGTCGAAAATTAGGATATCTAGAAATTGATACTTTGCAGCCTCACCTTTCACAGAAATGCTTTCATTGCCAAGGACGAGGCTACACGTTAACGCAGTTGGGCGAAGACTTACTAGAACTCTACCGTCCAGCTATTCAACAATGGATTCGTGAAGAACTCTCTCGTCTAGGTACACGCTGAATTTATGCTCCTAGCCAAAACGCGCTGCTGCGTTGCTCGGAACGTTCTAGCAGTTTCCAGCGTACAATTGGAATTTCTCGAAGCAACTCTGAGTCACCGATCTTGTACACTCGTGAGTCCTTAACCGCTTTTATCAGGAAGTGACGCTGCTGTCCAAGAATCGTTTCTTCACCACAGAATTCGCCTTCTTCCACAACCAGTGGGGTCTTCCCTTCCATTAACAACTCAACCTGACCTCGACGAATCAACACCAGAGAAGGTTGGTTGAGTTTGATCTCACTGCCTTCGGGATAGAACTCCTGCTCCATCACCTGGGCGATCTTGGTCTGAATTGGATAAGAAACAGACTCTCCAAACAGAGAGGTAGACCGCATGAACTCAATACGATCCTGTACTCGCTGGATTTCGTTGAAGATCCGGTTGCGCGCAACAAACTCCTCGAAGAGATGACTGGGAATCTGGAGAGTTTCAATATAGCTAGCAGCTCGGTAGGTGCCGAAGTTGATCAGCCCAAACAAGGCACCCATTTCACCAGCAAGCGAACCTGCAGAGAGGATATTGTTGACTTTACTTTCGGCGCGGATGAACTCCACACTTCCAGTCAAAATTAGATAAACGTGGGCTGGGGCTTCGTTATTTTTGAGCAAAATGGTACCTGCGCTGAATGATACCCTTGGGCAGTTCAGCAGCATGTTGATCTCACTCTCTGGTACCGTTGGATAGTATGCATTCAGATACTTAGCCGCGTACTTTAGGTAGTAGTCGATCTTTCCCGGAATCAGTACGTCTGTCATCCCAAAAGCCAGACCAGAACCAATTTCTTTTTCCTGATTAGTTAAAGGACTGGCCTTGTGTGCAAGTACAATTTTTGTAGAATTATCTGTCCGAAAATCAGTGGCTAAACCGTGTATCATCCCACCTCCAATATCAATCTTCTTCAGATTTACTTTGGTTAGGTAATGGGAACGAGTTCGTTCGTAGAATTCACGAGAAATTCCAGGTGTATCGGGGTCATCACTGATCATTTGCTCCAAAACATCGAAGGAGGTGATGTCTGCTAGATGGGCGTAGGTGACATAGCCCTCCTTCCAAAGAGCACGTAGGAAGAGGATATTGGTCTCTACTGGATGAGGAGAAAACACTGGGAAGACTTCTAAGCCGTTGACGTTGTTCCAAGTATCAAATTCCAGGTCGTGCACCTCAAAAAACTCATCGAATTGATTCTCATCAATTGACATCAGGGCTGCCAATTTCTTGGTAACTGATTCACGAACAAGTCGAGTCGAGTAGTACTTAACACGATGATCAGATCGAATTAAGGAGGTCAATCCTGAAAAGTGATCATCATGTGCATGGGTGTGAAAAATCCCCTCGACCTCATTGACATTAATTCCCAGGGCATTGAGGGTATGAGCGATGTTGGGCCCAGCGTCAATTAGATAAATACGCCCCTGAAAAGTTACGATACTGGCCATGCAGGGGCGGTTAATATCCCATCCATCACCCTCTCCGGAGTGCGTTACCGCGAAGTAATCACGGCTGACCTGATGTGCTCCGAGGTCATAGGGGGTTTCGTAAGCCTCTCCCTCACTTAGGTTCAGATCGACCTGCACGGAGTCTTCTTCGTAACCGAACTCGTATACATTGAAGCCGAGTCTGCGGACAAACACCCCGTTTCGAATCTCTATTGTCTGATCGCGAACAACGCAGTCTTCGAGTAAATCCTCTGTTGGGCGGATACTACCGAAGGCGAAGCGAAGTTTCAGTCGCATCATCTCATCAGCGACATCAGGAGTGATGCCAGCTGCTTCGATTTCCTGCTGGGAGATCAGGCCATAGTTGCCCCGGTAGATGTAATTCATTTGGGAGCGAACAATCTCTTCCTGACCGATCAGGATCGGCTTATCTCCTGTATTGTTAGGGTGTTTAGGGATTATGATGCCCTGGCGATAGAGCATCTGCAGCACTGGGAATTCTGCAAGATTAGCAAAATGTCCGTTTTGCAGTGACAGGTCTGAGAGTAGAATAGCGTTGGGTCCGGTTTCATACTTTACGCCGTTCTTCTCGACCCACTGTATCAAGCCTTTTTTCATTAAGTGCTTGACGCAGTCGGCGGGACAACCACAAAGAATACGAAGTTGGGCCTTTGGAACGGCAACCCAGTAGACTCCGGTAGTAATCTGGGTTTTTTCGATCAAAAAATACCTCCCTGACTGGTACTTATGAGCAAAGAGACAAAAATGTACCCCAAGCTAGCGATGCTCCGACTCGATGACAAGATGAAAATCCTCGGCATAAATTAGGCCAATAAGCCGAAATCAAACCAGTTGCTGGGTAGGTAGATAGACTTGAAACAAGGCTCCGCTTCTGGGAATCGGTTGATAATTCAGGAGGCCTCCATGAGATTGAATGATTCGATAGGAAATTGACAAACCGAGTCCGTGTCCACTTGGTTTCGTTGTAAAGAGTGGTCGAAACAATTGACTTATGTGTTTGTCATTTACCCCTGGTCCTTGATCCTCTACTTCGATCAGCATGTATTTTCGCTGGGGAGTGAGATGTTTTCCAGCTAGCTGCCATTGACTACAGAAAGAACTGCGGATCGTCACTTCCCCACCTTCGGGAGAAGCTTCAATGGCGTTTCTGATTAAGTTCAAAAAGACTTGGTGCAACTTATCGCGATCGCCTTCAATATCAGGTAGAGATGGGTCAAAAATACGGTTGAGCTGCAATCGCCGATTGCCTCGGTTTTCTTCAAACCAAATGACGGTCTCCAGTACTTCGTGGATATTAAAGGGCTGGGCCGATAAGGGTAGGGGGTCAGAGTGCAGAAGCAACTCTTCTAACAGGCGCTCAATTCGTTTGATTTCCTCCAAAACCATCTCCGAAGGCTCTGTGGAGATCCCTAGTTCCTCCAAATCTCTCATTTGTAGTTGAGTAGCCCCCTTGATTCCACCCAGAGGATTTTGAATTTCATGAGCCATCGAGGAAGCTAACATTCCGATTGCGTCGTTGAGACGCAACTGCTGCCCCCGCTCCTGCTTGTCAAGCTGAGCTGATATGTCATAGAGAGTTATGAGAGCGCTGACGATTTTGCCATCTTCGTAGACCGGGCTGATGCTAAGTTCAAAGACTCCCTGTCGTAGATTTGGGGCATCAATCTGATACTCTCTTGCGTTGAATTCCTTCCCATGCCGTAAGGCTTGATGAAGTTTAGACAGAAGGGTTTCATCACCTAGAAAGAGTAGATCAAAAGGCTTTGTGCAGAGTTTTTGTGGATCTTTTTGCCAGAGCCTGGACGCTGCTTCATTGGCATAAATAACCTGCCCATGCTGATTACATACGAGTAATGCCGAAGGCAAATGATCTAGAATATTGTGAGCAAAATCTTTCATAGAATTGTCTGCTTGTCAGCACCTTGCCAAATGCGATGAGCCAGCAAAATCTTGGCAAGAAAAATTAGGGTAGCTCCCAACTAGCCAACTAGTGAAAGTGCTTCTACTGTAAGCAAAATCGGTCCCAAGCCCGCAGCAATTCGAATACGTTTGGAGAAGAAGATTCTCCCTATCACAGGAGTCACATAGCGGAACCCTAGCGTCAGGGCATATTGACCAGTAAAACTAAGCGCTGCAATGCCAAATCATTATTGAAATTCAAGCCAGCCTGGCTAGAAAATCCCTTGATAGAACCCTGCTAGGCAGATCACAGCACCTTTGCCAAAAATGTAAAACAACAAATCTGTGGTTGTATTGTGCTGTTTGGCTCGATTGAGTGCAATCACGCCAAAAGCAGCAATGAATCATGAGGTAATCCCCAAAAAATTGCCTTTCTGTCAATAAAATCTTCCCGGAAACATCACCAGCACAATGCCGACAAAGGCAATGAGGGTCAACGCAGAGCTCACCAATCCTCTTTCTCATAGACTCAACCAACTGAGTACGATGATGAACACCAGATAGGTCATGATGAAAATATTGGTCTCAGCTAGTCCGGTCTATTGGACTTCTTGGTAGAAGTAGAAAACAGAGAGCAGGTTGGCAATGGTACGAAGAGCAACCCAGCCACTATCCTCTGTTCTGGGGAGCTTTCTAACTCGGTACAAGACACAGGAGAGAATTATCCAACACAGCAAAAAGCGGACAAAGAGATAGAAATTGGAAGTCAGGGCTGGTGTGGTTTTTTGCCCCCAGCGTATGACAACCCTATGGAGGTACAGCAGGAAAGCCGAGCTTAGAACGGCAAATACGCCCCAGCATTCCTTAGACAAGGATAAGATTGGCCGATTTAAGATCTGAAAGGAGCGGGACTCAAGAAAAAGAGGTGGTGTGCTGCTGAAGTCGCCGCGCAGCAGCAGGAGCAAAATAAGTGAGAATCATATCTGCTCCGGCTCGACGAATTGAGAGCAGAGCTTCCATCATAGCACGTTCCTGGTCAATCCAACCTTTTTCTGCAGCAGCACAGATCATGGCATATTCTCCAGATACGTTGTAGGCGGCAATTGGTACATCAAAGGCTTCCCGCAGCCGGGCTATTACATCGAGATAGCCCAAGGCTGGTTTGACCATGATCACATCCGCTCCTTCGTAAATATCCAGTTCCGCTTCTCTTAGAGCCTCACGCCAGTTTGCGGGATCTATCTGATAAGTTTTCTTATCACCTTTTTTAGGTGCAGAATCCAGGGCACCTCGGAAGGGACCATAAAAGCAGGATGCGTACTTTGCGGTGTAAGCCAAGATGCTAACTTGCTCAAACCCAGAAGCATCCAGTGCTTCACGGATTGCTCCTACTCGACCATCCATCATGTCGGAGGGAGCAATCCAGTCGGCCCCAGCTTCAGCATGAGAAACTGCCATTTTACAAAGGACCTCAACAGTCTTATCGTTGACGATCTCTTCTCCCACCACCAAACCATCGTGGCCATGGATAGTGTAAGGATCAAGGGCAACATCGGTCTGGACACAAAAATCGGGTAGCGCAGCCTTGATCGCCCGAATGGTTCGTGGCACTAGCCCTTGTGGATCGTAGGCATTGGTAGCCTTGTCATCCTTTTCTGTCGAGTAACCAAATAGGTTGATAGCACCAATTCCCAGCTCGTATGCCATTTGGCACTCTTTGACCAATTCATCTACAGAAAGTCGATGTTGACCCGGCATGGTACTGATTGGCTCACGTAGCCCCTTCCCTTCAGCGACGAAGAGAGGGTAGATCAACTGCTGTGGAGCCAGCAAGGTTTCCCGTACCAAAGACCGAATCGGAGCATTCCGCCGTAACCGCCGTGGACGATGCGTCAAATCCATTTCAACCTTCGTGGAAGGATTTGAGTAGTTTGCTCCTTGTCGGATGGCGCAACTTGCGGAGTGCCTTGGCTTCAATCTGGCGAATTCGCTCCCGCGTTACGTCAAAGTCCTGTCCAACCTCTTCAAGGGTGTGATCCTTGACTTCATCAATCCCAAAGCGCATGCGTAGGACCTTTTCCTCTCGTGAAGTTAGGGTCCCTAAGGCAGTTCGTGTTAGGTCTCCTAGATTCGCTTTCGTGGTTGCATCTGATGGGTTACTGGCTTTTTCATCAGCAATGAAGTCCTTGAGTTGTGAATCTTCATCATCCCCGATAGGCGTGTCGAGGGAAATCGGTTCCTTAGCGATCTTGAGAACCTTTCGCACCTTGTGAAGCGGCATGCCAATGTGTTCGGCCAGTTCATCTGGTGTAGGTTCTCTCCCAAATTCTTGAATCAGTGAACGAGAGGTGCGAGAGAGCTTATTGATGGTCTCGATCATGTGCACGGGAATGCGGATAGTCCTCGCCTGATCAGCAATCGCTCGGGTAATCGACTGACGAATCCACCAGGTTGCATAGGTTGAAAACTTGTAGCCCCGCCGATACTCAAACTTGTCCACGGCTTTCATTAGCCCAATGTTTCCTTCCTGAATCAGATCCAGAAACTGTAGGCCACGGTTTGTGTACTTCTTGGCGATGCTGATCACGAGTCGTAGATTTGCTTCAACCAACTGGCTTTTCGCAAACTTCACGTTACGCTCGGCTTGCCGCAACTTCTTTACTTCCAATTGAAATGCTTCCCAGTCTAGAGCAGTGCGCTCGGTCATCGCCGCAATCCGCTGTCGGCAAGCCTGTATTTTCTCGTAGACACGTCGGGCGATATTGAAAGGCTGTTTGGCTCGCTCTTTAATCCGCTGTCTAATTGGAGCTTCTAGCTCTTCATTCTCAGCTTCATGAGCTTGCTCCCACTCTGTAAAGAGTTTGTCAGCAGCATCCAAATCGAGAACCAAATTTTGCCTATATCGATCCAATTGACGATAGGTCAAATCGATCTTGCCCTTGTGCTTGAACATCAAGCTGCACATGTTGTCGATTTGCCGAGAGTTGAAGTTGATACTGCGAATCGTGTGCTGGTAATTTTGCTTGTGCCTGGTCATTAAGGCTTGCTCTTCCTCGGTCAACTCTCGCTCCTGGGATTGTTGCCGAAGGCCAACGACAATGTTACAGTCTTCTCGTGCTCGATCCAAGTTCTGGATCAATTCTCGTGTTGCCTTGGATTCATCTTCTATGACATTGTCGTCCTCATCAAGTCCTGAAATTATATGGCGAGCACGCAGTTTTTCAGAGCGCAATTTCTTGGCGACATCAAACAGGTGCAATAGTACAAGATTGGATTCCACGAAGATTTCGATCAATTCCTGATGGCCTTCCTCAATCTGCCGAGCAACCGAAACCTCTCCATCTCGAGTGAGTAGTTCAATGCCACCCATCTCGCGCAGATACATGCGTACGGGGTCATCAGTGTTGTTGTCAACTCCCGGCTCCAGATCTAATTCCTCTGCGGGCTCAAAGTCCATGTCATTACTGCTTTCCCGCTTGCCAAGGCTGACATTTTTACTTGAATCAAGGACCTCAATGTCCATATCAGAGAGAACGCTGAGGATTCGCTCTAACTGTTCAGGGGTTGTTGTACTACTGATTTGAGCATTGATTTCGTCAAGAGTGACAAATCCTTTGTCACGTCCTTCTGCGATCAATTCTCGGATTACTTTGTCTAAAATCTTTTGTTCGGCTTGGGCTTGCGAGGAGGAGTGGGCATTTGCGTTCATGGGCTCACACTTAGCGAGGTTTGAAAATGCGGTTCAACTCTTCTTCCATCTGACGTAAGGTGCGTCCCAACAGAGCATGTTCTGTTGAATTGGGCGCTACCAGTTGCAAGCGTTCCTGACGATATTCGCGCAGGTGACGTTCCTTTAGACGGCGCAGAGAAAGACGGAACTGAGACTCAAGATGTTCATGTAGGAAGTCGGTGGCGTACAAAGCCGCTAATTCGCTTGCTAACTCTGGTTGCTCCTTGGCAAATTGTTGTGGAAGGTTTGCGCTAGATACTTCGTCTGGGAGCTGCAACAGTTGTTCATACAGTTGCCGGTAGAGGGAGTGTCGGAAATCTTCTGGACGCAAAAACTGCTTAGCAAGAGATATCAATTGGGTCTCGGCCAGCAGCGCTTGCAGCAAAAACCGCTCATCTAGAGAATTCTGCGAATGATAATTCACAGAATTTGAAGAACCTTCTATTTTATTATTTGAAGAGAAATTTGTCAAGTTTTTTGCTGCAGCAAAAACCGTTTCATTGGGTAGACGTAGTACCTCAGCAATCTGCACCCAAACCATCTGGCGCTGTTCGAGTTTAGGAATCGGCTGAGCTGCGGCGAGCAACTCGCGAAGAGCCTCCTGACGTCCAGGGACAGTTTCAGGATATTTTCCCAAAGTTTGCCGGATCAAATACTCTAAGAGAGGTTGCTTCCTCGCTAACAATTTGGTGAAAGCTTCTCCACCTTCATTCTGCAAAAAGCTATCAGGATCTTCGTTTTCAGGAAGTGTTAGAATGTAGGTATCTAGGGGAACAGGCAGAAACAACTGACAATTTTTTAAAGCTGCTTTTTGACCTGCAGCGTCACCATCGAACAGTAAGACCACCGAGTTGGCGTGACGTCGAATCAATTGCAGATGTTCAGGAGTTAATGCGGTTCCACAAGTAGCGACTGCCTGAGCAAAGCCGTATTGATGCATACGGACTACATCTAGATACCCCTCCACAAAAATCAGTTCCTGACTCCGACGAATCGTCTCCAAGCCTTCATAAAGACCGTAGAGAACCTGGCTTTTACGGTAGTATGGGGTCTCAGGACTATTCAAATATTTCGGTTGGTCTGCGCTACGAATGACCCTACCACCAAAGCCGATACAACGTCCCCGAGCATCCCGAATGGGAAAGATTAGCCGGTTGCGAAAGCGATCGTAGCGACGTTCTTGCTGTTCTGCCCTTTTGACTAGCCCGCACTGCTCTTGAATCTGAACAGGAATTTTTTGGGTAAGGAGATGCTGGTGAAGTCGCCGCCAATCATCTGGAGCAAAGCCAAGCTGAAAGCGCCCCTGCCATTCCGCTGGGACATAACGCTGATCTAGGTATGAACGAACATCTTGTCCAGTCGATCCTTGCAGTTGTTTTTGGTAGAAGTCGCTAGCGAGTTGTAAAGCATGCAGACCAGCTTCCTGGTCAGGTTTGCGCTGATTCGATTTACCTTCGTGACGCAACTCTACACCAGCCTTGTTGGCAAGGTCGGTAACTGCTTCGGCGAAGGTCAAGCGTTCGAACAACATCAGAAAACGAATGGCATCACCGCTAGTTCCGCAGCCAAAACAATGAAAGAAGCCGCGCTGGGGATTGACGTTGAAGGATGGGGTCTTTTCGGAATGGAAAGGACAGCAGGCTTTGAAAGTGCTACCTGTGCGGCGTAGAGCGACACCTCGTTCTTCCATTAACTGGACGAGGTCAGTACGATTGACTACCTCACGAACAAAATCATCGCTGAAGCGCATCGGCAGAGCTTAGCAGGAGGTCAAACAAAACTGTGGTTGGTGTTGCCATGCGGGTACCTTATGGCGAACTCGTTCTGGTTCCGTCAATGAAATTGTCCCGTGGAGATTGCAAGGAGTCTCTCCAGCCTCTGCCAGAATTTCTCCCCAAGGAGAGATGATCAGGCTGTGGCCATAGGTTGCTCGGCCATCTTGATGTTCGCCACACTGAGCTGCAGCAATTACAAAGCAACCATTTTCAATGGCTCGAGCTCGCAGTAGTGTATGCCAATGGGCTTTGCCTGTGGGGCGTGTGAAAGCTGCGGGAATGGCTAATAATTGCGCACCAGCTTGACTGAGCGTTCGATACAGATGTGGAAATCGCATGTCATAGCAGATACTCATTCCGTATCCTCCCCAAGGAGTTTGTACTAGGATTGACTCCTTGCCAGCCTTAAAACTTGCTGACTCACGATAGGATTCCTGATCACTGAGAATGGCATCAAAGAGATGGATTTTATCGTAGTGGGCTCGAATCTTTCCCTGATCATCAATTATAAATCCTCGATTCAGCAACTGTCCGTCGCTGGTTGAATTGCGAAGAATCAGGGAACCGACATGAATCCAGACTCCTGCTTTGACAGCAATATCTAGGCAGCACTTCAGCACAGGATCTTCTTCTTCAGTGACGGCTGTTGCTCGAGCAAGCGCACTTTTCTGTTGCAGCAGGTTGACGGCTTCTGGCAGAACGATCCACTGTGCTCCGTTTTCAACGGCTTCTTGCAAAGCCACTTCGACCTTTTGGTGGTTGTATTCGAGGTCAATACCAGAGGTTAGCTGTACACAAGCAATCTTCAGTTCCTTAGGCGTATTTGTCATGAAAAATTCAACTTTTGGAGTTTGGGAACGATGATTACTTGGCAATATGGATTTTCTGGATGCTGAAGATAGTAGTTTTGATGATAGTCTTCTGCGGGATAAAAGGTGCCCAAGGGCACAATTTCGGTGACGATTGGTCTAGAGAACTTTGAGGATATTTCCTGTTTTGATTTTATAGCCAGTGCCTGTTGCTCTTCGGAATGATAAAAAATTGCTGAGCGGTATTGTGTGCCAACGTCATTGCCTTGACGATTGAGTGTCGTGGGGTCGTGCATTCTCCAGAACCAATCCAAGACCTTGGAATAGCTGACCATCTCTGAATCAAAATCGAGTTGGACAACCTCGGCATGTCCTGTCATCCCAGAACAGATTGAGCGATAATCTGGATTGTTGGTATGTCCGCCGGTGTAGCCACTCACAACGCGGTGGATGCCTTCAATACGCTGGTAGACTGCTTCCAAACACCAGAAGCAGCCGCCAGCTAGTGTAGCTTTAGTCAATTCCATTCCGTCACTCCTTTTTGAAAAATAGATGCTTTTGATTCATGACTATTCAGATTTGGCTATTCCCTCAATTTAGCAATGGGCAGTGAGAAAGCCGACTTGGTGTTGCCCTTTCGACTTGAAGAGTCGTTCGAATTCCGTAGGGATATTTCCTTCATTCAGGGGACTGTTCCAGAGATCTTCCGTCAGAGCGCCGATCCTGTAGTTTGGATGGTTGTGGAGTAGTTCAAGCACCATCAAGAAGTATTCTTGATGGTCGGTTTTGAAACGAATTTCTCCACCTTCCCGAAAGAAAATCAGCAATCGATCCAGAAATTCTATGGAAAACAGCCTGTGTTTTCGATGAGCCTTCTTGGGCCAGGGGTCTGGAAAGTTTACATGGAGGATATCCAGACTTTTTTCAGGTAGATATTCTCCGAGCAGTTCCCCCCTGTCTTTTACAAGCAGAGTATTGGTCAACTGAGCTTGAGCCAGCTTGCGAGCAGCTAGTGTTAGGCGTTTGAAGCGCAACTCAAAGCCGAGGAATGCATCTTGTGGATGTTGGGTGGCCCAGGCTTGCAAATAACCACCAGAACCACAACCGATCTCCACATGCACTCGTTCTGCGCGTTCACGTATAGGTTCCCAATGCTGCTGCATCTGGTCCAAGGTGGGATGAGGTAACAGCAGACCCGGATAGTCGTGCACCTGCTTCAGATAAGGATTGGTGCGAGTCATTCGCTCGTAGACCTGTTCTGGCAATTCCCGATGGTCTCGTATGCGAAATTTTTTTAGTTGCTCTAGATTCATATTTGTATGTTGCAGTTAGAGCAGATTCAATGGCAAACAGATGGGAGTGTGCTGCTTCGATGCTCCGATAGTGAGGAAGTTCGCATCTTGGCGCTCTCCGTGACAGAGCTATCATTGTACGAAGGACAGCAACTTTCACCCGATCTGCTGGAACAGATTCAATCTGCTGGCCGATTCCGTGAGATATATAAAAAATCTCTGGACTTGCTTGCCCAACGCGAACACTCCATCTGGGAACTCCGACAAAAATTACGACAGCGTTTCACTGGATTCAGGGAAGTGGAGCCTGTCTTGTTGCAACTTGAGGAGCAAAAGTTTCTTTGTGATGAACGCTTCTCTCTGAATTTCGTTCGTTCCCGTATGGCCAATCGTTCTTGGGGCGCTTATCGGCTGCGTGCTGAACTACAGCAGCGTGGTGTTGCAGGACAGTGGATCGAGCAAGCTATAGTCTCAGAGGTAGATGAATCTATCTTGAGGAAAAAAGTCGAAGCACTCGTACGAAAGTCCGGATTTCCCACAGATCCTGCAGCGAAAAGAAAGTTAGCTCAAAAACTTTACCGACGAGGTTTCTCGCAAGAATTGATCAACCAAGTGCTTTCGCAAGATCCTCTGTGATACGAATTCTCTCATCTGGAAACCTCCGATAGGTCCTTCATGTTCCCAAAGCGCATTACCAAGGAAGAGGTCGGTGATTTGCCTCTAGTCAGCTATTCTGGAAGAATTGAGCTAGTGGCAAATCATGAAAGTTTCAAGGCCTGTCTGCCAGCATTACGCGATGAAAAACTGCTTGGATTTGATACGGAGACCCGTCCCTCTTTTCGTAAGGGAGTGATGTTCCCGATTGCCCTGCTGCAATTGGCGACCCAGGAAACAGTCTACTTAATTCGCCTGAACCAGCTCGGATTTCCCGAAGAACTGCGTGAACTATTGGCATCACCAGAGTCACAGAAAGTTGGGGTAGCCATCCGAGATGATATCAAGGGCCTTCAGCAATTAGGATCGTTTGTACCGCAAGGCTTCGTTGAACTTAGTCAACTCGCTCGTCGGTTGGGGATTGTCACCTGTGGACTACGAAATCTTGCTGGGATCTTCCTCAACGTGCGAATTTCAAAGAAAGCCCAACTCAGTAATTGGGAGCAGGAAGAACTGACAGAGAGTCAGCAGAATTACGCAGCGACTGATGCATGGATCAGCCGGGAAATTTACGGTTTCCTCGACCAAGGTGGCTGGCTACAGAATACCCTAAGCTCTGAATCTTGAAATGGAAGTTCAAAAACAATGGCTATTTGCAGCTAGTGCAGATGAGAGTATCTGTCAATCTCTAAGCCGAGAAACCGGCTTGCACCTGCTCGTTGCGGGTATCTTGTACCGTCGCGGCTACTGTACACCAGATGAAGTAGAAATCTTTCTACAACCAGAACTTCGTCAGCTTCGAGATCCATTTTTGCTCCGACACATGCAAGAAGCAGTCAAGTTGGTACTGCCTTTTATTCGAGAAAATCGCTGCATTCTGATCTTGGGAGATTATGATGTCGACGGAATCACATCGACAGCGCTGCTACTGAGTTTTTTACGCGATGCAGGATGCAGTCAACTCGACTACTTTATTCCACAGCGACTGCAGCACGGCTATGGGTTGACCCCAGCCAGTGTCGATGTGATCTTATCGCGCCAACCAGAGTTGGTGATTACTGTTGATAACGGCATTACTGCTCGCAAAGAAGTTCAGCAACTCCAGAATGAGGGTGTTTATGTTCTAATAACAGACCATCACCTAGCTCTCCCAGATTCTCTCCCAGAGACTGTTACCGTCAATCCAAACCATCCGGCTTGTTCCTATCCGTTTAAAAAAATTTCCGGCTGTGGTGTGGCCTTCAAACTAGTGATGGCTTTACGCAAAGCCCTACGAGACGTTGCTTGGTGGAATGAAAGACGACCAGAACCAAATCTAAAGCAGTTGCTTGATTTTGCTGCGCTGGGAACAGTTGCAGATGTGGTCGATCTGCGTGATGAAAATCGTTTGTTTGTCCATGTGGGTCTACAGTTAATGAACAATCAACCAAGGCCTGCGATCCAAGCGTTAAAGCAGGTCAAAAAGGTTGATGGAGAGATTACCGCAACAACACTAGGATTTAAGTTTGCACCCCTGATGAATGCTGCGGGTCGTCTTTATGATGCTTCATTGGCAGTAGAACTATTGCTGAGTTCAACTCTAGACCAGGCATTGCCAATTGCCCAGCAACTCAATGACATGAATGAAGAGCGGCGCAACCTAGAACAGGAGATGTTGACCATTGCCTTTGAGCAAGCGGCTCAGCAGGAAGACCAGAAAGGTTTGGTGCTTGCCTCAGGTCAGTTTCATGAGGGAATCAATGGGATTGTTGCTGCACGTTTAGCTGAAAAGACCTTCAAACCAACGATTCTGTTGAGTACTGCCAATCCTGAACGATACACGGGCTCAGGACGTTCAGCGATTCCAGACTTTCACCTCAAGGAAGCGCTGCAGGAGTGTGCTGACCAGCTAGTTCGTTTTGGAGGTCATGCGGGTGCTGCAGGATGTACAGTTGCTCCTGAAAATCTTGAGGCTTTCCGCACTGCTTTTGCAAGAATCTGTGAAGACTGGTTGCCTAAGCAACTGAGGCCACAGCTACTGCTGGATGGAAAGCTGCCGCAACAGGGACCAGATGCACTTTTGGTAGAGCAAATTCAACAACTTGAACCCTTTGGTTCGGCAAATCCAGAGCCACTCTTTGCGTTGCCAACCCCACAAAAGGAATTTCAGTTACTTAAGGAGCATCACGTGAAGTGGATACTTTCTCGCTCTACAGAAGTCATTGGATGGAATTTTGCTGAGCATTTGCAGGGAGTTAAACCACATCAACTAGCGGTGACAGTTGGTTTCAATGAGTTCAGAGGACAACGCAAAATTCAGATGTTGCTCAAGGAAATCCAAGCATAAAGACAGAGCATGTGTTGCTTTGGCAGCATCCAGTCCAGAAGAGGCTGAGCGTTTTGGAGAACTGCTATTACAGAAGAGATTGGTGGCTTGTAATAATTTATCCCAAGAAATGAAGTCGATCTTCTATTGGTAAAGCAGCTTGGATCAATCAAAAGAACATTTAATGCTTGCGAAAACTATGCGGGATCACTCTTCGGTTATTCAGCAGCTTCTTAGTGAAAATCACTCCTATGACTGTCCCTATCTGTTGGCCTTGCTCATCCTGGGGGGCAATCTGGACTTTTTAAATTGGATCAAGGAGGAAACCTATTCCCAGGAGTTGGGTGGATGAGTAGTGTTCGGACAAAACGAATTGTGCTACTTTGGCTGGGCACAACTTTTTTAATTTTGGGGGGATTTGCTTCTGCTGTGATGAGCTTGGTTGATCCCAAGAGCCATGTGAGTACTCAGATTCAAACAGTCACAATTGAAGAACTTCAATCGAAGTCTTTCGGGGTTGATTCTTCAGAAGTATCAAGTGATAACGCAAGCCAGGTTGTAGAATCAGCATTGCCACTACCGAAGGGATCTGTCCGAGCCGCTCTGCTAGAAGTTGATCAACCCTATTGGGAAGTGATCGATCGACAGCGCTTGGGCATGGTTACTGAGAATTGGCAAACAGTCCTGATTCAGAATCACCACAAGCTGGACTACACGATCATTCCTGAATATGCCCGTGACTGGGAATGGATTCAGGATGGTAGGAAGATCAAGGTTCAGTTTCATACTGAGGTTGATGCAATGAAGGATATTCTGTCACGCAAAAAATTGGGTAAATTTGCAGTACAGATGACCTCGTTACCGTTCACTGATTTTTCTAAAGCATTGGAGTTGCTACAACTGCTAGTGCAGGATGGTCATTATGCCTACTTACACCGTACGGGAGACAAGTTTGAAGGAATGGTTTGGTACCGTGTGAGAATCGGGTTTTTCCAAGGTGCAGAAGAAGCACAGTTAGTAGGCCAGGAGGTATTTGAGAAATACTCCAAAAGTGGTGAGTTTACTGGAGACTATTGGGCGGTAGTACCAACTTCACGAGAACTGTCGCGTAATTTAATTGATCTTCAACAACCGATTACCAAACCTTGGACCATCGAATTGCCAATCGAGGAAAACTTGACAGTAGCGAGCGCTCTGTTACCCACGTTCATTGAGCATACAAGCTTCAGTTACCTATCTCAGCGGTTCGATAGAGAAACAAATAAATTACAATTTCGTATTCGCGTGGGATTCTTTGAGACAACTGGGGAAGCCCGTTCTAATATGTATTCACTGCGTAATCACTACAGAGGCTTCCGGAATGCTCGCATTGTCAAACTTTAGGATGCCAACGCTGCAACAGTTCAGTAAGTAGTGCGGGTTCCAATTGAAAAGTTGGTCGACGAGTCGGTACCAGTACCTCGTGCTCCAGACAAGATAACTCACAGATTTCTGAGAAGCAAAAATCTCCGCTTGCATAGGACGGTCGAATTTCCAGCACCTTGGTCCCTACCGGCATCCAAAGAGCATTTGCCAATCCGGCTCCATGTGGAGCCACCATGTGAGTCACTCCACTAAAAAGTTGGATTTGCTTTTCGAGTGACCAATCCTCCAGTTCGACTATCCCATAACCATAGCGATCCAGTATCGGTAGTAACTCCCGCTCATTCTGCAAGTGCCGACGCTTTACACGTCGACGAGAAATATAAATTCGGCTATTAAAACCAGTGCGGGCATTGCTGCTACCAAGATAGTTTTGGCGAAGGTACTCTACGGAGTTTGTAATGTCTTGATGAGACGGCTTTTCAGGAATAGTGAGCGATTCACATTGAAAGGTTCGTGGGGGTAAAACGGTAAACCTGATTCGGAGTTGCTGAAGAAAAGTGATGTAATTTACTGGTAACCACCAAGGCAGTAACCAGTGATTTTCCCTTTGTGTGAGCACTTGAGGAATGAGTTCTGTACAGAGATGGTAGTAGCTGTGAAAGTGAGGATGGATACCGAGATGAAAGTGCCCTGAGAGTCTTTGTGTGTTTGCAGTGAGATTAGGGATTCTTCCAGAAAGACGCTGGGTAAAGCGGTTGAAATCTTCTCCGTTTGTAGGATTGCTTTGGGGATCGATCAAGTTCCAGCGAAAGTGATTCCCATGGAAGTATAGCCAATCGATGGAGCGGATGAGTCCATCCTGCGCATCAAGGAAGGCCTGCTGAATCTGCATTCAGAGATTGCATTGCTGACGATAGTACTCTCGATAAGATCCAGAAGTCACTTGCTCCACCCAAGCTTGATTGTTGAGATACCAGCGAATGGTTTGTAAGAGCCCAGTCTGGAAATCCAAGTCTGGGGACCACTTCAGTTCTCGTAGCATTTTCTGTGGATCAATTGCGTAGCGCTGATCGTGGCCTGGTCGGTCTTTGACAAAGGTAATCAGTTGGTGGAAGGAAGCCTCCCCACTTCGGCCTAGCTCTTTGTCTAACAGATCGCAGATAAGATGCACTACATCCAGATTGCGCCATTCATTTGACCCTCCGATGTTATAGCATTCACCTGTTCGCCCCTTGTGGAAAATTAAGTCGAGAGCTCGGCAGTGATCTTCGACGTATAGCCAGTCCCTGATGTTGCTGCCGTCCCCATAGATGGGCAACGAGCGTTCTGTTAGGCAATTGTGAATCAGTAGTGGAATCAGCTTCTCAGGAAACTGAAATGGACCATAGTTGTTCGAGCAATTGGTCGTGACAACATTAAGTCCATAGGTGTAATGGTACGCTCGAACTAGATGGTCGCTACTGGCTTTACTGGCAGAGTAAGGTGAGTTTGGGGCATAGGGAGTTGCTTCATGAAAAGTTCCCTTTGGGCCGAGTGAGCCAAAGACTTCATCAGTACTCACATGATGAAATCGCGGGTCAGGGCTATTACCCCAGTAGGCTCGTGCAGCTTCCAATAAGTGAAATGTGCCTAAAATATTCGTTTCAATGAATTCTGCAGGTCCATTAATACTTCGGTCAACGTGGGATTCTGCAGCTAAGTGAAGAACTCCTTCGATTTTGTGCTCAATAAAGATCTTCTTAACAACATCAGTTTGCCTTAAATCTGCATGAAGGAAGTGGTAGTTTGAATTCCCCTCAACTTCTTTCAGGTTGAGCAAATTACCAGCATATGTAAGAGCGTCAAGGTTGAAGATGTGATCTTGTGGGTGATGTTGTAGCCAGTGGAGAACTAAGTTGGAGCCGATGAAGCCCGCCCCACCTGTAATCAAGATTCTCATTAAGTTTTAGAAAGAAATGTGCAAGAGCGGTAACGTAGTTGACTGCTCTCCACTGAATGATTGTTGGATTAAGCTGTTGGCCAATAGGGTTGGGTTGATGGCTAGGATATGCTTAGCTCGATTGTAATCGAAAATACTGGGCGTAGTTTCTTGCTGGGCATTGAACATGTCATCTTGGATGCTACCACCTTGGCCAATCTCGTAGAGGCCAAACATCATTCCCCCGAAAACGCCAACAGCAGCTCCACGGGCGATCATACTGGTAACTTCGGTTGATTTCTGATCTTTCCAAGCCCACAAAGCCAGTCCACTGACAGCGCCAATCCCTCCTCCCCAGAGAGAATCAGTGAAAACAACTTCTAAATTTGTTTGAGCGTTAGATTGCTGAGGGGCTGCAAAGATTAGGGTGATAGCGCTCACGGTAGCGCATAGAGTACTTTTAATCCATTTACGAACCATTCAAACCTCCTGTTTGTGGTGAAAAACTTAAAAAGCTCCTGCAAGTACTGTTCTAATTGTTTCTACTCCCACCAGCTCTGACGAGGATTCTTGCCTTTGTCCTGATAGGGGGGTAGGCATTCAATAACAGCGCTGTCTGTATCATATTCGACTACGCGATAGTGAGGACTCCGGTCGAACTTCAGGCAGGCTCGGTATGCGTCATTCTTGAACTGCTTGGCATCGTGGTAGCCTACACGGGTAGTGCTGTTACATCCTGCTAAAATGCCTAGGGCACAAACCAAGAACAGTGGGCGCATTTCAAACCGGTCTACGAGCCACAGTGGGCCGATGGAGTGAGAGCATCTGCTCCGGGGAGAGGTATCTAGCCATATATTCTAAGACCATGGACCAGCTTTCGAGGTGGGAGTGCAAAATCTTGGCACCGTAGCGGTACTGCGTACTTGGATGAACTAGACGATAGTTTTTGACCAATTTGTTGAGTTCAGGTTTGTTGAGTTCTTCTTCTAATCCATATATTTCAACCAACCTCTGTGTACTGTTGGTACTTTTGTTGTGAAGTAGTCCAAGCAGCTCAGGATCAATTTTCAAATTTAGCTCCTCATAGGTATCAAATATTAGTTGTCGGACACACATGGCTAGAATGTTCTCATCATCCTGAGGTCGTGACCAAAGAATTTCTAAGCGAAAGATGGCATTCAGTGTATCAGCTTCAGGATGTGCCTCTGTTTGAATCTCCATTGTCAACAGGTCCCCTGGTTGGTAGATTACATTACTACATAAGCCAGTGCCTGTATCATGAAATTTGATGAGAATGCCTTGATTGTCGGCAGTTACTTCGACAGTCTCTGGGACATCGTGAGACATACGGATGATTTCTGTTAGACGTCCATTGATTTCAGGAATCGTAGCGTCACCGGAATCTGGTCGAGCGAAGGAATACATGAGCTTCATTACACAAGAGAATGCCAGAAAATTTAGAGCCTCAGAATCATTGATTCTCTCTCAACTTGCAAGGATCGTGTGCTTTTCTCACATTCCTGCGTTGTATAGAAAGGCGTCATTCCTGTGTGCTTTTTTGTCGCACAAGATCTTCATGAACAAAAAAATAGGATCTTTTTTCTACAAATATTTCTTTTTATCAACTATTACAAAAAATTTGAAAAATAAGAATATTGTTTAGTCTTTACCAAGACATTGATGTCTGTATTCTCTATGGTTTGACCATAATTCAATTGACAAGTAAAAAAATTTAGTAATATTAGCTGTTAAGTAAAAATTTTAGAATGAATTGGGCTCAGTATTGGATTCAAAAGACAACCAGTATAACGCTGGTCAACATTGCGTTTCTGGAAGAATGTGTCAACCAGCAAATCCCAGTGGATCTGGTTTGTAAATCTGAGAACTGGATTACTGCTTCCATTGTGCTTGCTACCGTCACAAAGCGTCAAGGTATAGTCTCGTCAGATCAGACATTGGCAGAACATCTTTCTCCCAAAGAAAATCCGCTCATTTATTGGCATCTACTTTCGATGGAAGAACCCGATCTTTTCATTCCATTAAAGACAGAGAGGGCAGCAGCGATTGCTATACAATCTCATCAGTTGTGTGTACCAGGGAGTAAAATTAGGTGGGGTGGTTCTATCTGTATAATGTGCGGAGAGTTTTTCACGGATGGACAAGCTGTTGATGTGGACTGGCTTTCAGAAGAGAAGGAAATTTATCGGCAGCTTTCTATAGTTTCGGAACCATACTAGCCTACAGCTTTTCGTTTGTTCTTACCATGTAACTTTTCAGAATCTTGCTCTTTTCTTTCAGAAGAAGATGCAGATTGTTCACCGAAAAGCGGATGGCGAGTATTATATTTTCCATCAGGAATCACTAGCTGCATCCCGATACGTTTTTCCAAATTTAGCAGTATCGGACCTTGTAAGTTGATGGTAATACTCGATAGTTCCCGAGCCATAGTCAAAATACAACGAACTTGAATCTGGTCAGCCGACTCTGCTTCCAGTTTGCGAAGATGATCTTCGTTCAAGTTGATGTGATAATCTGAGTAGGCGTAGGTTGGGGCCATGACAACGAAAGCAAGGTCTGGCGTATCCATGGAGTGTAGCCACTGAAAAGGAGACTCTGGCTCTTCATCGTTGAGCAGAACGAAATGTCGCTCATTTGAGAAGCCGAGTAGACCACTGGGCAAGGTAAGCACCTGACTATCATCAATTTCAACCTTACCGAACCGGGTGGTTTGCATACTCATGAAGCCTCTTTGATCGCTGGCCTAGGTGTTGGGTAGTTGGGTTTGATTTCTGAAAATACATCTTGCTTAGATAAGCAATTTCATTATTGTCCACGAGCCAGAAGATCTCGCAGATTCTTTAAGGAAACTGGTGATTTCTCTGCAGCACGTTTGTTTTCTTCCTGAATGCGGATGTACACTTCTTCCCGGTGAATGACGTAGTTTCGCGGAGCCTCAATTCCAATCCGGACTTGCTTCCCCTTGATTTCTATGACCTGGATCTTGACATCATCACCGATCGTAATGCTCTCACCCGACTTCCTTGTCAGTATAAGCATCTCGCCTTTCCGTTATTGGGAGTAGGGCGCTCAAAACATTTGATGGCATTTGTATGCGATCCTATGCTGGCAGGGCGCTTGGAATCGAGTTCTGCGAACAATGTAGGCTTATCGCAAAAAATCTGTCAATGATGGCTGAATGAGGCGACTACCGGCGTCCAAAGAAACACGGTTGTTCAGTTCAGCAGTTTTCAGATGCAGGGCAGATTCCGCCAAATCAGCATCGCGAATCTCGGAGAGTCGGCGCTCCTGATCGAAGATCTGAACTTCCTGTTTCTGTTGCGCTTCTTGCAGATCACGCATTGTGTTTCCTATAAAAGCACGTTGCTTTAAGACCTGCTCCAAGGCCAATTCTAATTCTTGCAATTTTTCTGCAAGAACAGAACCATCATTAGTTTCCAAGGCTCTTTCGAGCGACATCAGCAGAGAGAAAGTATCTACTTCGATTTCTCCCTCTCCCAACAACAACTCATTCGCAGTCACAGTCACAGGAACGGTGATTCCATCTGCGATTAGGGTCTCTTTCTTTTGAGGACTGCCGATGAAAGAAATAGGTGGGTTAGGGGTGAACACAAACTCCATCCCTGCGGGAAACACCGGACCCAGCTCAGAAATATCAAAATCTTCAACTTTTTCACCGCTGAAATCGAAGGCATCTGGTAACAAGTCGACTTTGTTCTGTAATTCTCCTCGATCATCAGAAAATTTAAGTTTGACCTGATCGCTCTCCTTCCCAGATGGATTGATCATATCGACCACAGGCCGCAGGCTCAGTTCTGGTCCCCAATTCTGTCCGCCATCGTCAGAGATTTGGTAGCGTGCTCGACCCCAAGGCCCTGACTCTGTAATTCTTAGGACATATGGATTTTTCGAGAAGCCTTCAAATTGAGCCTGAAACTGGGTGACGTCAACCAAGTCACGAATGTCACTCTGGACAATCTTTTCTGTTTCAACCTTGGCTGGTTGGAGAATGTAGTTGTGTTTGATGGCAGGAGTCAGTGATTTGATTCCTGAGAAGAGATACAACTTGCCAGAACGAGCGTTACCGGCATCGAATAAGGCATCTCGGATATCCTTGATCTCGCCCGCTGTTGCGTTGCGTGTGTCCTTATTCGCAGAACTGGTCGATTGCGACATGACCAGTGTTTTTGCTTTGTCAAGAAACTCATTGATCTTGATCAACTCAATCTCTGAGCGTTCTAACCAAGAAATGGAGTCCGCCAGATTTGCCAGGCGTTGGCGTTGTTTAGAAATGTTGGTCACGATGTCCTGGGCCATCGTAGCACCGAGTGGATCATCAGAGGGCTTGTTGATCCGTTGGCCTGTGGCCATCTCCATTTGGAGATCTTGCAGCTTCTGGGCGTTTCTTTGAATGTTGCTGAGGACTTGATCCCGCTTGATGGTTTCAGTCACGCGCATGAGGCGATTCTCTTACTTTGAAATGAGAGTGCGGCTTACATGCGCACAAGAGTGTCCATCATCTGGTCGACAGTGCCTACGAAACGCGCAGAGGCTTCATAGGCTTTTTGATACTGCATCATCTTGGCTAGCTCCTCATCCATGTTGACACCGCTGATCGAGCTGCGAATCTGGCTGAACTGATTTACCAAACTATCTTGTTGAGCTTTTTCTGTCTGGTTACGTTGTATCCTCAGACCAAGATCAGCAAGAATCGTGTTGTAGAACTCATCAAAGGTCATTGTGTCGTTGCGCATATGTGGATCGGTCTGCAACTTGGCAATGCTTAGCGCTACTCGATTGTCACCGGGATAGAGATCACGACCTGTAGAAATCGTGTTCGGATCTAGCATGATTCTGTCACTCAACCTCAGATCCGCAGCACCTTTGAGAGTTTCAAAAAAACTATTGAAGCCCAGCACTTGGGTCAGATCAGTCTTGTCATCACCGAAGATGAATTTATAGTCTGTACCTGTCTGAATGAACATCGAACCATCTTCTTCAACAGAGGCGTAGAGTAATTCTGGGGCGTTTACCGTCTGATTGATCCGCTGTACAATATCATCTAGCGTATCCCGACCAGCTTGGATCTCAATTTCATAGGTTTCTACGAACTCGTTCTCACGATCGACCAAGTGTAACTGGAAGATACCGTCTTTCAGAAAAGGCAGTGGCTGAAGTCTTGCCTCTGCATTTAAGCCGTAGGCACTTTTCATCATATTGCTGGCAGACTTCAAGCCTGTTCCAGTGGCATGCAATTGGTTGATCTTACTAGTTAGGCCGAAAGCCAAGTCATTCAGATCATCCATGTACTTGACAATGGTTTTATCTCGAACCTCTGTCAATTCTTGCATTTCACCAGCCCGGAAAATCTCTGTGATGTCACGCCGAGATTCTCGAGAGAGTTTTCCCTCCACACGGTACATGCCGATCTCACCACCCTTCAGCGATGCTACCAATTCATTCGTTTTATTACCCTGGACCAGTGTCCAGTCCCTGCCAACAAAGACTGTCAACATTCCATCTTTGCCTTCTACCCAGTTGAGATCAACCAGCTTCGAGAGACTCTCCAATGTTTGGTCTCGCTCATCCCGGGCGTCGTTAGCGTGGCGACCACCGCCAGCCTCGTAGGAAAAGATTTGGCGATTTAGCTCCTGAAGTTTCCTTGCGTGCTCGTTAATTGTTTCGACAGTGGCCCCGATCCGAGAATTAGTTTCGTTGCGTAGGCTACGAAGTTGAGCATCGGTGTCTCGAAATCGAGTTGCAAGTCGGTCCCCCATGTCTCTTGCTTTTGCCCGAGCTGAATCAGATTCCGGATGGTTAGCGAGCTGTGTCCAAGAATCCCAGAAATCATTCATTGAACGACGAAGACCATTGTTATTCATTTCATCAAAGACGACTTCTAACTTGTTCAGAACATCTTCGCGGACTCCATAACGGCCGGAACGCGGTGACTCCTGTAGAATTTTTCGTTGTAGAAATTGATCGTATACACGTTTGGTAGGGAGAGCTTCAGCGCCTGCACCAAGTCCTGTAGGATCAGCCTGTGCAGCTCGAGTACTGACTTCCTGACGTGAAAAGCCTTCTGTATTCTGATTGGCAATGTTGTGGCCAGCAGTCGATACACCTCTTTGTTGTGCAGAGAGGGAGCGGCTGCCCATATTTAGGGCGTGGGTCAGGGACATAATAGTCTGCTGGAGTCGTTTTTAGACAGAAGTTCGAGAAACTTTGCTACCAGAATGCTGCAATTCTCCAGAACCAGAGTAGGTCGCTTGTTGTCGACCGGAGCCTTCTGTCAGAAATCGCATAGATGCTTCAACGGATTTTAATCTGGCGGAGGATTCCAAACTGTTATGTTCAGCCAAGCTGCGAATCTCCGATAGGATGTTTTGCAACTCATCAAAACAATATTGCAAAGCTCTAGCCTGTTCAGTGGGTGCCAACTGAATGATTACACTGAGGGTAAAGGGACTTGGTTGCTGTGGCCAGAGCCTGGGAAATTGGTCGACTAGAGAAATCCGTTTTTCTTCCTGCCGAATCACCTGTTCAACAATCTTGTCCTTCGTTCTCTGAATCCTCAGCAACTCATTTCCACTGAGAACGCCAAACCCACTGGCTTCCGCCTGTAGTTGCTCCCAAAGTGCTTGGTGCAGCTCAATCTCTGTTTCTAAGATGTCCTGCAGAGAAACTAGCACATTTTTTTGGGAACTGACTTTAGTAGTCAGGAGAGTTCCTCATTGAGTGATTCTGTCAGCATCTTGTCTGCTAGTCGGGCTGTGTCTACTTTATATTCACCGTTGCGCAGTTGATCGCGGAGACTGGCAACCTTATCCATGCGAATCTCTGGCTCAGCAGCAATACGTTGCTTGAGCTTGTCGATTGTGAAGGATGAGGTTGTAACAAAGTTGTCCTTGCGTAACTGCTGGTCACGCCGAGCAACTTCCTGACCCTCTGTCCGGAGTCCACCGCGTGCATCCTGCAAAAGAGTTTGCGGCTGGTTTGTTACCTTCATGGGCACCTCGTCGAGCTAAGATGATCGTGATCAACTTGAAGATGTTGTCACGACAGTGTGGTTACAACACAAAGAAAAAAGGATTTCTCACTGAGGGAGTAATCCAAAAATTTGCTTACTAACTTTATCGGCAGTTGTGCCAGAAACTTGAGTGAATTTTTAGACTTTTTTTGCTGGAGGCTTTAGTTGGCGCAATAGTGCTTCTGCCAGAGATCCCTCAGATTGAGCCATAGATTGTGCGTACTGCTCATCCAACATGGAGCGGAAGATTTTTTCACCATTGGACTCTGGCAGCAAGTCTGACTTAAATCCAGCTTCTCTCATGGTTTTGAGCATCTGCTGAGTGAGTAGTGCTTCGAAGTCCTCTGCAGCTTTGTGCAGTTGGACATCCTCATTGTTCAGTTTGCTCTTCTCTTCTGTTTGTATGGTGCGCTGCATCGAATTCATCAGCGCAGGATTGAGCTTCATTGTTTCCTTACTGAATGATGAGTTCTGCGTGCAAGGCACCGGCTGCTTTAACAGCCTTGAGCATCTCGATCAGATCTTTGCTGGAGGCTCCAATTTTGTTGAAACCGTCCACGATTTCTTTCAAGTCTGCTCCTCCCTTGAACATGAAGACTCCTGACTCAATTGTATTTCCCTCTGGGTTGGTTTCAGGGTCAGCTGCAGGAGTTTTTACCTGAATACTCAGACCACCCTGAGAAATTGCGATTGGGGAAATTCGTACCTGACCACCCATGACCACAGTGCCAGAACGTTCATCTAGTACTACCTGTGCCACACTGTCAGGGGTAATCTCCATATTTTCTATACGGGAAATTAACTCGACAGTCTGTCCAAGATAACTATCTGGTACAAGAATTTCGACAGTACCTGCATCTTTTGCCCTTGCAGTACGATACCCCAAATTCTGGTCAATGAGCTTTGCAAGCCGGAACGCTGTAGTAAAATCTGGAGATTTGAGATTTATGAACAGCCGAGCTCGACTATTCAGATTTAAATTAATCTCTCGTTCTACCAAGGCTCCACCTGGGATTGAACCAACAGAAGCGACCATGCGTGCTCCTACTGGTAATCTAGCCAGTTCTTCTGGAGGCAAGGCTTCGGCACGACTGACTCCTTGGGGAATACCAGAAATCGGACCTTGAGCTACCGCATAGACCAAGCGATCTGGCCCTCTTAACGGTGCCATTAGCAATATACCACCTCGTAGAGATACTGCATCTCCGATGGTAGCTGCTGTCACATCTAGACGTTGGCCAGATTTGGCGAAAGCGGGCAGCGTAGCCGTCAACCAGACGGCGGCAATGCTCTGACCACTAATATCTTCGCTAGCTAGACTGATTCCAACTCGCTCCAAGGCGTTAACGATCGGCTTACGGGAGAGTAAACTCCCTGGACTGTCTCCAGTGCCATCAAGACCCACGACGAGCCCGAAGCCAATCAGTTGGTTATCACGGGCTCCCCGCAGATTTGCGATATCCTTGACTCTCACTCCCCAGGCTGGCGAAATGATAGTTAGGAAAAGTCCCCAGATCAGTAGTAGCCGAAATCCCTTACGAAACATGATAGCCTTTTGCAAGTAAACTCGCTGTGTGCTGCCAGAGTGGGTAGCATCAGATTCAAGTTCGATGCCAGTCAATTGGTCTGTTTCTGGCCGTCTAGTTTTCTTCGATGGCTTTGTTGCGGTAGAATTGTAGATCCCCTGCTTCGGTACCCACGATTAAATCCAGATCTCCATCGGAGTCGTAGTCAACAAAAACTGGGACGCTCCCAACAGGCATGCTCAGCTTGGTGAGCGGTCCGTCATTCAGTTTCCACCCCCAAGGGGTATCCTGAGTAGCATCTGCAGGACGAAACTCGATCAGTCGGCCTCCATCAGAACCAACAACTAACTCATTTTGTTGATCATTGTTAAAGTCAGCGAAGACTGGTACAGCACCAAGCCCTACGTCCAGATCAAGAAATCGTCTATGATAGAGCCGGAATCGAAAACCCGTACCATTAGCCTCTTGAAGATATAGGCGCACGTTGCCACCGAAGTTGCCGAGGAGCAGATCAGCCCGCCCGTCTTGGTTGACATCATAGATGGCAGGAATTGAATTACGCCCGCTTGTCACACCATTCATGGGCCGCGGATCTCGGAAAAATTCTGGAAATTCTGGGGTGCCACGGTTTTCCCAAAATAGAACACTACCGCTTTCATTGCCGATCAAGAGGTCTTTGTCTCCGTCATCATCTACATCAGCAAAGACAGGGGCTGCGTTAGCTCCACCACTATACTCCAGAAAGTTCTCGTCCATTAAATTCCAGCGATCCGATCCATTTTCTGAGTCGTTTTGGAAGCTTCTTAGTTCTCCTCTACGATTCCCAACGATCAGATCCAAGTCACCATCTCCATCCAAATCCAATAATGCTGGTACTGCTCGATTCCCAAAGTTTTGCTCTGCAAATCGCGGGCTTACGAGTTCATAACTGGGCTCACGAGGTACGATTGGAGGCGTTGAAGGGACTGCCTGAATTGTAGGCCCTGGGGGCTGATCAGTGAAAGTCTGACCTTCTGAAACTCTTAGCCGCTCTAAGGTATTTGCGGTCATCACTGGTTCTGGTGGAGCAATGTCTGTGGGTTGCTGCTTACCAATAAACAACCAGCTCAGCAAATGTCCATCTTCATCTCCAACTAGCAAATCTTGCTGCTGGTCGCCGTTCAGATCAACCAAGAATGGTGCACTGCTGCCGACAGTTTCGAGATTTTGCCAAATCTGGGCTTGTTGCTGCCAACCAAGACTGACAGGGTAATTTGGCTGTGGTTGGTGAGTCAGCAATTGCAGCGTTCCACTGCTTTCACCAATCAGTAAATCTGCATTCTCATCGTCATCCCACTGAAAAGTTGTAGGGACTGCGTTACCAGAGGAAGATTGTGCATTTGCAAAACGAGCACTTTCCAATACAAAATTCGTTTTTTCGGGGCTTCCTTGATTTTCAAAGTAGATCAGGAAGCCTTGGCTGTTGCCAACCAGAAGATCTAAGTCGGAATCCCCATCCAGATCACGAATCAATGGTGTGCTACGACTGCCAATATCAATTTTTGCAAAGCGGACTTCAGCCATTTGCCAGTCGGGGCTTTCTTGACTGCCTTCGTTGCGCAACAGGTCCAAGGTGCCATCCTTGCGGCCCACTAGAATATCAAGGTCTCCATCTCCATCGAGGTCAGCGAGGGAGGGTGCACTGAAACTACGACCGTTCGGTGCAAGCGCAGGGACTTCCAGTCGAGACCAATCAGGATCCTCAGTTCCTCCTTGATTAATGTAGGCATAGAGTGCGCCAGAGCGACTGCCCAAGAGTAGATCTGGATCCCCGTCTCCATCCCAGTCACCAGCTGTGACCAAGGTGTGTCGATCCTTGGGGAGCATCTCGCCAATATTGAAGAAATTATCGGTGACGGGCCAATAATGATTCCGGCTACGCGCTTCTCGAGAAACGGGGGGATCAGCTGTCTCTGTCGTTGTCTCCTCGTCATTGACCACAGGTGCGTTGACCTGCATTGTGTACATGTTGCCTGGGGCTGCAGCATTACTGGATGCCTGAGGATCTGGCACTATGTCTGGCCCAATTTCTGTGGATAGAAAGCTTGGGCTTGGACGCAGGCTGCGCTCTACAATTTCCTCAAGTGTGGTCACTTCCAAGGGGAGTCCGAATCCTTCGAGCAGCGGTGGGAGACAGTTTGGAAAGACATCAATTTGTGCGCAGGCTTTTTCCATCAAGGCCAGTGGTGCTTTCCTTGGATTGAGGTTGACTCTTCGCAAAGCCTCAACCTGCTTGAGTCCAGTTGTGATTGGATCCCGATTTTCGTAGTAAAGAATGCGAGAAGTACGAGTGCCAATCAGTAGCTCGGGATAGCCATCTCTATTGACATCAAAGAAGCGAGGAGCAGAGAATCCACCAGTGTTGATGAAGAGGAATCGACTAGATTCTAATTCCCATTCGGGCTGAAGCTTTGTACCTCGATTCAGGTAGAAATCAATTCGTCCTCTGGACTTGCCTACCAGAATGTCTTGATCCCCATCGCCTTCCCAGTCGACGAAAGTTGGGGTTGCATCCACTTCTGGAGAAATATTACCGATTAGTAGCGTCCTGGCTTTCTCACAACCCTTGATCCGAGAGCGCTGAGATTGCACATCGGGACAGAAGAGAGCACGGGTAGCAACTCCCTGATTGTAATAAAGCTTTGTGTCTCCTTGCTGATTTCCGAGCAGCAAGTCTGCTGCTCGGTCTGCGTTGACATCACTGAAGTTAGGAACACTGTTGCCATTGGCCTGAATGTTCATGTAAGCTGGGGTGACCAATTCCAGTATAGGCAGTAAGGCGTTACCACGATTTTGGTAGAAGAAAACTGTGCCGTCCCCAGAGCCAACAAACAAATCAAGGTCACCGTCATCATCAATATCAAACCAGGTGGGCGCGGCATTGGTGCCAACATCAATCACATTTTTAATACGAACCTTGCGGCTATTTTGAATATCTTCCTGAAATGCGCTGAAATCCTCAGTTTCTAGACGGAATTGGTTATCACCTGGGTTTCGAAACAGGGCAATTCGCCCATCTCTTTTGCCAACGAAAAGGTCTTCATCTCCATCGCCATCAAAATCTGCAAAGCTTAGGATGCTACGTTCAAATCCACGTGTGTAGAGTAACTTCTCTTGTCCATTCAATTTACCATAGTATTGACGTTGCCATTGGTAGATGGGGTCATTGTCTTCTGCAGCAGGAAGGGTGCTAGTCCCGATTGTGCATAAAATTCCCAGTAGGGCAGCAGTCCAACATTGGCGGATAGAAAAGCGAAGTCGCATAAGATGAAACGGTGAGTGGGGTTTGTTTGGTGGGGGCAGTGTTGCAAGACTTACGCCCGTTATCGGGGCTTTTTATTGGTCAAATTTTGATATGGATGCAGGTTGTTTGAGCTGTGTTGGCTAAGGGCAAGCCAGGCGGCCGCGAAACTCTTTTCCGTCGAAGAGAGCAACCTTAGCTTGTTGAGGTAAGGCGGCCATCAGGTCCAACCGCCCATTGCCATCAACATCCTCAATGACTATGTCTCCGGGGGTGTCGCCCTGCAGATGATGGGTTGCGGCAAATAATTCCGGACTTTTGTAAGCTGTAGCTCCACGAGTAGAACTACTATTGCTGAGGACCAGTGCCATGTCTCCGGAAAGCGTTGTCACCGAAGCAAACACAACAACAAAGCGGTTGCTGATTACAAAATCAAGAACTCCATCCTCATTGAAATCAGCCACATCAAAAGATGAGGGGCCGCGTCCAGCTGGCAGGTCAAACTGGTTTCCAAAATTTCCAGACGCATCATTATACCAAATCCGAAGAACTTCCGCACTACGGCTACTAACCGCGAGATCCTGTCTACCATCACAGTCGAAATCAGCTACTTCCAATTGCTGAGGAGAATTGGGCGTATCTAACTCTGAAGTTTTTTCGAAGGTCCCATCTCCCTTGCCCTTCCATAGTTGGAGCAGGTTTTCACCAACAGAGAGAGAAGCTAGATCGGTTACATTATCTTCGTTCCAGTCTCCCTGCACCAATTGCTGAGGAAAGTCGGCAGTGTCCAAAGAAGCAGTCGTCGTGAAATTGTCATTACCGTTGTTAAGGCGAATCGATATGGAATCTGTCCCACGATTGGCAACGGCAATATCTTTCAGTCCATCATTATTCCAGTCTCCAGCTTGCAGGGAAATTGGTGTTAGATCAACGATGAGAGTGTTGTTGTCATCCAGCCAATTGGGGCCTTTGAGCAGTTGCAGATAGACACTGTCGGATTGAGTTAGCATTAAGTCATTGTAGCCATCGAGGTCAAAATCTTCGATGACGAAAGACTGATGCCAGCGGGGTTCGCTTGGGGTCCAAGATGGTCGGTCGTCAGCCTGCAGCCATTCGCTGGATTGAGGTTGCAGGGTAAAGGCTTGAATCCTCCCGTCATCTGTGGTGCCAGGACCCTCGCTGCGTTGTGGGACAGGAACGAGTAGTTCAACCTCTCCATCGTTGTCCCAATCGCTCCTAATCAGCTGAGCAGAACCAACTGGTAGAGACTGCTCTTTTGGGGCAAAGAAAAGAGCATCCATCACCGTTGAAGGAGGAGTGTCCTCTTCAACAAGGTGATCACCAGAGCGACAGGCGAGTAGGCTGAACATACAAAGAAAGGGTAGCGCATGGAGGAGTTTCATTCTTGCAGCAAACCTTTGAAAAAGAGTCCGTAGTCTTCTGGTAGATAGTCTTGAATCATACCGAAGTAGCGATCCCAGGGAGGCAGGGGTAACCGCTCGCGGCTCTGGTAGTATATAGCGGTCTCAGAGTTGTCCCAATTCTCTTCGAGGAAGTACTTTAGTAAGGAGGTCTCTCCAAGACCTTCGAATACGATCACTGGTGAATTATTTCCTCGGCCGTAGTTTTCATAGTGTTCTAGCAGGCGGTTGCCCAAGCCCTGTTGCAGGTAGTCTTCCAGCACTCGAGTGGCCTGGAAATCAATCTTGATCCAATCCGCCAAGTCAATCAGCCCGTTGTGAACATCCTGATTCATCTTGTTAGAATCATCCAATGCCAGCCGAATGCCCAGATCCTGAGAGAGGTTGCGAATTGTTGGCAGATAGTCCGGAGTGATCAATTCGTTGACCTCAAAATAGAACATGCTTTGATATTCGGGAAAGAGCTTGAGCAGGTTCTTCAGTGCCCGTGGATAGTTAAGATAATCTGCATCCACATTTTGGGTGAACATTAGCGCTGGCATGGGCTGATTGTCCATCTTCATCTGTCGACGTAAGAGCCGGATGGTCAGAAATGTGGCAATCAGTGAAGAGAAGCGTAGCAGCACTGAGGGAATTTCTAGTTCCTTGCATTGCTTGACGATCTTGCCAAAGCTCTGTCCAGAACGATCCATGGCCAATAATTCGAATCCCTTAGTTGGTGACTGGGGAGATTTTGGTGCCAAAGCGTCGATCGACTCGGCCTTGATTGCCAACCATTTTAGATATTGGCGTGCCCGTTCGCTCAGAGAACTCCACTCCTCTTCTAGCAGTGTTCCCAACAGCTCTGCAACCACATCCGGGAAGCATGGAAATGGCAGCGAGGGTGGCAAGGGAGTGACCACGCTACAGGCAAGATGCTCGGGTTCAACTGCCTGCCAAGCGGTTTCAGACCAGAATCCATCAGAGATTTGGTTCATGCGTGAAATAACTGGGGGTTAGGGCTTGCCGAGGGCCAAGTTGGCAAATTTGGTGTATTGCCCGATAAAGGCCAAACGACGCACACCACATTCACCATTTCGGTGCTTGGCAACAATGATCTCTGCAATGCCTTTGGACTCAGAATTTGGATTATATACCTCATCCCGATAAATGAACATGATCAGATCAGCGTCTTGTTCAAGCGCACCAGACTCCCGCAAATCTGCCATGATCGGGTGCTTGTCAGCTCGGCGTTCCAGATCACGGTTTAATTGAGACAGGGCAACAACGGGTACAGAAAACTCCTTGGCGATAGCCTTGAGTTGTCGTGAAATTTCTGCAATCTCCTGTTCACGAGATTGTAGACGTCGGCCTCCAGTCATCAGCTGTAGGTAGTCGATAACGATCATGCCGATGGGTGTATCTTCGTATTCTTGGGCAACTTGCCTAGTCACCTTACGCACATAACTGGGAGTGATTCCAGAAGCATCATCGATCAGCAGTGGCGCTTCCAGCATTTGCCCAGTCGCATCCACCAGTTTCTCCCAATCGTCTGGTTCTAAATTTCCAAGCCAAAGCCGCTGGCTGTCGACCCGGGCTTCGCTACAGATCAGACGCATTGCTATGTGTTCCTTGGGCATCTCTAGGCTGAAGATTAGGATGGGCTGCTTGGACTGCAGCGCAGCATACATCCCCATGTTCATCGCAAAAGAAGTCTTCCCCATCGAAGGTCGAGCTGCCAGGATAATCAAATCACCACGTTGTAGACCACGGGTCAGTTCATCTAGCTCCGTGAAGCCAGTCGGGATACCGGTGATGACCTGTGGGTTTTCAGAAAGAGCCTCTAAGTACTCGAAGTTGCTGAGCAACACCTCACGCAGTGGTGTATAACTGCGAGCACGGACTCTGTTCTCGATTTCACGGAATTTCTCAGAGGCTTCTCCCAAAAATTCACTGATGCTGCGTTGGCCTTCCTGTCCCTCGCGAGCCAGTTCATAGGCTGTGGAGATGATTGCTCGAAGCTGGCTTTTCTCCTGAACGAGCTGAGCATAATACTCAGCGTTGTCAGCCACTGGTGTGGTCTGAGTCAGCAAGAGCAGGTAGTCCACTCCTCCGGATTCATCAAGAAAGTTATGATCTCGGAGCCATCCAGAAACTGATACTTCATCAATCGGAGCTTCTTCTCCCGCTAACTCCTGCATGGCCGTAAAGATCTTTTGATTGGCTGGGGAGAAGAAATCTGTGGGCTGCAAGTAGTCCTGAATTTGAGCCAGCAACTCATTACGGTAGATGATGGCTCCAAGGACAGCTTGTTCAGCAAGCTTGTCGTGAGGAAGCAGTTCTTCAGGTTTCGGTTTCGTGGGCGCACCGGGCATAGGCAACGCTGTGATAGAAGTTCACTGAGGAACGCAGAAGGTGGAGGGAACAGGAGGCCAGAACCTCCTGTGATAATTGAGAGTCAGGACGCTTCTGCCGCTTCGGCGGATTCTTCTTCCGCAGTCGCTTCAGTTTCCTCAATGATCTCTTCAACAGCTTCGTTAGTTGCAGCCACTTCGGCTTCTTGAGCTGCAGCGTTTGGATCTAACTCTGCCAACACACGGATGCTCATTTCAATGGAGACTTCGGTGTGAACCCGAATGGTAAAGTTGTGAGTTCCGACGTTGCGGATAGGTACTGGTAGCAGGATTGCTCGACGCTCTAAAGTGTAGCCAGTGGCTTCGAGGACTTCTTGGATGTCTCGGTTGTTTACGGAACCGAACAGTCGACCCCCTGGACCTGCCTTGCGGGTAACCTCAAGATCCAGCACTTTCATCAGAGCAGCCTTTTGCTGAGCCTGGGCAACCTCCCCTTTGCGTATCTTTTCCAAATACTGCATATGGTGCCGGAATTCTTTTGACTGCTGACCGGTAACTGGCAGCGCCAAACCCCGAGGCAAAAGGTAGTTTCGCGCGTAACCGGGCTTAACGTCAACGACGTCCCCGAGTGTGCCAAGATTGGGCACTTCTTTTTTCAGAATCAGTTTCACTGGATTACCTCAACGACAGGGTGCGTTAGTTCTGGGGGACGTAGCCCGCGGTGTAAGATAACAGAGCCAGATTGCGAGCTCGCTTGATAGCGATCGCCAGCTTGCGTTGATAAGGCGCTGATACGCCAGAAATGCGGCTAGGGACAATTTTTCCACCCTCGGTCACATAGGACTTCAACAACTCCAGATCTTTGTAATCAATCTCTTCGATGCCAGCTTCCTTAAAAGGGCAAACCTTTCGTTTGCGACGTAGAAGGATGCTGTTGGGGACACTGCGCATCGGGCGTTTCTTCTTTTTCTTGGCCATCTCTCATTCCTGATTGGTGTCTTGGTCTTCGTTGGTTTCAGTGGATTCTTCCTCGGTCTCAACCGCATCAGAGTCATTGTCTTCTTTAACTTCCTCTTCTTCGCTGGCTTCCTCCGCCGGCTTCAATTCAACAAGACTCTCAAACTTGGCTGCTGCACTTTCCCAGTCTTCAACTTTGATGATCTGGGCTCGGATCACTTGCTCCGAATAACCAAACTGGCGCTCCAGCTCTTCCAGCATTGCACCATCACCACTGAGATACCAGAGGTGATAGATACCATAGTCCTTCTTCTTGATCGGGTAGGCCAATTTACGACGTCCCCAAAAATATTCGCGGCAAATCTGCCCCTCAAAGCGTGCTATAAAACCGCGTACACGGTCGAGCAATTCCGCTTGTTCTTCGTTATTTAAATCGGCGGCAGTGATGAACACTGCTTCGTAGTCGCGCACCATAGATAATTTTCCTTTTGAGCGTTAGGCCCGCTGATGCAGGCAAGGAAAGCGGACGTTAAACATTGAAGCGAAAATGCATAATGTCACCGTCCTGAACAATGTAATCGCGCCCTTCCAGACGCCAGCGTCCAGCTTCACGGACAGCTGTTTCCGAGCCAAGGGAATCCAAATCATCGAAGTGGTAGACTTCAGCACGGATGAAACCCTTCTCGAAATCGCTATGAATTTTGCCAGCTGCTTGGGGAGCAGAAGATCCACTTTGGACCTCCCAGGCCCGAACTTCCTTTTTGCCTGCAGTGAAGTAGGTGATTTGATTCAGCAATTGGTAGCCAGATCGTGCAAGTTGTACGGTTCCAGAATGACGAATGCCCATTTCTCCCATAAATGCCTGGGCTTCATCTTCTTCCATTTCTGCCAATTCTGATTCCACCTGCGCACAGATTGGAATGACTTCAACCTGTTCTCGGGCAGCTAACTCCCGTAGGGCAACCTCAAATAATGAAGCCTTATTCAGGCCTTCTTCGGAAACATTGGCTATGTAAAGCGAAGGCTTACTGGTGATCAGGCTTAGCTCTGCAAAGATCGCTAACTCTTCCAAGGACCAATCTCCAGATCGTGCTAGTTTGCTATCTCCTAGATGGAGCAACATTTTTTCAAAAACTGGAATCGCTGCTGCGACTTCTCGATTGCCCTTCGCCTGTTTGCGCAGTCGTTCTAGTTTTCGCTCAACCTGCTCCAGGTCAGACAAAATCAATTCAGTTTGGATGACCTCAATGTCTCGTATTGGATCTGGTGCCCCATCAACATGGACCACATTCTCATCAGCAAAGCAACGAACAACATGTGCAATCGCATCAACCTGACGGATATGACTGAGAAATTGATTACCCAACCCTTCTCCCTGGCTTGCTCCTTTAACCAACCCCGCGATATCCACCACCCGCAACATAGCTGGAATCGTCTGATTTGGCTCGACTAACTCGGTTAAGCGCTGCAAGCGTGGATCTCTAACCGGCACCATCCCCACGTTGGGTTCGATCGTGCAGAAAGGGTAGTTAGCGGCTTCTGCTTCAACGCGTGTGAGCGCTCGAAAGAGCGTGGACTTGCCAACGTTGGGCAACCCAACAATTCCAACTTCCAGAGCCATGTAGAGCCAACTTCAGAGAGTTGCGTTAAGTGAGGTCTGAGGAAAGTTTGCACCGCTGATGAACTTTTCCAGCAGAGGAAAAACCTGGCGAATCAGTGTCTGACATTGTTGTCTGGCTTCTTGGCTCCAGCGTCGCAATACATAATCAACAGTTGGTATATCTGCAGGTGGTCGACCAATGCCGAGTCGGATACGACGAAAGCTGTCAGAATTCAAGTGCTCCATCACAGAGCGCAAGCCATTGTGTCCTCCATGCCCTCCACCAGAGCGCAACCTCGCTTTGCCAGGAACCAGATCAAGATCGTCTGTACAAATGACAATGTCAGGAGGGTCTATCTTGTAAAAGCGTGCGCAGGCTGCAACCGCCTGACCGCTATGATTCATGAAAGTGAGGGGCTTCAACAGAATCGCAGATTGATCTCCACTACCGTGGCGACCTATCATAGCTTGAAACTTTCCAGAACCAACCTCACAGCGCCAAGCCTCTGACAAGGCATCGATCAACCAGAAACCAGCGTTGTGCGGCGTCTGCTCATACTGCGGTCCTGGATTCCCCAGTCCCGCTATCAATTTCATGGCTTTTCGGCCGCAGCGGCAGCTTGTGCGATACGAACTGCACGACCAACAATGGAGGCAATACTATAATTGTCTTTGGCCCTCAGTTCCACTTGCTCAGGCAGGCGGACGCTCTGGATTCTTAGGTTGCCACCAAAATCTAGGGTGGAGACGTCTACCTCAACATAATCGGGGATTGCATTTGGCTTGCAACTGACCGGGACATCTCGTGCTACCAATTGAAGAACGCCACCTTTGCGAACTCCTGGACTCTCTCCCACAGTTCTCAAGGGAACACGCAGGTTGATCGAACGTTCTGGATTCAGCTCACGGAAGTCAAGATGGATCAGCAGGGGCTTGTGAACATGTTTTTGCACGTCCTGCAGCAGTACCTGGCGGACTTCTCCTTTTTTTGCGTCAGGTTCCCTGATTTCGAGTGTCAAGAGCTTGTGGGCGATGGTTAGTCGGCTCAATAATTGGCGAGTTTTGACCTCATCCATCTCGAGGTTTAGGTTGTTCTCACCGCCATAAATGACTGCGGGGATGCGATTTGCACGGCGCAACTTCTGGATGGCTTTCTTGCCCATGTCGGTGCGCTTATATGCGACCAAAGTTTCTTCAGACATGTCGGTTTGCCCGAATGGGGTTGCAAAAAGGAAAACAGCTTTTATAGCATCGTAAAGAAACAAATTCAATTGATTTTACAGGAATCTAGAATGATTCGACTGACCTGGTGTACTTTGATCGGGCTACTGATCGGGTCGCAGAGCCTCTCGGCACGGGAGCGTCCACGCTGGGAACTGGGGGTCATCCACGCTGTAGGACAGCTGCCGCATTACACGGGCTCCAATCACTACTATCAGAGAAGTATCAATCTGCCCTATGGCATTCTCCGCTCAGAGCAAGTTGATGTGTCAGGGGTCCCCAAGCTGTTTACGGATTTTACACCAGATCTGCGCTTGGAGATGGCTTTTGGTGCAGAACTGCCCGTGGAATCGGGTGATCTGAATGAATTGCCTCCCCCTGGAGCGGATGGTTCTTCCGAAAAAGTCATTCGTACGAAGAATTATACGCGTCGTGGTATGGAAGATATCCAAGCACTGATCGGTATCGGATTGACACTCGATTGGTATCTGGGAGGGCATGTGACTGTTGATTTTCCATTATTAAGTAAAAGTACTCTTGGAGGTGGCTTCCGTTATGCTGGAAACTCTTTTGCTCCAGGAATTTCAGTGGATGCTTTCGATCGGGACTCCAACTATATACTAGCTCTCGGATTATCATGGGAATATGGAGATGAAAACTTTAACCGTTCCTACTATGAGGTAAAAGCAGACGACGCCTTGCCAGGTCGTCCTGTCTATTTACCTTCTGCTGGCTTGATTTCCCGTAATGAAACCTTTCGTTTTGCGGCTCAAGTTACTCGCCGTCTGTATTTCTTTGCCCTGCAGTATCGCAGAGTACTCGAAAACAGTGTTGTTCAAGACAGCCCACTGGTGGTTGTTAACAAGAACGAAGGCTGGGCTTTCGGGGTCATTCTGGCTCTGACTGCCAGTGATGCTTCGGTGACGCGTAGAAAGTAATTTCTGAAGAGTGTGAACTTTTTGGGATTCTTGAAAGACTTTTGCCAGGAAGGATTAAAGGAAGTTTTCACTAAATTTTTCTGTTGCAGATGAATCCAAGCATAGTAATCCTCCATCACATCAACTGTTGCTGCAGAAACCCGTAAAATCTTCGAAGTAAATTTATCCCCAAGGCTGCTTCAGTGTAACGATTCTGATTAAATTGTAAGTAGGGTAACGCTTGTACTTTGTCTAGTAGCATCCAACTGTGATGCTCAGAACATGTGAGGATGTTTCAATTTTGTCTTCTCCTTCATTACGGAGAGAATAACGACCTTGGCTGCTTCTCCATGATCAAACAAAGTGAAGAATAATCAACCAGTTTGCTAACAATTTCCAAGAATAGCAGGCGCTCTTGCTGCAGTTGCAGCCGATAGGCTTCCACGCGTAACAGGTCTCTTCCAGAATAATTCTCTTAGCTTCTTGCATGTTTTTTGACGATTCCCACCGGATTTTGAGTGATACTGAGCTCATACATCTAGCAGATTCGCGGAAGCTGTTCACCATAGAGGAGATCGACAACCCGTTCTCCACCAAAAGCAGTCTGAAGTATAACACGGTTCTTGGGGGACTCAGAGACGACGCCGATCTGGCAACTGTGTTTGCCAGCGGGATGAGAGCGCATTGCGCTCAGAACAACTTCGGTCTGATCTGGGGGAACTACAGCCACTAGCGTTCCCTCATTGGCAAGGTAGAGCGGATCTAGTCCAAGGATTTCACAGACTCCCTGAACAACTTCTCTGATAGGGATTTGTTGTTCCCAGAGGCGAATGCAAACCTCAGAATCTTGGGCGAACTCATTGAGGACCGTAGCCACTCCTCCGCGGGTGGCATCGCGCAGGCAATGGACCTCTGGGCAAACAGCCAGCATTTCAGCAATTAAGCTATTCAACGGTCGACAGTCACTCTCAACTGGAATCTGCAGGGATAGCTCGCCTCGAGCATCAACAATAGCGGCGCCGTGGTCTCCAAGAAAGTGACTTACCAGTACAGCATCTCCAGCTTCGGCCCGCCAAGATGCAATTTTCAGATTTTCTCGCAGGTAGCCGATCCCAGATGTATTGATGAACAGTTGATCGGCAGCCCCTTTCTCGACCACTTTCACATCTCCTGTGACAATCTGCACTTGAGCCTCCACTGCGGCTTGTGTCATCGAGGCTATGATTTGACCTAGTACAGAAATCTCCAACCCTTCCTCAAGAATTAGACTACAACTCAACACTCGGGGAATCGCTCCGCTGACAGCTAAATCGTTCACAGTTCCATTGACCGCCAATTTGCCGATGTCAGCACCTGGGAAAAAGAGAGGTTGGACTACAAAACTGTCGGTAGTGAAGGCGATTTGATGTCCGGGAGGAGGGGATAATTCTGCGTGATCTTGCAATCCCTTGGAGTCTGGTTTCCCAAAGTGTCGAAGAATTGTTCCTTCAATTAAACTGCGAGTGGCTCGACCTCCACCTCCATGAGCTAGTGTGATCGTATCACGAGGATCGCTCACGCGGTTGTCTCAACCTTAACTTGTTCACGCCAGCGGGCTCCATAGTTATAATATGCGGCACATGCGCCTTCCGAGGAAACCATTAAGGCCCCGATAGGATTATCAGGTGTGCATGATTTTCCAAAAACCTGACATTGCCAAGGCTTGAGCCGCCCCTTGAGCACTTCTCCACATTGACATTCAGCAGGATCTACAACGGGAACGTTTCGAATGGCGAAAGCTTTCTCAGCGTCAAAATCAGCGAACTCTGGTCTCATCTCTACACCGGATTCTGGGATCGAACCCAAGCCACGCCACTCGAATTGTTCTCGCAGCCGGAAGACCTGATCCATAGCCTGTTGAGCAGCCAAGTTGCCTTGGGTAGGAACTACTCTACTGTATTGATTTTCTACCTCACAGCGTTGCTCCTCGAACTGCTTAAGCAGCATCCAGACCGACTGCAGGACATCTAAGGGTTCAAAACCGGCAACGACAAAGGGCTTGCGGTATTTGGAAGCGATAAAATCGTAGCCTTCGGTACCAATGATCATGCTAACGTGACCAGGCCCAATGAAACCATCCAGACGCAGGTCTGAATACCGATAGATCTCGCTTTTGGAATTCGGTCTCAAGCATCTGGGCTAACAATTCATTTTGAAATACTCCACCACTGAGAACAATCTGCCTAATTTGACCGCAGTCCGTTCTGTTTGTTTGTAAGTGGAGTACCAGCTGCTGCAGTCCTTGGGCCAGACCGCGGTGAAAACGCAAGGCAATCACTGCACTGGATATTCTCTGTGAAAGATCGTCCAGCAGACTCTGCCACATGGGAAATGGATCCAGATAAGGTAAGCCATTGGAAGGCCATACTCCAATTTTGAGGGGGTAGCTAAAACCATCCGGTTCACTATCAAAAATAGCTTTTTCTGCTAATCCTTGAAGCTGCATCGCTGCCTGGCCTTCAAAAGATACTGATTCTCGACATAAATCGATTGCCCCTGCTACTGCATCAAAAAGCCGACCAGCTGAGCTGACAAGTGGAGCATTTTTCTGCAATCGGATCATGCTTTGGTAGGTTTGGATAGACTTCTCTTTTAGAGATTTTGCCAATTCGAGATGTCCATAATCTGCCAAAAAGTTTTCCCAGGTCATTGTACTGAGCAACTGTGCCAACGTGTTGCGCCACGGTTCCCGCATTGCTCTCTCGCCTCCAAGTAGGGCTACCGGTTTTAACATTCCTAAGCGTTCTACAGAGCGGTAATCCCCCAGTAAAATCTCACCTCCCCACAACTCTCCATGAAGCCCCATTCCCAGTCCATCCAGAATAATTCCTAAAACTGGTGCCGTATCAAGAGGAACCAAATGCTCTGCAAGACAAGCAGCCAAATGTGCATGATGATGCTGTAGACGCACAACAGGGAGTTGACGTTGCTGAGCAAAGTCTTCTCCGACACGAGTACAGGGGTAGTCAACGTGAAGATCAACGGCTACATGGGTCGTCGGTTGAGGGTAGAGTTGCTCGAACAGCTTTAAACTATTTTCAAAATCTGTGATGGCCCGAACTTCGTGTAAGTCTCCGATGTGGGGCGAGAGAACAGCGTGATCATCAATGATCCGACAGAAGGTGTTTTTTAGTGAGGCCCCAAAAGCCCAAACTGAAGGGGCTCTTTCAAAACCTGCTGGTAGAGGGATAGATTCTGGTGCCAATCCCCGGGCTCGCCTAAGCACTCGAACCACTTCTCCTTCCACGCGGAGAATCGAGTCATCGATACGATTGACGATTGGACGTTCGTTCCAAAGTAGCCAGTCTGCGATGTTTTGCAGTCTTTTTCGAGCTTCCTCTGGAGTTTTGCACTGTGGCTCATCAGAAAGATTTCCAGATGTGAAGACCAAGGGAATTCTCAGTTGCTCGAACAATAGGTGGTGTAAGGGGGTGTAGGGAAGCATCCAACCGAGTCGACGTTGACCTGGAGCAATTGCCTCTGGCAAAGGAATCGTGGCTTGTCGACTTTTGTGAAGTAGAACAATTGGAGCGACGGGGCTACTCAGTTCCCGCCATTCAATTTCACTGATCAAGCACCAATTCTCCAACATTTTTCGGTTCTTCCCCATCAGAGCGAAGGGCTTGGCTTCGCGAATTTTCCGTTGCCTCAGCTGTTGGACAGCCTTTTTATTAGTCGCATCACAGGCCAGATGAAAGCCGCCAATACCCTGAATCGCCAAGATTGCTCCCTGTTGGAGCAGCTGGGCCGCAGCCTCAACGACGTCTAACTGCGAATGCATTTCCTGATTGAAGTCCTGACCTTCTATTTGCTCTAGGTAAGTTTGGGGTCCACATTGATGACAAGCGATAGGCTGTGCGTGAAAGCGTCGATCGTTTGGATCAGAGAATTCTTGAGAGCAAAGTTTGCAAAGTGGAAAGTTTCGCATGCTCGTGTTTGTTCGATCATATGGGAGAGCTTCAATGATCGAGTAACGTGGACCACAGTGTGTGCAGTTGGTTAGCGGGTAGCGATAACGGTCAAAAGTTGTCTGGGTGACCTCCTCTAAGCAAGCAGGACAGGTTGCGAGATCGGGTAGGACTTGAAAAGCTGCACCATGAAGTGAACTCTTTACGATCTGAAACTCGGTAGGGGCTAAACCAGAAAGAGACTCTACACTTGCGGACTGGATTTGGGCAATTGGTGGAAGTTGTCCAGGGAGCTTCCCCTGAAATTGCTCTAAGTGTGCCGGATCTCCCCAGATTTCAACAACAGCTCCAGAACGGTTATTGAAGACGCTTCCAGTCAAGCTTAACTTTCTAGCGAGATGCCAGACGGTTGGTCGAAATCCGACTCCCTGGACACGCCCCTGGTAGCGTATTCGTAGCCCAAATTTTTCTAAATTTTCTTGGATTTTTGATGAACTGATTGGGGATCGGTCAGCCAAATTTACCCTCTGTATTTCTGTCTAGTCTAACTTCGACAAGCTGGTTTCTCAAACGAACTGGAAAGTAACGCAGGGCTAACTCGGAAGCAAGTGGACATGTACCTGATAGTAGGTCGAATTCAAATCCATGATGAGGACAGATCAGCAAGCCTTCGTGGACAGCACTCATGTCTAGTGGCCAGCCAAGATGAGGACAGAAATTTTCAAAGCATAGTACCTGGCCTGCGATTTGGGTCATTAGAAGCGAGTAACCATCGTCTTCCCAGAGTAATAGTTTGCCTTCCGTGATCTCATCCAGTTTAGCGATGGGAGTCCAAGGATCAGAAGGTTTCATTTGATTGAAATAGCAATTGATAAGTCAGCTGTGGTCTTTCTCCAGGAGATCAAAAAATCCCTTTCAACTCCGAGAGCAACTGCTGAAAGATCTGATCTAATTCTTGGTGATTTTCCTGGCTAAAGAATCCTTCCTTGTTGAATGACATTCCATTCTCGCCCATAAACGAAACACAGTGAATGAGTGTGTAAAAATTGACCATGATCTTCTGAGTCTCTGTTGCGGAAAGCTGATCCAACCAAATTGCAACTAGATCATTGCTTTCATTGTTCGCCAGGAGTGCCATGTTCATCAGTGATATGTGAAACAACGGGTCCCCAAAAGCCATTTGATCCAAATCTACAAAGCCCATGACAGAGTAATCAGACTTGGAGATTAGTAGATTTTTTGTGGTCAAATCGTGAAAAAAAGCTCTTGGCTGGATGGTGCTGAAATATCCTTTGAACTCATCCTGAAGCTGACGAACTTCCTCCACATAAGTTGGATCGACCTGGCCAACGGTCTGAATCCAACTCCTTGCTCGGTCCAGAGAGTTTTCGATGATTTGGTTCCAGGAAGTAATCAGCTGTGGGCAATTATAATGAAATCCCCAGCCAAAGCCGGAAGCTTCTGGAAGCGTATCAGCATTTCTTTGAAATTCGATCAATTGATCCACTACTTCTGCTTTTTGGTCTCTACTCATCTGATCGACCAGCTCGCCTAGATCGACACCGTCGATGTACTCCAGAATCATGAAGCTGTACTTTTGTTCTTCAATACTGAGCTTGAAAATCTGTGGGATGGGCAGAGATAGTTTCTGGAGTTGAGTTGACCAGAACAGGTAGCCATTTAAGTGGGGAGTATTATCAGGATGACAGATGCGGATAACAAATCGTTGCTGCTCCCCTTGAACATTGAAGACGTAGTGACAGAGACCTATGGGAAGGCGCTGAATGTTCAGCTCGCCCTGGCGAAGAAAAGAATTGGCAATTTGCTGTACATCATCAACTGTCGGAGGAGTAAAGTGATTCGTCATATGTTGTCAGGAAATTCGTGAAAAATGAACTACATATCGAATTGTACATCTTGAAAAGTGCTTATCTGAGTTGTGCCCCTAACAGCAAATGACTTCTTGCAGTAGAATTGTTGTAGCGTAGTTCATTAGTGTGAGTCAGGATCTGTAAGGACTCCCAATGATCAATTCTATAAAGCTCAAATTCCTTCATGAATGATTTGTCTATGCAAGAACGTCTGTCCCAAATCCTAAACTTTTTGCGTGAGGCAGAATCGCTTAAGAGCACATTGCGGAGCGGCCACACTTCCTCCGGCAGACCAGAGAGTGTAGCAGAGCATACTTGGCGACTCTGCCTGTTAGTGATGGTACTGGCACCAGAGTTTCCCGAAGTGGATGCCCATCGCTTGATGAAGATCTGCTTGATCCATGATTTGGGGGAGGCGCTGCAGGGAGATATCCCAGCTCCGTTGCAGGATTCCAATGTCGATAAACCTCAAAGCGAGCGGGAAGATCTATTGGAATTGTTGTCACCATTGCCTGAATTGCAGAGAAGTGAAATTCTGGAACTCTGGGAGGAATATGAGCAGGCAGCGACCCCGGAAGCAAAATTGGCAAAGGCTTTCGACAAATTAGAGACGTTGCTCCAACACACCCAGGGACAGAATCCTCCTGATTTTGACTATGCCTTCAATCTGGACTACGGACGAAAATATACGGAATTGAACGCCCAGACTCGTCAACTCCGAGCGTGGATTGATGAGGAGACTCGACGGCTTGATGGAGAATCGAGATGAATTTCAAAGGTGAGAATAACCCATTCTAAAATTTCATCCGTTCATGGTTTCTATGGAGAGAACTCAGGCAGTCGTCGTTGTGGATGTCTCGATTCGATGGTATAAGCTAGATCTAGTAGCTTTTGATCCGCCCAGGGTTCGGCAAGCAACTCCAAGCCCACTGGCAACCTCTCACTGAAGCCTGCTGGAACCGAGATCGCTGGCATTCCGGAACAGGCAGCCAAGCGACAATTGGTTCCCATTTGATCCTCCCCAATTCGGGCAGCTACGTGGCGAATCGATGGATAGGCCAGCGCATCCAAGTTGTTTTCTGCAAGCAGACGAAGTAGGGCCCTGCGTACGACTTTGCGTTGTGCCATTTCTCGGAAATAGGTTCCCTCGTCCTCGCTGTTCATGGTTACACACTTTTGCGTTCGAAGATCTACCTTGGGGTGATGTTTCTTTGGGGCGAGAAGTTCATCCAAATCAGCAAAACCCAACTCAGGATTTGCCCGCAGATAAGCGTTCACATCCTGCTTGAAGTCGTAGGTGGAAACAAAATAGCCTTCGAGTGGCCGATCTAGGGAATTTTCCAGTTCGGCTGATTCCAACTCCACAATCTCCCAACCGGCTTTTTCAGACATGGCGGTCAAGGTTTTACGGATCACTCCAGCGACGACCTCATCACCTTCTTCTCTCTCCATCCACTCACGTAGTAAGCCAATTCGGGCTTTCTCACGTAATTGAAGATTTGCCAGAAACTGAAAGTTATGCCCAAAGCTCTCAGCAGTTTGAGCATCTTTAGCATCGTAGCCAATCATCTGATCCAGCATGATGGCAAGGTCTCGAACTGATTTGGTGAGGGGTCCTCCAATATCCTGTGTTGAAGATAGCGGAAAAATACCCCGTCGGCTCATCAGGCCTTGTGTCCCTCGTAGTCCAACAAGATTGTTCTGAGCGGCAGGAATACGGATCGAACCACAGGTGTCACTCCCCAATCCAGTGACTGCGAAATTGGCTGCAACGGCTGCCCCGGTACCTCCACTAGAACCACCGGGGTTTCTTGTTGGGTCGTAGGGATTGCGGGTAAAGCCGTGAATTGAGCCAACGTTCGTGATGCCGTAAGCAAATTCTTGCATGTTGGTTTTCCCTAGTAAGAGAGCACCAGCATTTTTCAGTTTAGAGATGAGGTAAGCATCCCGATCGGGAGCAAAGCCTTCGAAGAGCACCGAGCCAACGGTGGTAGGCATTCCCTTGGTCTCATAGTTGTCTTTCACCAGAATGGGGATGCCGTGAAGCATGGACCGAGCTCCCTGTCGGCTGTGCTCCTCGTCCATTGCGGTAGCTTGTTTTAGTACATCATCATTGAGTACCCGGATGCTGTTGAGTCCGGGTCCTTTTTGATCGTAAGCTGCAATGCGATCCAGATAATACTGGGTCAAATCAACGGCAGTCAGGCTTCCGGAGTTCATTGCCGCTTGCAGCGTTTCAATGGATGCTTCTAGCAAACTCATTAGATTTATCTCACACTTGGCTAATTGAGATGTTTGAAAAAATTCATTTTTGTCTCATCTGATACAAGAAATCAGTTTTTGGAAATGTTGCATAGGCCGAGCACAGGTAAACCTATACCTCAGCAGTTAGGCGGATTTTTGCGTCAGATAGTAGGTGAAACATCCTTTGCTCTGCTTCTTCCGGTTTCTTAGCGAAAATAGAGTCTGCTACATCCTGATGCAGAGAAAGAGAGGCTTCATTTTGCTTGGCATCTTGATTGGTAAGACGAATCGAACTAAGTAGTGATGTGAAAATGATACCATCCATTGCGCTAAGAAACTCGTTGTCCGTGGCCAGCAAAATAAGACGGTGAAAGTTAGCGTCTGCTTCTACAAAAGCCTCAGATGAATCAACGGTTTCTCTCATCTTATGAATCGCCTCCTCAATACTTTTGTAATCATCTGCCATTCCGTTTTTCGCAGCTAGTTGGGCTGCTTTTGGTTCAATAACTAACCTGAATTCATGCAGTTGCATCAAGAATTTTCGATTCGGAGGGGCTGATTGATGCCATGCTAGGACGTCGTTATCCAAAATTCCCCATTCCAGCCGATTTCTGACTTTGGTTCCGATTCCTCGCCGCACTTCTAGTAACCCCTTTCCTACAAGAATTTTCACTGCGTCTCGTATCACGGAGCGACTCACCCGGTATTTCTCTGCCAGAGTCATTTCATCTTCAAGACAGGTACCTTGCGGATAGAGTCCTGCAACGATT
>JACLAC010010914.1_pt1 | contig 63791 bp, 62 predicted proteins | sample 8027881 | NCBI WGS metagenome assembly JACLAC01 (sample SAMN15725517, study PRJNA655200) | protist metagenome | isolation source: fluorescence activated cell sorting (FACS) single amplified genomes of... | place: Spain: Blaines Bay Microbial Observatory, Mediterranean Sea | collected 2016-01-19
CGAACTAGCCAGTAGAACTGTGACATAAACAATAGATTGAATAGGAGAGACCAGCCCAGCACAACACCCCAATCCCCTCGGTGCAAAACGCCCTCTATACGTGTATTCCATCGACGCCAAGCCCACCGTAAAACGATCCAGACTGGAAACAGAGAAACAGCCAGCCAAATCCTACAACTGGGCCATAAAATCCATGCCGCAATGCCCCCTAAGGCGGTTGTGACAACAACCGAACTTAGCTTATCCACCGCTGCCAATACCAATAAACTCGCACGCTCGCGGCCAAGAAAAATGCCGCGTCCGACCTCACCCAATCGACCGGGTGTCATGAAACCTAAAGCCGAACCGCCGAGCAGAGAATATAGGCCATCGGACCAGCTGAGTTCGGGTAATTTGCTGCGAGCCAAACGCTGCCATTTCAGCCATTGGACCGCGATTCCCAAGAGGGACATTATTCCACACACCAACCATTGCCCACCATTGACCTGGCCTGCCGCCTGCCAAAGCGAAGCCGGCTCAAGATACCAGACAACATAGCTGAGTAAAGCGGCAGCCACTGCGAATTTAACCAGGGTCAGCATGCAAATGCACCGCGCAATCTCAATCGACCACCGGGCGGTGAAGGGGTAGAGCCGTTTCCAAACTGTCATGGGGTCTAGCAATTACACTGCTCGCGACAATTTCCCCAATCTTGGAGGCCGCAATTTCGCCAGCATCGATCGCCGCTTGTACAGCGGCTACGTCTCCGCGCACTACGATAGTAACGAGTCCGCCGCCGACTTGTTGCCAACCGACAACCTCTACACTAGCGGCTTTGACCATGGCATCTCCAGCCTCGACCATAGCCACCCAGCCGCGTGTTTCAATCATCCCCAGAGCTTGTCCCATTACGTCCGATCTCGCGTCTGATCACTGCATTTTAGATGCAGAAGATAGGTGGCGCCGTATTCGTAGTCAAGCAGCACTATCCCATGTGTTTATATCGTCTTATACGCTTGACGGTGGCGACGTGATTGAACTGTTTAGCTCACCGGTTGTACCACTCCAAATAAGCCGAATGCAAAGGCTCACCAACACCGGCTCAGCAGTCACCTTGTCCATTGCTTCGGTAGCTCAGAGCTCCTCGGCCTCGCCGAACCTTGTAATGCTTTTCACGCGGGACTAAAAAGGCAGTGCCTACCTAAGTCAACCAAACCGGCGGCGGCATACGCTACGACATTTGCACATCGACGAAACGACCACCCCGTCCGGCACGCGCAATCAGGCGGCCTGTGCCCTTTTGCAGGGCCTGTTCAATTTCAGTTGGGTTACACCGGCCGGCTACTACTGCCTCGAGGGTTTCGCCTCAGGGACACCACCACATTCATACGGCTCGCAACGTCCACAACGACCCCAGAGACCATGGGATGACGGGATGATGGGAACTTGGACCGGGTCCAAGTTCATCGAAGACTCGCTCGATTAGCTCTGTTTATTATCGATCTATTGTACGCGGCAGCACGTCGGGCCTTTCGCCAGCTTGCGCGTCGGACAGTTGACCCTTTGCGAAGAAGTTGAGTGCTTGGAAAATGCAATGTATTTACATATTGCAAATTATGCGTCGTTTTCTTCCTTTATCAGTGCTGGCGCGACGACAATTGTCTTTTCTCTTTTTAAGATGGCCTGCCCAGGTGCGCCCCCCCTGGGTTTGCTCACGTATTTCACCAAAGTATAGACCACCGATACCTTTTTAGCGGTCTTTCCCTTGCTCCAAAATGCAGCCAGTCCGGCCGCTTCTTCCAGGGTTTGTTTATCCGGTTCTTCCTTGCGTCCTTGCCTGCGCAAAACTACATGCGATCCGGGATATCCATGCGCGTGGAACCATATGTCGTTTTGAGCCGACATTTTATGGCTGAGAATATCGTTTTCTTTGTTATTGCGCCCGGCCCATACAGACCACCCAGAAGAAGTCTGATAGCGCCGCGGGTGAGCATTCGATCCGCCTTTTGCCGTCTTATTCACATTTTTCACATTGTCCTCCAACCATTCGCACAAAGCAGCGTTATCCTGCCAAGTGCCCTGCTCGACTTCCTCGATCCATTGAGCAAGTTTATCACAATGCCCTTCAAGCGCTCGCAAGCGCGGTGGCACTACCCGCAACCGACGACGATATTTTTTTACGGCTTTTAAATATCTGGCCGCATTTTCGTTCGGGCTGCGATTTGGATCCATTTTTATTTTTAAAATCGAACGCCCCTCTGGATCGAATATATCCACCAACTCCACCTCAGTTGCACCGGCCGACAATTCGGAGATATTGGCCAATAGGGCATTGCCTTTTTTTTCGCACTCTTCGGTCATATCGGCTTCGGCGAGTTCACACCGCATCGCTTTTAGACGCCGACGACTATTTTTTATTGCCTGCAGCAAACGGCCTCTGACCCGCTGATCTCTGCGCTCTATTTTTTGTTTTTCTATGGCGGCAGACCGCACCGACCAAATGGCCTCGCTAACCCCCTTGATCAAGCAAGACGGCTTACCTAATCGCCGCGGTTCTAGAGCCGAGTATTTTTGCTTCCCTCCCTCATCCCATACATAAGCTTGTGCGATCGGTTCGGCACCATATATTTCACTGGCAACCGCCCATATCGCCGGCCCCAACTCCCGCTCATTCCGTCCTTCTATCCGGTACAGCAACTCATTCACGACATGGGCATCCGCACCGCACAACCAACGGCGGACGCTCGTTTGCAAGTGCCCTTCCGCTTGCGCCAAATGCGCCAACCAAAGCTCTAGTGCGTCTGCACCCGGTAATAATCTGCCCGCAGACTTGGGATCGCCATAGACCATGCCAATCGACGAAGGTCCTTTAGCCCCTGCCCCTGACCATTGGCCTAATATTTCGCCACTTTCTTCTCGCAGCAGAAGAAACTGAACTCTATTGGGAATTAGCTGACAAAGCAAAACACCGAAACTGGCCTTGCCCCGCCGGTCTCGGCGCTCGAGACGCAGACGAATAATCCGCTCCCTGCGTTCGGCTGCGATATCGACAATGCGTGCCCGGACGAGATACTTTTCCGGTCCGTCACCGGCAGACCATGAGCGGGGCCATGGATCCCAACGCAAACACATCCCCCCCTCACGCCCACCAGCACCGTAGAACCAGGCCTTATTTGCACCGATTGCAACGGCTATTTCGTTGCCCCGAGCATAGGCTTGCTCTATCACAGCGTCCATAAGATGGGAGCGCATTTCACAGGCCAACGCCTGAATGGTGAAATAATCGTATGCCATAGGAGTCCGAAATGACCGTCCCAGTCAGCGGACAAGGGTTCGAGGGCTATACCATGACCAGCGACAGGCTCGTTTTCAATTTAGCCAGGTTCGCGCGGTATTCGGTCTGTCGCTGCCGCTCTCTTTCCACCACTTCTGCAGGCGCCTGGCTGGTAAATTTTTCGTTCGCCAACTTCGCATCTAACCCCTTGAGCAAACCGGTGAATTTACCGATCTCCTTTTCGAGACGTTTTCTTTCCGCTTCGAGATTGATTAGCCCTTCAAGGGGCACGAAAATCTCCACATCTGTCGCAACCGCGCTACCCGAAGCCGGAGGTTGGGCAAGTGCTTGGCCGATTTCCACCGATTCTGCCCGGCACAAAATCACGAGATAGGGTTTGACCTGTTGCAAGTCCTCTGCGACCCCTGGCGACGAGGCCGATATCAGCAACTCGATTTTTTTGGCGGGCGGCACATTCATTTCGCTGCGAATCACCCGCACCGCGGTTACAATCTCCTGCAACCTCGCCATTTGCGCTTCGGCTTCGGGATCTGCGAGTGCCGCATCGAGATCAGGCCACTCGGCAACCATCACGCTGCGTTCGGTTTCCGGGTGCGGCAAAGCCTGCCAAAGAGACTCAGTAATAAACGGCATGACCGGGTGCAGCAGGCGCAGCGCCGTTTCCAAAACGCGCACTAGATTATCCTGGGCGACTTTGCGGTTGTCGACATCCCCGCCCTGCAAACGCACCTTGGCCAACTCGAGATACCAATCACAATAATCTCGCCAAACAAAATCGTACACCGAACGAGTCATATCACTGAATCGATACGACTCGAGTTGATCGCTGACATCGCGCACCGTGGCCTGTAAACGACTCCAGATCCAGCGATCGGCCAGTTCTTCTACCTCATTTTCCCCCGCTTCGTAGCCCTCGATATTCAACAACACGAAGCGGGTGGCGTTCCAGAGTTTATTGCCAAAATTGCGCCCCGCTTCCGCACTCGCAGAAGCCTGTACTTTGTTGTCGGCAATATCTGCGTCAAAACGCACGTCCTGAACGGCGCCAGCCTGCGCGAGTAGACTATAGCGTGTGGCATCCGCCCCATAGAGTTCGACCAGATCGAGCGGATTGAGCCCCGTGCCCAAACTTTTGCTCATTCGCCGCCCGTCCTTGGTCAGAATCGTTGGGTGTACCAGTACCGTCTTAAAAGGTATCTGCTGTCTGCACTCTATAGAAGTCATCGCCATGCGCAAAACCCATAGGTAGAGAATATCGCGGGCGGTTATCATCAAGTCGGTTGGATAAAAATAGTCGAGATCTTCGGTTTTCTTCGGCCAACCCAGAGTAGCAAAGGGCCATAACGCCGAAGAAAACCAGGTATCGAGCACATCCGGATCCTGGACCCATCGATCTTCGCCGCATTCGGCACATTTATCGGGCTTTGACACGCTTACAACCGGCTTCGCGCCATCGGCCACCGAAACCCTGAAACTTCCCTCGCGCAGGGCCTGGTCCTTTTCTAAGCCTCCCATTGGCAGCAAACCATCGGCACTGCAATTTGTGCAGTACCAAGCCGGTATGCGATGCCCCCACCAGATTTGCCGCGAAAGCGCCCAATCGCGAATATTGTCCAACCAGTCTATCGCGTACTGGCGGAAGCGATCAGGTACATAGTTGATTTCCTGGCGTTCGAGCACCGGCTTGGTCTTTTGCGCCAATTCCTTCATGTCCATAAACCACTGCTCCATGGGCAGCGGTTCAATCACTGTCCCGCATTTATCGTGATGCGGCACCGCGTGTTCATGTTCTTCGATCGTCACGAGCAGACCGGCCTCATCCAAGGCTTGAACAACCGCCTTACGGCATTCATAGCGGTCCATCCCAGCAAAGCGCCCCGCGGCCTCTGTCATGATTCCGTCAAAACCGATCACTTGCAATTGCTTTAGCGCATGCCGCTGGCCGATTTCGTAATCGTTAGGATCGTGCGCGGGGGTGACCTTTACGGCTCCACTGCCCATTTCGGGGTCGGCATAGTCGTCGGCAACGATGGTGATGACCCGATCTACCAGCGGCAATTCGACCTGTTGGCCTATGGCTTCGACCCATCGCTTATCACTGGGATGCACAGCTACCGCCTGATCGCCCAGCATGGTTTCCGGGCGAGTGGTGGCGACGACGACATCCGGGCCGCCGTCCTTATTCGGATATCGAATATGCCAAAGGTGGCCTGCTAGTTCGCGTTCTTCTGTTTCGAGATCGGAGATTACGGTGCGACATTGCGGACACCAATTTATCATCCGGGTACCGCGATATATCCAGCCTTGGGCTTGAAAGCGTTCGAAGGCCTCCAGCACCGCTTCAACATAACCCTCGTCGAGCGTAAACCGCTCGCGGCGCCAATCGTAACTCGCGCCCAGTTTGCGCAATTGGTTGTAGATAGCGTCTCCGTATTTGCTCTTCCATTGCCATATCTGTTCGAGCATGGCCTCGCGACCGATATCGTAGCGATTTTTCCCCTCGGCTTCTTGCAGTTGCTGCTCGACCTTCATCTGAGTAGCTATGCCCGCATGATCGGTACCAGGCAGGCAAAGCGTTTCATAGCCCTGCATCCGCTTCCATCGCACCATGAGATCGTGGATCGCGTGTTGGATCGCGTGCCCCATATGCAATTCACCCGTCACATTGGGCGGCGGTATGGTAATACAATAGGCCGGTTTATCCTTATCGAAATCCGCATTAAAAAAGCCGTTTTCCTGCCATATCCCGTACCATTTGTCTTCAATGGCCTGCGGATCGTAGGTTTTGGCTAATTCTTCTGTCATTCTTTTTTCCGCCCATCGTTTAAGTCATTATTTTTCATAACTATATTGATTTAATTTGGGTCAAATATAGCGCCTCGCCACTAACTTGACAATGCTATGTCCTTATACAACCCTGATATGGCCCTGATATTGCTTCACATTCTGTTATAATTTTCACATTGGAGTGTATTTAAATGTCAAGAATAGTTAATTTGGGCCTATCGAATGCGGCTTCTCTCTTTGGTGTACTGTTTGCTCTGTCGACCCTAGCCCTGTCTTTTTGCGCCCTACCGATATTGGCCCTAACCCTATTCTGGTTGGGCTAAGTATTAGAGGAAATTACCTCCCACCACCAGCAATTTCTACCGCAAAACGCCTCCTGCCTATTTATATATCAGCCACCTTTCTTTATCTTTAGCCCGGTTCGTCTCCGACTTTCTCTTTTTTTGACTGATACATTTGAGTGATACTATGGGCACCTGGTCTAAACTACTCACCGAACAACGCAATTCTGCCAGCGAAAATCTCGACGACGCTTCGACCTACGATATGTTGGCTATTATGAATCGGGAGGACGCTCTCGTACCGCAGGCTGTTGCAACGCAACTCACCTTCATTGCACAAGCGGTGGACCTCGTTGCGGCTCAGATCGGCAAGGGCGGTCGCCTATTCTATCTCGGCGCTGGCACCAGCGGCCGCCTAGGCGTTCTCGACGCCTCCGAATGTCCTCCGACGTTTAGTGTACCCCCCGACATGGTCCAAGGTTTAATCGCAGGCGGCACAAATGCAGTCTTCCAAGCCGTCGAAGGAGCCGAGGATAATCTCCACGCTGCCCGTGTCGATTTAACGCAACGCCTTCTCTCGGTCGACGACGTGGTAATGGGCATTGCCGCAAGCGGGGTCACCCCCTATGTACTCGGCGGACTGGCACACGCCAAACAACAAGGCTGTTCGACCGTTTTTTTCACCTGCAGCCCCACGGCCAGCCAGGCCGTCGAAGCCGACATCAAGATCATCCCCGAAGTGGGGCCAGAAGTAATAACAGGTTCGACCCGTTTAAAGGCGGGCACCGCCACCAAACTAGTGCTCAATATGATCACGACGGGTGCAATGGTGAAATTGGGCAAAACGTATGGCAATCTGATGGTCGACTTGCTGCCGACCAATGCCAAACTGCGCGATCGTTGTGAGCGAATTTTCGTCACCCTGACAGCCTGTACAGCCGACGAGGCAACCGAGGCGCTCAACAAAGCGGATGGACAACTTAAATTGGCATTGGTGATGTCATTATGCCGGGTTGATCTACCCCGCGCCAATGCACTTCTCGATCAGCATAACGGCGTGGTAAAAGACGCGATTAGAGCGAATGGTATAACGGCTCAATGAAGCGCATTCAATTGGGTCAGAGCAATTTGCACATTTCAACGCTGGGCTTGGGCACCGTCCAACTGGGTATGACCTACGGCTATGACAGTCAACCCCCACCTACCGACAAAGAAGCCGTTCACCTAATACGCGATGCGGTCGCAAACGGGATCAATTACATCGACACCGCACCAGGTTATGGTCGCAGTGAGTTTCTCGTCGGTCAGGCCTGTACAGGGCTTGACAATCCGCCCATTATCGCCACCAAGCTCTCGATAAGAAATCCCGACAACGGGCAATATCTGACCGGCTTACGTCTTCGACGGGCCATGGACGATTCGCTGCAAAATAGCTTGCGCCAGCTACGTCTGGACGTTTTGGACCTAGTACAGATACACAGTATCAGCAGCCGATTTACCACACCTGAATTATTCGATTTACTGGCTGAATTCAAAGCAAAGGGATTGGTCCGTCGCTGGGGCGTGACGACGTACGGCGAGGAAGCGCCGTTAGATGCGTTGGACAACCCGGATTTCTTCACCTCACTGCAAATTCCGTATAACGTGTTGGACCGACAGATGGAATCACGCGTACTACATCGCGCGAAGGAACAAGGCGTCGGCGTCGTATTGCGATCTGTGTTTCTACAAGGCGTCCTCTCTCATCGACTGCAAACCCTACCAGACCACCTCGCCCCATTGCAAACGCTAATCGCTCCATTAGCGCGCTTAGCCCGCAAAGCAAATGTCGATTTGGGTCAATTAGCCTTGCGCTTCGCCGCCTTTTCCCCGTGGGCGGATTCCACTATTTTTGGCACGACGAAAATCTCAGAGCTACACGACAATTTGCGTACTATTCAGGCCGGCCCACTGCCTGATGATTTGCTTGACGAGCTGAACCGAATTGAAATTGCCGATCCCACCATGCTCAATCCGGGCAACTGGCAACGCTGAATACAGGAGAATTCGCAATGGCTGACATTGGTTATACAAGCTGGGCATTTCTGCCCGAAGACGCCGATCCGATGACTGGCGAACCAACCACCTTCAACCCGCCTATGATCTCTACCTTGGCCGTTGATCACAAAACGAGTATCGTCTTTGAATTGGCTACATCGCCGACCCTGCTCAACATCACCGTGGAATGCACGGCCTTGACGGCCGAACAACCCGTTGATTCGTTTTTCTATGTCCTCACGGGAACTAAAGCGAATCAATTTACACGTTTGGACCATCCCGACTGGGAACTGCACTACGACGGCATCTACGGCCTTTTTACAACGACGATTCAGCGGTCTGCTCAGTACTTGAAACTGCATTACAACCAGAGGCAAAACATCATCGTATCTAAAATTGGGTTTTCCACCTCATGAAAGCATTCGCCCCTGGTCAAAAGCTTGCGGAACTAGAAACTCCAGCATTAGTAATCGACCTAGACCTCTTTGAATCCAATGTTCGTCAGCTATCGGCTTTTTGCAGAGACCACGGCAAGGCTTGGCGCCCCCATAGCAAGGCGAATAAATCACCCGAAATCGCCAAACTGCTTATTGCAGAAGGCGCGATCGGCATAACCTGTGCAAAATTAAGCGAGGCCGAACTCATGGTTGCCCATGGTATCCAGTCCGTCTTGCTCGCCAACCAAATCGTCACCCCTAGTAAATTCGCGGCCCTGGCCCAATTACAGCACCGCGCCGAAGTAATCGCGGCAATCGACAATATCACCGTGGTCGCACCGATGGCGGCAGCAGCTCTTGCGGCGCAAACCACCATTCCCGTCGTCGTAGAGCTAGACATTGGTCTGAATAGAGTTGGCATCGAACCAGGGGCTAAAGCCCTCGATTTAGCCAGGGCTATAAGCAAACAGGACGGACTGAATTTCAAAGGCCTGATGGGCTACGAGGGGCATGTGCTTGACATTTTCCCCCTGTCCGAGAAACAGCAGGCCTGCCGCCAGGCCCTCGACCTACTAATCGAGACGAAGGAGTTGATTGAGCAAAATGACATTGTAGTCGAGATCGTCAGCGCTGGCGGCACCGGCTCGTATGAGATCAGCGGTTTGCATCCTGGCATTACTGAATTACAAGCAGGAGGCGGTATTTTCATGGATGCCATGTATAGAAAAACATGCCATGTCGAAAACCTAGAACAGGCCCTGACGATCCTGACCACGGTCACTAGCCGCACGACCGACCGGGTAGTAATTGACGCGGGGTTCAAAAGTCTTTCTTCTTATCACCATCCCCCTGAGGTCTTGCACCGCAACGACCTCAGCTTTAACTATCTGTCGGCTGAACACGGGGTCTTCTCAATCGAACCTGGATGCCAGGGACCAGCCCTTGGCGAACAACTGCAATTGCTCGTCGGTTATTCGGACTCGACGACTTTTCTGCACGACAATTTCATTGCCATGCGCCAGGGGCAGGTGGAGAAGATATGGGAGATCGTCGGTCGCGGCCTCATTCGCTAAAACAACTAATACGAGTGCTTTGCTTCTAAATTAAGGACACGAAATGACAAAAGCAGATATTGCACAACAACTCGCGCAAGCTACCGGCCTTTCTCAGGCCGACACTACGGCGGTTATCGAAGGGTTTATCGAATCTGTCTGCCAAGCACTTTCCGAGGGTGACCACATTGAGATACGCGGTTTCGGTACCTTTAAGGTCGTCGAACGGGCACCTCGCACTGGGCGCAATCCGAGAGCGGGCACGTCCGTTTCTATACCAAAGCGCAAAGCACCGACCTTTAAGCCCTCGCGGGAAATCAAAGCCCGAGTCAACAAGAATCCCGCATGAACCTTCTGCTGATCTCCGTCGATAGCCTACGCTTAGATTTCGCCCCCGGCATCAGCGCCAAGGCCCACACCCCGAATTTCTGCGATCTTGCGCGCGACTACCATATTTCCGAACACTGTTTTTCCATTTCCTCCGCTACCCGGCCCGTGCACACTTCGTTGTTTTCTGGGCTCTATCCCTTTGAACATGGCATAGAGGGGCAACAGTCACCGGCGATGCGCCAGGGTTTTGCGAACCTCTTTGACCTTTGCCAACAGGACGGATATGCAGTGCACGGTTTTTCGCAAGCTGCCGATATATTCACCGGCTTGCACTACGCTCGTTACATCGCCCCGTTTCCAACCTCACCACAGGCGATCACGCAGCTGACGCATACGCCCAACCCAACCGTGCTCTTCCTTCACTATTGGGACGTCCACACGCCCTATGGCGCGACTGATGGCTTAGCTTTTGGCGAGGTCGGTCGGTTGTTGGCGGCAGGACGACTCGACCTAATCCACGAGCGCTACATTGCCGCGATCGAGCGACTATTCGAATTCAATATCTCCCCGATCTTGGCCGGCTTAGACCTCGACAAATGGTCGGTTTACATCATCAGCGATCACGGTGAAAGTTGGCGTAGCGACGAACCATATCACGGCCAAAGTCTCCGCAACGACGTCCTTAGGGTCCCGCTATATTATCATATCCCAGGTTCGGGCAATCCTTCCCCCGGCCGCCAATTGATTTCGCTTATAGACCTCTTTCCGACATTGCTCGCTCAGTTGGGCTTGCGCCACACATACCGCGGTTTCGCCCGTGATATTCACGACAGCGATACACCCGGCCACTACCTCGCTGAAATCGACCCAGGCCCCTTGGCCGAGGCGGCCGAGGGATCCGCCGGTCCAACAGACCTGTTTCCCGGAAACACATTTGGAAGGCAATGGGCACTGTTCGACCCCGTAGCCAAATTCACCTACGACGAAACTACTTTACGGGAAGAATTCGTCAGCACGTTCAGCGAGTTTCCACTTGCGGCACCCGACGACAAACGCTCATATCATCGAGCTTATGCCGACTTCAAAGCATCATCGAACTATGCAGATGCTGATTTCTCGCAGGGAGCGGATCGAGATATACTGCTGGATAGATTGCAAAAACTGGGCTACCTACAAGGCTAAATTGCGATCGGCACACGCTCTACCACTCCGGTAACCAAGTCGAATATTGCATAGGTGCTCGCCCCAAAACGCCCCATCAATTCACCTGGATTGAACAATCGCGTAGCGCCCACCAGTTCATCGTGGGCCCGATGGTCGTGTCCGTAGCAGACCAAATCGAATTGTTGCGAACTAGCCAAACCACGGGCGATATCGGGGTAGTGGTTCATAGCGATATGCTTGCCCTGCAACTGCAAATCGGCCATTTCCCCATGCAGTGTTACGTGGTCAAAACGGGCCGCTTGCGTCGTCAACGACCACTTGTCCCCGTCGTTGTTGCCCCAGACGACATGGATCGGCCGCGAGAAACCCTCTGCCAATTGCACGAGAGTGAAAGGAGCACAGAAATCCCCCAAGAATAACAGCACATCTGCCCTCTCCATTCCAGGCAGGGCCTTCTCTAGGACCCAAATATTGTCGTGAATATCCGAACAGATGGCCAGTTTCATCTCCGACAGTCTCCTGTAGCCTGATGAGTATTATACTCTTCGTAATCTCGGCCCAAACGATTAAATATCTCCCGCCATCTTCCTGCATAGGACGCATCGCTTTCGTCCGGTGTGAAACCTAGCTTTAAATAACTGCATAGAGCCGGCACTCGAAAGTCGTCGGTTAAGAGATAAATGGGCCGCCGCTGCAATTCGAGTGCCCTCGCCACGGCTGTACCCGTTATCATTTTTCCAATTCCGCGCCCTTGAAAAGCGGGTTCCACCGCGACCCACCCAATCTCCCAGCACGCAATCCCATCGCGCATCTTATCATTTATCCCGCTACAGCCCACAATCCTGCCACCGCATTCGACAAAAGTTTGCACATGGGTTTCACCTAGCACCTTCTGCACCCGTTGTAGGTCCCAATCGCCGAGTTCGGCATTGGCCTGCAAGAGGGCTAACCATCCCTGCTCGTCTCCAGGCTCATAGACGCGGACCCGGCAACCATCAATCGCCGGTACAGCAGGTGGTTGGTTTTGCAAATACCACATAACCAACTGAGGTCGAGGCTTCGTCTTGCGTCGAACTTGCACCTTGTTCATGAGCCATGTGACGATCGAAGTCAATGGACCTGGTTATTTGGCGCCGCGCCGATATAAGGATGATTTAAACTTCTCGGGATGATGGGCTCCGAGTACGACCAGTTGGCATTGCGGAAATGAATCGGCCAAACCGGGTGGACTGCCTTGGTCGTAACCTAATGCGATGATAGCAGGTGAAATGTCGCGAACAACCCGCAGAAAATTCTGCCCCTCGTATCCCAAGCGAACATCGTCTATTTGCTGCAATTGCTGCAATGCAGCTAAGCGCACGTCTTCGGGATGATCTGGATAATGGCCTTTTATGCGCTTCACGTTCGCGTCGCGGGCGACGACAACATAAAGCTCATCTCCCAAGGCCGCCGCCTGTTCAATGAAAGAAACATGGCCCGGGTGGAGGTAGTCAAATGTTCCGCAGCACAGAACCCGCATCTCTTATTCTTCCGTCCGTTTGTCTACCCAAAATTCAACCCCGCGGTCGGCGGCGAAAATGCGTCCGAAACGCTCAGCGTCCTCCCGATCGGAAAAATAACCGATTCTCACCCGCATTCCTTCCCGGTTCTGGGCGCCATACGCCGGATACCCCTCGCTCTTGAGATCTCGCACAATTTTGGCCGCCTGCTCGGTATCCTTGTAGACGCCGACCTGCACCGTGAACTGACCGCCTGGATCGAAAAAAACCGCCCCATTCGCAGGCTGCCCGCTAAGGTCGGCGGGCGACTTGCCCAGTATACTGTCCTCGGGCGCAGTCTCATCTTCCAAGACGACCAACTCATAGCGTCCATCATCCGTTGTCGAGAGTTCGTCCTCGTGGTCAATGCCCCCTTCGGCACACCCGCCGGCCATAAATCCCAGGCAACTGAGTAAACCGCAATGAATTAAGAGTTCAGTCGCTCTCAATGTACTTCCTTAAGGGCAGCATAATGCTGTCGAAGCGTGTCTTCAATATCTTGCTCGCCATGCGCTAGTGAGGGAAACATACATTCGTACTGCGAGGGTGCAAAATAAACCCCTCGCTCCAGCATGGCCCAAAAATACCGATTAAAACGATCGAGATCGACCGTACCGACCGCTCCAAAATCTTCAACTTTTCGATCGGTAAAAAACATGCACAGCATCCCGCCCACTCGATTAATCGAATAATTCAGATCCAACTTGCGCAGATTCTCGGCCATCCCGTCTGCCAAATTCATCGAGATCTGTTCCAAGCGGTCGTAGACCCCAGGTTCAGCCAGCATTTTCAATTGCTCAAGCCCAGCGGTCATCGCCAATGGATTGCCCGACAAGGTACCGGCCTGCGAGACTTTCATACCCATAGGCGACACATTCTCCATGATCTCCCGGCGACCGCCGTAGGCCGCTGCCGGCAAACCGCCACCGACGATTTTCCCCAGACAAGTCAGATCGGGCATAATGCCGTAACGCTCCTGAGCACCACCGAGTCCCACGCGAAACCCGGTAATAACCTCGTCAAAAACAAGGACGATCCCCTCTTCATCGGCAAGCTGTCGCAACCCTTCAAGGAAGCCATCTCGCGGCAAAACCGTACCCATATTGCCCGCAACCGGCTCGACGATGATAGCCGCAATTTGGCCGCTGTTTTCTTCTACCGCTTTCCGTACTGCCCCGATGTCGTTGTAGGCAACAGTCAATGTGGAATCGGCAATCCCCTGCGGAATTCCGGGGCTGTCAGGCGCTCCCAACGTCAGAGCAGAAGAGCCGGCACGGATCAGGAAACTATCCCCGTGCCCATGCCAACACCCTTCAAATTTTAGCACTTTATCCCGCCCTGTATAACCGCGCGCCAACCTCACCGCCGACATCGTTGCCTCGGTACCTGAATTGACCATCCGCACCATTTCAATGGAAGGCACGCATGCTACGATAAGTTCGGCCAGTTCCGTCTCCACCATGGTCGGCGCACCGAAACTAGTGCCCTTGCTGCAGGCTTGCTGTAGCGCACTAACCACCCGCGAGTGAGCATGGCCGAATATCAACGGACCCCAAGAACAGACATAGTCTATATACTCTCGCCCGTCGATATCAAACAACCGCGAACCGATTCCCCGGTCGATGAAACGAGGCCCGCCGCCGACTGCACCAAAAGCCCTAGCCGGACTATTGACCCCCCCGGGAATAAATTGTTGCGCTTGCGCGAATGCTTTTACCGAGCTAGTTTCCACATGACTCTCCTTAAATACGCCGATAGTCCACTGAAAAAACCCCATTGCCTCACTAATCTAAAGCGATACACAATAAGATATCGGATGCGTAAGTTCATGGCCAATCTGCTGATGATCGACGACAATCCCCAGTCCCAAAAATACCTAGAGCGAATCATCCGCCATCGCACGCCGCATTCGATCGAATTTGCCGGGGATGGACAGCAGGGCATCGAAAAAATCGTCGCACAACGACCGGACCTAATTTTTCTCGATCTTTTTTTACCAGGGACCGATGGCTTCGAATTGTTTGTGACACTGCGTAACCACCCCGCGACTCACAATGTGCCGATCATAATTCACACCGCCGTCCCCCTCGATGACGTCACGCTGATCCGCCTGCGGCGGATGACTCACGACGGCTTGGTCGAATTCCCGATCGAAGCATCGGAAATCAATCGCTTGATCAATATCGCCCTCAAGCGCAATTCAAGCCGAACGCAGAAATGGACTCCGCCTGACGCGTAACCTATTCCCGCTCAGCATTTTGGGTATCGGGATTTTGATACAGACTGGTGATACGGACTGCCATCAGATCGGTTACCACCACCACTTCCCCGGTGGCAAAAAGACGGCCATTGACGCGAACATCGAAGGGTTCACCGGCGAGTTTTTCTAACTCGATGACATCTTGTTCTTTTAAGTCGGATAACTTGCTTACCGTCATGTCTTTTCGGCCCAATTCCACCGATACTTGGACGACCACATTATTGAGCAGATCGGGTTTTTTGTTGACCTTCGGTACGGCCTGTTCCAATTGCGCAAAACGGACCGCCGAAATCTGTTCGGAATCCTCTTTTTCCTCAAGGACATGGCCTCCTTCTTCCCATGCTTGCAGAGCCTCTTCGACTCCGGCATCGTCGCCCAAACCGCCATCAGGGGTGGAACTTTCATCCTCTAATTGAGCATTCAGATGTTCGGCAGTACCTGACACATTTCCCTCTTGCCCTATATTGGCTTCCTGGTCTCCGCTGGCCGTTTCTAGGTCCGCATCTTCGGCGGCAATCTCATCATTCGCTTGGGGGGCATCTTCTATGTCTGCCATACTCTCGCCTCGTTATCACAAACTGACCGTAGGGCCAAAAAAATACTCATACTATTATATATTAACTACTTAGGATTCCCATCCGAGTTGTAAAAGATTGGGATCAACTTCTTCTAAACGCTCAATTATCAACAATCGGTATTTGCGTCCCTGCTCTTGTAGCGCTAAGACCGCCAACACGACAAAGGGATAGTCCATTTCCTCCAATATGCCCATAAAACGCTCAAGATGCTCTACTTGAATTAGAGCTACCCCACCAAAACGCAATATGCGTGCCAATTCGGCAAGCTCTCCAATAGGATCAGCGCCCGCAAAAGCAAAGACGTAGTCGATTATACCCGCCCTCAATGGCAACTTAGCTCGCAGGGCCAGCAGTCCGTTTTGCACTTTGGTCTTCCGCATCTGCTCGGGCAAAAGCCCTAGCAGCATATGCGGCTGGAATAGTTCCCTCAGAGCGAACAGTTCAGTGGGGTCGCGGCGGGTCCATAGGACCCGCGCATCGCTTTTCAAAGCCAGCAAACGAGCTAGGCAGAAGGCTACAGCTCGACCGCCCGATATTCCCTCTCCCAATCGCAGTAGCAATAAGGCCCTATGTCCCGTCAGTTGCAAATGCAACCGCAACAGGCGATTCCCCCGCCCTTCTCGCAAGCCGTGTTGCTCACACAATACCGCCCGCACGGCCCGCACCACTTCCGAGTTGCTGAACCGATACCTGCCTTGAAGGGTGGCACTGAGGGTGAAAGCGCTGGTATCAATTTCAACGGCTTGAGATCGCGCCAGGCTTGCAACCGCTGCGAAATCTATACGCGCAACTCGTGAACTAATCGCGTCGAGCCCGGGCCGACCGACAGTTACCCGTTGCATTTCGCAGACCACCCCAGACAACTGCAAAGCCGAATGCAAGCCCAGTAATTGCATTGGGCTGCGTCGAAAAGTAAAGAAGATTTGCCCATAACGGCCCCCGGGTTCGACATTGATGCCTTGCACCTGCGGGACCGTTTCGCGCAGTTCATCGAGAGCAACCTCCTCCAAACCACTCGGTACCGTTATGAGATATCGATAAATTTTATCAACAGTCATTCGCTTTGGCCACTCGGCTGTATATGGACCGACTCCATAGACCCGGCGGACAGACAACTGTGCAAAACCTCGCACACATGCTCGACGGCAATGTCTTCGTATACGTCAAAATAGTCCCAGGGCTCCGCGCCATTGCTCGCCGCAGAGCAGAGAGAATCCGCAATTTCCTCGGCCTGTTCACACGAACGCATCAATTGCCCGTAGGCCTTGTGTTTTGCTCGGCGAAAATCGTTCTCTACCCAGCCTTCGATTCGGCGCAGCGTCACTTCAACCAGGTCCGCAAGTTGGTCGCCATGCTCAGTAAAACCACCCAGCACACAGAAACCGAAGGTCGGTTCGATATAAACTTCTGCCCCGAAATCGTCTCCGATATTTAATCCCTCGCCATAGTGTTTTGCGAAGAAGTCGCTAGCGGAGCCAAAAGCGATATCCAATGCCAACTCAAATGCCAATTCCCTACGCAACAATTCCCGCCCAGAAATACCGACTCGCTCATCACCAAAAAAGAACAGTGCAAAGGGCCGATTGATAGGCAGTTGAAATCCGGCAGTCGCCAGAGGTGCCGGAACGGTCAATGGCCTCATCGTCTTCTCCCACTGCGGTTCTTTGCGATGGTATTTGGCCAGATCAGCTTCTGCGAACTCGGCTATCGCCGCGCAATCAAATTCGCCGCAGAGGAATAAGCCCATGTGTTCAGGCCGATAGAACACCTCGTGGCATGTCGCCAATATATCCGCGTCGATGGCCGCGATACTCTGCGTAGTACCGGCCATATCCAAGCTGATCGGCACTTCCCCATAGAGCGATTTGAGTCCATGTAAAAAACCCACCCATGCCGGATCATCGCTGCTGCTGCGCAGCTCGCGCTCAATCACTTCACGCTCGCGAGCCACCCCTTCTGCCGAGAGCTGAAAATCAAACACCAATTCAAATAGCAGCTGCAAATTTTCCGCAAAATTATCTACACATTTTAGTGTGAACACCGTCGAGGAAAAACTGGTACTGGCGTTTATGTCACCCCCGAGAGCATTGAAACGATCGCTTATATCCCCATATTTTTTTTCGAAAAGTCGATGTTCGATAAAATGAGCCGTCCCCGCAGGCAAGCCCATTTTCCGTTGCGCAGTACGGGCAGATATTTCCAGGTCAACTGAGCCGAAATCCACGCACAGCACGGCCGCTTTCTGCCGGCTGCCCAGCCTTGGAACGGCCCAAAAATCTAATCCGCCACCTAAGCGGTCACGACAAACGGTTTCCCCCATTCGCGAGTCTACAATTCGCTTCATATCATCCGTTTCGCTTCTATGCTGCCGTGCAAAAGATAGGTCGTATCGGCATCGATATTGCGCGCAACCCGAACCAAGTCCTCAACACCAACACCAGCGACTGACCGCCACAGCGTCGCGGGCGTGTGACCGAACCGCCCGAGCCCCTCTCGCAATTGAAAGCGAAAAAAAGCTTCCCGATCCTCAGACAGACCTAATAACCACGCTTGCAATAAGCTACGGGCAGATTCGAGTTCACCACTTTCGATGCTGCCCCGTTGCAGCGATTCGATCTGCTGCTCGATGATGCCTCTAGCTCGACGATAGGTATGCGATTCTATGCCTGCGGCGACGAGGAGCAAACCGCTAAGCGCTTCGAGATGCGAGGCGGCATAATAGCATAATCCCTCCTCTTCACGCAGGTGTCTAAACAACCGCGACTGACCGTCCCCACCCAAGACCAGATTCAGCAAAACCAGCGCTGGATAATCATCCGATCCATAGAGAAACGGAGTGCGGTAGCCAACAACCATTTGGGCCTGTTGGATTTCTTGGAATTCAAACACCTCGCGGACCGGGCCGCTAAACGGTTTGATCTGCGGCTTGAAATCGAATTCGGGTTCTAAACGTTCCCAATTTACAAAATCCGCAAAATCTTCCCGAATTTGCTCGGGCTCAAAATCACCGCTGACAAAAATATCGATGCGATTCGATCGCATTATTTCGCGATGCATTTCGAGCAATTCACCTGCACACACGTTGGCAAAGTCAGCGCTGTCACCCAAAGGCGATAACGCAATAGAATCTCCGCGGCACATTTCCTCCACACACCGCTGTTGGGCATAGCCCAACTTATCGTTAAAGGCATCTGCGATCTCCCTGGCGAGAAATCGCTTTTCTTGCGCGAGATATTCGGGGTTAAACTCTGTGCCTCCTCCAGCCGGGGAGCACAGCACCTCGTGCAGGAAATGCAATCCCCGCAAGAAATTTCCCCGCCCTTTGCCGGCAAGGTACTTTTCGTCGATAAGCTCCAGGCACAAATGGATAAACTGATATTCACCGAGTCTTTCCACCGCGGCGTAAAAATGGGCGCCATAGAGTTCATCGATGAACCGGTTGAGGCTTTGCAGATCGGGAAGTTTCGCAGTCCCTCGCTCGAGCAAACGACTGATCAGAGCAAGGTCCGAATTGCGCTGTGGATTGAGTTGTTGACCGATGCAGATATCCACTCTGACGGTCTTATACAGCGACACGCGATGTTGATGCAGGTAGACGCCAGCGGCGAGTGGAACATGGATCGTTTCGCCTGCTGGCTGCATTTTTATTAATACCCCATTATTGGTTTACTTTCCCAAATTCGCCCAACTCGTAAAACGAAACGTGTTTGAAGTTGGTAAAATCTGGGGATAATCTGTAGTTGCCGTCTCTCTCTTCGAGAAAACCACCGCGTGTCATCCCCTCAAGGACCACCTCAAGGAAGGTCGGTGAATAACGCAGCGAAGGATCAATATGCTTGGATCCCTCTTGCAACGCGCGTAGTTCTTCCCAACTAAAGTACGCATCTACCACCGGTTGTAAATCCTTGTTGAAGAATAGGTAAATAACCCCGATCTGCGGAGGTGGCAGATGACGCACCAAATTGCCTTGTAAAACCCATATTCCGCCGTAGCGGCGACTCGCCCGTTCGTAATTGTTAAGTGGTATGAATTGGTTCCTGTCGCGGCGAAAGTCCGCCGGAGAGATAAATTTCGGGCACACTTCAGTATACCCTTCGATATAAGCTTCAACCCCCCGGTCAGACGCTTCTCCCGTATAACAAAAAGTCAGGTCGGGCACAGGACCGGCCGCCTTTTCAGGGCGGACGTAGAATTTGTGGTTTTCATAGCGACCAACTTCCTGATGCAGATGGCGTTGCACCCTTTCAATCTTATCCCGGTGTGCACTGTGGAAGAGCCCGTCTTCGCGCAAGTACTGGACCACGGTCTGATATTCACTACAATGCCCCAATTCAAGCAGATTTTGCTCCCTACTGAGAAAGGCGCATTCGCCATCAAAGGCTTCGAGATAGGCCTGGCGGATCAATTCCCGCTCCTGAGGGCGATCGCTCGCATTCGGAAAGCGGACCAAAATCCGCTCGACCGGTCCCGACCCCAATCCTTTGTCGCAAGCCTTGCGGAAAAATTCGAAAGCGTTTTGTACTAGCCCTTTTCGGCGTGCCTGTCGCAGGGAGAGGCGCCCGACTTCCATCCTCGTGGCCACACCAATACCCTGCACGTCGGTCTGCAGCCGTGCCTTGCCGCCATAAGAGCCGAGCATCCAAGTCGATCGAGCGTATTGGCCCGCCAAAACGTCGAAATCCTTGCGAATCCGGCGCGAAAATTTGAAATGAGCACTGGGTTCGCAGTGGGCGGTGATATCGAACATAACGGGCATTGCATTGCGCTTATTCGTAATCATGACCTCTTCTCCTAAGCGACTTCTGCGAGTCGCTGAATCCGCTCTTCACGGAGTTTGCTGCGCTTTTTGGCCCAATCTGGATCGTAGAGTTCACGATAGAGTCCGTCATCGGCGAATAAATCGTCGTGCGAGCCGACCTGCTCGACGCGCCCGTCATTGAGCACGACAATTTTATCGGCGTTTTTTATCGTGGATAGGCGATGCGCGATAACGAAGGTTGTACGATCCTTCATCAAGTGCTGCAGGGCTTCTTGCACCTTGGCCTCAGACACCGTATCTAGGGCGGAGGTCGCTTCGTCGAGAATGAGAATCCGTGGATCGCGGATCAGAGCGCGGGCAATCGCGATCCGCTGTCGTTGGCCTCCGGAAAGTCGGGTGCCGTTCGAGCCAAGAATCGAACGATATCCGTCGGGCAGAGTGCATATGAATTCGTGTGCGTTCGCCTGTCGGGCCGCCGCCTCGATCTCATCCATGGTGGCATCGGGTTTGCCGTAGCGGATATTGTCGAGTAGGGTCCCGCGAAATAGGTATGTTTCCTGCAACACCATACTCGTCTGGTCGCGTATGGTGCGCAATTGGTATTCTTTTATATCGCGTCCGTCAACCAATATTTGCCCTTCATTTCGATCGTAAAAGCGCGCGATGAGATTGGCGATAGTTGTCTTCCCCGATCCACTGGGCCCGACGAAAGCCACCACATCGCCCGTATGGGCGATAAAACTGACGTTGCGCAAGACCTGGTCTCCTTGCGCATAGGCAAACGAGACATCGCGAAATTCGATATCCCCGCGCAAAAGACCGCGCAAGCCATCGGGCAGATCAACGACCTCGGGAGCCGTATCTAGAACTTCGAAAACCCGGCGAATGCCCACCTTTGCGGGTAGAATCTGTTGCACTACACCGATCAGTTCTGATATCGGTGCGTAGAGCATCGCCACGTAACTCATCAGCATGATATACTGTTCAAGAGACAGTTCCTGTCCCAGAACCGCGAAGCCGCAGACCAACATCACCAAAACTTCACCCGCGTAGCTGATATTGCCAGTGGCCTGCCCCCATATTTTTGACAGATTACCGGAGTGAAGATCGATCTCATAGCTTTCGCGCATTTGCGATATCAGCGACCGACTTTCACGCCGTTCACCCGAATGCGACTTAACCATCTTAATCGCCCCGAGCACCTCGCTCACCTTGCCGTAAATCTGTGCCATCTTTTCGGATGACTTCCAAGACAGGTGCGATATGCGGGCGCGAAAGAAAAAGTAACCGAGAAAATGCAATGGCAGTACTGCGATGGCCACCGTCGCCACCGTCGGATTGTAATAGAACAACACCCCGATCAATACAACGGCCTTAAAAGAAGATATAATCGTGTTCAGCACCGTACCGGTTAACAAAGACGTCACGGCATTCACGTCGTTCATCATGCGGGAAATTATCTCACCCGAGCTTCTCGATTCGTAATAGCCGAGAGACAATTTCTGCAAATGATCGTACATTTTGCGCCGCAAATCAAACACCAAACGCCCACCCAATATTCGCATCTGGTAGGAGTAGGTAAATGATACAACGCTCGATACGACGTGTATTGCGGCAAGGATCAGGATACACTCGATAAACAGAGCTCGATCCCCTTCAGGTAAAGCTTTACCCACCAATTTAGCGCCCCAGATTGGCGACAATAAACCCAAACCCGTCAAGGTTAATAATGTGGCCATCGAAACGACCATTCGCACTTTGTAAGGGCTCGCAATCTCGTATACACGACCCCATATACTCTGACGCATCAATCTGCTCCGCAGAGACAATTCGCCTAGTGCATTTGCGAAAATATTCCCATAACCGTTTCTGCGCCAATAAATTACGCGCGCGGCTGATATAGACGGCCGAGCGGCTCAGAATTGGACGCAGAGCTTAACTCGATTAGGAGCGCACCTTCACATAGATGCATTAGCTCGATAAATAGATGTGATTTTTAGGAAGTGAAACAGGTAGGGTGTAAAATCGGTCTCCTGGAAGAACGCCCCAGTTCTTCGAAGTAGAAAATGGCCATCGGCCGGAGATAAATCAGGGGATTAAAGGGGCTCCCCTAAACTTGCTATTGTCGAATTGGCATCTCATATGCCAACCCCTTTGGAAAAATACAAGTGTCGTCGCGAAAGAGCAAGCGGAAACATGGGTTTTGCGCAAAAATAAAGTTTAACAAAAACTATATTCGAATGACTGGTATCGAAAGCGATAATTTACTTTGCACTTAAGACCGCACTATGCCTTTATTAAATTCCTTCTGTACATTGAAAGGTCTCCACTCAACTCGCGCTACACCTAACCGGCAATGATAATCGTCCTATGAATCCAATGAATAATGTGAAGGTTGTACTCGTCGAACCAGCTACCCCAGGCAACATCGGAGCCGTCGCCCGCGTGCTCAAAACAACGGGCATAAACCGCCTCACCTTGGTCAGCCCTGGAGAATGGGATACCGACGAGTGCCGTCGTTTCGCCCATGGTTCCGGTGATATCCTCGACCATTGTCAGATCTGTCCGGATCTCGCAACGGCAGTAGCCGATTGTCATACCGTCGTCGGCACGACACACCGCGTCGGTCGCTTCCGCGATGTCGCAACCACCCCACAACCCATCGTCGCGCAATTGGCCAACCAGATTCACCACCGCCGGATCGCCCTTGTTTTCGGTCGCGAGAAAGACGGCCTATGGCACGAAGAACTCACTTTGTGCCACCAACTCCTGCGCTTTCCCACCGCCGTCGACTACCCGTCGCTGAACCTATCGCACGCAGTCCTTTTATTGAGTTACTCGCTCTACACCGCTCTGGGCGACGCCCCACCGCAACCGGAGTTGCGATTGGCTAGCTCGGCCGCTCGCGAGCAAATGTATGTCAATATTCAACAGGCCCTCGACGACATCGAATTCGTCCCCTACAACAACGACCGGGAGCATTTTAGCAAAGTATTGAGGCGGTTTTTTAACAGAATAGATATGGAAGTTCGCGATATCAGGGCGATCCAGACCGTGTGCGGGCAAATTCGTAAATTTAGTCGTCGCTATCGCTGAACGGGCAATTGAGGCGGTTTATAGCCACTGGTCAAACCAAGCCAAGGCGCGTTGCTGCATCGGTTTGGTAAAACTGTGGCTGGCACCGGCGACCTGCCAGAATACAAGGCGATTCACGGTTTGCTGCTCGCGATATGAAGCCTGGGCCGCAATATAGGTATTGCGGGCAGCAGTTGCTGGTATATAGGGATCCCGATCACCGACGACCAATAACAGCGGTTTGGAAGCCAAAAGCGGGGCAATCTTGGTCGCGTCCACGACATCCAAGTCCGGGTATTCTTGCCTGAATGCTTCGTGCGCTTCACCGGCACTTGCTCCTAAGCGCACTAGTCGATGTCGCAGATCCAACCCGGCGAAAATAGTCTTCCAGGATCCAACTGCAAATATCTCCTGCCAATCCAGTTGCCCAGCAACAGACACAACGACATCGACCCGCTCGTCCAACGCTCCCATCAGCAAGGCTTCCATACCCCCCATCGACAAGCCCAACATACCCACCCGCTCCAAATCCGCCTCTGGCCTCGATTCGAGGTAATCGAGAGTACGCATCAGATCATAGACATATTCACCCCAGACCTTGACGATGCCTTTGTGGCTCAACTGTTGGCCTAGATCACCTTCGCGGTCACCGTGATAGGGCCTGTCAATACTGATGACAAAATAGCCCTCATCCGCCCAACGGGGCATTAGGTCCATGGGTTGTAACAGGTCTTCTTTAACGTTGGGACTGCCCGGCATGCACAATAAGACGGGCAAAGGTCTTGCCAGAGCCAGTTTCGAATAGACAAGTAAAGCCGGAATCCAGTCGCCGTAGCGCCCTTGAAAGCGGACCCTTTCAAACACGATATCACGCTGGGTCCATCGTTCAATGGTCCTAGCATCCAGAGGATTGCGAAAATGCGGGACAGCCAGTGTTTGGCGCAAGGTCTCGGCGTCTAGCGCTGAGCGTGACGATGGTGGATCACTGCAACCGCTAAGCCATCCAGTTAGGACAACGTAGAGGCCGTAGACCAGGATCCTAAACCTATTCACTCTGTTTGGCTACCATCTCCAAATCGCGGTCTACCATTTGCTGGACCATCTTCTCAAAACTGGTTTCAGGTTGCCAACCCAACTTTTCGCGTGCTTTTGCGGGGTCACCCAATAAGATGTTGACTTCTGCTGGCCTCAAGAATCGTTCATCGACAATCACGTATTTTTCCCAGTCCAACCCAGCCCGATCAAAGGCGACTTGGCAGAATTCGCGAATGGTGCGAGTTTGTCCGGTGGCGATGACGAAGTCATCGGGTTCGTCTTGCTGCAACATCAACCACATCGCATGGACGAAGTCGCCGGCAAATCCCCAGTCCCGGCGTGCGTCGAGATTACCCAGGCGCAACTCCTGGTCAATTCCATGCTTGATTCGGGCCACACCGTGGGTGATCTTACGAGTGACGAATTCCAAACCGCGTCGGGGGGATTCGTGATTAAAAAGAATACCAGCACAGGCGAACATATCGAAACTCTCGCGGTAATTTATCGTAATCCAATGGGCGTAGAGTTTTGAAACTCCATAGGGCGAACGCGGGTAAAAGGGTGTCGATTCGCTCTGCGGCGTCTCCTGCGCCTTGCCGAACAACTCACTGGTACTGGCCTGATAAAAGCGAATCTTCTCTTCGGTCGTACGAATTGCCTCAAGCATTCGAGTGACGCCAAGCCCCGTTATCTCTCCCGTCAGCATCGGCTGTTCCCACGAGGCCGGCACAAAAGACTGAGCGCCCAGATTATACACTTCGTGCGGTTTGGCCTTCTGTAAGGCCGTTACCAGGGATTTTTGGTCTAACAAATCTCCCGAAATCAGCTCGACCTTGTCCTGCAAATGACTGATTCGCTCGAAATTGACGGTACTACTGCGACGTATTAACCCGAAAACTTCGTAGTCTTTCTCTAACAGCAACTCCGCCAAATACGATCCGTCTTGGCCCGTTATTCCAGTTATCACCGCGCGCTTTTTACTCATCTGCTACTCCTCTTGACGATAGTCCTCTACAGGCGGGCACGAACATATCAGATTCCTATCCCCCTGTGCATTATCCAAACGCCCAACCGTCGGCCAAAATTTATTTTCTTTCAACCATGGTGCGGGAAGGGCTGCAACCTCCCTAGAATAAGGCCTTTTCCAGTCCTCTGCCAGCACGACTTCAAGCGGATGGGGAGCATTCACGAGCGGATTGTCCTCGGGTTGAAAATCCCCCTGCTCGATCTGTCGTATCTCATTGCGAATGGAAATCATCGCATCGCAAAAGCGGTCGAGTTCGGCTTTCGATTCGCTTTCCGTCGGCTCGACCATCAATGTGCCGGCAACGGGAAAAGAAACGGTCGGGGCGTGAAACCCGTAATCGATCAGTCTTTTCGCGACATCTTCGACACTGATGCCGGCCACATCTCTTGCCCAACGCAAATCTAATATGCACTCGTGGGCAACTCGACCACTACGGCCCTTATAGAGGACGGGAAAATGCGGATCTAGACGACAGCTGATATAGTTTGCATTGAGGATCGCCATCCTCGTCGCTTCGGTTATATCGCTGCCCATCAATCGCAAATAAGACCAGGAAATCAACAGTATCGAGGCACTGCTCCAGGGAGCGGCTGCGATCGGGCCGATTGAAGCCTCGCCCCCGGTCTTTATGACTGGATGATCTGGCAGATGGGCCAGCAAATGTTCGGCTACTCCAATTGGACCCATCCCCGGTCCCCCGCCTCCATGGGGGATACAGAAGGTCTTGTGAAGATTTAAATGACAGACATCAACGCCAATTTCAGCCGGCCGACACAAACCAACCAAAGCATTCATGTTGGCACCATCCATATAGACCTGACCACCAGCTTCGTGGACGATGGTACATATCAGGCGGAATTCTTCTTCGAAGACTCCGTGCGTAGATGGGTAGGTTGCCATCAATACGGCCAACCGCTCGTTGTACTCGCAAGCTTTGGCCCGCAAATCCCCGACATCGATATTGCCCCGTTCATCGCACCCTACGACCACCACTTCCAAACCCGCCATTACCGCACTGGCGGGATTTGTGCCGTGGGCAGATGCAGGTATCAGGCATATGTCCCGCTGATGCTCACCATTAGTCTGGTGATACTTACGCACCACAAGCAAACCTGCGTACTCGCCCTGAGATCCGGCATTGGGTTGCAACGAAATTCCTTTGAAACCAGTAATTTCACAGAGCATAGTCTCCAACTCCGCCATAACTTGCGCGTATCCTCGCGCCTGTTCAGTCGGGGCAAAGGGATGCAATTGCGCAAACGCAGGCCAGGTTATCGGCATCATTTCCGCTGTCGCATTGAGTTTCATAGTGCAGGAGCCGAGCGGAATCATCGAATGGACCAGGGATAAATCCTTCGATTCGAGCCGGTGCATATAACGCAAAAGCTCGGTCTCGGAATGGTATTGGGAAAAAACGGGGTGCTGCATGAAACTCGATTGGCGTATCAAAGCAGGATCCCAGGATAGTTCGAATTGCAGCTGCTCGGAAAAGTCTTTGATACCAAATAAAGCCAAGATCTGCGCCAAATCGACGCTTTGGGTCGTTTCATCTAATGAGAAGCCCAAGTTTCCATCGCCAAAATCACGCAGGTTGACTCCGGCGCGACACGCACGCTCCACCACCGCCTGCGAATCCGCCGCGCAACGAATTCTCAGTGTATCAAAAAACTGATCGTGAACGACCGAAACCCCAGCGCGTTCGAGGTGCCGGGCCAAATCCTTCGTTTGACGGTGTATTTCGGCTGCAATACGCCGCAACCCGTCCGGGCCGTGGTACACTCCGTACATGCTGGCAACAACCGCCGGCAAAACTTGCGCAGTGCATATATTACTGGTCGCCCGTTCTCTTTTTATATGTTGCTCACGGGTTTGCAACGCCATCCGTAAAGCAGGTTTGCCGAGTACGTCTTCACTTACTCCGATGATCCGCCCCGGCACCTGTCGTCGATACTCCGCGCGCGTGGCCAGAAAAGCCGCATGCGGGCCCCCATAGCCCATCGGCATACCCAATCGCTGCGTACTCCCCACTGCAACATCGGCTCCGAATTCTCCCGGTGGCCGCAGCAGACACAGTGCCAGCAGATCACTTGCTACGCAAACCAAGGTGCGCGCACTGTGGGCTCGCACGCAGAATTCCTCGCAATCCCACAATGCCCCATCAGACGCCGGATACTGCAGCAGCGCCGCAAATGCGCCCTGGTTGAAATCGTATTCGCAGTGATCACCGACGACCACTCGCCAACCGCGGGCGGCGGCTCGAACCTGCACGACGGCGATGGTTTGCGGATGGCAGGCGGCAGAGATGAAAATGAGATCGCTTTTATTTTTTTTCTGCACCGCCTTTAGCATCGCCAATGCCTCCGCCGCAGCGGTCGCCTCATCTAGCAGCGAGGCGTTAGCCAATGCAAAACCCGTCAGATCTCCAACCATGGTTTGGAAGTTCAATAGAGCTTCGAGCCGCCCTTGCGCAATTTCGGATTGGTACGGCGTATATTGCGTATACCATCCTGGATTCTCAAGGATATTGCGCTGTATAACCGGCGGGGTTATACAGCCGTAGTACCCCATGCCGATAAAGTTGCGGCATTCTCGATTCTGCCCTGCCAGCTCGCGCAACCTCTGCAATAGCGCATATTCGTCGATCGCTTTTTCCAATGCCAACTCTCGGTGCACTCTGATCGAAGCCGGAACAGTTTGGGCAATAAGTTGATCCGTATGCTCCACTCCGATCGCCGAGAGCATTTCTCTGACATCATCCGCAGATGGTCCGTTGTGTCTGCGACCAAAGGAGTCCTCAGCGAGCGCAGTATCAGACATTACCCACTCTCCTCAATTGTCCCGTTTGATCCCGAAAGGCACAAAAGGCAATTTCGAAACCTCGGCCAGGCGTTTTTTGCCCCGTATATCTATAAAAATCCGACCACCGACGGTATCAGCACGACGGTCTAAATAAACCAAACCGATCCCCAGGCCAAGCGTTGGAGAATGCGTCCCACTCGTGACTTCACCAATCACCAAACCTTTGGCGTCGAGGACCGCATACCCCGGCCGAGGTATGCCCCGATCCACCATCCGAATTCCCCGCAAACGGCGAAATTTGCCCGCTACTCGCTGATCTCGCAATGCTTGCGCACCAACAAAATCCTTGTCCATTTGCAAGGTCCATGCCAGTCCCGCCTGCAATGGGCTGATCTCTTCATTCAACTCATGGCCGTACAGGCAGAAGCCCATTTCAGTCCGTAGGGTATCCCGGGCCCCCAGACCGCAAGGTTGTGCGCCTGCTGCGATTAATTGACCCCACAGACCAACAACATCATCGACTGAACAGAGCAACTCAAATCCATCTTCCCCCGTATAGCCATTGCGGCTTACCAGGACTTGCATAACACCGACTTGCGTTTGCAAACAATGATAATATCTCAGTGCGCCAATCCCATCGCCGACTACTGCCGTAACAATTTTTTCGGACATCGGGCCCTGCACTGCCAACATTGCTTTTTCATCACTTATATTTTCATAGTGCACATTCGACTCTACGGCAGCCAATTTCGTTATCCATTGCCAGTCATCGTCTACTCGCCCCGCGTTGACTACTAGCAGATATTCACATCCATCAAGGCGATAAACGACCGCATCATCTATGCAGCCACCCGCTTTATTGCACATCGGCGCGTAGAGCATCTGCCCGACGTCCAACTCTGCGATCCGCCCCGGCAACAGAAAGTCTAGAAATTCTGCCACTCTATCTCCAGTGAGTAGTAGTTGCCCCATATGTGAAATATCGAAAAGACCTGCTTTTTCGCGTACAGCCTGGTGTTCGGCAGCAATACCTGCGAACTGCACTGGCATCTGCCAACCGCCAAAGGCCACCATCCGGCCCCCCGCCGCCAAAGCAGCCTCATAGAGCGGTGTTTGCTGTAAAATTGCAGAGCCTGTATTCATTAAATATCCTCTCTGCGCAGCCCTTCCAGTTCGCGCCACACCACTTCGGCACAAGCTAAAAGATCTGTTAAATCACCGTTGTTATCGACGACATAATCGGCCCGTTGCCTTTTTTCCGCCGGATCCATCTGTCGGGCCATTCTCGTTCGAATTTCCTCTTCCCGCAATCCTCCCCGAGCTATTGCCCTCGCCACTCGCCTATCTTCGTCGGCATCCACTACCACAATCCGGTCAAAACGAGCTTGTGAACCCCACTCGTAAATTAACGACGCGTCCAATAGCACCAAACTGATTCCAGCCACCTGGGATGCTTGCTTGAGCTTTTGCCATATAGCTTGAGCCAAGGGCGGACGCATAATCTGCTCCAAACGTTGGCTCGTCTCCTCTGACACAAATGCTCTACGCCCCAACTCGCGTCGATCCAATCTGTTTTCGCCGTTGAGCACATCCGCACCAAATTCTTCTTGTAACTGCAGGACAACTGCAGGATATTCGGCGACTTCGCGAGCGACTTGATCGGCATCAATCCTAATCCCTCCGCGATCGGCAAGCATTTGCGCGAACGAGGATTTTCCTGAACCAATACCGCCGGTAATTCCCACGAGCATAAAGTCTCTTAATAGGGGTTAGAATTCACAGGTTTTTGTCCAATCAATCGACTTAGTAGGAATGCGCACGCCCCAACACGTCTCGACTCGGTCCCATTTAGGCCACAATCTAAAGTTGCGAGATTATACTGTCAACGAAGCGCATCCAGCCTAATATGCGCCTATCCCATTGACACTAAACTAGGTATCGCGTATTGTAATTCTATTGATTTTCATTCACCTAATCGCGACAAAATACTCCATGGCAATAGTACCTGTAGTAATAGAGCAAACCGGCCGCGGCGAACGCGCCTACGACATATTCTCTCGCTTGCTCAAAGAGCGGATTATCTTTATCGGCTCGCCAATTGACGACCAGGAAGCCAACCTCATAATAGCCCAGCTACTATTTCTCACCTCAGAAGATCCCAAGAAAGATATCTCCCTATACATCAATAGTCCCGGCGGTAGCCTTACCGCAGGTTTGGCCATTTACGACACGATGAAATACATACCTTGTGATGTGGCAACTTTGTGTATTGGCCAAGCCTATAGCATGAGTGCAATACTTCTCGCAGGTGGGACTAAGGGCAAACGCCACGCTCTGCCCCATTCACGGCTCATGTTGCACCAACCCTGGGGTGGAGTCCACGGCCAGGCGGCCGATATCGAAATCCATGCCCGAGAAATTATGGAATGGCGCAATCGACTCAACCAGATCCTTGTCAATGACACCGGCCAGGCCCTTGAACGCATTGAGTTGGTTACCGAGCGCGACTATTTTCTTTCACCGGAAGAAGGCATTGATTTTGGTTTAATCGATGCCCTATTACAATCGGAAATAGACCTCGTGCCTGCCGGTTAAGCCGTCTACAACCCCATCGGGAACGCAATCACCTCATCCAGCCGATCTGCACCAGCAATAAGCATTACCAGCCGGTCTACCCCAAGAGCAACTCCTCCCGCTGGCGGAAATCCGCACTCCATAGCATCGAGGAATGCTTGGTCTATCGGCGCGCCATCCACCGCACTTTGCTCGCGCCCGGTAGTAAAACGTCCCCTCTGTTCAGTAGGGTCGTTTAGTTCCGTATAGCCATTCGTCAACTCCACCCCCCCGACAAAAGCTTCCGTGCGCTCAACTACGGCCGGGTGCTCTTCTTTTTGCTTTGCAAGCGCAGCGAGCTGCCGCGGATAGTCTAGCAGATGCACGGTACCCATACTCGCCAGATTAGGTTCTATCTGTTCCAAGAAGATTTTATGGAAAATATCATCCCAACTGTCTTGCGGAGTCACGCTAGCATAGCCGAGTGCCACAGCCCGACTAAAAAGGTTGCCCACTTCCGTGCAATTTTGCAAATCTATACCGGCCCACCGCTCAAAGGCTTCATGAACGCTAATTCGCGGCCAGGGAGGCGTTAAATCAACTACCTGTCCTTGGCGTATTATACTTGGTTTTCCCGTCGTCTTTTCCGCTACATAGGCAACTAGCTGCTCAATATCAACCATTACTTCTTCATAGCTTGCATACGCCCGGTACCATTCCAATATTGCGAACTCGGGATTGTGCAATGGCCCCAATTCCCCATTGCGAAACGAACGGGTAATCTGATAGATTCGCTCCATACCCACGCCGAGCAGCCGCTTCATATATAGTTCGGGGGAAGGGGCAAGATAAACGCGCTGTGTAGTTTTTCCTTGCCGGTATTCGGTCGCGAAAAGTTGAATTTGCTCCTCTTGCGCCGACCCGCCAGACAGTATAGGCGTCTCGACTGCTACAAATTCCCGTGAAGCAAAAAAACAGTGAATGGCATGCAAAATCCTGGCTCTCAGAGCTATATTCTCACGTACATTACCTGCAGAAGACCTGAATCGCTGCCAATCGCCCCCTTGCCAAGCATCCACTACAGGAGTCAACAAACGAATGGCAGATACGCTGATCTTACCACCAACGACGGACCCAGCCAATTCGACAATATCGCCACTTTTTACTTTCGTGGCGATCTCCCCTATGTTCAATTCAATTTCACCCGTTTGATCCTGCAATTTCCCTTTTCCGCCGTCCACATCCAACATTCGGCCGCGCAAGGCGACTTCCCCATCGACTACATCGGCAACGGGCAGGTGCGCCCATTGGGTCCGCGCAGGATAGTATAGATTTTCCATGGCGCCCTCCAATAAAAAAAGCCCCCTCCAGTAGTTTACTAATACTACGGGAAAAGGGCGTATCGACAATCGGCGTGCTACCTACCTATTCATGCTCTCTTTTTGTTGTAAACATAAGTCGGAGGCACTTTGTCCTCAATAAAAGCCCTTGTAATCACACACTCTTTGATGTCGTTTCGTGCAGGTAATTCATACATGATCTCAAACATGATCGTTTCCAACACCGCCCGTAAGCCTCGCGCGCCCATCTCCTTTTCCTGGGTCAGTTCAACAACTTTTTCCAGAGCCCCGTCCTCAAAGCGCAATTCGATGCCGTCCATTTCAAACAGCTTTTGATACTGTTTTACCAAAGCATTCTTAGGTTTCACTAGAATGTCGAGCAGCGCGATATCACTGAGCGGATGTAGGGTGCCGACTACGGGCAAGCGGCCAATTAATTCTGGAATCAACCCAAACTGGATCAGGTCTTCAGGCTCTACTCTAGCCAATAGATTATTCTCATCAATTTCGATTTGACCATCGATTTTGCTGCCAAAGCCCATGGAGCGTGTTCCGATCCGATGGCTTATTATCTGGTCCAGACCATCATAAGCACCACCGCATATAAACAGGATGTTCTTCGTGTTGATCTGAACCAAAGGTTGTTCTGGATGCTTGCGGCCCCCTTTGGGCGGCACTCCCGATACCGTCCCTTCTAAAATCTTGAGTAATTCCTGCTGGACGCCTTCGCCAGACACGTCGCGGGTAATCGAGGGATTGCCAGATTTGCGGGCTATCTTATCGACTTCATCGATAAATAGAATCCCGCGTTCGGCCTGTCCCACATCATAATCTGCCGCCTGCAAAATCCGCACCAAGATATTCTCGACATCCTCGCCTACATAACCAGCCTCGGTTAAGACGGTGGCGTCAACGATGGCAAAGGGGACTTCCAGGACCCGAGCTAGTGTCTCGGCCAATAAGGTCTTACCCACGCCAGTCGGACCGATTAACAGAATATTGCTTTTGGTCAGTTCGACATCTGTGGTGGCAGAATACACTCGTTTATAGTGGTTATAAACAGCGACGGAAAGTGCTTTCTTAGCCCGCTCTTGCCCTATAATGTGCTTGTCTAAATGCGCTTTTATTTCGGCGGGTTTGGGCAACGGGTTACCGTTTAGATTGGGTTCCTGCTTATTCTCTTCATCGAGAACTTCATTGCATAAACCAACGCACTCGTTACAAATATGCACGGAGGGACCCTGAATAATTTTCTCGACCTGGTCGACTGCTTTGCCACAGAATGAACAGGTTACATTTCGCGGTTTCTTGAGCATATTCGTTACGACCTATCTTCTTCTTCACTCAAACCAATGATGCCTTCTTCATTCCCGCTGTCCCCTGCCTCTCCTGTCGACCCGCCTGTACCGCTACGGGCCGCACTGTCAATATCCGCCACATCACTACCCTTTGCATTTTCGGGAATTGTATTTTCCCCCCCACCTTCGCCGTCCTTATTTTCTTGACCGGCCTTCATCACATTAACGGCTTGGAAACCTTTTGCTGTCCGGGTGACCATAAATTCGACACCATCGCCCTGCGCCAAGCTGCGATCCCACGATGAAATATCGCGCCAGTGGACAAAGACATCAACATGACTGTCGGTTGAGATAAATCCGTAGCCTTTGTCGTTATTAAACCATTTGACCACGCCTTTTATCCAGGTATTTTCGGATAAAACTCCGGTATCCGCCTTCCCGGCATCCCCTCCGGAATTGACCAACTCGCCCGAGTTTGGTCTTGCCCCTTCTTGGACCGGAATCGCAGTTGGATTTCCGTCCTCATCCTTGACTAGGCGGGCGAATAAATCTTGCTTCACAAGCTCTCCACCTTCAACGCTTTGCGCAATCCATTCAACTACGGAAATCATGCCTATGACATAGGAGCTATCCGATCCATATACATTGCGGGCTTCGCCTATGCGTTCGGCTAATTCGCCCACCAAGGCGCTCTCCAAATGCATTGAACTACCCAATGACCATTTCCTCCTGCCCATTTAGGGCCTTAAGTGCAAATCAACAACGTTACTAGTTAGCACATAACTACAGATTTGTCAACCTACTCTAAGCGGTATCCCCGCACCCCTTCGTATACAGTTTGACCGCTCACTTTTAGGATTCCAGTCAGCGGCACGGCGATCAACATACCGATAATCCCCATCAACTGGCTTCCCACCATTACGACGAACAGAATTACCAGTGGATGCATCTCCACACTCTTCGCAACAACGGTCGGTTGAATGATTACGTTATCGATCATTTGGATAATCAAGAATACAATGACCACCTCCCCGACCAGCCCGAGCCCCCCTCCTGTAGCCAGAGCCACGGCCGAAGCCGTGATTATTCCGATCAGAGGGCCGAGAAAAGGAATCATATTCGCTAAGCCGGCGAGAACCCCAAGCGGGAAGGGATGGTCGATCCCTATTATCGATAAGCCACTTACGGCCAGTATCGAGACAACAGAAGTGGCCAAGATTTGTCCACGTATATAGCCGCCGATCTGTCCGTTAATCTGGTGAAGCAGATTTAGACACAATTCAAAATAGGCATTGGGCACAAGTTCGATTAACTTCCGAGTCAGGTGCCTGCCTTCTTTCAGAAAGAAGAACGCCACAAATGGCACAATGACCACAAAAGTCAGCCCCGACACCACCCCACCGAGGAAGACCGTGGTTCCGCCTAACATCGTCTCAGTTAGCCGCTCCCCATGTTCCTTCACGAGAGCTGGAAGATTGAAATCACTGCCTAAGTAGGTTGTAAATAGCGGTTGAAATTCCGATGCCCTAGCGCTCACCTTGGTGAATACGTTAGGACCGGCATTGCCAAATTCGATAGCGCTGTGGGAAAAATGGATCGATACAGAACCGCTTTCGTTTGCCATGTCGCCCGCAATCCGTGCACTGCCTAAACCAATCGCGCCATTGCCATACACTTTAACGCGATGATATTGGCCACTTTCCCTTTGACCATAGCGAACAGAAAGGGTATTGATAAATGGCGCATGGCTCTTAGGTGCAAAGCGGATTCGAACCTCGAACTGTCCGCCGGACTCGATTTCGACAGGCCATTCAACGCTGTTCATTAAGGCAAACGGCCCCGGTTCGATTTGTTCGTCCCAGGCCATACTTTCGACGAACATCGGACCTTCGCAATTATTCGTTATGACGAATGACCTCTCCACGGATTCACGCCGCATAAAGCCATCGCTCAACTCGACCATTTCGCTCGTCAATTTGTCGCCCGCCTTGAAGACCCCGAAACCAAGACCGGTAAAAGCCATAACGAACACGAGCAGGATGCTCCAAGTCCGTGCTAATCCACGCCCTTCCATACGGTCGACAATCGGCGCCAAAACATATGCTAGGACAAAGGCCAAACCAAAAGGTGCGAGAATTCCTCGAATTTCATAGACGAACCATAAGACCGCCAAAGACAAGAATAATCCGATGACGATTTTGATCTGCTGATTCATCGCTGTGCGCCCCCGGCCTCGTCGCTCTCTTCTGTCACAGCATCTCGCATTGCCGACTCGGCATTTTTGCGTTCGTCTACCGCTTGCCTTTCGCGCAATCGAGTTTCTTTCAACAACCGATTGGTATGTCGCAACCGGACCGATATCATTTGTGATAACCGCATAACGATTTTGAGCCCCAACCGCGGATTACTTTCGATTAACTCGAGCAAATCCGGGCGAAAAAAGCCAATGATTCGACAAGTCTCGCTCGCGTATGCCGACGCCGTTCTGGGGGAATCATCTAGAAGGGCCTGCTCGCCAAAAAAATCACCGCTAGTCAGCGTGGCCAACTGCAGTCGGACCCCGCCTTCGCCGACTTGCAAAATCTGCACTTCACCGGAGACGATGATATACATCCCAACCCCGGGATCCCCCTCTTTGACAATCGCCTCGTCCGCACTCCAATTGCGCCGGTGGAGAATACTTTCGATTTTAACAATTTCACGCCGACTCAGATCCTGAAATATCGGGATTTTCTGTAATATTTCGAATACATCGGTCTCTTCTCTATCGCGACGACGAAAAATATTACTCCAAAAGGGATCAGAAGACATAGTTTAAACTCCAGCAAAACAGGCAAAACGACCCCTTGTGCTCCAGCCCAAGAGGTCGTTTTTGTTCTCACTCATTAACCGGTATACCCCGGGCGGGTTAACTGGACAAAGAAGCCTCTAATTTTTCGGTAATCTGCTGCTTTGGCACTGCTCCAATTAACTGATCTGCAACTTTGCCGCCTTTGAAAATTAACAATGTTGGGATGCTGCGAATGCCAAATTCGGCTGCTGTTTTCTGGGCCGCATCAACATCCAATTTGCATACCTTCGCCTTCCCTGCATATTCATCGCTCAATTCCTCAACAATCGGCGCAATCATTCGGCAGGGCCCACACCAAGTCGCCCAAAAATCGACTAAAACTGGCACATCCGCTTCAAGAACCTCCGTGCTAAAATTATCATCTGTCAATGCAATTAGTTGACTCATGACACTCCTCGTTTCAATCTGAAAAATTTTAACAAATCTATAGTTTTCAGCACTTTACAGCTACCGACATAATTCGCCCCAATATAATTTCAACACCCGGGACTGTCAAGTCTTAGCCCCTTTGGGCAACCCCGCACAAACGGGCAATCAATAGATCCAATACCGCAGCCTCTTGACGTCTTCCCTGGGATTTCAAACGCCAATCGGCTTCTTTCAATGCGGCCAAACCCGTCCAATACCAAGCAGTGGAGCGACTTTTGGCCTGATCCATATAACTGCTAAGGAAAAAGGGCGCCACGCCTAATTTTGAAGCCATCTCCTCGCGCGCTACCGATTTTCCCATCAAAGATCTTGCTTTGAGCAGAATCTGGAAGTGGCGAGCAATCATCGCCACCGCACGAGTGGGCTCCTCGCCCTGTTCGAGAAACTGACGCAATAACTCTTGCGCGCGATCTCCTTGGCCCTTGCCAATCGCATCGGCTAAATCGAAAACGCTAGCTCCCCTGGTAATTCCGGTGACTTGCTCGACAGCCGTTGCAGTAATTGGTAAACCCGCAAAGCTAACTAGCTTTTCGAGTTCACTGACGAGTTCCCTCGGCTTCGCTCCCACATATTGACTAAGTATTTCTATTGCCTCTTGTTCAATCTCAAATCCCCGACGCTTCGCGTATCGCTGGATCCACTGCGGTACCTGGTTGTCATAAGGTGGCCTGAATTCAACCACCTTACCGTGACGACCAATTTCTCGGAAGAATTTCCTCCGCATGTCCACCTTTTTCCCCACGACCAAAAGTCGTGTGGTTGCCGCAGGGCTATTCAATATTTTTTCTAGACTTCGGCATTGATCGGCTGATAGAGTCTGCACATCGCGTAACACGACGAGTCGAGTCTCTGCCATCATTGGATATGCTTGGTAGAGTTGGAGAAAATCCAGCAGTTCAAAACCCTCTGCCCTGATAATATCGAGATTGAAATCACGCGCTTGTACCGGCGCCAACGTTTCTATCAATATGGAGGCTACCGCTTCTCGCTCGTATTCCTCGTCCCCGTGCAGCAGGTAGAACGGCTCAATATCTCCTCGCTTAACCTGTGTTAGTAATTGTTCCGGACTCAGCCCCCTGGACTTCTTAGCCATTCTCGTCGCCGCCTTCACCGTCTTTGATTTCCCTATATTCGGCCTCAATCACCTGGCGTGGATCGATACCTTGGCGCTTGTTTGAAACGGAATCCTTTTGCTGGGATTCAATCCAGGTCTTCAAATGCTGATACAGGCTATAACACCCATAGAGAAACAGAATCAGCATTATCAATTTGATCATAGTCGCAGTTTGGTTTTTATATGATTTCGATTTTTTGTGGATGGAATAAAATACCGGACCGGATCATCCCAGTCAATTTCTACAAAGCCTGAGCGCCAATATATTCGATCGCAGCGTCAGGCCATTTCATCTTTTCTTCCTTCGCCCCTTCCGCTTCCCCTTCCCCCTCTTGAGCGGGGCCACTTCCTCAAGTAATTCTAGATTCATCTCCCGCGCGGCCCAGTCCACCCCGGCGATGACCACTTTGACTGCCGTACCCAACTGAAAAACCCGCTTGCTACGGCGACCGACAAGTCGTTGCCTTTTTTCATCTAAAGTGAAATAGTCACCTAAATCGCGCAGAAAACAGAATCCATCGACCATGAAATCGCCTACCTGCACAAAAAAACCGCCACGCAGTATCCCAGAGACGACACCTGAGAATTGCTCGCCGACAAACTGTTCCATGTAACGCATCTGCTTAGTTTTTACATAAATCCGCTCAGCCTCTTCCGCCCGTCGTTCCCTTGCCGACGTCCAGCGCGCCAACTCCTGTAAAGCATCGGGATCCAGTCCGTTGTTGTACTTCGCACCTGCAATTGCGTTTTTTATGATTCTGTGCACCCATAAATCGGGGTAGCGGCGGATGGGGGAAGTAAAATGCAGGTAACCAGGACAGGCCAGGCCAAAATGTCCTGAATTTAAACGCGCATACTCAGCTCTCGACATGGCCTTTAATACAATTTTATTTATCAGTGCCGCATCTTCCCTATCTGCAATCTGCTTTAAGAATAGTTGCAGGTCCTTTGGCCGAACCTCATCGTCAGGACCAATTTCGGCCCGCGCAGAAGAGACTATACCCGCTAATTCCGCAAGCCCCGCCGCAGACGGAGGCCGGTGTATACGAAACAACGCGGGCAGTTTACGCCGTAGCGAGAAATCTGCTACGCACTCATTGGCCAAGAGCATGAACTCCTCTATAAGCCTGTGGCTTTCCCAACGCGGATAACGGCCCAATCCGATGGGCCTGCTTTCGCTATCCACCTCAACCCGTGGTTGGTCTATTGCAAAATCAAGCGCACCGCGTTCCATCCGAATCTGCGTCAGTTGACGAGCGAGTTGACGCATTGATTCGAGTTCAGTGGCAAATTCCGCAGCGGCTCCCACTGCCCCCACATCTCCATCAAAGACCCTTTGTACCTGTCCATACGTCAGCCGCCCCGCACTGTGAATGACCGATTCACATATTCGATAGTCAACTCTGCGCCCGTTTCCGTCCACTTCGACAAATATTGATATCGCCAGTCGATCTTCCCCCGGAGCAAGCGTACAGATTTCAGCTGCCAACCGGGGCGGCAACATATGAATCACTTTGTCCAACAAATAGACGCTTGTTCCGCGCTGCCTCGCTTCTTCATCCAGCGCGCTCCCCTGTGGCACAAAATGGCTGACATCCGCAATGTGCACCCCGATAACGGAGTGGCCGTTCTCACTCGTTTGAATCGATACGGCATCGTCAAAATCTCTAGCCTCATCGGGATCGACCGTGAAACAGATAAGCTGGCGCAAATCCTCGCGTCGTGCGAGTTCTAAATCGATCCGCGCCTTATCTGCTTCCCGTAGCACAGTGTCAGTAAACTCGACTTGAAGATCGAAACGCCGAACCAAAGAGAGAAAATCAAGACGGGGATCATCTGGATCCCCAAGTATCTCGACTAGCTCTCCCCTAAGTCCATCGTACCCCTGCGCCCGTTCGAGGATACGGACGACAACCTTATATCCTTCCTGTACTCGTCCCGCAGGCTTAGGCTTACCATCCAAAAATATATCTCTGTTTATACCGATTTCATCCGCTACGACTAAATGACGCCTCCCCCGCACCCTATAGGTTCCGATAAATTCGCCATGCACCTGTTCGACGATCTTGACAATCCGGCCCAGCGGTTCCCCCCGTTTGCTACTGGCCCCAGTCAAAGCCACGCGGACCAGATCTCCGTCCAACGCCTCAGCGAGATCTCTAGCCGGTATAAATACATCGGACTTCCCGCTGCTATTTGTGAGCAAAGCAAATCCACGCGCGTGCACCTTCAAACGACCAATCACCTGGTTGAGGGCAGACGGTCGCATGTAGCGACTGTGGTGTCCACGAACCAATAGACCTTCACGCACCATTTCTTTAACCAAATGACGGAAATCTCGGTATTGGATCTGGTTTATCCCCATCGCGCGGGCTAGATCTTTCATCTTGCCGGGTTGATAGGTAGGCTTGCTGACATGCGCGAGTATGTTTTTGCGCGTTAGGTCCATTATTTGATCCCGTAAAAAAAAACTCCCCCGAATCCGGGGGAGCCAACTGCATTGATATTGTTGCGGTTCTTATCTCGCGATAACAGCGCCTACTCTAAAACTTCCCATTTCAAAGGAAAAGCTTCCGTCTTACCCGAGTCTTTCCACAACCGCTGTAAGGTATTATAGAATTTATCGAAAGTGTCATCGGCGTATTTTATACTTCTACCGGCGGTTACCACGAACGTTGGGCTACTCGTTTCTCCGATTTTGCGTTTCGCCTCAGTTAATCCGCGCACCAATGCGTTATGCGCTGAGCGAATTTTTTTATTCTCCAGTTCGATCTTTTGTAATTCATCAAGTAGTGCTTGATATGTCTCTTTAACCGCGTCCGCTTTGTTTTCCATGCCCGGCGTCTTCAAATACGACTTATAAGTAGCCAGCTTCTTACTATGGGCTTCCAGATTTTGTATTTTCTGGATATAGGGTGACAACTCATCTTTTTTCGCTTCGCCGCACGCCAGCACACCTGTTACAACTAAAAGTATCGCTATATTGTTCAGCATTCTACCCTCCATATATCTAAAGATATTTCAACGGCAGGGCCCAACCTACGAACCGATAGGACCTAAGTCAAGTATAATCTGGATTTTCAAATCCGTTTGCGGCGATAGAGCACCGCGTTCAATTCTCCACCTAAAAGTAAAGTAAAAGCGATCAGATAGGCGGACAACAAAATGATAATCACGGCACCGAGAACACCGTAGACCAAATTATAGTAGCTGAATCCTTTGACATAGTATTTAAAACCGGAAGCGATGAAAGTCCAGAGTGAAAAAAATAGTACACTGCCCGGCATGACATCCAACCACCCCTGCTTGACAGCGGGTATGATACGATAAATACAAGCGGCAACCACGACGGCGCCGACCAATCCCGCAGTACGACGCAATTGGGCTATTACAGAGGGAAAATGACGGGGGAAATCCCAACTCAACCGTAACCAACCTTCAATTTGCTCGCTGAAAACTATGAGATTAAATAGAACGACAAGGGAGATTCCCACCCCGACGACCAAAACTATAGAGAGAATACGGCGCTGCCAAAACGATCGTTGCTCGTTGGCGCCGTAGGCCCTATTTAAAGCCGTCATCGTAGTCGACATACTCGCCGACGCAGGCCATACAACCCCCAAAATGCCAATAAAAAATAGACTCTGCGAGGAAGATGACAGAAACCTAATATTGTCCTCGACAACTGTCAGAAACGGCGTAGGGATCATTATACCGAGGTCTTCTAGAACGCGATTGAAATCCTCAGGTGATATGTGCATTAAACCCAGCAGTGCCGTCAGTATCAGAATTCCGGGAAAGACGGCGAATACAAAATCAAAAGCCATCGCCGCTGCCGCATCGGTGCAATCGTGCCTATACGTTGCAGACACTGTATCGCGGCATACTCCCAACCAAAAGGTTGCTCTTTTTTTTATGGCAGCTATCACGCCGATACCGAAAACTCAGCTTCCAAGATGTTCGATAATCGTTGGAAAAAGATGACCATTTGTCGAAAAGGCATCTTTGCCGTAAATAGTCGCCTCCCCCTGCCAATCGGTAAATGTACCACCCGACTCCTGCAAGATTGGGAGCAATGGACCGCAATCCCACGGGTTCATAATCGGATCGAAACAAGCTTCCGCCCGGCCCGTTGCTACAAGAATGTGGCCATAACAATCACCCCACCCCCGCAGCAGCCTACTACCTTCGACGATTTTCCGCCATGCCTGCTCGCGGCCTTGCACCGCAAAACTCGACCAAGAGGTATAGCAGATACAGGCTTCGTCCAACCGCGCGACATTGGAAACCCTTGCTCGCCTGCCATTCCACCAACAGCCCTCCCCCGCCGCGGCACAAACCATTTCGTCCAATGCGGGCATATAAACACACCCTACATCGACTCCATCCGGCCCTTCCCTCGCGATTAATACGCCATACAAAGGCATGCCTTGAACAAATGACTTGGTCCCGTCTATGGGGTCGATAATCCAACGGTAATCCGATGTGCCCTGATCTGTTCCGAATTCCTCGCCAACGATACCATCCTTAGGATAGGCCTTGTTCAGCAATCCCCGAATCTTGTTTTCGGCTTCCCGGTCCGCAGCAGTCACCGGCGATTTATCGCCTTTCAATTCGACCTGAAAGCCAGATTGAAAATAGCGTAATGTCAATTTGCCAGCCTGCCACGCGGCATCGACGGCGAAATCCATATGCTCACGCAGTGAATCACTCACCCGAGGATCTCTCGCCGAAGATTTTCAAGCAATTCCAAGGCAGTTTTGATATCGCGCACTTGATCAGGCGAATACTCCCGCTCAATAGTCAATGGCCCTTCATAACCCAAATCCCGCAATTTCAAGAGGCAGGATTTGATATCGACATCGCCTTGCCCAAGAGGGGCATCCTCGTACCAGGGCTGCCCCGGTTTGCGCTGAAACGTAGCATCCTTGCAGTGCACACTGCGGACGTATGGGCCGACGATATCGAGCGCAACGAGCGGTTCCCCAGCTCCGTAGAGAATCATATTAGCGGGATCAAAATTGACGGCTAGGTTTTCGCGATCGACGGCATGAATAAAGGTCAGCAATTCCTCCGCAGTCTCCTGACCGGTCTCAAGGTGTAAAAACAGTCCAATAGTGAGACAATGATCACAGACCTGTCGTGTCACATTGACAATCGATGTAAAGTCGGGATCGGTTGGGTCTTGAGGCACAAAGCCCAAATGCATGCCGATGGCATCAACGCCGAGCCCATGAGCAAAATCCGCAATGTCAACGATCTCAGCCAGTCGGCGTTCCCGACGATCCGGAGGGACCAAGCCCACCGTCTCCTTAACAAGATCAGTGGTGGTGTAATCATCATCCGGAAAGCCGGCGAAAACTACGCTGATCTCCATACCAGCTTCCTCGAACTGCGCCTTGATTTCGGCGGTTTTCTCGACCGTGCGCAAATTGGCGTCAGGGGCGTGTAAGTGTACAGTTGAAACACCTAATTCTTTAACGGAGTCCAATCCTGCACCAAGCCCTTCGCCAATAGAAGTGAAAACACCCGTCGCCCATTTTTCCATATGATCTGGTCTCCGTTTTTTTCAGAATTTGGTGGAATTATGCAATACTACAGTGTTGCCCCCTTTTCCCTTCGCCCGATAGAGGGCAGTTGACAGAGCTTCAAAAATGCTATTTGATGCTGTGTTGACTGTCTCTCCCAGCAAGCGATCGACGGTTACCACACCGATACTGGAAATCAATGGGAGCTGTGTCTGATCGACCTGAACGCTCGAACGCGAAAGTTTGCGACGCACATCTGCTGCTCGTTGCCTAGCCACATTGTTGTCCATTGCCCCGACAATGGCAAAATGGGCTCCGTCCAAGCGATACAGCTCCTCCCCCTCGGCAACAAAATACCGCATGCTGCGCACGCTTTCTTTGAGCATTTTATCACCGGCTACCCAGCCATGACCTTCGTTTACCTTGGCAAACTGATCCAAGCTGATACCGATAAATGAGTATGGGCCGGTCGTTGCCAAGATTTTTAAGGTTTTGGGTAAGATCAGCCGAAATAGCGTCGTTTTATTGGGCAAGCCGGTTACCGTGTCTCGACCGGCCAACTGCCGCCATTTTTTATTGTCATCCTCAAGATGCTTTAAGCGCTCTCGCAGCGATTCGACCTCTTCCTGCAATACATTTACTTGGCGCGTTGCCTGATCTAAATCGACTCCTTCTCCTTTGCGAGGTCCATTCTCGGAAGCACCGGATTCAACCTGCAAGGATTTTTCAGTGTTTGATCCAACCTTAGCTACTTTTTCCTTGGTCTTTTTTGCCCCTTTTTTGCCCACCTTTTTTTCCGCTACTTTTTCCTTAGCGTTCTTTTTAGGTGTTTTTTGCCCGTCATCTGCGGCCGGTGCAGATCCTCCGCGACTCTTGTTTAAACCGCGCAAAGCTCGGCCGCGCTCGCCGGCAAGTTCCAAATTTTCTTTAGCGCGGTTAACGGCTCCACCGACAACGCTCTTATCGTTGACAATACTCAGGCATTTCTGCATCGTCCCGCTAAAGTAAGCAGCTGCCTTTTTGTAATCTTCAGCATCGTCGGTCAATTCGTAGAGCCGGTAACCGATTTCGGCCAGCAGCAGGCTAAGTCTTAATTCGTCTTCGAATTTGGCTTCTTTAAGCATCTCATAATTGCGCTCGAAGTAAACTCGACTATATCGCAAGGCTTCGACCTCATTGAGGGCCAAGCCGGGGACAAGCGGATAATCTTTGTGATCGGGCAGTTCGCCCGTCCATCGCTTGCGCAACTTCACGAATTTGCCCTCGACGACTTCAAGGTCAGAATTGGAATAATATTTCTCTTGGTCCCTAAATAACCATCCAATGCGCAAATAGAAACGTGCAATATTGCCCGGCGAGAGATCGACTCGCAGGCACTGGCTAAAGATGCCGAGGTGAAATTTAGCAATGGCCTGAACTAATATATCCTCGTCGTCGAGACGCTTACCCAAGGCTTGGGCAATTCCTTTTCCAGTGGCCACGTTAGTAAGCACCTGACGCAAGCCCTCTGTTTGCAAGGTCGCACGAAATTCTTTTATGTTCCGTTCGGCTTGGCGGAATTCGGGATCGCCCATATCTCCGGCAAAACGGCACTTTTGGCATACGCCCCAGAAAAACTGCAAAGGATCTACCGATTCAAAACCAGCCTGTCGCCATTTGTACTGCAGGGGGTGCCCATCTCCTTCAGTTTCCGACGGGCGCGCCATATCCCTCTTCAAGCGGAAATGGACGTTTTTCGTCTCACATATCGGACAAACCAGTTCATATATGCTACAGATTTGCAAAATTTCTTGTTCGTTTAGCATAGTAAACTATACTTTCGGAATGTGCAGGTTGCCGCGGGCTGTAATTAAAAGCTAGGACAAAATATGGCTTTACACAACAGAAAGAGGGGACGGCCAAGCCATCCCCTCTTTTCATAAACTGATCAGTGACTAACCTGCGCCGCCCGCATCTAGTTTGGGTGGCGATTGGCTTCCATCACCCTGAGCAGCATCTAATACAGCCTGCACACGTTGACGGAATTTGTTGATCTGTGCATCGACTTCATCTATCGAACGCAGTAGATCCTCCTCGATTAAATCTTCTGGCATCAAATACTCCTAAGGATTGATCTTGGAGTCGGGGAGCCAGTTGGGGGGATAGGTTTGATTTAGCCATTGCTATACGTGCGCAATCGATCGCAACGACTGGGGTGACGTAACCGGTGAAGCGCTTTTTCCTTAATCTGCCGAACCCTCTCACGCGTGAGACCAAACCTTGCTCCAATCTGGTCCAATGTCATCGGTTCCTCGCCGTCTAAGCCAAAATAGAGCCGGAGGATTTCAGACTCGCGTCCTACCAACCCGCTTAGGGCTGAGTCGATCTGACCTCTCAGACAACCGCGCATCACCTGGTTTTCGGGTGATTCTTGACGGTCATCAGGCAAAACATCTAAAAGGCTTTGATCTTCTTCTTCGCGAAAGGTAGCATCTAACGAACGCACGGATCTACCACACATCAAGGTCTCTTTTACGTCCTCGACAGGCACATCAAGCTGTTCTGCTATGGCTTCGGGAGGGGGTGCGTCAGCTCTTTCTTGCTGCAACAGCCGAGAAGCTTTAGATATCTTGTAGAGCAACCCGATCTTGTTCAAAGGCAATCGGACGGTTCGAGATTGCTCTGCCAGAGTCTGCAGAATGGCTTGACGAATCCACCATACGGCATAAGAGATAAACTTGAATCCCTTATCCTCATCAAACCGCTCGGCCGCCGTAATCAAGCCCATATTGCCTGCACTAATCAAATCGGCAAGGGGCACGCCACGATTCTGATACTCTTTCGCGACACTGACGACAAAGCGCAAATTGGCTTCGACTAATCGATTTCGAGCTCGTTCGTCCCCTTGTTTGATTTTCCGCGCCAAATCGACCTCATCCGCAGAGGAAAGCGGTTTCGAGTGTGCGATTTCAGCCAGATAACTCCCAAGGGAGTCTTCCATGTCCCAAAATGAGGCTTTGGCCATCTCCGCCATGGAACAATCCTCTTCTTTGATGAGTGGGGAGGAAAAGGAAAGCTACACGTGCTTCAGACTAACTGTAACCTACAAATTAACCGGGACCTTAGAAACTGTCAAGCAATTTCTCAAGCCTCGGTTGGCACTCTATAGACTCTCTAAAACAGACTTTTGTTCTTCCAGCAAATCTCCGATACCGCCCGCAGCTAAATCGAGAAGTCCAATGGCTTGCTCACGGGAAAATGGACTGCCTTCTGCCGTGCCTTGAATTTCTATTATGCCCCCGGTCCCCGTCATCACCACATTCATATCAGTTTCTGCGCGCGCATCCTCCTCATAACATAAATCCAACAGCAAACGCCCATCAACCACTCCAACACTTATGGCCGCCATCTGATCTATCAGGGGATCCGCGTCGATAACGCCGCTATTCACAAGTGATTTCACGGCTCCTACCAAAGCTACATAAGCGCCCGTGATAGACGCCGTTCGTGTGCCACCGTCCGCCTGGATGACGTCACAATCAATAAAAAGGGTATTTTCACCCAGTTTTTCTAAGTCGACAATCGCTCGCAGGGATCGCCCAATCAGCCGTTGTATTTCCCTAGCTCGGCTATTCGGTCGCCCGGTGGCCGATTCCCTCGCAATTCTTCGCGAAGAAGATCCTGGTAGCATGCTGTATTCCGCGGTGAGCCAGCCCGTGCCCTTCCCCACAAGAAAAGGAGGCACCCGCTCTTCATGGGAAACCGTACAAATGACCTTCGTATCGCCCATTGATATCAATGCCGATCCGAGTGGCGTCTTGAGATAATTCGGAACGATCTGCACCGGGCGAAGATCATTGAGATGTCGCCCGTCGGATCTGACAATCGCAGTTTCTACCATTTATACATGTATCCTGTAATCGGGGCCATTCATAGGAATTAACTGACACATTTCTGCCAGCCTCGAATATATACGGCCTTGCGATATACTTTTGATCTCTTCAAGCGACTGATTCGTCGTCACTACCGTAAAGCGCTCATCGCAATAACGAGCATCGACTAAGTCGTAGAGCATTTCTAATTCCCATTCCGTGCCTCGTTGAATACCAAAATCATCCAACAGCAAAAAGGGAATATTGCATAACTCGTCAAGGATTTGACCCGCTTGGCCGTAATTAACGCTTTCTTCCGAGAAGGTGTCTTTCAATTTTTGAAAATACTTGCGGGAAAGATTGAGGAATCGGCCAGGTTTCGTCCATCGCAACATCAGTTCGTTAATTGCGATGCAGCCCAATAATGTTTTTCCCGTACCGGGATTCCCATGAAAAAAATATCCGCGTTTCGGTTCTTTAGTGGAATATAGGAGTTCGGCAATATGGCGGTGAGCGGTTTCAGCCAAAATCACTGCAGTCCCATCCGGGGCCATCGGATGATAGTCATCAATGAATTTCCACTTGTAACGCTCGGGCATATCCGCCTGCCGGAAGAGGCGATTGGTCTCTGACATTTTACGACGATAGAAACGACACGGACACCACTGACTGCGAGAATCTTCATCCCAATATTGGTACGGTGCCCGCCCCCCGCAACGGCATTCAATGCAGCCACAGAGCCGGAGTTGTCCGTAACGTCCGACATCAACATGGGGGTCAAAAAAAAGGCCGACACCGCCGCATTTTGAACAGTCCACCGACTCGCGAACCTGCGTGGACAAGCTCACTGTTGCCGCTCCTTTAGTGCTCTTGCGACATCTCGGTCGGCCTGGCGCTTGGCTAAGGTATGCCGTTTATCGAATTCTTTTTTACCGCGCACCAGCCCCAGATCAACTTTGACCCTGCCCCGCTTAAAATAAAACTTTAATGGAACTAGCGTCAGGCCCTGCTGTTCGGTCTTACCCGTCAATTTGCGGATTTCACTGCGATGCAGGAGTAATTTACGCGCTCGCTCCGTCTCATGATTGAAGTTGTTCCCACCTTTATAATGGGATATGTGCACATTGTGGATAAAAATCTCACCTCGGTGAACGGTCGCATAACTGTCTTTGAGTGTGATTAGTCCATCCCGCAGCGATTTTACTTCCGTTCCCCGCAGGACAATACCCGTTTCTACCCTATCGAGGACTTCAAAATCGTGTCGAGCTTTGCGGTTCTGTACGATAATTTTTTCTTGTGCTCCACCTTTGTCCGCTTCAGCCATAACCAACCCTACACAAAGAGAGAGGGGTTGACGGTCGCCAACCCTGCATTTAGCTTTTTAACCTGTTGCCGAAGTGGTGAAACTGGTAGACACGCATGGTTCAGGACCATGTGGGGGAAACCCCGTGGAGGTTCGAGTCCTCTCTTCGGCACCATTATTTTCCCGCTCGACCTAATCTACGTGATTCCCCCTCCTGCGCAAGCGCTCAATCACCGACACAACTACCTAACAATTAGGGATTTCCCTCATATCGCCGCATCTGTATTTGTGGTTTGCACCTGAAATTATCCTTATCTACTTTTTATTCTCTTATTTTCTGTTTCTCTTACTGAAAGAGGTAAGCAAAAATGGCTCGTTTCTTGCACACCCGTGTCCGCGTCAGCAATTTAGACCAAGCAATAGATTGGTATTGCAATCACCTGGGATTTAAAGTAATGAGTCGTACAGATAAATCCCCCTCAGGCAATCACGTCGCCCATCTCGAACTCCCCGGCAATGAACATACTTTTGAATTGACTTATTCCGCGGAATACAAACTCGTTGTTCCCGAAGATCTGATGCACATAGCCATCTCAGTCCCCGATCTGATTGCTTTCTGTGATGAATTGGAGAAGAAAGGCCTTGAGATCTGGCCGGGAAACTGGCGCGAGTCTTTTCCCAACGGCCGTAAAATGGCTTTTATCGACGACCCCGACGGATATGAGATTGAACTCCTAGAAGACTAATCTCGGATATTATGCTCTAACCGGATTATTTTGTTCAAGCAATCTAATAATGAGTCGATACACTTAGTAACAAGTGATACCATAATAGCACACAGAGACAAGGAGGTCTTTATTATGGCAGCGCGCAAAGCTAAGCTTATTGGGATCGAAGAGGCTGCAAACCTCTTCGGCAAATCGGTTCATCAAATGCGCCAGTACAAGTCCAAAGGCTTGCTTAAAGTAGCCGATTGTATCGGTAACAAGGATTTGTTCAATATGGCTGAGGTAGTACTGCTCAAGCACCTAATCCGAGAGTTGCGGGTGTCTGAAGGTCTTTCCCTAACCCAGATATCTCGACGTCTGGACCAGATGATGGGTAGAGCCGCGTAAGGTTGGGCTATTGGTTTTAATGGAATGACAAGGGCTGGTAGCATATTTCCAACCGCTCGAAGGTCCTCCGACAGTGATGTTAGAGGTGCCCGGGACGAGTGGTGAGAAATATCCTTCCAGCCCTGTTATCTTTTTTTTGCCCTGTCACAGGCTTCATTGACCAGTCCTAATACTTCGAGGAAAAGGTCACTGACCCACTGGGGTAATTCCCCGACACGATCGGGATGAAATACCGCTGCAAAACGCCTGCGAACTCTTCCTAATTCATCATCTTCAACATCCTCGCCAAGCCCCAAGAATCGCTCTGGATTTAGGCGCCTTAGTTGTTCGAGGTTGATTCGCTCGTGGCCTGCTGAGTCTTTACCTTCGGAAACAGCCAAACGACGAGCCATTTCTTTCAGCCGATCGTCTAATTTTAGATACTCGCGGCGCAAATGATCCAAGTCTCTTTGGACTTCACCTGATCGGCGCTGACTCTTTATTCTCGTTTTTCTTTCGCTGCGCAACTTTTCGCCATTTTCTTTTTCTTCTCTAAGCTTTTTTCTCAGTCTCTGCAGTTCATGATCTTGCTCTTTCAACCGCTTATGGGCCCGCCCTGCTCGATCTTCAGCATGTTCCAGATCTTTTTGCAACTGCTTCATTTTATCACGCTGCAGTTGGCCATCTCGCCGCAGGCGAATACTCTCTTCATTTGCCTCCGAACCGGCGAGTGGATCAGTCTCGTCGAGCGACATCATTAATTGGCAGAACAACCGACCGCCAGTCGTCGTTTTGAAAGCATCGCCCCGCCTCGAGGCCAATTCTTCAACCCACTTGTAGTGCTTCTTGTATCGCTTCTCGAGAACCTGTAAAAGTGCCGCACGATGAGCGATTGGGGATGAGGTTTGGAGGGCCAAACGATAGATGGCACATCGATTTAATGGCAGGCTGAGGATGAGATCGGCAGCAGCCACTTCTTGCAGAGCACCCCACTCATCAGCCAATAGCTCACATACACCGATTTCAAAAGCTAAGGCCTGCTCTTGTTGAGCGTAAATTTGGCCGTCGTCAAGCAGAATCTTAGTAATCCACTGATAAAAATCATCAAGGCTCGCGCCCTCTTTTACTCGCTTGCCGTAATCGAGATACTTGCGAACCTCACGCAGGCCTTGTTCCTCGACCAGCAGACTCAAGTTTTGATAGTCTTGGGCGTTGATGATCTATGCCTCCAGCCACCGTGTATACTCTGGAATAATAGCAAGAATAAAATCCCGAACGGTCCGCCCACCAACTAAATCGTGGTTATGACGCATCCTCCAGACCTCAAAAGACGCTAATAACTCATCTTCCGGTGTATTAATACCGGCCCGCCGGGCATAGGACACGACCATCTGCTGATATTGTGTCTTGTGCGGTAGATCGAGAAAGACCTTAAGAGCGAAACGGTCGTCAAGCGCCCTCTCTTCATCGAGACGTTGAAGTTGCTGAGGATCGTAGAACTCGGGCCGAATCGATCGGTTAATCAGATTGGGTTGCTGCTCGTCCATTTGCATCTGGCCAAGTCCCAATGGCCGGTCCCCTTCGCGGTCAACAAGATTCTTATAGTTGGAGGTGGCGTAGAATACCAGATTGTCCGGCCACTGTTCCAAGCCTCCGTCCAGTATTCGGGACAGCAGATGCAAACTCCTGTCGCCTCGGTCCAGAGAAATATTGTCCAATACCCCCACAAAGCGCTGCCGACGCCCTCTGACCAATTCAAATATCGCTGGTAAATCTTCGTAATTCGAAGGTGTTATTTCTATCGCGCGTAAACCTTGGTCGAGGTATTTTGCAATTAAGGCTCTGATAAGGGTTGATTTACCTCCTCCGCGTGGCCCCCAGATCAATACGTTATGCGCTCTGTGCCCCATAAGGAAATTCTGCGTATTTTCTTGCAAAACTTCAATTCGCGCTTCATTTCCCTCCAGCCAATCTAATGGAAACTGCGCGAAGTGGCGGATGGGCTCCAGTATTTGCCCAGCCTCAGATATACTCAGCCGAAATGCAGCAAAACGGCGCAATGCCCCACGACCATACTCGGCAATAAGACACCCCAGTGGCTCAACCAAGTCCGCCCATTCACTTTCTAGATGAAAGCGCTCTTTCAGTTTCAGAACGGCGACCGGCTCTGCGGCACCAACGGTCAATCTCTCGCTGGACCCGCTCGGTTGCGCCCCTATTGGACGCAAGAAAAACCCCCAAGATGGCCCAGCCAAGACCTCAGCATGATGCAATAGACGACGCATAGATTCGCATATCGCTTTGGGCACCTGACTCGGCGGGGTCGTCTCGCACAGCATCAAATAGGCATGCGAACTGTCAAACAGCCTGTTAATCAACACCCCGCGCAAATCCGGTATTCCGCCCCCGCAACCTCCCTCGAGGGCCGCCGCGAGCAGGATATCGGAAAAATCGTGGTATTTGCCCATTAATTCTGTCGTTTTTCTATCGTCTTTTTTACCTTCTGTCCAATCGCCTGCACATTCTTGCGCCAACATCAACAGGGACCATAATTTCTCAGTCTCGTCGGTGCTGAGCAATCGATAACAAGATTCACGTTGTAGCGCATGGCGCATCTCCCGCAATTGTACAACGACTTCGCGAGCGACTTCGCGATCAATCATTGCACCTCAGACAGCAGTCCAAGCGCTATTTTATTCCCGTTCGACGTAGCACTTTTCACCCGGCTGCTCTTCACAACGGCTATCGCGAGCATGGGTAGCTCGAATAAAAAGCACATTTTACTTGAATCTTGACCATCTAGCATATTTTCGCTAGTAGTCTTGCCCACTGAGCCCAGACCCCGCATCTCAGTTCTGCCCACCGAATTTGTACCTCCTGCATTTTCTCCCAATTGGCCGATTCGATATCGTCATCGCCCTGGCTTTCTGTTAGTGGTTTACTATACCCATGCGGCTCGTTGGCGTTTTTCCTCAAATTCGGCACGCTTTATCATCAAGCTCTTTCTGTTCGCACCAGACCAACCCCGCGAACTTTCAGCCCGTCCGCGTGTCACATGTTAAGCCAGGGTATGTTTCAAATCGACGGAAGAAGTATACCTCGACACAAGCAGAATGATCGGGCAACACGACAGCATATCAACGCACACATCCGCAGGGGAACGGCCAAACTCAAAGGTCTTTCTTCAGAGCTCGTCAAGAAGGGGAATTCTCAGCTGTAAATAGTTAGTAATCGAGTTGAGTGCTTCGAATACGTAGGTGTTAACACCATCCCAATAAGCCTTCTATATAATGCAAAGTCAAGCAAGTTTCGCCATCGCCAAACAGACGACTTTCCCATTTTGCCGCGCATGCCATCGGATTCGAACAGATGATGAAGCAGAGAATGATGCCCAGATGGCGCGAAGTTGACCCTACAACACAATCCCCATCGCTCGATTGAGTGGAGAAACTTGGGAATTCTATCGCAGACGCCCTGCAACGCCTCAGCCTCGGCGCCACTCCGCCATTCCGCTAAACGCAACAACGACCAAAAGCTCAATATGACAGTCGATTCAGCAAGTCAACAGGGCAATACGGGCATTTAGAGCACGCAAATATCACGATAGCAGACTGGATGAGATTCGGCTTAGCGCAGTTGGCTTTTGTGTGTTACCTAAAGTCCGCGGGCTCAGCTTGGATTTTCATAAGGCACCGTTATGTACGCTTGTACCGTAGATGTCTGGAGCGATTCATGCGGGGCTGCAATTGTCGAATCCAGACACAGGTTTCAGTCTCGCAAATATAAAGGCAGGCGCGTTCTGTCATCGACCTGCGCAGAAGCGACTTGATCAAACGTCAAACCCGTTACATCGAGCAAATCCGCACCGCCCAAATTGGCTTCTTGCAAATCGGCACCTGCCATACGCGCATCTTGCAAATGAGCCTTGCTTAGGTTGGCGTTTCTCAGGTCTGCGCCCTGTAAATCGGCTTCTTCCAAGACCCCTTCCCGCCAATCAATGGCTTGCATATTCGCCATGAACAGATTGACTCTCCTAGCGAAAACTCCCAACATTGAAGCATGGCTCAGGTCGGCTTCAAGGAAATCGGCTTCGCGCAGATCAGCCCTTTCTAAATTAGCTCCCTGAAGGTTGGCCGATTTTAAATCAGCTTCGATCAAGCTTGAACCCGCCAAATTCGCCCGGCGCAATGTAACGTTCAACATTTGTGCTTGTTGTAAATTAGCCCCTGCCAAATCCGCTTTGAATAAGTTCGCCGACTCCAGCTGAGCATTGCTTAAGTTGGCCTCCAGTAACAGAGCGCCCCTCAGGTCACTGCCCTGCAGGAACACCTCTTGAAGATGAGCGTTGCAGAAATTCGCTTGGGTTCCTTCTTGCCCAGATGATTTAAGCCAGACCTTGTGGGCTTGGAGAACCTCTTCTAAGTCGGCTTGCGAAAACTGGCCTGGAAAGGTCTACTGTCCCTTTTCAGGTAGCAATCTGCCCGTCGATACATAATTGTCACGCCCCATGATTCAACCTCAAACCATTCTTTACCAATAACTTACATTGATAAAATAATCTCACATGACATGGCGGCTAAAAGGCCACCAACGCATTATGTTTCTCTGCTGAACTCTGGCTTCGAAATCGATTGACTATTCGGCAATCAGGTAAAAACTACCCCCGAGCGGATTCGAACCGCTGACCTCCAGATTAGGAATCTGTTGCTCTATCCTACTGAGCTACGGGGGCGCTATCTCTGAGTTTTCCGTGATGAAGTTAGATCTCAACCACATTTACGGCCATTGGTCCCTGTGCGCCCTGAGCTATTGCGAATTCCACCTCATTGCCCTCTTCCAACAGGTCTCCGTTTTCAACCGAAGAATCATGGACGAAAACAAAGTCACCGTCTCCGCGCTGGATAAAGCCGTAACCAAGTTGACCGTTATACCCCATGATGCGACCGTTGGAAGCCATTGCGCAACCACCCTATGGAAAAACTGATCAGGTAGGATAATATGGAGGCGGACTTTTTTAGTCAAACCTTTAAATAGCCGACTCTGACCGCATGTTTGCAGAATCGGTGGATCAAAAATAAACCAAAAGCGCTTATTTTATCTTTTCCCTGTTGACAGCAGGATAATCTGTCCTAAGTTACAGACTTGATTTCGTCGCAGGCTCATTTTTGACCGGAAGAGTTGCGGCCCCACACCCTTACATAAATAACCAGCTGAACTCAAACATGGCTCAAGTATTCCCACGCAGTGCTAATTGGGCATCGAAGGCCAGTATACTAGCCGTATTGCTGATCGTGGCAGGTATACTTGGAGTCGTCCTCAATATCAATCGTATTTACTTCGTCAATATGGTCAATGTGCCGATTGATCAGCCTGTCCATTTTAGCCACAAGCATCACGTGACGGGCATGGGCATCGATTGCCGCTATTGTCATACGACCGTCGAAGAAAGCGCTTTTGCCGGAATTCCTCCCACTGAGACCTGTATGACTTGCCATTCCCAGATTTGGACCGAGGCTCCGATTTTGGAACCGGTAAGAGCGAGTTTTCGTGACAATACCCCAATTCAGTGGAATCGCGTCCATGATCTGCCGGATTTTGTCTACTTTAACCACAGTATCCACGTCAACCAAGGCATTGGCTGTCAATCCTGCCACGGACAGGTAGATCAGATGCCACTGGTGGCGAAGGCACATTCCCTAAACATGGAGTGGTGTCTCGACTGTCATCGCGATCCGGCACAGTTTATCCGGCCTCGCGATCAGGTCTTTAATATGACCTATGAATATCCAGCTAACCAGGAAACCCTGGGTAAGTCGCTCGTCGCTGATTACGACGTGCAGACCAGCCAACTCACAAATTGCTCGATCTGCCATCGCTAAATAAATGGAAAATAGAAAAAATATAGATATTTCAACCATCCGGTCGAGCCTACAGGCGTCGCAAGGTCAGGAATACTGGCGTAGCTTGGATGACTTGGCTCAGACCGATGAATTTGCAAGCTTGGTTCAGCGCGAGTTTCCCGAACAGGCTTCCGAATTGAATGATCCGGTTAGCCGGCGAAACTTTCTCAAGTTGATGAGCGCATCGCTGGCCTTAGGCGGGGTGACTGGATGTACGATTCAGCCGACGGAAAAAATCGTACCGCAGGTCAGGGCACCGGAAAATGTGATTCCCGGCAAACCGCAATACTTCGCCTCAACCGTATCTTTAGGCGGTATCGGCTCGGGAGTTCTGGTCGAAAGTCACATGGGACGCCCAACCAAAATTGAGGGCAATCCAGCACATCCGTCCGGCACTGGTAGCTCGAACGCTCTTATTCAGGCGTCGATACTCGACCTCTACGACCCCGACCGTTCGCAAACGGTGCAGAACGCGGGTCGCATCAGCACTTGGAAGACGTTTTCTGAAGCTCTAGCCAAGCAAACGGGGTTGCAAGATTTAAAACAAGGCGCCGGCCTCCGCATACTCACGCAAACGGTCACCTCCCCGACCCTTGGCAGCCAATTGCAAGCTTTCTTGACCAAGTTTCCAAAAGCTCGCTGGCATCAGTATGAGCCCGCCAATCGCGACAATGCCCGAGCAGGAGCGATAGCCGCTTTTGGCGAACCGTTCAACTCATACTGCGATTTCTCCAAAGCGAAAGTCATATTGTCACTTGATGCCGACTTTACGTACAGCGGGCCCGGTAGCCTTCGCAATGCGCGCGATTTTGCCGCAGGCCGACGGATCAGGGATGGTAAAAAGACCAGTAATCGCCTCTACACAGTGGAATCTACACCAACAGCCACAGGCAGTATTTCCGATCACCGGCTCGCCCTCGGCACCCCGCAAATAGAAGCTTTGACAATGAAGATTGCCGAGGGGCTGGGTCTGAGTTGGCAGGGGCCCAATATCCCCTCAGACTTTACGTCACATGACGCGTGGATCGATGCCTTAGTCGCCGATCTTAAGGCTAATCACGGTGCCAGTTTGGTCCTGGCTGGGGATCAACAATCCCCAGCCGTTCACGCCCTAGCTCATGCCATCAACAAAGTGCTGGGCAATGTAGGACAGACAATACACTACACAGAGCCCATTGAAGTAGATTGTGTTGGTCAACTGGAATCGTTAACGGAACTAATTGGCGATATGAAGTCTGGGCAAGTCGACGCCCTCATAGTCCTTGGTGGAAATCCAGTCTACGATGCCCCTGTCGATTTGGATTTTGCCGCGGCCTTGGACAACGTCGGTTTCAGAGCCCATCTCGGCGCTTACGCCAACGAAACTTCCGCATTGAGTCACTGGCATATTCCGGAATCGCACTATCTCGAAGCATGGAGCGACATTCGGTCTCACACCGGTCTTGCAAGCATAGTGCAGCCGCTTATTCGACCACTTTACAAAACAAAATCTGCGCATGATCTTCTCGCGCTAATGACCGACCAGCCTGGAGTTCCAGATCGCGAGATAGTCAGCAAATACTGGGAATCCCAAGGACTTGGTGCAATCTCGTGGCGCCGTTCGTTGCACGATGGCTTTGTCGAAGGCGCAACGACTTCTGCTAAGGCCCCGCGGCTCCTAAACTTGAGTTTACCGACTTCATTTGGCCGCTCGATGGCCGAAGAGGATCTCGAACTTCATTTTCGTCCCGACCCCATGGTGTGGGACGGCCGCTTTGCCAATAACGCCTGGCTGCAGGAGACTTCTAAACCCATAACAAAACTCACATGGGACAACGCTGCGTTGGTCAGTCCCGCAACCGCCGAGCGACTGCGCCTTAAGGGAGAAACCCTCGCCCAGTTGCGTTTCGATGGCAGATTAATTGATGCAGCTGTGTGGATCGTTCCCGGTCAAGCCGAAGGGGTCGTTACCCTTCACCTTGGTTATGGCCAACAGAGATCCGGCCGCGTCGGGCGTGGTCAGGGATTCAATGCCTACGCTCTGCGAACCTCGTCTGCTTTGTGGAGTGCTATCGGTTTGCAGGTTACCGGATCTTACGACGTGTATAAATTGGCGTCGACCCAAGACCACGGCAGTATGGAAGACCGTAACCTAATTCGCAATGCTTCGCTGGAGGAATTCAAAAAAGACCCGAACTTCGCCTATGACCCCCACGATCCTCCGGATGATTTAACCCTGCACAACCAGACCGACCATCAGTATAATGGATATGCCTGGGGCATGGTCATCGATCTTGGAGCATGTACCGGCTGCAATGCATGTTCGGTAGCCTGTCAGGCCGAAAACAATATTCCCATCGTAGGCAAAGATCAAGTCCTCAATGGACGAGAAATGTCTTGGATTCGCGTTGACCGCTACTATAATGGCGAGATAGATAGCCCAGAGATCGTCCACCAGCCAGTACCTTGTATGCATTGTGAAAATGCACCTTGCGAACTCGTCTGCCCCGTCGCTGCCACGACCCATAGCGACGAGGGTCTCAATGACATGACGTATAATCGCTGCGTTGGCACGCGCTATTGCGCCAACAACTGTCCTTACAAGGTCAGGCGTTTCAATTTTCTGCAATTCGCCGACCGCGAGACTGAAAGCTTAAAGTTACAACGCAACCCCGACGTCACCACCCGGTCCCGTGGCGTAATGGAAAAGTGCACCTATTGCGTCCAGCGAATCAACATGGCCCGTATCGAGGCGAAAAAAGCTGGGAATTCAATCGGTGACGGTGATATAACGACCGCGTGCGAACAGGCTTGTCCTACCGAAGCTATTGTTTTTGGAGATATAAACGACCCCCAAAGTAGGGTAAGCGCCCTAAAGGCTACCCCACTCAATTATGGCATATTAACCGAACTGAATACTCGTCCCCGCACGACCTATCTGGCGGGTATCAAAAACCCCAATCCGGAGATTACCGAGGCTTAGAATGTCTGAAGCCGCCAAAACGCCTTATAAGCCGCCCGTGCCCGAATTGGGTCCTGGGCAGACTTCGTATACTTCAATTACCGATAAAATCAGCGGGATCATTCTCACTCGCAATACCCCTGTGGCATGGTTTATCTGTTTTGCCATCGGGTTTTTGCTACTTCATGGATTAATGGTTGGAGTGCCCTACCTTCTTTTCGAAGGGGTCGGAATTTGGGGCCTCAACAATCCCGTGGGTTGGGGTTGGGCGATTATCAACTTTGTCTGGTGGATTGGTATTGGCCATGCGGGTACATTGATTTCAGCTGTCTTGCTACTGTTCCGGCAGCGTTGGCGCACCTCAATCAACCGTGCCGCAGAAGCTATGACAATCTTCGCTGTTCTTTGCGCGGTGCAGTTCCCTCTTCTGCATACGGGTAGGCCGTGGTTAGCCGCTTACTGGCTCTTGCCATATCCGAATTCTATGGATATGTGGCCGCAGTTTCGCAGCCCACTGATTTGGGATGTGTTCGCCGTGTCGACCTACTTGACCGTTTCGTTGGTTTTTTGGTTTGTCGGCTTAGTTCCAGATTTCGCCAGCATGCGCGATCGCACCAAGAATCGCATAGGCCAAGTCATTTATGGGATGCTTTCATTAGGTTGGCGTGGTTCGGCGATCCATTGGGAACGATATGAAATGGCTTCTTTGTTACTTGCAGGTCTCTCAACACCCCTGGTCCTATCCGTTCACAGTGTGGTTAGTTTTGACTTCGCAGTAGCCCTTATACCGGGTTGGCATACCACAATATTCCCGCCCTATTTTGTTGCCGGGGCTATTTATGCTGGCTTTGCCATGGTACTCACACTGATGATACCCATGCGAATGCTTTACGGCCTGGAAGATTTCATAAACGAACGGCATTTAAACAACATGGCCAAAGTCATGCTCGCATCGGGCATGATTGTAGCTTACGGCTATTTCATGGAACAACTCATAGCGTGGTATAGCGCCAGCACATATGAGGGTTTCATGATGCAAAATCGTATGCATGGCCCGTACAGCACCTACTATTGGGCTCTCATATTTTGCAACATTGTCGTTCCCCAATTGCTGTGGCTTAGATACTTCCGAACTAATATGTTCTGGTTGTTTTTCGTCTGCCAATTCATCAACGTGGGCATGTGGCTCGAACGTTTTATTATCGTTGTAACCAGCTTGCACCGGGACTTCATGCCTTCGTCGTGGGATATGTTTCACCCGACCATATGGGATATCGCCATTTACGTCGGCACGATCGGTTTGTTCACCGTGTTGTTTTTCTTATTTATCCGCGGTGTGCCTATGATTTCCCTCCATGAGATCCGCACATTGTTGGTCTCAAAGGATCACAAGTGAGCTAATTTCTATGCAGCACGAAGAAGAATCTACCCTTTTCGGCTTAATGGCTGAATTTGAAACGCCGGACGATTTGCTGGCCGCAGCGAAAGCCACTTTTGCTGCGGGATATCGCAAAATCGACGGTTACTCTCCTTTGCCGGTACATGGTCTGGGCGACGCGATCGGATTTCCGCGCACCAAGTTGCCCTGGCTAGTCTTCTGTTTCGGCATTCTGGGTGGCCTCTGTGGCTACGGTCTTTGCTACTGGACGTCGGTCATCGACTATCCAATGAATATCGCCGGCAAGCCGTTCCATAGCGGGCCGATGTTTATACCTGTGACATTTGAGTTAACCATCCTTTTTGCGGCACTCAGCTCCGCATTTGGGATGTTTATCGCCAATGGCCTCCCGGAACCCTATCACCCCGTTTTCAACGTCGACAATTTTGCTCGTGCCAGCCAAGATCGGTTCTTTCTCAGCATCGAATCCTGCGATCCGCAGTTTGATCTCGAAAAAACCAGAGACTTCTTGATTGGCCTGAATCCGCATGAGGTGGCCGAAGTTGAAAACTGAAATATTTAAAAATCGGGCTAGGCCATCGACATTATTTGGCGCAATCTTTCTCCTCTTCATGGGATCGGGCTGTGAATTGCGCCAAGCTATGTATAATCAGGAAAAATACGAGCCATTAGAGGCATCAAACTTCTTTGACGATGGCATGTCATTCCGCGACCAAGTAACGGGCACTGTCGCGAGAGGCGAATTGAGGCTTGATGCACATTATTACCAGGGCATGGTTGAGGGCAGTTTAGCTTCAACTATTCCCGTCACGGTTACCAAAGAGCTTCTCGAACGCGGTCAGGAGCGCTACGACATCTTCTGCTCACCTTGCCATGATCAAACTGGATCAGGTAATGGTATGATTGTAAAACGGGGACTCAAACAACCGCCGAGTTTCCATCAACAAAGGCTGAGAGATATCCCCGTCGGCCACTTCTTCGATGTAATAACAAACGGGTTTGGTGTCATGTATAGCTACGCCTCTCGCGTGCCGGTTGAAGATCGCTGGGCAATAGCCGCTTATATCAAGGTTTTGCAACTTAGTCAGAACGTCGAATTTGACCAACTGCCTGCAGAGGACCAGAGGCAACTTCAATGAACGAGTCGATCACCCAAGAATCTGCTGAGCTTCACCCCTATTTTAGCAACCTGCAACAACGATTTCTCATCGTTGGTATATTAGGGCTAATCGCTACCGTTGCTGGATACTTTACAGCCCATGAGCAGTTTTTTCGCTCCTATCTTTTAGCGTTTACTTTCTGGATTGGCCTGCCATTAGGTTGTATCGGCATTCTTATGATTCATCACGTAGGGGGCGGCACGTGGGCTTTTTCTATTCGCCGCCTACTTGAAGCGGGGTCGCGTACCCTGCCCTTCATGTTCTTACTTTCCCTGCCTATTTTGTTCCTTGGCTTGCATGACCTGTACGAGTGGACGCATAAAGATGTCGTAGCACACGACGCGATTTTATTACATAAAGCGCCTTACCTCAACGAACCCTTCTTTATTCTGCGCACTCTATTCTACTTTGTTGTCTGGGGCATCTTGGCCTTCTTTCTCAATCGCTGGTCTTTGCAACAAGACCAGACGACGGCAACGCATCCAACACATCGTCTGCAGATAATGAGTGGCCCAGGAATCGTTCTTTTCTTCTTGACCGTGACCATGGCTTCGATCGATTGGCTGATGTCACTTGAGCCGCATTGGTTTTCGACGATATTCGGCGTGATTTACATCGTCGGCATGGGATTGATGACATGGGGATTTATGTATCTTGTCGCCCTTCCCCTCTCGCAGCGGAAACCCCTCGAGGGCCTTATTACTGAGCAACGTTTGCGCGACCTTGGCACATTTATGCTTGCATGTGTCATGCTGTGGGCATATACCTCTTTCTCTCAATTGCTCATCATTTGGTCGGCCAATCTGCCCGAGGAAATTACTTGGTTTATGACGAGGTTAGAAGGAGGTTGGGAATATGTCGGTTATGGAATGATCCTCTTTCATTTCGCCGTCCCCTTTCTGTTCCTAATCTCCAGCACCATGAAATCTAAGGCCAAGTTGCTTTGTTTTTTGGCAGTTGGTCTGATATTTATGCGCCTAGTAGACCTGTATTGGATCATCGCTCCGGCTTTTACTAAGGTTCATGCTGAACATGGACCAAGTTTCCACAGTACTGGGATTACATTCCACTGGCTTGATTTGGCCATTCCCATTGGCGTCGGCGGTATTCTCATCTCGCTTTTCTTCTCGCAACTGAAAAAGCGGATTTTGATTGCGCAAAATGATCCGCGTTTTGCAGACCTCTACGGTAGTGAAAACAACCATGGCTGAACCAGCTAACATCGACACCAATCCGGGGTACGAGACAACGGATGCGCGGATTACGCCGCTGGCCCAAGTGGGCATTTTCATGGCGATTCTCGTGGCTGTATCGTTCGTCAGTATGATCGTACTGTTCAAGGTCTTTGCGTATTATCAACCGATATTTGACGACCCCGTTCCTGTGCTCGCCTCTGCTCGTATCGTAACAGACGAACCAAGACTGCAGGTCGATCCTCCGGCACAGAAAATCGCAATGGATCGAAACGTAAAAGAAATCTTAACATCTTATGGCTGGATTGATGAAAAAGTAAAGGTCGCCCGCATCCCGATAGAAAGAGCGATCGTACTCGTGAGTCAAAGTAAGATTGAGCTCCCCACCCGGGGGCAAACGGTCCAATAGATGATGAGTAAGGGTGTGACCACATCACGCTACTATTATTGGGTTTTAGCGGTCGTCATGTCGACAATGCTCTCGGGCACACGAGTGTGTGCCCAAAGCTATACCGAGCAACTGCAAGAGCGCATAGGTATCGATCAAAAGCTAGGCGATAAGATTCCCCTGGATCTGCCATTCGTCGATTCGGATGGTAACAGCGTTCGCTTAGGTGAGTATTTCGGTGAAAAGCCCGTTATTTTATCGTTAGTTTATTACGATTGTCCGATGCTTTGCACTCAGGTAATCAACAGCCTGCTCAGGGCGATGAACGTATTGAGTTTCGGAGCGGGCACCGAGTTTGATGTCCTTACCATCAGCATAGATCCCGGCGAATCGCCCGAGTTGGCCAAGGCCAAACAATCTGAGTATTTGCAGAATTACCGCGGGCGTGAGGGATCCACCGGATGGCATTTTCTAACCGGAAACCAGGAACATATCGATCAGCTTGCTGCTGCTGTCGGTTTCCGTTATGAGTACGACGAAGCTACCGATCAATATATCCACGCGAGTGGTATAATGGTCCTGACACCAGACGGTAGGCTTGCGCGATACTTCTATGGTATCGACTACCCACCACGGGATTTGCGTTGGGGGCTAGTCGAAGCTGCCGACGGCGCCATTGGCAGTCCGGTAGACCAACTTCTCTTGCTCTGCTACAGCTACGACCCGATGACCGGTAAATATGGTCTTTATATCCGCAATTCACTTCGAATAGGCGGATTGGCTACAGTCCTCGCTCTCGGTTCGTTTATCGTGGTGATGCTCAGACGCGAGCGCAGAGGTGAACTTCATCAGTCCCAGCCCACTAGTTCGGAGTCTTGAACAGTATGTCCGATTTTCCGCTTTTTCCCGCCCAGGCGTCGACAATTGCTTGGCAAGTAGACGCCCTCTACGGATTCTTAGTCCTCTTGACGGTCGTATTTTGTATTCTCGTCTTTGGGATGGTTACTATTTTTGCC
>JACLAC010020421.1_pt1 | contig 63016 bp, 59 predicted proteins | sample 8027881 | NCBI WGS metagenome assembly JACLAC01 (sample SAMN15725517, study PRJNA655200) | protist metagenome | isolation source: fluorescence activated cell sorting (FACS) single amplified genomes of... | place: Spain: Blaines Bay Microbial Observatory, Mediterranean Sea | collected 2016-01-19
TCGTGCGCGTTTTTGTCCATGCTCATTCGTCACGTAAACCGTCTGCACGTCGATAAATCCGCTCCGTTTTAATTTGGCGATGGTCCGCCAAAAACGGGAGCTTGGTGTCCAATTTTCGCCGTCCAATTGGGTTCCCATCAAACACATTTGTGCAATTTCTGAAAACGATTTGAATTTAAAAGAGCCATGGGGATTTGGATTGGGTGTGCCGACTTGCATCGAGGCAAAATCGGTACAAACTAGAATGCTCTGTGCCACCAAAATTTCCGCTTCTCTTGCCTCAGATCGATTTGATTTACGTTGCCCATCGGTATTTACGTGATTTTCTGGATTGGATAGGGTCGGTAATAGGTGAGGTTTCGTAAAATAATTGCCGATTTCTTTCAAAAGATTTCGGATGCCGTAAGGAAGGTTCTTCGTGTATTCAGGCCAACATAACATCCATGAGTTAATCTTTTTTGGATTATGCTGACAGCGATTGCCTGTCCCGAGATTTTCGCCAGGAAAGGGATATCTATTTCTTCCATGTAAATGATTCATGTTTTTTCTCTTGTTTAATTGTAAACAAGACTTGAGAACCGGAAGAAGAGTCCCTACAATGTTACGTACACCTGTCGAAGGGTGAATACGGAATGTTGCTAATGGCTTTTTGTTTTTATTGGCTAAAGACTTTAAAGGCTTCTACACCGTAAAAGGGTTTGTAGGGACAACATCTTCGTGTTCTACAAGAGCTTGGTCTCTAGTTAAGGATAAAATGTTTTTTCACTCGTTCTTGAGTGAAAAAAACTTTATTTTTTGTCTTCTTAGATTTTGTTATCTTTGAGGGCTGTCTTGGGATCAAGCTCTTTCTTATTGTCCTCTTGGATTTTGTCATCTTTGAGGTCTGGCTTGGAATCAAGATCGTTCATTTTGTCCTTGTCGGACAACGTGTTTCTTTCTTTTTCGCAGATGTGGCTGGTTTCCGTGGTTTTTTTATCGGATACTTCTTCCATTACAAAATACTCCTCTTAATTGTTAATTGGTAAGTTACCATAGTAGAATTTCATAGAATCAACAAAAAAAGATCATACTGGAAAAGGTAGAGCTCGTTGTTTATTAAGTGTTGATATATCCAATTTTTGATACAGAATGGGAGAGTTGTCATATCGAATTAAGCGAATTGCCTGAACGTGATTATAAAGTTGAATGTTCGGATTGTATTGAATAGCCGCATTTTAGTGAAAACACATTTGATTTTTATGGATCTGCCGACTTTTTTATTGCTCGCTTTTCGTTTTTCTGGTTGTCGTTTCTATACTATATTGAGAGCAATTTAAAACAAAGACAGCTTAATGGCGAGAAAGTTATGAAATTCAAGTTAACACCAATTCAACTCTTAAGTGTGGCATTCCCATATGCAGACTTAGCCCATTAAAAATAACGTTAGGTTGTATATGCCTCAGACATCTTTTTGGTCTATAGTTTAAATATCTATTTCTTTAAGGGATGTATTGTTTCAATAAACCATTGAAATGCTCGTTTAATCTTCTAATTGTTTATCAGGTTAATATAGTCGATTAGACGTGATAGGAGTGGATGGTTAGTTTAGTTTTTAGTTAATGTGTCTTGTGGGTACTATAGGTTTTCTAAATAGTGTGAAATCGAAGGTGTATTAAGGGTTCTATGAAAATTTATTATGGTATGGCACAGTGGCAACATCTGGCATGGGTGAATTGGTTGTATCCCTCTTCTTTGTCAGCGGTGGAGCGGATTGGCCGCTACTCACAAGTGTTTTCTAGTGTTGAAATGGGTAGTACTTTTTATACCAAAGTGGATGATGCTCAGTTGTTGCGTTGGTATGAATCGGTAAGTGAGGGATTTAAATTTAGTTTTAAAGCCCCGCGAACGGTGACTCATCATTTAATAGAACGACCTTGGCAAGAGGTACGGCGTGATTGGCTTGACTTTATTTCGTCATTAAAACCTTTACTCAGCAAGCTTGGACCAGTCATGTTGCAGTTTCCTGCGGTTTGTAATGAACATGTCATGGAAACGATATTGGCTTTGTGTGACTTGTGGTCATTGTCTGCGCCTTTGTCTGTGGAGGTACGCAACTTGGCGTATTTTGACAAAGGTAATATAGAACGTAATTTCTTATCGGCATTGTCTGAGCGGGGTGTGAGTCGAGTGGTGGTGGATTCCCGTCCATTGTTTTCTACAGATGCCTACTGTAAAAGTTTGGTGGATGCTCAGAAGAAAAAACCTCGTGTGCCTTGTCATCCTGTAGTGACAGCACGTCATCCTGTAGTACGTTTTATTGGTCATCCACAGTTATCAATTAACGAAAGATGGCTGGATCAATGGGCGATGAAACTTTCTCAATGGTTGTCTGATGGGCTGATCCCGAGTGTGTTTGTGCATTCATCGGATAATGTTGCAGCACCTACATTGGCTGCATTGTTAGATGAGAAGATACAGGATTTAAATCCTGATTATCAAGATAAATTGTCTTTGCCACAAAGCCAGGAGCAAGCTAGTCTCTGGTAATAGTGTTATTGGAATAGTGTTTTTTGGTCGTATGTTAAGAAGAAGCGGGACGGTTTTGTCTATCTTGATAGATGAGGTTGATTCACATTAGCAGAATGAAAATCTAAGTTATATTTTGTGAATATGGGTTGATGGTAAGCATATTAGACGTGGCGAAAAGGACCGTTATCGAAATGCTGATGCCGTATAAAAAACATGTTCATGCAATCAGGTTTGATAATGATGTAAAGTTTGCAGAACATAAAAAATAACTAAGGTACCACGGAGTGGATATACATTTTGCAGACCTTGATTCATCATGGGAAAGAATAGAGGTTAAACGAGTATTTCAATGGTTTATTGAGACCACATATCTTTAAGGAAACAGATATGCAAACTATTAGTCATAAGTATGTTACTGAAGTAGAACGAAGAGTAAACCTAAAGTCTAAAAAGACGTTTGGGGTGTTTAAGAGGCCTAACGTTATTTTAAATTGAGTTAAGTCAGACCGTACAGGAGAATGTTGTACTTGCAAGTTGATTTGTGATCAACTTATTCTGATGTAGTGTTAGATAAAATAGTATCTTCATGGAAGCTATAAGAGTTATCCTTATGGTCTTCAAGAAAGAAATTTAGTGTTTTTCTGATACTACTAAATGCTAATTCGTTCCAAGGGATGTTATCCAAGTCAAATAGGGCGACTTCAGAGCTTTCTTCTGTAGCATGAAAGTCGTCTTCTTCCAACTCGGCTAGATAGAATAAATGAATTTGGTTTATATGTGGAATACTAATCATGCTAAAAGCTTGTTTGCAAATGGCGTTTGAACCACTTTCTTCTAGAGTTTCTCGCAGCGCTCCTTCGCTGGTGGTTTCTTGATTTTCCATAAAACCTGCTGGCAATGTCCAATAGCCAACACGAGGTTCAATGCTTCTTTTACAAAGTAGAAGTTTGCCTTTATATAAAGGAATGGTGCCCGTGATTAATCTTGGATTATCATAAGCGATAAAATCACACTGTGGACACACAGCTCGCTCTCGGTTATCGCTTTTGGGTATCGTCATATTCACAGCATGACCGCAGTTTGGACAAAATCTCATGAGCACATCCTTTTTGTTTTCTATCTCTTGAATTTCAATTCGATAATGACCTATCCATAGACTAATTGGTTTTTTTTGGAATAAACTTCAGAGTTTCCATAATCAAATCATTGAGTGTTTTGGGATCATTGGTTGGTAATTTCCAATTAAGTGTTTTGTTGATTTCGCGAATGTGAGTATAACCTTCGATTCTAAAAGAACCGTCATCAAGTGATTGAATTTCTTCTTTGTCTTGGGTTGGTGGTGTGAATTCACCAACGATTTCTTCTAGTACGTCTTCTGAAGTTGTGACACCTTGAATGTCACCGCATTTGTCAACGACGACACCTATTTTCTGATGATTTTTTTGGAAGTTGAGTAACACTGTGTTGAGAGAGGTAATTTCTGGAATAAAATAAGGTTCAACAGTTGCTTTTAATAGAACTGCTTTAGAGGGATTTGGATCGCGTAGAAAGAGGGTTGCATGTCGAGCATGTAATATTCCAAGGATTTTTTTGATTTCACCTTTATAGATTGGCATACGTGTATGGCGGCTGTCACAAACTTGCTTTATGATTTCTTCTAAGCTGTCCTCTATTATATCGATGCCGATTACTTCGTTGCGTGGAATCATGATGTCTTCTACATAGATTTTTTCCAAATCCAGAATTGATAGTAACATTTCTTGATGCGCGGTAGAAATTAGTCCGATTCCCTCGTTTACGATGGTACGTAGTTCTTCGGAGTCCGGTGTGTTTTGGTTGTTTTGGGTGGGTACTCCAAAGAGTCGTAATAGGTTATTAGAATGACTGTTAACAAACAAAACGATGGGGTAAAAAACCTTGAGTAGGATAGCTAATAAAAACGAAGTAGCAAAAGTGACTTTTTTAAGGCGTAATGCAGCCACAGTTTTAGGTGTTACTTCAGCAAAAATTAACACAATCAGTAAGAGGGTTTCTGTGGTAATGGCTACCCCTTTAGTAACCCAAATTCGTACTGTAACGATGGTCGTAATAGCGAAGACTAGAATATTGACAAAGTTGCTGTTAATCAGAATAAGATTAAGTAAGCAATCTAGTTGTTCCAATAGTTTTTTTACACGAATAGCAGTACGATTTTTGTTTTTAACCAAATGCTTCGGTCGGTATTTGTTTAATGCTAACATTCCGGTTTCTGAGCTAGAGAAAAAGGCAGAAATTATTATTAGAATAAAGAGTATGCCACCGAGAATACTTAAGGGAACATCATTCAAGAAGGGATTGCCTCAATAATTAAAAAAGAGATTTTTAGTGCTTAAAATAGTTGCTGTCAAACGACTTTCGCTCATATGTTTCTAATGCATGATGATTTGTAGGGCAATTTGGGTGCCAAAATAACCTAATATTAACAAAAAGAAACCGCTTAATTTCAGTTTTACTGCAAGTTGACCACGCCATCCAGCAAAGCGTCTACCAATCAATAATCCGGCAAATATAAACCAAGATACAATAGTGAAGAAAGTTTTATGTATCATATGTTGGGCAAAAATATCTTCGATGAAATAAAAACCGGTAGTTATTGCAGCGGTTAAAAAAATAAAGGCTGCCCAGATGAACTCAAACATCAGACGTTCTAGAATTTGCAGTGGTGGTACTCGTAGAAGCTGTTTTAACTTGTGATTTTTCAGTTGATATTCTTGAATTGCTAATAAGATGTCAACTCCACAGGCCGCCGTGAATAAACTATAGGCAACACAGGCAATCAATATATGAACATGGGTCCCCCAAGAATTACTATGTAACTCATGTAGATTCCATGGTTCAATGGCATTTAAGGCAATCACAATGGCTGTAATCGGAAAGGAGACCGCCATCAATAAAGAAAGGTCTTTGTCATGACTACTAAACCATAACAAGGCGTTACCAATGACAGAAACTAGTAAACCAATAGTTAAAAAATTAAAACTGTTCCTCTCCAAAAGGATTTGAGATGAAGAAAAGGTATGCAAAGTGATTGCGAATACTCCAATAAATCGTGTGATGCGTTTTTTTGGGTATAGATAATACACCATACCAGAGGTAAAACATGCAATACAGGTTAGCCAGAGTGATAGTTGAGTCATGAAATTGAGAGATCCATTAGTTAAAAGTATAGGGTGACAATCATTTATCCGTTATAATAAGGTCGATTTCACCTTGGTTAAACTGTGAATGAAGGTTTTTTCCATAATAGAGCAAATTTTGAGGGCAATATGTTTGACAATTTATCGAATCACTTAACTTCTTCACTTAATCGTATTAGAGGTCGTGCTAAATTAACAGAGGACAACATCAGGGACGTATTGCGTGAAGTGCGTATAGCTCTTCTTGAAGCTGATGTTGCCCTTCCTGTTGTTAAAGATTTTATTACGGCGGTTAAATACCGAGCTGTAGGAACTGAAGTTTCCAAAAGTTTAAGTCCAGGTCAGGTCTTTCTTAAGATCGTTAAACAAGAGCTGGAAAACGTTATGGGTCAAGCTAATGATGAGCTGAATTTACGGGTTGCCCGTCCTGCTGTGATTTTGATGACAGGTTTGCAAGGGGCTGGTAAAACAACTTCAGTTGCAAAATTGGCGAAATATCTTCAAGAACGTTATAAAAAATCAGTCTCTGTGGTCAGTACTGATGTCTATCGTCCTGCTGCGATTGAACAGCTTGAAACCTTAGCGGCTGAAGTAGGTGCGGATTTTATTCCTAGTGCTTCGTCGCAAAAGCCAGTTGATATTGCTAACAATGCTATCGACTATATGAGAAAAGTTCATAAAGACGTATTGATTGTCGATACTGCAGGTCGTTTGGCCATTGACGAAGATATGATGGCAGAAATCAAAACACTTCATGCGGTAATCAATCCAATTGAAACTTTGTTTGTGGTCGATGCCATGATGGGGCAGGATGCGGCTAATACGGCAAAAGATTTTGGTGATGTTTTATCTTTGACTGGTGTGATCTTGACCAAAATCGATGGTGATGCTCGCGGTGGTGCGGCGTTATCTGTTCGCCATATTACGGGTAAGCCAATTAAGTTTTTGAGTGTGGGCGAAAAAACCGATGCGTTAGAGCCCTTCTACCCCGATCGTTTGGTGTCGCGCATTCTTGGTATGGGTGATATGTTTTCCCTAATAGAGGAAGTAGAAAAAAAGATTGATAAAGAAAAAGCAGAAAAGTTAACGGGCAAGCTGAAAAAAGGTACAGGTTTTGATCTAGAAGATTTTAAAGAGCAGCTTCAGCAAATGAAAAATATGGGTGTCATGAGTTCCATGCTGGATAAGTTTCCGGGTATGGGACAAATGGGTAATATTCAGAGTAAAGTGAGTGACGAAATGTTTGTTCAGATGGAGGCCCTGATAAATTCCATGACGATAACAGAACGTCAGAATTCTAATGTGATTAATGGTTCTCGTAAAAAACGTATTTCAACGGGTGCGGGTTTACAAATTCAAGATTTGAATCGTCTTTTGAAGCAGCATAAGCAGATGAAAAAGATGATGAAGAAGATGTCTGTAAAAGGTGGAATGAAAAAAATGATGCGTGGTCTAGGTAGCCTTGTGTCCGGTGGTAGTATGCCAGGTGGCGGAAATCTTCCTAAGTTTTAAAAATATCTTTTTGTCTTACATTAACGATAGTTGAAAAATTGTCGTTAATGGTATTTGGACAAGTAATTTGCTATTTTGTTTTTTTAATTAATTGATTAGAATGCTCCGTCTTCTTAGTAGTATGATTCGAAAATCGACTTTACAAAAAGTGATTTTTCTTAAGCAATAAGGAACTGATTATTATGGTTATTATTCGTCTTTCTCGTGTTGGTTCTAAAAATCGCCCATTCTATCATTTGAACGCGGCTGATAGCCGTCGTGCACGCGATGGTCGTTATATTGAACGTTTAGGATTTTTTAATCCTATCGCTCGTGGTCAAGAAGAACGTTTACGCATTGATTTAGATCGCCTAAATCACTGGGTTAGCAAAGGTGCTCAGCTTTCTAATCGTGCTGTTCGGCTTATTAAAGAAGCTGGTGAAAGTACGTAATACTGAGGAGTACCATGTTTAAACTAGAACAGACTGCTTCTCCTGAGCAAGATCTTTTGGTTGGACGTATTACATCAGTATATGGTGTTAAAGGATGGGTGAAGTTGTACTCTTATACCGACCCAATGCAAGGAATTTTTGATTACAAGCATTGGTGGTTAAAAACTTGTAGTGGGTGGCAAATTATTAAATTAAGTCACGGGCGTTTGCAAGGACGTGGTTTGGTTACATCTGTTAAGGGCTATACCGATAGAGATCAAGCAAAAGATATCTGTGGTATGAGTGTTTATATTGATACAAAAGAACTCCCGGTGTTAGAGGATGGTGATTATTACTGGAGTCGGTTGAAAGGGTTTAGGGTTATAACTAAGGAGGGTTTTTTTTTGGGAAAGGTTTTTCAACTGATGGAAACTGGTGCGAATGATGTTATTGTTGTCCGTGCGTGTGAAGGTAGTTTTGATTGTGCAGAACGCTTGATTCCTTATGCACCAGGTACTTATGTTTTGGATATTAATTTAGAACAGCAATTAATAGTTGTTGATTGGGATCCAGAGTTTCAATAACAAGGCCGAGTTTGTATAGTGAAAGTTATCGTTATATCGCTTTTTCCGGAAATGTTTCAAGCCATTACCCAATATGGTGTGATGAGTAGAGCTATTAGTTCTGGTTTGGTCAAGATGGATTTTATAAATCCTCGAGACTTTGCTTATGACAAACATAAAACAGTAGATGATCGACCATATGGTGGTGGTCCAGGAATGCTGATGAAAGTTCAGCCTCTCAAAGAAGCAATTGCGAGAGCTAAATTGTCGGTATCCAACGCAAAAGCTATTTATCTATCCCCTCAAGGGTGTACTTTAACACAAGAAGGTGTACAACGGCTTGCTAAACAAACAGAATTTATTTTGGTGGCAGGTCGTTATGAAGGTGTTGACGAACGTTTAATTCAATCTGAGATTGATGAAGAATGGTCAATTGGTGATTTTGTTCTAAGTGGTGGTGAATTACCAGCTATGGTATTCGTGGATGCCCTACTTCGTATGGTACCAGGTGTACTAGGAAAGCAAGCCTCTGCGGACGAAGATTCGTTTACTGATGGTTTATTGGATTGTCCGCATTACACTCGTCCAGAGATTTTGGATGGTGAATCTGTTCCTTCTGTGCTGCTTAGTGGCAATCATGAGGAGATCAGGCGTTGGCGATTAAAACAAAAGCTCGGAAGAACTTGGCAACGCCGACCGGATCTTTTTCAAAAACTTGAGTTGAATCAGGAACAGAAAAAGTTGTCAGAAGATTTTATTTGCGAGACTGAAGATTTAACTTCGATAGATTAAAAATTGTGAGTTTGTCAGACAGAAGAATCTTCATTCTGATAAGAAACCATATCATTAGGAATTGTATTCATGAGTAACAAAACGAAACTGATTCAGAAAATTACAGCTGAACAGATGGTAAAAGAAGTCCCGGCCTTTGGCCCCGGTGATACTGTTGTTGTTCAAGTTAAAGTAAAAGAAGGTTCACGTGAGCGTTTACAGGCCTATGAGGGTATTGTAATAGCAAAACGTAATCGTGGTTTTAACTCTGCATTTACCGTTCGTAAGATTTCTAGCGGTATTGGTGTTGAGCGAGCTTTTCAAGTTTACAGCCCATTAGTTGAAAGCATCGAAGTCAAGCGCCACGGTGATGTGCGTCAGGCTAAAATTTACTACTTACGTGAACGTTCTGGTAAGTCAGCGCGTATTAAAGAGAAGTTAGCTAAGTGTTAGTTTTCTGTTTAAAAAAAGGTGATACAGTTGTTCAGATTGCTAACAAAGTCCTCACCAAGTGACAAGGATTTTTTGTAATAGCGTTATACGTCCAAAGAGCGTCCTCCAACCAGTTTTTATTAGGGTTTTTCTGTATTGGTGAATTAGATCTTCATGACTACTTCGTGACCTCGTTAAGGATTTTTACTGCGTAGATACTAGTCATTCTATCTTTTGTTATTATTTTTGTGTCCAAACTGCTGTTTCTTGTTTATTTATATGGCATACACAGTGGGTATTAGTTGACAAAAAGCACTTATGTGAATGTTGTTTTTCATAGCTTCCTAGGAAAGCTGATTCTGGCGAATGTTAATGGTCCCATGAATACAGTTATGGTCAAAGTTGGTGTTGTCTCAACACTTATTTATGGTAGTAGGTCTAGTCTTACCCACGTGGTCGAGGACGTTGTTGATTTCATTGGTACTGTACTGTACAGCATATTTGTGTTGAAAATTTGGTGTAGAAGAGAGCGAAATATGAAATAAGATTTCTAATCTCGGTAAAATATTATATCTTTTCGGTCTTCGTATTATAGTTGGCTTTGAAACAGTTCGTTAATGTTGGAAAGATAAATTTGTTTCAATGATTACTTTTGCAACAGTACATCCGGTGAAATTTTCTAAAATAGTAGAAAAACAGGGTGTAAATCGCCTGTGCTGTTTAAATGATAGTATCGGTAAATTTTGGGGGAGTGATCGTATTTTACGAGTGAAAATGGTTGTGTAAGTATTGTTGTAGTGCCTTTTACCTTCCTGACTTGTAAGTTGACGATTTTTTTAAACGTTATTAATTTTGATTTATTGTTCAACTTTTGAACTACTTAGACCATAGTAGGCAACGTAGATAAGTAGCAAATGATTGGCATGATAAAGGAAACTTGTAGATTAATATGATTAGCAAGGGATTTTTGGACGACAAAAATAATAGAGTTATCAACAATTGATAACGAAAATAGTTTTGAACCTTAGTTTGTTTGAGGATCAAGATCTTTCAATGTTAAGCTGAAGATGATTGGAAATATGATAGAGTTAAATTAATCAATGAGCTTTCGCAATTTCAACTATGTATCACTAATAGGTGACGTGACCGTTGTGCCTAATAAATTGAAGGTTTGGGAGAGAATTAAACGGTTTGATGCCGTTTTAGATAGTCTTGTTACGATGGTAGATTTTTAAATACTTTATTTTCGAATATAGCTAAATTTTGGGTAGTAGCTTTTAAACAAGCTATTGTTCAAACCAAAAAAATGATCAATCGTAGTATTGAAGCATTTATATTGTGTTTATGGAGAGATCATGATTCTGGTCTGCCTCACCGATTTAAGTAGATGTTTTGTGTTACTGTTTGGTTCTGGTTGTAATTTCATTTATAAATTGTCTAGAGTTTTATGCGTATTGAACGTCGACCTTTGTTAACGAAAAAAAATGACTTTCCCAACACTATGTTCCCGACATTGCAACGGGTATTGATGTCTCGGGAAGTAAGTTCTGTCAGGGAGTTGGATTATCGTCTATCGTGTTTGATGCGACCAGAGCCATTGTTTGGCTTAGCGGATGCAACAGCTATTTTAGCGGATGCGGTTGTGACAGGTCAGAAAATTCTCATTGTGGGAGACTTTGATGTCGATGGTGCCACCAGTACCAGTTTGGGGATTCTTGCCTTAGAGGCCATGGGTGCTATTGTACCAGAGTATTTAGTGCCTAACCGTTTTAAGTTTGGCTATGGCTTAACTACAGAGATCGTTGAAATAGCAAAAGATAAACAACCAGATGTGCTGATTACGGTAGACAATGGTATTGCTAGTATTGATGGTGTGTCAGCGGCAAAGTCTCATGGGATGAAAGTTGTTGTTACCGATCATCATTTGCCAGGGGATAGATTGCCTCAAGCGGATGCGATTGTGAATCCAAATCATCCACAGTGTGGTTTCAAAAGTAAAAATCTCGCTGGTGTTGGTGTCATTTTTTATGTGATGAGTGCACTGCGTGCTGAGCTTAATTATCGTCATTGGTTTGAAAAACAGCATATTTCTATACCGAATTTGGCTGAGTATTTGGATTTGGTGGCGTTAGGTACAGTCGCAGATGTGGTGAAGCTAGACGGTAACAATCGTATTTTGGTTCAGCAAGGTATTAAGCGAATTCAAGCTGGTCAGGCTCGTCATGGTATTATGGCTTTGTTAGAAATGGGACGTCGTGACTATAAGCAATTAAAAGCCTCGGATTTAGGTTTTGTGGTAGGGCCAAGGTTGAATGCAGCAGGGCGTTTGGATGATATGTCGGTCGGTATTGAATGTCTTCTTGCAGTGCACTCTTATCAAGCACGTCAGTTGGCCCAAAAATTGGATCAATTCAATCGTAAACGTAGAGTTATTGAATCGGATATGAAAGAACAGGCTGAATTGGTGTTAGCTAACTTGTTAGGTAAGGATCAAGATATTCCTAATGGCATATGTTTTTACGATCCGGATTGGCATCAAGGTGTGATTGGGATTTTGGCATCACGTATGAAAGAGAAATATCATCGTCCGGTGATTGCTTTTGCACGCGTTGGGGAAGATGAATTAAAAGGGTCAGCACGCTCCATTCCTGGTGTACATATTCGTGATGTCCTAGACCTATTAGCGAAACGTTATCCGAAATTACTTAGTAAGTTTGGCGGTCATGCCATGGCGGCAGGTCTGTCGATCAAGGAGTCTTATTATGGAGCATTTTGTTTGGCATTTGATGTTATTATTGGTGCATGGGTTACACCAGAGCAGCTCGAAGCCGTTGCTTGGACAGATGGTTCACTAGCCCCAGAAGATTTCAGTTTAAGTTTTGCTGAGCAATTACATTTATCTGGGCCGTGGGGACAAGCGTTCCCTGAGCCTAGTTTTGATGGTGTGTTTGATATTTTACAACAACGCCTTGTAGGTAAAAAACATCTTAAATTGATGGTTCGTGAGCCAAATAGTGGCTTATTGCTTGATGCGATTCGTTTCTTTGTGGATTTAGATAAATGGCCTAATGAACAATACGATCAAGCATGTCTGGTCTATAAACTTGATATTAATGAGTTTCGTGGTCAGCGGAATTTACAGCTGTTAATTGATTATATTGAACCTGTTTAGTGGCTTCGGATATCAATTAAGATAAAAAAAGTAGCGGTTTTGTGCGTCTGACAATAAATTGAGGTATAATGCCTCTACTTTGAACTTACTACTTATTAAACTTGTAGGAGTTTGTTTATGGCGACACAGGTTCTTGACGGTGTGCTTTGTGGCAAAGAAACTGAAACCCGTCTTAAAACTCAAGTTGCACAATTGAAAGAGTGCACAGGTGGAACGCCTATTCTTGCAACCATCCTTGTAGGGAAAGACCCAGCTTCCGTGACCTATGTAAAAATGAAAGGTAATGCTTGTCGTCGTGTTGGTATGGATTCTATGGCGATTGAGTTGCCAGAGACGGCCACTACAGAGCAGATACTAGCAACAATCCAAGAGCTTAACAACAACTCATATGTTCACGGTATTTTGCTTCAGCACCCTGTGCCTGAACAAATTGATGAGCGTCTATGTTTTGATGCGATTGAAGCACACAAAGACGTCGATGGTGTCACTTGTCTTGGTTTTGGTCGTATGGCTATGCAGGAGCCTGCATATAAAGCGGCGACGCCTGCCGGTATTATGCGTCTGCTAGATGCTTATGATGTAAACCTTGAAGGTAAGCATGTAGTTGTCGTTGGTCGAAGCCCTATTTTAGGTAAACCAATAGCGATGATGATGCTGAATGCCAATGCGACGGTGACTATTTGTCACTCTCGTACACGAAACTTGCTTGAGTTTGTTAAACAAGCGGACGTGATCGTTGGTGCGGTTGGTAAACCTGAGTTTATCAAAGCTGAATGGATCAAAGATGACTCAGTCGTTATTGATGCTGGTTATCACCCAGGTGGAGTGGGTGACATCGAGCTTGCACCACTGATTGATCGTGTGGCAGCTTATACGCCTGTTCCTGGTGGTGTTGGCCCGATGACGATCAATACTCTTATTTTACAGACACTAGAGTCGGGTCTTAAACAAATTAGCTGAATGTGGAAAATAAGTCATTAAGGTTGAATTCTCTAATATTTTCCCCCATACTAACTCCGTTAGTAGTGTAGAATAATGAGTCGTGCCAGCTAGGTGCGGCTTTTTTTATGGCTTTTGTCTTATTCTTGATAGAACGAGTAAGGTTTTTGTTTAGCATGAATAGAAATAGGCAAATATTTCAATATTCGCGGAAATGTTAAAACATGTTTCAGATTTTAACCTCATTACTAATGTGTTTGTTACTGAGTACATTGATGCGTCACCGGTAGAATTTCATAGCCTAATTATATGATTATCTTATTTTCAGCGTTACCTTGTCATTAGAAGATTGGTTAGTTATGGTGGTTGAGTTTTGTGATGTCGAAAGTCGGAAAGAAGAGGTGAGTCATGTCGCGTTTTATACTACTACGTTGGTTGACTTTGTTCCAAAACGGAGAATATGCTTCAGTATCTTATATGAGTGATAATTCGTCATTTAGTGAATGTGATCGAGCTGTGTCACAATGGTTTTATAGCTTTGTTAGTAGGTTATGGTCTGTTCGGGTAAGAGAAAGACTTATCCGATAAAACTAATCAGGTGCTGTGTGATTTTATCAATATTTCTGGTACGAAGGCGCAAATGGAAGTGTTTTAGAAAAAAATGACTACAGCGAAGTTGATTTGGCAGAACTGTCCGAATATACGCGCTTGTTCGTCATGATGCTGCATTCTGAACATCGTGATGTGAACCTTAATATAGATTATATCACACAATCTTCTTTGCACTAATAGCTCACTTTTTAGGTGATCAAAATTTAGTAACTAACGTTTAAAATAGAAGAGAAAATAAGATGAATACAGAGAGTCTGGTAATTGATAAACGTACGTTTCAAGCTCGTCGTGAGCGCTTGATCCAGCATTTACCAGATAATGCAGTGGTGATTATTCGTACTGGTGAACTTGCAATCCGTAATAATGACTGTAACTATAAGTTTCGTCCTAACAGCACTTTTTTCTATTTAACTGGTTTTCCTGAGCCGAGAGCTTACGTTCTAATTAACAGTAATGGTGATACTCTTTTGGTGGCCTTGCCAAAAGATCCTGAAAAAGAGGTATGGGAGGGTTTTCGTTATGGTTGTGACTGTGCTATTAACAAATTTGGTGTGAATAACGCGATTACGATTAATGAGTTAGACGATGGGGTATTAGCATTTTTAGATAGTGCACGACACGTAGTATTTTTGTTTTCTGATGATCATCTTCACCAACAAGTGATAGACTGGTGTAATCAATTAGATGAGCGAGTTCATGCTGGTGCTATTGCTCCCACAAGCTTGATCGATTTAGCACCTTATGTGTCTGAAATGCGTTTGCGTAAAGACACTGAAGAAATTTCTTTGCTAAAAAAATCGGGGCAAATCAGTGTGGAAGCGCATAAGCAGGTTATGCGTATTGTTCGTCCTAGTATGAAAGAGTATGAATTAGAAGCCGAATTAAATTACGTCTTTATGAAATCTGACGCGTGTCAACCTGCGTATAATAGCATTGTTGCCTCTGGCAATAATGCTTGTGTTTTACATTACACTAAGAACGACGGAATTATTGGACAAGATGATCTTGTTCTGGTCGATGCTGGGGCGGAATATGGCTATTATGCTAGTGATATCACTCGTACTTTTCCTGCTAGTGGTAAATTCACTGAGCCACAAGCTATTTTATATCAAGTGGTGTTAGATGCCTATCATGCAAGTATGAGAGAACTCAACGTCGGCACATCTTATGAAGCTTATCATAACGCGGCAGTAAGGGTTTTGACACAAGGCTTGGTTAAGCATGGATTATTACAAGGTGACTTGGATTCCTTGATAGAAAGTAAAGCCTACCGTGATTTCTATATGCATAATACCGGACATTGGTTAGGTTTAGATGTGCACGATTGTGGTGATTATAAAGTCAATAGTGAATTTCGTTTACTGGAAGAAGGGATGGTCTTGACAATTGAACCGGGTTTGTATGTCTCTTCTGATAATGCGTTGGTTGACGAGAAATGGCGAGGTATTGGTATTCGTATTGAAGATGATATTTTGGTCCATCAAGAAGGGCCTTATGTATTAACTCACGGTCTACCAACAGAAATTTCTGAAATAGAAGCTTTTATGGCTGAGAACCGACAATAGTCAGTTGCAATTAATAATGACATAAAATGGAGCAGTAGAGATGGCAAAGCGGTACGATGTAATCATAGTCGGAGCAGGCATGGTAGGCGCATTAGCTGGTATTTTGTTTGACCAGTCATCTCTAAGTGTTGCTATTATTGATAAAAATGACGGTCATTATCCACTATCTAAACCACCGAGTTATGACGCTCGTGTTAGTGCTATTTCTTGTCAATCTAAAACTTTATTAGAGTCTACTGGGGTCTGGCAACGCATTGCTCAAAATCGCCTATCAGTCTATAACAACTTGTTTGTTTGGGATGCATTAGGACAAGGCTTCATCAACTTTAATACGCAGAAAACAGCCATACCAGAATTAGGTTATCTAGTCGAAAACAACGTTTTGTGTTCCGCTTTAATGGAACAAGCTAAGGAAGAGTCAAATATCGATTTGTATTTTGAAGAAACGTTAGAATCTCATGAGTTAAGTGACTCTAGTGTGACCGTTAAGTTGGCATCTGGTTTACCACTAAAGGCTCAAACCTTGATTGCAGCAGATGGTGCTTTATCACAACTTAGAACACAAAATTCTTTTGATACGATAGAATGGGACTATGGTCATCATGCAATTGTCGCGACGTTAGAAGTGGATCGTTCTCATGATGACACTGCATGGCAAAGTTTTGGTGAAGAAGGAATTTTGGCTTTTTTACCGTTGCCCGATTTCGAAGGACGTCACTTCATTTCCATTGTTTGGTCAGTACCTCCTAAAGAATCTGATTCCTTGATGGCCCTGGGTGAAACCGCATTTTGCCGTCGTCTTAATTATGCTATAAGTGAAAAATTTATTGTTTTGGGTTTGACCACTAGTCGACACATGATTGTGCTTCGCCAGCGTCATGCGAAACAGTATGTTAAGTCTGGCATTGCTTTGATCGGTGATGCAGCACACACTATTCATCCACTTGCAGGACAAGGTGTTAAATTAGGTTTTGGTGATGTAAGAGTTTTAGTGAAAGTGTTGGAAAAAGCGTACAAACGTGGTGAGAATCTCGGTAGTTTGAAAGTATTAAGACGTTTTCAGCGTACTCGTATGTTGGATAACATTACTATGGCAGTTGGTATGGAAAGTTTAAAATGCCTGTTTGCAACACAACATCCTATTGCTGTTCAGTTACGCAATATCGGTATGACATGTTTACATAATAGTTCTTCTTTGAAGAAAAAAATGGTGTACATAGCCGGAGGCTTATCTTCTTTTTTATAAAAGAGTCAATTAATTGATTTCAGAATATTAATAAGTTACAAGCTAAATTCTCAAGTGCGATATCTTACTGCAGCCTAATCTAGCTAGTTCAAAATAACGTTAGGTTTTTTATACCTCAAACATCTTCTTATTTTTAGATTGGTTCTTCATTATTACTTAATCAACATACTCGTGGCTGATAGGGTCAACTAATAAAATAATTTATGGTGCTAGTTTGCTGTAGAAATCATTCAATCGATGTTACTTTTAAATGTTTTCATAATAGGTTTCTTAGCTGTAAACTTATTTTAGAATGGGAAATTCTGATTTATTTGGCCTTGCCGCTTTTTTATTTTTTTAAACTTTGTAAAAGATGAGCAAAAAATTCTTATTAAGCGGTTAATCAAATGGACAAGATGCGACAGCTTGACTTAGTTTGGTAATAAAACGCAACAGAAAAACGAAGTAACAAATTAAAAATGCAGTCTATAAGAGATCAAAAAACAAATAGATAGTCGTTCTAAGTGTTTTTTTGCTGCATAGCTAGACAATGTCACGTTTTTTAACGATAATTTCTCGTCGTTAGTTCTACTCTTCATACTCGGGCTTGAATACTTTAAGAGATGCGAAATGTTAATTTTTTTTTGTTTCGCTGAATATAAGTTCACATATTTTTGCCAGAGTACACCAAGTTAATAATGATTAGCTTTTATTAAAAGAGTTAAATGAATTATACTGATGGGAGAGAATAACAATGGATATTCGAAAAATTAAAAAATTAATCGAACTTTTGGAAAAATCTGATCTTTATGAGATCGAAATTAAAGAAGGCGAAGAAGCAGTTCGCATCAGCCGAAGTGGTGCTCCTAGCCAAATGGCACCGCGGGTGATGGGGTACCCAGCTCAACACGCGACTCCTGATTTGGCTCCTATATCTTCTGCTGTGCCTGAAGTGCTTGCTTCTATCGCTGAGCACTCAGTAAACTCTCCAATGGTTGGTACTTATTATAAATCGTCATCTCCGGGCGCAAAAGCATTCATTGAAGTGGGTCAAAAAGTAAATGTTGGCGACACTATTTGTATCGTGGAAGCAATGAAAATGATGAACCAAATTGAATCAGATAAGTCAGGTATCGTTGGGGCAATTCTTGTTGAAGATGGCAAGTCAGTTGAATTTGATCAACCATTGGTTACCATCCTTTAATTAGCATCAATTGGGTTTCATCATGCTCGATAAGGTATTGATTGCAAACCGAGGCGAAATCGCTCTGCGTATTCTGCGAGCGTGTAAAGAGCTCGGCATCAAAACCGTTGCGGTTCATTCTAAAATTGATCGTGAGTTATTACATGTTCGCTTGGCAGATGAGTCTATCTGTATCGGACCTGATCCTTCCGCTCAAAGTTATTTGAATATTCCTGCTATTATTAGTGCAGCGGAATTAACTGAGGCTTCGGGTATCCATCCAGGTTATGGTTTTCTTGCAGAAAATGCAGACTTTGCCGAACAAGTAGAACATTCTGGTTTTACTTTTATTGGTCCTAAAGCAGAAACCATTCGTCTGATGGGTGATAAAGTTTCTGCAATCAAAGCGATGAAAGATTCCAGGGTTCCAACTATTCTGGGTTCTAACGGTCCAGTACCATCGGATCCAGAAGAATGCTTACGGGTTGCTTGTGAAATTGGCTTCCCTGTTATTGTCAAAGCAACAGCAGGTGGTGGTGGTCGTGGTATGCGTGTTGTTCACAACGAAGGTAGCTTACTTAAATCCGTTAGTATCACACAATTAGAAGCAGGTTCCCACTTTGGTGATAGCACGGTTTATATGGAAAAATTTCTACAAAATCCCCGTCATGTAGAAGTTCAAGTCTTAGCGGATGGTCAAGGCAATGTGATTCATCTTTATGATCGAGATTGTTCTTTACAACGTCGCCATCAGAAAGTAATGGAAGAAGCACCAGCTCCAATGTTGAACGAAGAGTCTCGCCAAGCTTGTCTAGAATCTTGTGTTAACGCTTGTATCAAGATTAACTATCGTAGTGCTGGTACGTTTGAGTTCTTGTACGAAGATGATAAATTCTACTTCATAGAAATGAACACTCGTGTTCAGGTAGAACATCCTGTTACTGAAATGATTACAGGCGTTGACATTGTGAAAGAGCAACTTCTTATTGCCAGTGGTATGCCTCTTTCTTTGAAACAAGAGGGTATCAAATTAAATGGTCATGCGATTGAAGCACGAATCAATGCTGAAGACCCCAAAACTTTTATGCCAAGTCCAGGTAAAGTAAATTATTTCCATGCACCAGGCGGAATGGGAGTACGTGTTGACTCTCATTTATACAGTGGCTATTCAGTGCCTCCAACCTATGATTCTATGATCGCGAAAATTATTTGTCATGCTCAGGATCGCACACAAGTAATCAAACGTTTGTCAGGTGCCCTTGATGAAACCTTTATCGATGGTGTTAAGAGCAATATTGATTTGCAAAAAGAGCTAGTAAACGATGTTCATTTTATTACTGGTGGTGTTAATATCCATTACTTAGAGAAAAAACTTGGTATATAAGGTCAGAATGAAGTCCATTAACTAACCCTTAGCAATCTATTCATTGCTAGGGGTTTCTGTTTTCTGTTTGTGTCTCTTTTATAGCTTCATTATCCTATTTACTGATTTGTTTATTTTTTAGATCTCTTTTACATGTCTTGGCTTCAAATATGTATATATACCACCCCTGAATGTCTTCACCTTTGAGTGTCTTTAGAAGACGCTCATGATGACTTAGTGTGCGGCAGGTCTAAACAACTATATCGCCCCTGGAAAAATATTAAGGTAACAGGCTTATTTGAAGCTGATTTAAACATAGAGCATATACGTCCAGTACTTGAACACAAGACCGATGTTTTAGGTGAAAGAAATATCGATTTGAAAATCGAAATTATCGAAGTCAAAGATTGGAAAAAGGGATAGACAGTTACTATCTAATTGAGTTTGGTGAGCGTCTCTGGATTCGTCTAAGTTGGCGAGAAATACAAGACAAAAACACAGGTTACCCTCACGCTTGACTTGGGTTTAGCTTTTGGTACTAGCACTCATTTAGCAACAGTATTGTGTTTACAATGGTTGAACTCTATTGATTTCCAAAATAAGACTATCACCGACCTTGGTTCTGGTATTTTTATTTTAAGACCTACATGAGGTTGATATCTATTATCGATCTTGATGGATACTTGTTCATTTAGTGGTTGCTGTTTTTCGTTCTGGTATGGCGACGTTTTGGTTCCACTAAAAGACTTTTTTCTTTCAAATAATGACACACTTCATTTTGACTAAACTTAAGTGGAGCTTGAATCGATGTCACTTTATGAACAAAGTCTTTAACTAGTGATGGGCTTTCTTTGAGAGATTACTTGTACCTACCAAATACCAAAAAGAATGTGTTTAGTCGTGTTGCCTTTTCTAAAGGTCATTGTTGAATCATGTTGAATACGTTTTCGCTTGATGTTACTTGATGTTCTCGTAATAAGTTTTTTGGTTGTAATCCTATTTTAGAACAGGACAGATAATCCTAAAAAGGCCAAAAACAGGAGGTAGAACTAGTAGGCTGAGTTCCTAATAAAAAAACTAATGATTCACGTTTTTTGCAACGTTTAGCGGCAATCTCAAACGAATTATCCAACACATCATAACGTAGTGCACCTTCTGGTAAGTTTTTGGGTAAAGAGATAGGATTAGTATGTTTTGTAAAGTCAATCCATACTTGTTGAGCTCCTGTTGCACCATTAATACTCAAAGTTTTATTGTCATCATCACCTAACCATATAGTGCTTGCATATTCGCCAGAAATACCTTCAAACCAGCTATCTCTTTGTCCATTGGATGTCCCTGTTTTAGCAGCAAAGGTCAAGTCAGGAAAAACACTCTGTGCTTGTCGAGCGGTGCCAATTTTTGGCACCTTCGTCATATTATCTAATGTTGCAGCTAACAAAGCATTAGTAAATGGCATTTTTGTTGAATGATCAAAACGCCTTACTAAGTTATCATATTGATCCATCACTGCCAAAACGACCTGAAGTTCACTACTGTGGCCACGCGAAGCAATAGGCTGGTACATTCTGGCAACTTCAAAAGGTGATAATTCTAATGCACCTAACGTTATCGCAGGATACATTGTAAATTGTCGTTTCACGCCTAATTGACGCAAGGTATCAGCGACTCGATTAAAACCAATTTGTTGAGCTAAATTAACGGTGGCTAAATTATAAGATTTTGCCATTGCTTCGTATAAATGAACAACACCGTGGGTTGTTCTATCATAGTTTTTAGGTTCCCATATGGTACCTCCGATATCAAAACGTATACGTTTGTCTTCAATTTTGGTCCACCATGTATATTTTTTTGTCGCTAATGCCGCCATATATAATGGGGGTTTAACCAATGAACCAATAGGACGGACTGCTCCCAATGCACGGTTAAATCCTGAATAATATTTATCAATTGAACCCACAACAACTCTCACTTGACCTGTTTTACGTTCTGTGACAACCATAGCGCCTTGTAATCCACTCAGGCTTTTTTTTGTTTTTTCTAATATTGCACCTTGTTTTTGCATCGCTTGACTTGCTGCTAATTGTGCTCGTATGTCTAGTCCAGTGTAAATATGCAAATTCTTAGTTGCAAGTGTCTCTTTATCAAAGTCCTGAGAGAGTTGTATTGAAACAAGATCAAGGTAATCACCATACATAGAACGTTGGCGGCGCTTGTCTGCCAAATGAATTGGTTGTTTCACCAAAACATGATAATCGGAGGGGGTTAAAAGATTTTGATGCCTTAAAATAGTTAATACGGTGTTTCGTCTATATAAAGCCCTCTTGGGATGACGTTCAGGATTGTAGTAAGATGGTCCTTTAACCATGCCTACCAACAAGGCAAATTCATCAATATTGAGTTCTTTAAGAGGTCTACCAAAGAAGTGTTGACTGGCAGCAGCAAAACCATATAACCCTTCATTACCAACCTGTGCTAAGTATACTTCATTTATATAGGCAGTAATAATTGCCTCCTTAGAATAATGATACTCTAGCAACAAACTCATAACGATTTCGGTTAGTTTTCTTGAATAGGTACGATCAGAGCTTAAAAACATATTTTTGACAAGTTGCTGCGTCAATGTAGAACCGCCTTGTTGATGACTTTTGTGGTTAATATTAACCCAAACTGCTCGCGTAATACCCGTCGGAGAAATGCCCCAATGATGGTAAAAATACCGATCTTCTACTGATACTAAAATAGCAATAAGTGATTTGGGAATATCATTATAGGTTAGAATTTGACGTTGCTCAGTATTACCACCATAGAGGAAACCAATTTTTTGTGGCTCAATACTCGCCTCAGCCACAGGATCACCATTTAAAGATTGAATATAAAGTTTATCATCGATAAATGTAAAAACACGTCTTTCACTTGGATGATATCCGTCATAGCTGACATAGGATCGTAAGTGCACACTTACTTTTGTTTGGCTACGAGTAGCCCAACCGACCTTTTTGCTGTTAAGACCAAATCGATAACCGGTTTCTTTTAATAAAGATTCAAGTTCTTTTTTGTGCCAAGGCGAACCGCTTTTGAGATAAATGGGCGCACTTAGAACCTCTGAAGGAATTTGCCATTTTTGGCCTTCAAATCGTGCAACTACTTTTTTATCCAACCACCAGATCCATATGGTAAAAGGCATACTTCCTATCAAACAGAGGATTAGTGTCCAATTAAAAATGATATGCCATATACGGCCTAAAAAAGTACGATTTTTTTTCAGCTTAGAAGTTTTTGAAAGGGATTTATTCGCCATATTGGCAAGTATAAGAAGCTTAGGTAAGCTGAGCAATATCACGTAACAACAATAATGTATTCTTCCAATACATAACAAGACTTTAATCTATTAGACTGATCAACTTCTTGATGAAAATTATATCAAATATAATCGTGGTACTTTATTGTCTTCTGATAATGGATACTGTGTAGTAGTGTTTCGTTTTGAAATACTTTGATAGTTCTTGTTAGTCCAGTACGGAATTCATTGCGTTTTTTCATGTACTTGTTCCCATATTTTCATTTTAAAAAATTAAGTGAGGTTGATATCTATTATCGATCTCACTGAAAAATATTCTCTTACTTTTTAATTGTCGTACCAGTTATATGTTGGGTTTCAATATTGCCTCTAGAAGTAATCATCAAGGGTACAACACCCAAATTAAAAGTTAATGATGCCATCAAAAACGGTTATAGCAGACTCAATTAATATTTACCCGTATTTGCTTTATTGCTTAATGAATTGGCCGTGATCTTATTTCTAAAGAGCATCAAAAATCAGAATTATAAAAAAACGGATACTATCCTAATGGTTGCGACAAAGGCTCTTTTACTCAGGTTTAAAATATTGTAAAGACACATGGTGGTAGCGTCGCCAACGGTCATAAGCCGAAAAAACGACACCTACTGTAAAAGGCGTTAGTCATATTATTTTAAATACACACTTTTTTAGACGAAAAAACTCATTACTTCAGGCATTGCAAGGGGTTCTAGAGAATAACTTGATGCGTGTTTTAAATACTAAAACTTGCTCCGCAACCACATGTAGACTTAGCATTAGGGTTGGAGACGGTAAAATGTGACCCTTCCAATCTTTCTTTATAGTCGATTTCTGAGCCAATCAAATATTGAAAACTTAATGGGTCAACAACTAAAGTTACACCATCTCGAAGAACTTTTGTATCATCTTTTTGATACTTTTCATCAAAAATGAAACCATACTGAAAGCCGGAGCAACCACCCCCTGTTACGTAAACACGCAACATAAGACGATCATTTTTTTCTTCTTCAATTAAAGTTTGCAACTTAGTTGCTGCTGCTAATGTAAACTTGATAGGATTTGCCGATTCAACAACGCTCATTTTGATACCACTTTATTTAATGATTAATTGAGCAAAATTATTCTCTTAACTAAGTAGTTTAGTCAAATTATAGATCAATGTTCTCGAGTTGCATGGAAAGACACTTCCGGCCATTTTTCTTCCACCATCATCAAGTTAACACGGGTTGGCGCCAAATACGTTAAATAACCACCTCCATCAATTGCTAAATTATCTGTATGTTTGCATTTAAACTCTTCAAAGCGTTTTGAGTTATCACAATCCACCCAGCGAGCACTGTTTACATTTACTACTTCGTAGATACATTCCACTTTGTATTCGTTCTTTAAACGATAAGCAATTACCTCATACTGCAATTGTCCCACTGTACCAACAATCAGTTCGTTATTGCGTTTTGGCATAAATAATTGAGTGGAACCTTCTTCAGATAATTGCTGCAAGCCTTTCTGTAATGCTTTCATTTTCATTGGGTCTTTCAAGCGTACGCGACGGAATAGCTCCGGCGCAAAGTGAGGAATACCAGTAAATTTTAAATTTTCGCCTTCTGTGAAGGTGTCACCTATCTGGATCGTACCGTGGTTATGTAGGCCTATGATATCACCCGAGAAGGCCTCTTTCACACCTTTGCGATCACCTGCTGTAAAAGATACCGCATCGGTTACTTTAATGTCCTTATCCAAACGGCAATGATGCATTTTCATTCCATGAGTATATGAACCGGAACAAACACGCATAAAAGCGATGCGGTCACGATGTTTTGGGTCCATATTAGCTTGAATTTTAAAGATAAAACCAGAGAATTTTTCTTCCGTTGCCTCAACTTTACGTGAATTTGTTTCACGAGAAATAGGTCCGGGTGCCCAATTAACAAAGTCATCTAACATTTCACGCACGCCAAAATTAGATAGCGCTGTACCAAAAAAAACGGGGGTTAGTTGACCATTTAAGTAAACCTTATGGTCAAATTCTTGGCTCGCACCGCGGACTAATTCGATTTCATCAACATACATCTTCCAATCGTCACCTAGAAGTGCTTTTGCTTCGTCTGATTGCAAACCTTTAATGTAGATATTATTTGTCAAAGTATGATCATGGCCTTGGATAAAGACATGAATTGTATCTGTATAAAGGTTGTAAACTCCTTTGAAGAAATTGCTCATACCAATCGGCCAAGTAATCGGTGTAGCATCGATCTTTAAAACCTCTTCCATTTCATCCAACAAATCAATGGGATTTCGAATATCTCGGTCTATTTTATTAATGAAAGTTAGAATCGGCGTATCACGAAGACGACATACATCCATCAACTTGATAGTATGATTCTCGATGCCTTTGACGCCATTGATGATCATTAACACAGAGTCAACCGCCGTTAGCGTACGGTACGTATCTTCCGAGAAATCTTCATGCCCAGGTGTATCAATTAGGTTGACTATATGGCCTTTATAGGGAAACGGCATGACAGATGAGGTAATAGAAATCCCACGCTGCTGCTCCATTGCCATCCAATCAGAAGTAGCATGTTTATCACTTTTTCGTCCCCTAACGGAATCTGTAGTTTGAATCAATTGTCCCAATAACAGCAACTTTTCTGTGATTGTCGTTTTACCGGCATCTGGGTGCGAAATGATAGCGAAAGTACGGCGTTGTTCAATTCGTTTAAGTAACTCTGAATTCGACATGGATAGAATTTTCCAATTTAACACAGACTGGTGACACCCATTTTGCAAACACTAAGTAGAGCACGAAGCTGGAAGGTTGATTTTCAATGGTGTTATTCTTACCGATCTTGACATTAGATACAATAAATGCCTAAAAAATTCTTTAGAATCATCGATGTTTGAACTTGATGCCAGTTTTTGAGGGGGTAAGTAAGAGGTTCCGCTGAATTTTATTTTGTACTTGGACTTGAGTAACATAAGGATTCGTAACTTGTTTGAAAGTAACAGTAATTCTCAATATGACTGGATGAAGAACTAAAAAAAAAATGAAACAAGCCACTTCTCTATTGTGAAGTGTTCTTTTAATGCTTTTGTAACACTGTTTTTTAACGTCTTAGCAAGACGAGACTGGAAAATTGAAGCAGAGACGTTTATCAATGGTTGTGTCACATCGGTGTACTGCTAACTAGGTAGTAAATTTATTGAAAAAATACTTGTCAGTAAAATCACTGTAACTTTTTTTGAGTTAAATAAAAATAGGGGAATAGCTATAACCAAAGACAGTCCTATTTGCATTGCTAAAGGTTACCAGATCAACCTCGAATCACTGATTGAACAAATCAAAGTTCCAATCAATAAGCTCGTATAGATTGTGCTTGTTAAGATGCGTTGTTTCTTTAAACAACAGAATAATAAAAACGAAAATCATTCCCACAATAAAAGATCATCACTATCTAGTGGAATCAACCAGTTATTGTAATTAGGAAGAATCACACCTACAAAAAAAACAATATTAATAGCAATTGATTGTATGACGCTATCTTTTCTGATTTTGATATCAGAACAGTGAGACAAACCCATCATTACCCATGTGTTTACTACTATAATTTATTAAAACTCAAACAAGTAGCTATAGAACAAAAAAACAAACAACCACATACTTAACCAATATCTCTATTTAGGTGAGATAAAGAAAAATATTCTATTATGAAAATCAAGAAGACATGGCCTTGATTACATCGTAACCATAAACAAAGTCCAGCTTACTTTGAATAACACTCGGAGCAAATTTTGAAGCCATGCGGACTATATTCAGTTTCATTCGCCCGAATGCTCCCCCATGCATATGATATAAAGCGGCGTTTTCTTTAGACATTTGTTGGATACTGGTCGCTCTTGATTTACGTAGAATTTCATAACAAGAAAGAGCGTCATATAAAGTATCATTCACAACCGACTCTGTTAGGACATAAGCATCTTCAATGGCCATTGCTGCTCCCTGTGCCATAAATGGTAACATCGGATTACAAGCATCACCCAGTAGTGCTACTTGTCCTTGATACCAATTGGCTAAGCTACTGTACCCATTAAGTGCCCACAGAAATGTACTGTCTGCTGCGGATAATAACTCAGTTACTTGAGAGTGCCAACCAGAAAAGGCTGCTCTTAATTCATGAACATCACCTTTTTTCCACCATGATTTAGATCGCCAGTCACTACATTCCTCTACTGCTACAAAGTTCACTAATTTTCCATTGCGTATACAATACGTAACTAAGTGGCGTCCCGGTCCAACCCAAATACAAGCATCAGGTTGAATATTAACTGTGTTTAACTGATCTATAGGGATAACACCTCGCCATGCAACTTGTCCCATAAAGGTTGGCTTTTTCTTACCATGCATCTGATCACGAATAACAGAATGAATTCCATCTGCACCAATAATCAGATCGGTTTCATGTCTACTACCGTCACCTAGCAACAAATGCACCTCTCTATATTTTTCAGACATTTGATAACCTGTAACATCAACTCCCAAATGGATAACTACTCCGGCGTTTTTGCAGGCCGCTACCAAAACACGATGTAAGTCCGCACGATGTAAATGCCAGTAAGGTGCGCCGTAACGAATTTCAGCGGTTTTTCCAAGAGGTGTTTTTAAATAGTATTTGCCACTTTTGAAATTACGAATAGTGGCTTGCTGTGGAACAAAAGCATAAGGACGCAAAGCTTCTTCAAGATCAAACTTACGCAAAACTCGCATGGCATTTGGGCTTATTTGCAATCCTGCTCCCACTTCGATTAATACTGAGGTTTGTTCAAATACTGTGACATTAATACGTTTGTATGCAAGACCCAGTGCCACTGTCAAACCACCAATGCCAGCACCTGCAATTGCCACGTTTCTAATTTTATTCATAAATCAATCCTTACCGTTATCAATTTGGTTACTTTTTTATCACAAGATAATAAAAAATTTACAAATTAATAAGTTGTGCTTCGTTATTCATATGGCAATCCCGTGATAATAAATTACACATTTGTTTTTAATAATCTATATTTATAGTGTAGTTTTTTCTGTACTTTCTTTAGTATGGCCTCAAAGTCAATTTTATGAGAGTAGACAACTATTTTACTTTCTTTGTCCCATTAAGAATAATGAGCAATGCTTTCGGGAAAGAATTGTAAAGAATGATAAAAGCACAAGAAAATTTTGCCAATTTAGTATAATTCTTTCCTAAAATTGATTTTTAAAGAGTGAGGTATAGATGGAAGATTTGATAACCTAATACTAATTTGGTGGCTTTATTTGATGAGTTAATTGACGATGCAGAAAAAGTTTGAATTAACAGCTAAACAACTTTTTGCTTAATTTTGACAATTCGTTTGGAAGAAGAATTCGAAATAAGGAAAGTTCATAGGAAGTCACCATTTAAGAAATGGGCATCAGTTTTACCGTCTATAACAATAGACAAGGAAATATTGACATCACGGTCATTTGATATTGTATCAAGAATCATAGATGCAGTGGTTAGCATATTACCAAGTCTAGTTAAAAAAAGAGATTAAAGGTCTTGAATCTCTTTACTAAGTACCTTTACATGAAAACCACCAATAGCGCAGTTTTGATAGATGTCATATGATGTCATCTATCGTCAAATAGATGATTTGTTTTTAGATCTATAATTCGTTTTAGAGGTTTTTGATTTAAAGTGTACTTGGCGGTCAAAAGAAGGCAATGTGGCCTTAGTCAATATACTAGTTTTAGGAGTGGATGATGATGAAGTTGTATGTGTTTACGTGTCAGATATCATTTTTCTCTTCTTTATTAAAAAGAAATTGCTCTTAAAAACGTAGAAACCTTACTTAATGCGACAACCCAAAACAATGAGCATATGTGCTTAAAAGCCTTGATAAATTAGTTGTAAAATTTGCCAAAAGTTTGTGAACTAAATGAATGTTTTATAGTATGTCAAAGAGCGTTAATTTATGATGTGGTTGATCATTTTTTATTAAATACGTCGATTAAATCTTTCATAAAAAATTTTATGGTAAATGGTACTGCTGCATCGGCTGTTCATGCGAAGGTTTTTATTAGAGTAAAAATAGATTGTGTTTTTAACATGAATCGATGTTATTGTTTTGTATTGCAATAAATCAACTTTCAAACAGTTGTTCGGAGTGGTTTTTTCGTATATTCATAATTTTTTATGTTGTTTTTTTAATGCTTTACTTTATTAAATACTGTTTGTTAGCTTTAAGTTATTTTTCCTGATGAAGTTAGTTAAAAAGATCAATCTTTTCATGATCTTAACCTTTCAGTTAACTACTTATTGGCCTTTAGATAATTTTTTCGTCTTTAAAATGGTGTTTATTCTACATCAAAAAAACAATTTACTCTGTTAAAAAACCGTGTTATTAATTCTCACATTAGATGATGGAGAAACTAATTTAATTTTGTTTGTTGGGGTGAATATGATTTCTATTTCAGAAGCGCGATCTTATCAATTTGCAAGTGGTCCCGATTTGTTCTCATTATGCCAACAAGCGGCGAGCGTTCGTGATGAATATTGGGGAAAGCGACTGACGTATTCGAGAAAAGTCTTTATTCCTCTGACAAATATGTGTCGTGATAGCTGTGGCTACTGTACCTTTGTACAAAAGCCGGATTCTTCCAACGCGAATTACATGACACCAGCACAGGTGTTGGAAATTGCGCGGGGAGGTCAAGTTTTGGATTGTAAAGAAGCCTTGTTTAGCTTAGGAGAACGTCCTGAAAGACGTTATCAAAAAGCACGTGATTTATTAGCAAATCTTGGATATGTCAACACCTTAGATTACCTCTACGATCAATGTGAAAATGTGCTACTTGAAACCTCTTTGTTGCCGCATATTAATGCGGGGGCCTTGTCTTATGATGAATTAAAGCGCCTCAAACCCGTCTCGGCGAGTATGGGTATGATGTTAGAAAGTATTTCCAATCATTTATTAAAAAAAGGTCAAGCTCATTATGCTTGTCCAGATAAAGCCCCGAAACGTCGTCTTGATACTATTGAGCAAGCAGGTCGTCTTGATATTGCTTTTACCACTGGTATTCTGATTGGTATTGGAGAAAGTTGGCAAGATCGTATTGATAGTTTAATCGCTATTCGTGATTGTCACTTGTCTTATGGTCATATTCAGGAAGTTATCATCCAAAATTTTCGCGCCAAACCCGGTACTGCCATGGCCGATCTTAGCGAACCTAGTCTTGATGACATGAAGCGAACTATCGCCCTTGCTCGCTTAGTTCTACCTGTACAAATTAGTGTGCAAGCTCCTCCAAACTTAGAAGAAGAATACAGCAGTTATATCAGTTCTGGCATTAACGATTGGGGTGGTATCTCACCATTGACGAAAGATTTTGTTAACCCAGAACGAGCTTGGCCAAAGGTAGATAGCTTAGAGAGAGCATGCCAAAGCTTGGGTTATTTTCTTAATGAGCGCTTGACGATTTATTCTCGTTTTCAAGAGAAAGAAAGTCGTTATCTTACTACTAATTTAACTCATAAAGTGGCTGATTTATTAGATCGAATGGCTTGGTCGAATCACCGTCATTTCCCTAGGAGGGAGGTCGGCGCATGAACTCATTATTAATAAATCCTCGGTTAGTCAATTCCAGTCCAATCAGTTCGTCGGGTTCTACTTTGGATCCACCGGTTCCGTTTTTTAATCAAGTGGGGGCAAGAGTACGTAATATTCTTAGTAAAGCCTTATCTGGAGGTGAACTCAATGTTGAAGAAGCTTGTGTTTTATTCGGTACACAAGGTATAGAAAGTCAAGCAGTGTTGGACACCGCGAATAAAGTTCGAGAAAAGCTAGTGGGCAATACGGGCAGTTTTGTGATTACTCGTAATATCAACTTTACTAATGTTTGTTACATGGGCTGTCGCTTTTGCAATTTTGCTAAAGAAAAAGATGATAGAGAAGCCGAATTTTTGACTGTAGAGCAGGTAGCCGATAGAGCTGAAGAGGCATGGCATCGGGGTGCAACGGAAGTTTGTATGCAAGGTGGATTGCATCCCAAGATTGATGCGCATTATTATCGAAATTTGGTTGTTTCTGTGAAAAAACGGGTTCCGAATCTTCATATTCATGCTTTTTCTCCTTTTGAGATTTGGTATGGTTGTAGAAAGGCAAAATTAGAGCCTGAGGTCTTTTTGGCCGAGTTAAAATCATTAGGGCTCGGTACTATGCCAGGTACTGCTGCTGAGATTTTAGATACTGAGGTGCGTAAAAAACTCACTAAAAATAAACTTACTACAGAAGAGTGGATTCGAATCATTAAAGCTGCTCATTCTGTTGGTGTGAGAACCACTTCGACTATTATGTATGGTCATGTAGATCAGCCTATTCATTGGGCCAATCACTTAAAACTGCTGCGTGACATTCAAAAAGAAACGGGTGGATTTACCGAGTTTGTACCACTGGGTTTTATTCATTACGAAACGCGACTGTATAAGGATAATCCTGGTGTCGTTCGTCCAGGCCCAACTCGTGATGAGCATTTTAAAATGCATGCTATTGCCCGTTTAATCCTTCAAGGTCATATAGATAATATTCAAGCGTCTTGGGTAAAAATGGGGCCTGATGTAGCTTCAGCCATGTTGCGATCTGGTGCGAATGATTTAGGTGGTACCTTGATGAACGAGAGTATTTCTCGGGCGGCAGGATCGACTCACGGTCAAGAAGTAATACCTGAAGAAATGGTTGCTAATATCCATGCAGCGGGTCTTAAAGCAATTCAACGTAACACAGGTTATAGTATTGTAAAAGACTATGGTTTTCCCGATATGGAAAAACGAATTCCTATCCAAGGCATTGCCTAATGTCAGGTTTAACTATTACATTACTTGCCGGTGGTGTGGGCGGTGCTAAAGCTGCCGAAGGCTTGGCCGCTAGTCAATACTCTGGTGCTACACAAATTATTGGTAACGTGGCAGATGATGAAGAGTTTCACGGACTTTGGGTCTCCTCTGATATCGATACTTTGATTTATTCCTTGAGTAATCAGATCGATCGTCGGCAGGGTTGGGGTCGAAAAAATGAAACTTATCAAGCTCTCAGCGAACTTAGAGCTCTTGGTAAAGACACTTGGATGACGTTAGGAGATTTAGATCTTGCCACGCATATTTATCGTACTGAATTGCGAAAACAGGGTGTTCGAGCTAGCTACATCACCCAGCGTTTAGCCCAACGTCATAAAGTCACTTTGCCAATTTTATTGCCCACAGACGATGTAGTACAAACACGAGTGAAAACGAAACAAGGTTGGTTGTCTTTTCAAGAGTATTTTGTACGTGAACGTTGTTTGCCAGAAGTGTTTGCCGTCGAATACAGTGGTGCTAACACTGCTAAAGCGACCCCGGAATCTCTTTCTCGAATAGCTAAAAGTAGTGTGATTGTGATTGCACCTAGTAATCCTATTGTTAGTATAGGTGCCATTCTTGCTGTGTCTGGAATTCAGGAAGCGATTGAGAAGAGTGGGGCTTATGTGATTGCTGTTTCACCTTTAATTGCTGGTAAAACGATTAAAGGACCTGCCGACAAAATGCTGAAAAGTGCGGATAAAAGTGTCGATTCAAAAGGTATCTATCAGTGTTATTCATCTTTTATACATGCTTTGGTGATTGATAACATAGATAAAGATGGTGTACCTTGGTTGCATGATCAGGGGGTAGATGTTCTAGTGACCAACACCTTGATGAAAAACATTCAGGACAAACAAATGTTAATGACTAAAGTGATTGAATTTGCTCAGTTTCATCGAAAACGTTGGATTGTATGATGGAAACGAACTTGATGGAAAAGTATTTGAGCGACAGGTGTATGTTGAAAAAACTCTGTGTCGTCATTCCGATGAAGGCGCCACAGCGTGCCAAACAGCGTTTAGCAAGTTACTTGTCGGATTTTTCTCGCAAAAAGCTAGCGTTGGATTTGTTTGAAAGTACTTTGGTGTTTTTTAATCGCGAATTTGCTAGTTTAGATGTCTTGGTGGTGAGTGACTTTGGGGAGATATTGACTTTGGCGAAACAGTATGGTGCATTCTGTCTATTTGATGAGGGAGACACAGGACTTAACGGGGCATTAAACAGTGCTTGTCGTTGGGTTACAGCTTTTGGTTATTTGCATCAGCTTATTATTCCAGGCGATATTGCTTGGCTGGATAGCAGAGAAATTTACACTCTGTTAATGGCGGCATGCGACTCAGATGTAGTGATTGTCGAGGCGAAAGATGGTGGTACCAACGCCTTATTAACTACGCCGCCCAACGCTATTGCGTTTCGTTATGGTGTCAGATCTGCCTTATCCCATCATCAACAAGCGGTGCAGCAAGCTTTGAGTTGTTGTTTCTTACAGCTACCTCACTTGTCATTGGATATCGATCAAAGTGATGATTTAGAGCTGGCGATACTGCAGCAACCGAAACGTTTTAAAGCATGGCAAGTTGCTTCACAATCCAAAGATCTATCTTATGCCTGATTCTCCTGTTATTTTATCTTTTCCTGCTGAGTCTCCTTCCATTTTTACTTCATCAGATTCCATGTCCATGTTTCGTTTGTGTGGCTTGCCTGATTTTCAGCAAGGGGACGATTTGGCGCAAAGTATCATTGATACGCTTGTGGCGAATCAACGAACTTTACTTGATGGTGACATCCTAGTTATTGCTCATAAAGTGGTGTCGAAAACTGAAGGGGCGTGTGCCTATTTAGATCAGATCACTCCCAGCGAAGAAGCTGTGGAATTAGCTATGATGGTTAATAAGGACCCTCGAAAAGTTGAGGTTATTCTCTCTCAATCAAAGCGTATTGTCCGTGCCGTAAAACGTTTTGATCAGCAAGAAGGTGTGTTAATTGCGGAACATAAAAATGGCTACATTTGTGCTAATGCGGCGGTGGATGAGTCTAATGCAGATCATCCAGGACAGCTTATTTTATTGCCAGATGATCCAGACAAAAGTGCTCGTCAGTTATGTTTTTCTTTAGAGAAGTATTTTGCTTGCAACTTGGGTATGGTAATTAGCGATACTTTTGGTCGACCTTGGCGATTAGGGCAAATCAATGTGGCAATTGGTTTAGCCAATGTACCAAGTGTTGTGAACATGATTGGAGAATTAGATGGGTTTGGTCGTCCATTGAGCGTTGCGGCTCCAGCATTTAGTGATGAGTTAGCGGCGGCGTCTGGACTATTAATGGGTAAAAGTGCCAAATCGCCTGTGGTTGTTTTTCGAGGTCTTGATTGGTCGAAAACTGCAAGTAGCAGCCGAGACCTTATCCGCTCCCATAATGAGGATCTTTTTCGATGAATAAAAAAGCAATAAGTAACATAACGATGGGTAACGAAGTCATGAGTATGAGGATTATGAAAAAAAATACCGAAATGATTGCTATTATTGGTGGTACAGGTCCACAAGGAAAAGGGTTAGCTTTGCGTCTAGCCATGGCAGGTATGAGTGTTGTGCTGGGTTCTCGTGATCCGGAAAAAGCACAAAAAACAGCGAAAGAACTTGTTAATACTTTGATGGCATTAGATTTACCCGGATTGAAGAGTGAAGCTAATATTATTGGTATGTCGATGGAAGAAGCGACCTATACTGCGGACCAAATGGTGGTGTTGTCCATGCCATACAGTGGACATGATGACACCTTGATTAAACTAAAACCTTTGTTAGAAGGTAAAATATTGATTGATATTGTTGTGCCGTTGGCACCGGGTAATCCTAAAGCAGTTGTCATGCCAAAAGAAGGATCTGTGACTGAAGCTGCACAGGCGTTGTTGGGTAAGAATATTCCTGTTGTGGGAGCGTTGCATAATGTATCGGCCGTCACGCTGAATAATCTATCTTGTGCTATCAATTGTGATATTCTAGTTTGTGGAAACGATTTAAATGCAAAAAAGGGTGTGATGAAGCTTATTGAAGCCATTGGTGCTAAGGCATATAATGCAGGTTTAGCAGAAAGTGCTCGCTGTATTGAAGCTCTTACACCTATTTTGATTCGTTTGAATATTTCAAAAGATGTGCCTTTTAAGCATGCGGGGGTTCGTATCTGTCCGCCAGATATGACTCATTAATGTTTTATTCTCACTAAAGATTGTTGTGTACGAGGTAAAAATAGACGAAAAAGCGAATTTTATAGATTTTAAATTGATATTATGAGCTTGTTCCTAACACTGTATTGGAACATAACAGTTGTATGTGAAGGGTGTGTGTAAAAGTATCATCTCAAGAGGAATGTATTATGGAATTTGGTATTACGTTTAAAGGCTTTGTGAATCCAGATAGAGCCCGTACTTTGGTTCATCAAGCAGAAGAGGCAGGTTTCAGTTATTGTTGGTTTTATGATTCGCATATTTTATGGCGAGAGTCGTTTGTTGCCATGGCTATGTGTATGGAACATACTAAGACCATGCGTTTTGGTCCTTGCGTGACGAATCCGAATATCCGTGATTGGTCGCTATCAGCAAGCTTATACGCTAGTCTGGCGTTGCAAAGTAATGGTCGTTTCGACATTGGTCTTGGTCGTGGAGATTCATCTATGAGAGTGATGGGCAAAAAACCTGCGACGCTGGCGCGCTTGGCTGAATTTACTACCAAGGTGAAAGCTATGGTACGAGGTGAGGAAGTGGAATATGGTGAATGCCCAGAACCTGTTAAATTACCATGGGCTGTGGGCTACGAATTACCAGTTTGGATTGGTGCTTATGGGCCAAAAGCATTGACTACTGCAGGACAAGTAGGTGATGGGCTGATTTTACAAATTGGTGATCCAAGTTTGATTACTTGGTTTAAAGATCAAGCCTTTATAGCTGGTAACGAAGCAGGTCGTGATATGTCTAAATTTAAGATACAAGCGGCAGTCCCAGCGTATTTTGGTGATATGAATTATTGTATTGAACATACTAAGTGGTTTCCCGCGATGGTAGGTAATCATGTAGCAGATATTGTTGAGAAATATGGTAGTGATTCAGGTTTAGTACCGAAAAGTTTGACGGATTACATAGAAAAGCGTCGTGGTTATGATTACTCAAAACATGGTCAGAGTGATAATCCATTTCTAGACTTTATTACCGAAGATATAGTTAAAAGCTTCTGTGTACTGGGTACAGTGGAAGACCACATTGCCAAAGTGAAACGCCTTGAAGAAGCGGGCACGACTCAGTTTAATATCTATTTGGACAATGGTGATGAGGAAAAAATCATTGATAACTACGGTAAACACATTATTCCTCTGTTTAAAAGATTCTAATAAATAGTAGGATGTAGTTTGTCATTGTGTTTGTTTAGAATTATGGTTTGAATACGGATGTCATAGAAGAGCCACTATTCACTTTATGAACAATGGCTCTTTCGCACTTTCTACTTTTCGTTGAGCTTAGTAAAAATTAATATGGTAGCTCTAGTTAAGATGCGTATAGTGAATTTAATGATTGCCTGTATTAAAGATTTAATTATCGAACAATGAAAGAGTTTGGTTATGTGAATCCATTAGCACCAATAGTTTTTTTAAGATTCTATTGAAATGTTGCTACCTTAAAGTATTGGCAGAAAAGTCAGTATAAGACAATTTTTTATCTTGGTGTGCACAAGATGTGTTTGGTTGTTGAAAAATAAGTGTTGATAATTTAACGTTATAGCTAGCAGGCCAATTGGATCAATCATAACGCTCGGTAGAGAAAGAAAATTAAGTCATCAATAATGATTTTGTTTGTGTATTGGTTTTATTGCTGGAGTAGTCTGATTGACTGAGTTGTTCATAGGTATTACGTAGCCAAATTTTCACGTGCTGGTGTCTTGTGGTGTTCATTATGCTATATGCTACGGTTGTTTGTGATATCCTAGAAACTTGTGTTATTGAAATCGATTTTCTATATCAGTTTGGTTTATAGTTTAGGTAAACTAAGAGTTAGGTTGTCACGTTCGTAGTTAACACATTTTTGAAATCAAGAAAAATCGCGGCTTTGACCATAGTATATTGGTTTCTTTTATCTATTTATCAAGTGGTTCAGCTGTTTACGTTGTTAAGTCAATAATGTTGATTCGTCAACGAGAGCGCCGCTGTAGGAAGGTTTTGTTTCCTAAAACACCATAGTCATAGAGTGTGTTTATCGCCTTTATGTTTGTCGAAATATGGAGTTAAAATTAAAATTGGTATGATTGTTATAAATTTGTGCTGATTTTTCTATTGAAAAAGATCAATAGCAAAAATTGTATTTATAGGTACTAGTCTATTGTCAATCCAAAGTAGAAATGTTCTTGTTACTTTTTACTGGTAGACTTCTGGATTGTGAAAACTCCAATGAGATTAATAATTATTATTTTTTAAAATCATTATTCTGGGGATTATTTAGAGCGTGTTGTTATCCGAGTTTCTGCCTTTTTCGCGTCCTGCTATTAATCAGTCTGATATCAATGCGGTAAAGGACGTACTTTCTTCCGGTTGGATTTCCACGGGTCTAAAAACGAATGTGCTGGAAAAAGAATTTTGTAACCTCTTAGGCTGTTGTCATGCAATTGCTGTTTCTTCTGCTACAGCTGGAATGCACATTACTTTATTAGCATTAGGTGTTGGTCCTGGCGACGAGGTTATTACACCTTCTCAAACCTGGGTTTCTACAGCCAATATTATTTGTTTGCTTGGTGCGATTCCGGTTTTTGTAGATGTGGACATAGATACTTTGATGATGAAGGTGGAGTCCTTAGAAGCTGCAATTACACCTAAGACGAAAGCGATTGTTCCTATGCATTATGCTGGTGCGCCAGTAGATTTGGACGCCATTAAGTTGATTACTGAAAAATACCATGTTCCTTTGGTAGAAGATGCCGCTCATGCCATTGGCACCTATTATCGAGGTACTCCAATCGGGCATGTCGGTACTGCAATTTTCTCTTTGCATGCTATCAAAAACGTCACTAGTGCGGAAGGTGGTGTGATTACCACTGACGATGATATTTTAGCTGAGCAATTGAGAATGTTGTGTTTCCATGGTTTAGGTATGGATTCTTTTGACCGACAAATGAAAGGTCGTAAACCTCAAGTAGAAGTGGTTACTCCAGGCTTTAAATATAACTTACCTGATATGAATGCGGCGTTAGCATTAAGTCAGTTTGCCCGATTAGATAAGTTAAATCAGAAACGTACCGATTTAGCTATGCAATATTGTGAAGGTTTGGCAAAAACACCTTTACAACCGTTGGCTTTAGTTAACTATCCTCATGTTCATGTTTGGCATTTGATGATAGTACGAGTTGATCCCGAGGTATGTGGTCTTAATCGTGATATGTTCATGGAGACTCTGAAAGATCGTAATATCGGTTCTGGTATCCACTTTTTTGCAACGCATTTACAACGTTACTATCGTCAACGCTTTCCTGATATATCTTTACCAAATACAGAGTGGAACGCGAGTCGACTTTGTTCTATTCCTTTATTTCCGGATATGACGAAGCAAGATGTTAGTCGAGTGCTTAGTGCTATTAACGAAATTGTGGGGAATTAACTTCTGTGTTTAGTCAAAAATCTATTTCAAAAGTTTCGATTGTGGTTCCTGTTTATAACGAAGAAGGAAGTCTTCCTGAATTAATTCGTCGAACAGACAGTTCTTGCCGTGTATTTGATCGAGATTACGATATTATCTTAGTCGATGATGGCAGTAATGATCGTTCTGCGGAGTTGATTCAGGAAGCTGCAAACCAGCCTGATAGTCACATCTTTGGTGTATTGCTTAATCGAAATTATGGACAACACTCTGCTATCATGGCGGGATTCGAAGTAGCGAATTCTGATTTAGTGATTACTATTGATGCTGATTTACAAAATCCTCCAGAAGAAATTCCCCGTCTTGTTTTTAAAGCGGACGAAGGGTTTGATGTAGTCGGAACAGTTCGTAAATATCGTAAAGATTCTCTTTTTAGACGTATGCCTTCAGCAATTATCAATGGTGGTGTGCGTCGTGCTACAGGTGTAAAAATGAGCGACTACGGTTGTATGTTGCGAGCTTATCGTCGTCACATTATCGATGCTATGTTGCAGAGCTACGAGCGTAGTACCTTCATTCCTATCTTAGCGAATAATTTTGCTCGAAAAACCACTGAAATTGATGTGGATCATGCTGAACGCGAGTTTGGTGATTCCAAATACGGTGTTATGAAGCTTATCAACTTAATGTGTAATTTAGTGACTTGTATGACAAGTAGTCCTTTGTATCTGTTGAGTATTATGGGTTATTTGCTTACAGGATTGGGTTTTTTATTCACATTCTTGTTGATTATTTTACGTCTTATACAAGGTCCTGAATGGTACGGTAATAGCTTTTTTACGATATTTTCAGTACTCTTTATCTTCGTTGGTGCGCAATTTATTGGTATGAGATTGTTGGGTGAATATATCGGCAGAATATACCGAGATGTGCGTACTCGACCGCTTTATTTTATTCAAAAGATTATTCATCAGGGATCGACTACGTCGTCATTTTTAGAAGAAAAGAAGTAATTATGAAAGCTGTGGTTTTTGCCTATCACAATATAGGTTGTACTGGGATTACTCAGTTGCTGTACGCAGGTGTTGAAATTCAAGCTGTTTTTACTCATAGAGATTCTCCTAATGAACGGCATTTTTTTGCTTCGGTTGCACAGTTGTGTGCTGAGAAAAATTTACTTGTTTATGCTCCTCATGAAGTGAATCATCCTCTTTGGATTGAACGCATTCAATCGTTAAATCCGGATTTTATTTTCTCTTTTTACTACCGAGAGATGTTAAGTGAAGTATTATTGAATTGTGCTAAGATTGGTGCCTATAATTTACACGGTTCGTTGTTGCCGAAGTATCGTGGCCGAGCACCGATTAATTGGGTGTTGATTAATGGTGAAACACAAACTGGTGTGACGCTTCATAAAATGACCAAAAATGCTGATCATGGTGATATCCTAGTTCAACGAGTTATTGCTATTGATCCGGCTGAAACGGCTTTGACTTTACATGACAAAATGGACAAAGCATCAGCTTTTTTGTTGTCTGAAATACTTCCTTCTTTACTCGATGGTAGTGTAGTTTACACACCTCAAAATGATTCTGAAGCAACTTATTTTGGCCGCCGTGCATCTACTGATGGTGAATTGTTTTGGAGTAAAAGTGCTCGAGAATTGTCTAACTTAACGCGTGCTGTTACTCAGCCATATCCTGGCGCTTTTAGTTTCATTGGTGATCGTAAAATTATTGTTTGGAAAACTAGTGTTGTTGATCAAGTGATTCCTAAGTCTACATCTGGGATTATTTTAAGCACAGATCCATTGCAAGTTGCATGTGGTGAAGGCGTTTTGCAAATTGAATCGGGTCAATCTGAACAAGGTTTGTTCATGCATGGTTCGCAATTAGCTCATGAAATGAATTTGGCTAATGGGATGCGCCTTGGATCAAAAGCTAGTGCATCTCTGTTGAATAAAAAGCGTACTAAGGTTTTGATCCTTGGTATAAATGGTTTTATTGGTGGCCATTTGACTGAACGTCTTTTAAAAGATGAAAGTTATGAAATTTTTGGTATGGATATCAGCTCCAGCGTTATTGATTGTCTGGTGACTCATCCGCGTTTTCACTTTGTGGAAGGGGATGTTGGTATTCACAGAGAATGGTTGGAATACCACATTAAAAAATGTGACTTAATTTTACCATTGGTAGCCATAGCGACGCCTATTGAGTATACACGCAATCCATTGCGTGTGTTCGAATTGGATTTTGAAGAAAATCTTAAAATTGTTCGTTATTGTGTTAAGTACAGAAAACGTATCATCTTCCCATCGACTTCAGAAGTTTATGGCATGTGTGATGATGATCAGTTTGACGAAGATACATCTCGCTTGATTGTTGGACCAATTAATAAACAACGCTGGATTTATTCTATTTCTAAACAGCTACTAGATCGTGTTATTTGGGCTTATGGCCAAAAAGGTAATTTACGTTTTACTCTTTTCCGTCCATTTAACTGGATGGGACCACGTTTGGATAGCCTAGACTCTGCTAGGGTTGGTAGTTCACGTGTGATTACTCAACTGATTTTGAACCTGATTGAAGGTACACCAATTCAATTAATCGATGGTGGTGAGCAAAAACGCTGTTTTACCGACATTGATGATGGAATCGAAGCGTTATTTCGTATCATTGAAAACTGTGATGATAAGTGTGAAGGCCAAATTATTAACATTGGTAACCCAGATAACGAAGCCAGCATTAAGGAGATGGCGCAAACTTTGCTTAAGAAATTTGAAGTTCACCCATTGCGTGGTAATTTTCCCCCTTTTGCTGGCTTTAAGAGTGTTGAGAGTCGCAGCTACTATGGTGATGGTTATCAAGATGTTTTTCATCGTCGTCCAAGTGTTAAAAATGCGAATCAGCTTCTTGATTGGTATCCAAATATTCATATGGATGACACCATTGAAAAGACCCTCGATTTCTTCATTCATTCGACCATTTCCCAGGACTAATTGATGAGGAATATTGGTTTACGAGTTGATGTCGATACATTAAAAGGAACGCTAGTAGGCGTTCCTAATCTATTGGAAATATTTGATAAACATGGCATATCAGCAAGTTTTTTCTTTTCTATGGGACCGGATAATATGGGCCGCCATTTATGGCGGATTATTAAACCAAAGTTTTTACTCAAAATGTTGCGTTCTAACGCAGTCAGTCTTTATGGCTTGGATATCTTGTTAGCAGGAACCTGTTGGCCAGGAAAAATTATTGGTAAGCATATCACAACGATAATTCTTGAAACCCAGCAACAGCGCCATGAAATAGGTCTGCATGCATGGGATCATCATGGTTGGCAAATCAACATGGAGTACTGGCCGTATGCTCGATTAGTTGATCATGTCCGTCAAGGCTATGACAGCTTGAGTAACATTCTTGGAGAAGCTGTAAGTTGTAGCGCGGTACCAGGATGGCGTGCTGATCAGCGTGTCATTGATATTAAAGAGCCTTTTAATTTTGCTTATAACAGCGACTGCCGAGGTTTTTTTCCATTTTATCCAAAGTTAAGTAACGGACAAGTTGGAACGGTACAAGTTCCAGTCAGTGTGCCCACATTTGATGAAGTATTAGGAGTCATTTGCGGCATTGACGGTTTTAATGAATATATCTGTGACGTTATCGAAAAGCAGCTCTTTGCCGTATACACCATACATGCCGAAGTAGAGGGTATTGTGATGACTGAACAGTTTGAGCAATTGCTTGAATTATTTAAATCCCGCCAATTACGTCCTGTCACCTTAGGGACATTTTTAGAAGAAGAGCCACCGCAGACTATTTCAAGTGTGAAACGCGATGTTCTTGTAGGAAGAGAAGGTTGGGTGGGCTGGCAAGACACTCGATATAAGGAAATTTATGCGCCTAATACATTATAAATGGTGCCTGTTATTCGCTTTTGCTTTTTTTTATCTACTTCCATTGGGTTGGCATCCGTTGTGGATGCCCGATGAAACACGTTATGCGGAAATAAGCCGTGAAATGGTTTCTAGTGGAAATTGGATAGTGCCGTATTTTATGGGCGTGCAATATTTTGAAAAGCCGATAATGGGTTACTGGATGAACAACATTAGCCAGCTACTATTTGGATATAATAACTTCGCAGCTCGCCTTGCGCCAGCGTTGTCTATTGGTTTGACTGGATTGATTGTTTATCGCTTTGTCACTAGCGTATTAAAAGACGAACGCAAGGCTTTGTATTCTACGTTAGTTTATATGTCATTTCCTCTGGTATTTGGTATTGGTACGTACAACATTTTAGACAGCGAGTTGACTTTATGGATGGTGGCATCATTTGCTAGTTTCTACCATGCAATGACTGCCCAAACTTGTAAAGCTATGGCGTGGCGTTACATCTTGTTTGGTGTATTTGGTGGTTGTGCGTTTTTAACTAAGGGATTTGTTGGATTAGCAATCCTCGTAATCGCCATTGTTCCCTTTATGGCGATTATGTGTCAGCTTAAGCAAATTTTTTTTTATGGTAGTTTGTCTGTTTTTTCCGCCATCATTGTTGCTTTGCCATGGAGTTTAGCGGTTGCTTATTATGCGTCTGACTATTGGCATTTCTTCTTTTGGAATGAAAATATTCGTCGTTTTGGTGCATCTAATGCGCAACACTTACATCCCATTTGGTTCTATATTCCCGTTTTGTTGTTGTCACTTTTTCCTTGGACAACATTGGCGCCTAAAGCGATTGCTACTAGTTTTTCTGACAGTACCCATAAAAAGTTTTTCCTTTATCAAGCTTGTTGTTTCATTTTGCCCTTTATTTTGCTTTCTATTGTGAAAGGTAAGTTGCCTACCTATATATTGCCTCTGATGATGCCTTTGGGAATTTTGATTGGTTGTGGTTTGGCTGAACTCATCCAACAGAAACATCGTATTGTTAAGATTTCCATTTGGGCCAATACATTGGTTTTTGGTATGGCTATTTTTTTCCTTACGTTACTGCAATTTGGTGTGTTTGGAAAAACACAAGGCTACGTTCCTACCGAAATGACTCACTTTTGGTTAGTGTGTATTCTTCTCTTTGGTTGTGCTTCGTTGCCCATTTTTAGTTTATTAAATATTCAAAAAACACCAGTGCTCTTTGCCATTTTACCGATTACAATGTTGTTGCTTGTTCAGTTTATTTTACCCATGAAAGTGGTAAACAGTAAATTACCAGAAGTTTTTTTTCGTCAGTATGTGAAGAAAATTCAACCGAATGCTTGGGTGTTGAGTAACTCTGTTGCGTTAATTGGTGGTATTGGTTGGGTGCTGCATCGCAGCGATATTAATCTGCTACATAGTACCGGTGAGTTGAGTTATGGTGTTGAGCACAGTGAAGAAAAACTTCATTATACCTTTCAAGAGTTTCGTGATGATTTGGCCTTAAAACGTCAGACTAGACAAGTTGTTTTGACCTTAGAGGTAGGTACCAATAAATCTGAATTATTGAACAAATTGCCTACACCAACTGAACAATATCATGTTGGACGTTTTTATCTTTATGTCTATTCTCGCCATCTATGATATTTGTATTAGTAGTGGTTGTTTGCTAGTGCTTAGGGCTGTTTTTTTGGCTTTTCGGTATTACAGCCTCCTTTTTGATATTGCCTATTCTATGCTAAGTATCAACTTTTTTTAAATCATGTTAACGTCTCGTTGGTTATTCAAAGATTTGGTAAAGATATGTCAACAGATGGTTGTATTTCTGGTGATTTTAGGTGTAAATTTGCTAGGAAGCTATGCATGACTTTGTGGTTTGTGCTGCAGAGCTATTCGACTTAACTGATGATGAAGTGGGGTATGAATGGGTTTGCCTTGATATCTTCTATTTCAACCTGTGCGCATTTTGGTAAATACGCTTACATCTATCTTAGCATGAGCAGGATAAAGCTATTTAACAAATTGAGTCATTGAATAATTCCTTTGTTAATGGTTGTAAAGTTATCTAGATTTGTCATTAACGCATTGAATCGCGATATTTTTAAAGAGCTTTTAGCCACCTCATAAATTGTTTGTAGGTTTTTAAATATTTAGGTGGTTTGTTTGACAATATTTTTGCTGATGATTTTCATGGTTTTTAGCACCAAAGGGATTTGGTTAGAAAGATATATTGCGTTACTTGCACGAACGGTTTGAGAATATGGACCCACTGCCGACGGAGTGTTTTCGGTATAAATCAATTGCTTTGCCATGTTGTCTACTATGTTAACGACCAACTATAGTTTCGCGGGATACTTTTTCGACACAGCGTATTGTTCTAATACGACGCATGGCATCCGCTAAACCAATTCTACTAGATATACTAATATTCAAACGAAGTTGGCTAATACGATTACGTTCGATAATTTCCAAATTGGATACTTGAAAATCTGTGTCAATAATAGAACTGGTGATTTTCGCAACTGCCCCGCGCTCATTAATATAACTGACGATCAGATTGATATTAAGCTCTTCTTCAATGTTTTTGCTCCATGCCATACGGATAAAATGTTCTGGGTTCGATAAATGATTTTGAATATTTGGACAGTTTAAGTGGTGTATAATGATGCCTTTATCTACTTGAACATAACCAACGATTGCCTCGCCAGGAATAGGAGAACAGCATCTTGCACAGGAAATCAATATGCCTTCAGAGCCATTTACTTTAAAGGATTTTGGTGTTACCAAACTATTTTCGTCATAATTAGGAAATAATTGACGGGCAACTAAATAGCCGACATGACGGCCTTTGCCAATAGACTCTAATAAGTCATCTATTGAAGTCATCTGATAGTTTTCTAATACCCGACTTATTTGTTCTTTAGTCAGATCTTCAATGTTAGTTTTAAACGCATCAAGCGAACGTTTTAACAAACGATTACCGACAGAAATGGCATTTTCACGCTGTTTATTTTTCAAATAATGACGAATATTAGTACGTGCCTTACCAGTAATGGCGAAGCTTAACCAGACCACATTGGGTTGAGCTTTTTTAGCTGTGATTATTTCCACTGTTTGACCACTTTCTAATTGTGAACTTAGTGGTGCCAAGCGACGGTTGATACGACATGAAATACAAGTATTGCCAATTTCAGTATGTACGTCATAAGCAAAATCGACGGGCGTCGCGCCTGAAGGTAGTTCGATAATTTGTCCATTTGGCGTAAAAATATATACTTCTTCGGCGAATAAATCGTTTTTCACGTTATTGACAAATTCGATTGGATTACCTGTTTTTTTCTGGATTTCTAACAAACTTTTCACCCATTTTGTCGCGCGATCATGATTGCTTGGTATTGTTGAATTTTCACTAAACTTATAAGCCCAATGTGCTGCGATACCGTTATTAGCCACCAAGTCCATCTCTTCAGTACGAATTTGCACTTCTAGTGGTAACCCATTAGTACTTAACACCGTGGTATGAAGAGACTGATAACCGTTAGATTTTGGTACTGCAACGTAATCCTTAAAACGTCCCTCTATTGGTTTAAAAAGTGAGTGATACCTAAAATACGATAGCAGTTATCTTGACAGTCAGTGATAATACGTACACCCAGTACATCCATGATTTCGTCCAAAGAACGGTGTCTTTTAGTCATTTTTTGGTAAATACTATAGACGTGTTTTTTGCGTATATTGATATTGGCTTTGATGTGATCTGCCGTCAGTTTTGAATGAATAAAATTTTCTAGTTTTTCCGTGTCTTTGATACGCTGGCCATATTTTTTATGGATAGCTTGGCAACATGCGAGATCGCATTGGGTAGTAGGCGCGAAATGCAAGAAATTCAAGTGCTACACGTACATTATACATGCCTAATCGGTTAGCAATCGGTACATAAATGTCCAAGGTTTCACGAGCAATGCGACGTTTTTTATGACTTGGCATAGAATCCAGAGTGCGCATATTGTGAAGACGGTCTGCCAATTTGACGAGAATGACACGAATGTCGTCTGCCATGGCCATGGTCATTTTTTGAAAGTCGTGAGCTTGCTTTTCTATTTGGCTATTAAATTCTAGATGTGTTAGTTTACTGACGCCATCAACAAGACTTGCAACCTCTTCACTAAACTGTTTGGTTTACGCGTCGCGACTGATGCCTGTATCTTCGATGACGTCGTGGAGAAGCGCGGCACTAAGGCCATCATAATCCATTCGAAGTTCAGCTAGAATTTGAGCAACAGCAAGGGGATGGGTGACGTAAGGCTCACCACTTTTGCTTAATTGACCATCATGAGCTTGTTCTGCGTAGTAATAAGCGCGTTTTACCTGAGCAATTTGCTTGTAAGGTAAATACTGACTTAACGTCAGTGCTAGGTCTTCAATGGTAGACATCACTCATCTCACAAAACAATTGATAAACACGATAACCACAGTATGAGTGACACCATAAACTTTAGAAATCATGAATTGGCTGATTTTGTAGATCAACATTCTTTTCATTGATAAGATTTTCTGCGATTTCGCGTAAAGCAACCACAGTCATTTTGTCATTTTCAATGTCGATTTTTGCTTCTTCACCACCTGTGGCAAGTTGACGTGCGCGTTTTGATGCCACCATAACTAATTCAAAGCGGTTATCAATATTTTCTAAACAATCTTCTACGGTAATTCGAGCCATATTGACCTCATAATGTGTGGTTATCTGTTTATGCAAATTGCAGCCTATTTAAGGACTTCTTATGATGACAAGAGATCACTGATCAGATTGTCATTTTTTTTTTGTATTCGCTTTGTTTTGCAACGCATGGCAGTAAAAATAGCCTGCATGGTAGCTAAAGCGGTATCGAAATCGTCGTTGACGATTACAAAATCATACTCATGATAATGAGTCATTTCATTAACGGCTTTACTCATACGTCTAGCAATGATGTCTTGAGAGTCTGTACCACGACCTTTCAGGCGATCTTCAAGTGTTTTTAACGATGGTGGTAAGATGAATAAACTAATGACATCAGGATGCACATGGCGAACTTGGCGTGCGCCCTGCCAATCAATTTCTAGAATAACATCCAATCCTTGTTTAAGCATCTTGAAGACAGATATTTTAGTTGTACCATAAAAATTATCGAAAACTCGAGCATGTTCGAAAAAAGCGTCTTTTTCGATCATTTTTATAAAGTCTTGAACCTTTGTAAAAAAATACTCACGACCGTATTCTTCTCCAGAACGAGGTTCTCTCGTGGTATGAGATACGGAAATACGTACTTTGTCATCATTTTTTAATAATGCTTTATACAAAGACGATTTACCAGCACCTGATGGCGCGGATAATATAAACAAGTTACCAATATGTTGATTCATAGAAGAGTTTTTAGCCCTATCTATTCAGTTAAAATGCTTCTTATTTTGATTATAACATGGAAATCACTAGCTCATTTCATTGAATGGCCTTTTTATAACTGTAGAAGTCGTTTTTCTCGTGTTTTTTCAACAGAGGTGATATGGTCGGAAAAAGGTTGTCGAAGGCGTTACTCACTCGGCTGTTTATATAATACCGTTAATGTCGATGATGATGAAGCTCTAAAATTAATAGAAACGCTTAACAAACTCAGTTTCTATTAATACGGTTGAGATATTTTGTTGGGAAAATATTCGTTCTGAAATTTCTTGCAGTAAATCAGGGAAAGAGATTTCAACGTTTTTGATTAATTACATCCCGAGTCATTGGACAATAAGAGTCAAAGCATTAGAGAACTAAAATATTTGTAGATTGTTATTATTTGGTCAAGCATCAAAATGTCCCAATTATATTGTTCTGACAGTCGCTTCTATAGCATAGGTAGAAAGTAAAATCGTTATATCAGATACCTGGTATTGTATCTATGTTGCTTTTTTGACATAGATACAACTGTCTTTCAGATAAACAATTTCTGTTAAATCAATTAATATTTCATGCAAGGTATAAGACATGAATTTAATCTCCATTGCTATTAACAAAGTTACTTTCAGTTTTATATTGAGCTATGGCAAATTTAGGTAAGAATACACTGGAAGATACACACAGCGATTTGTAAATTTGTTGTCAAATCAAAAAAAATTTTCTCAATATTATTGATATTTGGAGGAATGATCTATGTTCAGACACACGAATTTTATGCTCTTTTCTATTGTTCTATCCGATATTGCTTTGGAGATTTTCTCAATGTTTTTTTAGAGAAAGTAATGATAGGGTCGTAACTAAGTTCTTCAAGTATATTTTAGATAGTTTTGATAGTGAGTTTTTGCAAGGCGAGGACGATACGAAGTTGTTTGTACTATTGATCGAAAGTGAGTTGAATGTGGTGCTCGATCATACCTGCTAAGTTACGTTCGCTTATAGAGGAAGGTTACTGGCTTCTCCTTAAATAGGGTGTGTTTTTCTTTGAGTTTGGTTGAGAGTGCAAAAGCAATGTAATGTGGGGTTAGTATCGGGAATGGGGAAATTGAATTCTTTTCGTTTTGACTAAATTAGTTGTTCAATTAATACGTCACCGAGTCGATCAATTGGGGGATCCGTCTTTTTTAGTCTTGTTTGTATACAGATGCCATATTAACTCGTGTGCAAAGGACGTGGTCGTCAAAGTATAGGTGACATCTGATAATAGTAGATTCGTCTTGCTAAACAAAACGGCATTTGGACATCGGCGTTGGGTGAGATCTGATTATGATACATAAATACTAGCGTGATGCTAGTATTTATGTGGATACTTATTTGTAAAATGGAAGTTTTTCAGTGGTTCAAAAATGATTTTTACATTGTCGATGAGTATATTACTTATGAACAGTTAGTTATTTGCTTTGGTTTTTCAGATAGGGTTAATTTTGCTGTTTTTTACTATTTTTGGTTTATTTGTAACATCACATAACAAAATATGCTTTAGGTTAACACAAACGTTGTGCAGCAAAACATATGGTACTCCTTTGTAGTCACTTGGATTCTTTTAATCCTTTTGGGTGGCTATAACGATTTTATGGTGGGTTTGTCCTAACATGTCGCAACTGATTAGTTACAATTCAGTAGCCTTTGAACCAGTATTGATCGGTGTTCTTCACGATTGCCATTATTTTTGGAATGTGCCACTCTACGTCACATTAGTTATTTGGTCTATTTTGAATGGGATTAAGTTGGATAGGTGATCTCAAAGCTAAACTGTTGGGTATGAGTTGAAGTTGACGTGGTAAGGCTGAAGTACTAAAGTTGGATGGTTCTAGCGGGAAAAAAGCTACTAAATACATCATATAGAAAAGATAAGATGCTTATTGTCATTGATTTCTGCAATACTAGGCTGTGCATATTTTCCACCACGCCAACATAGTATTTAGTGGAAAAGATACTGAAGATCAAAAAAAATGGGAGCCAAAATATCTTTAAATAAAGTAGCTTTGTGTGGCAATGTCAAATTGAACCTGTTAATAAAGGAAGATCATTTACACATAATAGATAAGCTGGCAATGAAAGTAGTGTTTTTAACAATATGTTACGCCACTGAGTGTTTCAACTATGATTATTGACTCATCAAGGTGTTCATAAATTTGCTGGCACACTGCTTGTTCTTGGTAATAAAAAAAGTTTATTAATTGATTTTTATTTACTTGATCGTATTTAAATGTGTTTCAAAGGGAGGTAAGTGTCTTACTAATCATCAATCAAGTAAAGAATTAGTTCGTGGTTTTGCTCATGAAATCAAAAAACCATTAGACGGTATTCGTATCTTAGCACAGCTTAATTTGGCTGTGTGCTTAATTATGAAGCCGCTAAGTCAAGTTATCGGATAAAAAAGTATTCCTAATACTGAATAAACTGCGAGTTCATTATACCAGTCCGGTGAGCTTTTGGTTGGCAGAACTAGGTAATTAGTAACGAATAGATGTGTTTTACCTTTCTGTGTATTGAGTTTCGACGAACATCTTGATGTTGACCTAAAATCGGATATTTGCGATGGAGATGCTCCATAAAGACGAACAGACATTGAAAAAGAGAATATTGTCACGTATGGGATTAGGATAAAAAAAGCCAGAGAGTGAAAAGTCACCTCTAGTAGCTCTATCGCCTATATTACTTAGATGATGTATTTGTTTGTCGGGTTAATGAGTAAACTTGAGGATTCTATTTTGACTAAGTTTTTGATTGTTGGAGTGTTGCCTTCATCTTTAGTTAACTTTCGTGGAGAATTAATAAAGGCGGTACGTCGTAATGGTAATTATGTTTCTGTTATGGCATCCTTTGCAGCAGTGGAAGAAAAAAAAATATTGAATTGTTATCGGATAGCTGCATTGATTATCCTGTAGCACGTAGTGGGTTGAACCCAATTAAGGACTTTTTAACGTTCTTGGCTTTTATGAAAGCCTATAAGAATTTAAAGCCTGAGGTTGTTTTGGCATACACAATTAAGCCGATTATTTGGGGGGGGATCGCAAGCCGTTTAACCAAAATTCCTTCTTTTTTTGCTTTGATAACTGGGCTTGGGTTTGCATTTCAGCCAGGTGGTGTGATAAAAAATATCTTGGTGCGCCTAGTTAGTTTTTTGTACAAAATAGCTTTAAAAGGTGCGGAAGGAGTAGTCTTTCAAAATCTTGATAATATGCAATTTTTTATTGAGAAGGGTCTTGTTTTTAAAGATCAGTGTTATTTAGTTAGCGGGTCAGGTGTTGATGTCAGTCACTTTGCAAAAGAGTCTCTCACCGATAAACCTATTTTTTTACTAATTGCTCGATTGTTAGGAGATAAAGGCATTCGAGAATATGTTCAAGCTGCCTCCATTGTTAAGCATTGCTATCCTGATGCTGAATTCCACCTTGTTGGTCCGGAAGATCCATCGCCTGATGGTATTAAGCTTAGTGAAATAAATAAATGGCACTGCAATGGTATTATTTATTATCATGGATCAACTAGAGACGTTCAGCCATTCTTAAAAAAATGCAATATTTTTGTGTTACCTTCTTACCATGAAGGAATTCCAAAGACTGTTTTAGAAGCAATGGCCAATGGGTAGACCGATTCTTTACAACTGATGTGCCGGGTTGTAAAGAAACGGTAGTTAATGGTGAAAATGGTTGGTTAGTCGAAAAAGCAAATACAGAGCAATTTAGCTGAGCGAATGAAGTGGTTTATTGAACACACAGAACAATGGGAAATAATGGGTAACAAAGGTTATCAAATAGTGAATGATAAATTTGACGTTCATAAAGTCAATTCTGTACTAATGAGCATTATGGGATTTGATAATAAAAAGACTCCTTGATCTCATTTTTTCATTTTTTCTTGTATTGTTTTTGTCGCCTGTAATTCTTATGGTGTCAGTTCTAGTTTTTTTTAATCTCGGTTTACCTATCTTATTTAGTCAAAATCGATCGGGACTGAAGTGTTGTGTGTTTAAGATGTTGAAGTTTCGTTCTATGTTGGATGTAAAAAATGAGCAAGGAAAGTTGTTGCCTGATGATCAGCGTATGACTAAATTTGGTGCTTTTTTACGTTCCACTAGTTTAGATGAGTTGCCAAATCTTTTTAACGTTCTGAAAGGTGATATGAGTTTGGTTGGTCCACGCCCTTTGTTAGTTGAGTATTTACCTTTATACAATAAAGAACAAACGCGCCGTCATAGCATTCGTCCTGGAGTCACTGGCTGGGCGCAAGTCAACGGTCGTAATATGATTAGTTGGGAAGATAGATTCAAATTTGATATTTGGTACATAGATAACCAAAGTTTTTGGCTAGACATTAAAATACTTTTTTTTACGGTTAAGAAAATCTTTTTTCGTGAGGGTATCATCGCAGATGGTAGCTTGATTATTGAACCATTTAAAAGTTCTGATCGTGATTAATAATGAATGACTTATTGTTTTAGGTGTTAGTGGTCATGGAAACGTCATCGTGGATTTAGTCGAGAAGTTAGGTTATATCGTTTTTTTTACAACGATGCTTCCACAAAAAACGTTGAATATTGGCCTATTTTTGGGATTTTTGATGATTTGCTTAAGTTAAATAGTAATGGTGTTATTGACTACTATTGGGCATCAAGAGCAAAAAATAGTTTCATTGTTACAACAAGGCTTCTTGCTGCCAAATTTGGTTCTTATCCTAATGCGTCTGTAAGTTAATACGATAAGATCGCATTAAGTTCAGTTGTGCTTGCTAATGTAGTGATGAATGCATTTTCTGTTATTGATATGGGTTGCATTATCAACTCGTTACTTGTTACTGGACACGATCTTTTTATAGGTAATTTCGTTCATATTCTCCCTAAGGTTTTGTTAGCTGGTAGTGCTCAGATAGGTAGTAAGAGTTGAACAGGTATTGGAAGCCAAATTAAGCATCTTGTATGTATTGGAGATAACACAGTTGTTTGGACCAGCAGTACAATCTTAAAAAATTTATCCTCTGATGTTGTCGCTTATGGTGTGCCAGCTACTGTTGTCAGTAATAATTGTTAGCTTTCCACTTGTTTAGTTGATAGGGGAACCATGTTGAATACCCTTTTTTTCTTGGTTTTCTTTTACTAAGGAAGGAGCTATTTATGAATTAAAATGCATCAATTCCCAAAGTCATTGAATTTAGAATAGAATCTAGAGATGGTATTATATATTATGACGACCTGGAGGTTTTTATATTATGGTGATTTCTCGTATTCCTCGCCATCAATGGATAATCTTAATGGGTGCTATTCTGTGTTTTTCAGTGTTGTCTGTGATAGCCAATACAGATCATGTTCCTGCTTTTGATCGAAGTATTTTGTTGTTTCTTCGTGATCCGATGGATAGCTCAAAGGAGTTTGGTCCTTCATGGTTGATGGTACTAATGAGAGATATTACAGCTTTGGGTAGTAATTGGATTTTGTTGTTTTTCTGCTTTGTTTATGCCATATATTTGATTTTAGTGCATAAATTGCGTTTGGCAAAGTATTTGGTAGTCACTGTAGTGGTAGGTACTATGCTGACTTTTTTGTTGAAATTAGGGTTTGAACGTCTTCGTCCTGAATTAGTTCCCCATGGTGCTCGTGTTTATACTAGTAGTTTTCCGTCTGGTCATGCTGTTTCTTCTTCATTAGTTTGGTTAACCTTAGCATTTATTGCATCCTGGGATATAGCTTGTCTTAATACTAAACTTTTTTTAGTGAGTTCTGCTTTGTTTATTTCTTTGCTAGTGGCTTTTAGTCGCCTTTATATGGGCGTACATTGGCCAACAGATGTTTTAGCAGGATTGTGTTTGGGCATCTTTTGGGCGATGTTTTGTAATGCAATCGCTCTTTATTTTAAAGGGACACCTTAGGAGTGTTAGTGGTTCATATTTGGTTTTAACTTGCACGAGGAGAGTGTTTCATTTCATATTAAGTGTAGGTTATCAGAAGTGCAATGAGTATTTATCTGATAAGGAAAAAGATTTTCTATTAGAAAGGATTGATCTGTCATTGCAGTTTTCAGTATTATTATGAAGCTGGTCTAAGACAAAATAAAGAATACTGAGATGATTCGTTGTTACTCTCGAGCTCTAAGAGATAGAGTTAGTTTTTTGTATGGATGAGTATAAATGGAAAGGATAGAATATGTTGAATTCAAAACAGGAAGTTATACAGTAAGTGCGACACTCATGGATAAGTTAAGTTGTGGTGGGAAAATCGATAGATAAGCGATTTAAGGTGACAGATTTGCCTTGTGTTTCGAAGTACTTACCTAAGTAATGTGTAATGTCGAGCGAAAATAGGGCTGAGTAACTCAGCAATAAATATAATGCCACCAATGATAATGATTCCAATTAGGAAAATAAGAGGATTATGTAAAGGCTTTCTTCTGATTTTGCTAAGCAACATAATACTCATCTTGAACTAATTAGACGTGTCGTGCACATTTGTGATATAGCTACTCAAACCTGAGTTATAAAAGTGAAAATACCCATACTAAACCTCATGTAAATGAGGTTGTCTTTTTGCAGTTTTTTTGTATATTTTTGGAATATCTATTTTAAATCATAGGACTGAAGTTTTTGTGATTCATTAATTTAGGTATGAAGTTGTACGGATGATCTAGAAAAATACTAAACAGCAAGAAGTGAGGGATGGTGGAAAGTGGTGGTAAGAAACACTAAATAATAACAGTGTTCAACGGAATCTACATCAAGACCACTAAGAGGACTTGTATGTCTTACAAGTGTACTCATAATTTTAACTGAGTAATGAAGGCATCATTTTAATGTTTTCGTTAGGGTACAAGCTAGCTAAATCCAATAAAGACTGGTTCTATATTGAGCAATTATGATTGATACATTATTAGTGTTTTCTGTGGAGCATTGACTCAATGTTTATTATTCGTCAGAATCGAAAATTGATTCCATAGAACTGTCATTTTTTCTGTTTTGAGACAATGGCCAGCCGCCAAGGCGTTTCCAGAGGTTTACTATTTTACAGAACAGTTCAGCGGTTTTTTCTGCATCGTACTTAGCTGAGTGCGCTTCTACGTTATTAAAAGGGATAGATGCGACCTCACAAGCTTTAGAAAGAACAGTTTGGCCGAAAACCAATCCGGCCAAACCGGCAGTATCAAAACTTGAGAATGGATGAAATGGATTATGTTTGATTTGAGCTCGTTTGATTGCCGCATTTAAAAAATTATGATCGAATGCAGAATTGTGCCCTACCAAAATAGCCCGTTTACAAGCGACTGATTTTAGTTCTTTGCGTACTTCTGAGAAGATTTGTGTTATTGCATTGCTTTCTTCAATATGGTCTCTTGTTGGATCAAAAGGATCAATACCTGTAAAATCCAGAGCCGCTTTTTCTAGATTAGCGCCTCCAAAAGGTTTCACTAAAAAAGACAGTGTTTCATAGATATATAGTTCACCACTTTCATCCATTCGAAGGATGCTAGCAGCTATTTCCAGTAGTGCATCGGTTTTTTGATTAAAGCCTGCGGTTTCCACGTCGATAACAATCGGTAGGAAGCCTCGGAATCGGTCTTTGATTTTATGGTTTGACAAAAGAAGTTCCTTAATTCTGCTACCTGTCTAAGAATGACGGGGTAGATAAGCAATGGATAATAACATATTTGACAATGTTTGAGCGAGATTTCTAAATGAGAATTATCTTCCGATTTATGGTTCACCCTTTTTTGTATATTATTTGGCTTGTTGTTGTTTTTGAAAATGATGGCTTCAATTCAGTATCAGTCGGGAATTACAAATTCAAAATGGGAAATATCAGGTGATATTTTTTCTGTAGTTTGAGTCATTCTGTTCCTCATTACGGTTTTGGTCATTTCATCAAAGAAGCGAGTAAACCAATGAAATTTATTTTAAAGCCTAATAATAAAAAAATTGGGCCAAGGCAAGTATATATTATTTCTCAGCCAGCCGATTGTTCTCTGGGAGTAAAGTCGGAAACTTTAGATATTCTGTCTTATCCTGGGTATGGTTTGACAGTAGAAGTCAGTGGTAGAGTGGCTGAACGTATGTTGACCAGCCATTGATAATGGTCGTCAAACTACGGTAGTAGGTTCCGCTTGGGAAGACCGTAATAGAATAGTATGAGTGAATTTATCAAATATTAATTTTGAGTCTGCTTACAATCAGTTTTGCCAATGTTTGGTGTCTTTATTGCCAGCTAATTATGATCAGATAACTTTCACTGCCGCGTTGTTTCCATTGGGTCATACAAAATTAATAAAGGGCATCAGACAGTGTTTGAATTTAGTAGCTTTGTATGTAAAACACTATCCCACTGTTGAGTATATTTATATCGATGGACATTCAGACAATGTTGGTTCACGCCGTCAGAATCGAGAGTTATCAAAAGAGAGAGCAGAATAAAGTAACGAGTTATTTTTTGAAGTGAGGTGTTCTTGTAAACAAAATCATTTCTCGTTATCATGGTGATCGATACCCCGTGGTGAGTAACCAAACTATGGCAGGACTTGAGCGTAACCGTCTTGTTACTATTCGTCTTAAAAAGTTTAATGAGTAGTTTTTGTATCAATACAAATTGTGTTTATCTGTTTAGTAAGTTAATTTCTTTAATTATTTGTGTAGGCGTACTATATTGTTGAGATCATAGATATGATGTTTGATGTGAAAAGGTAGTGTTGGTTTAATTTCAAGCGGTCTAGACATTTTGTTAATAGTGAAGTGGATTTAAGAAAAGTATTATTGTGAAGTAGTGAATTCTAGCGTTGATTTGGGTCAAAGTTAGTAAGTTAAGTGTAACGTGATAAATTATTGTTCTTTGGCATGAATTGGAATCTGCTTTTCGTGAAATCTCGATGAACTATTATGGAGTATACAAAATTCTAGTGGACTTTTAATTAACAAGAAAAAAGTGTTATATTTCATGGATGCGAATTCTCTCCATATTTCTTGTGAAGGTGATCAACTAGAAAACTCATGGATCGAGTTCGAAGAGAGTGGGTTGGTGTGTTTTTTCTGAGCAAGCTTCGGAAATATCAACTTTCGTTGAAATGAAATATGACCACGGTAATCCAATCACTACTAATGATGAGCAAATATTTTCAGCGACAATTTTGGAAAAATTGAATAAGATTGATGAAGAAAATAATACTGGTTGTATCAATAAGTATAATACTTGTTTTATGATGGTATAATTTAGCGGAGAATGAGCGAAATGTCTCTCTTTTTGGACGGGATCGCTTGTACTCTATGTACAAATAGCCAAATATTTTTTAGGTTTACGTGTCATGATCGTCAAGATATTTTAAGATCTTTCTAGTCGTAATTTATTCAAGAGGGGGGTCTCATGGTAATTTATAACTTTGGTTCGATTAATTTCGATCATCTTTATCAGCTTGATCATTTTGTTAGACCAGGAGAAACCGTAGCGTCGCAAAGCTACCGGTGTTTATTAGGTGGTAAAGGTGCTAATCAATCTGTTGCCTTGGCAAAAGCGGGAGCGCATGTAAAGCACGTTGGTGCAATTCATCAAAACGATATGGACGTCTTGGATCAACTAGCGGATCTTGGTGTAAATACTGATTTGATTGCCAAGCTGGATATACCAACAGGCCATGCGATTATTCAACTCAATAAAGAAGCGGAAAATGCGATTATCTTGTTTCAAGGTGCTAATCATGCATTGACCGAAAATCAGATTGATGCCGTACTAATGCAATCTGTACCAGGTGATTGGGTGCTATTGCAAAATGAAACTAATTTGATTGAATATACTATACGTAAAGCCCAGAAAAAGGGGCTCAAAGTCGCTTTTAATCCCGCACCAATGGATGTTGTATTGACTAAAAAAGTGCTGTCTTTTGTCGATCTATTGATCGTTAATGAACTGGAGGCAATGGATTTAATTGGTGTGAACGATGTGGAAGCAGCAATAAGAGGCTTACCAGAAACTTACCCTGAGTTAGCAGTGCTGATGACTCTTGGTAAAGCTGGTGTTCGCTATTTTAATCAAGATGAGAATGTATCTGTTGAAGCATTTTCTGTCAAAGCAGTAGATACAACAGCTGCGGGCGATACTTTCATCGGTTTTTGTCTATCAGCTATAGTGGATGGGTTAGATATGAAAAAGGCGTTGACACGCGCCTGTGCTGCTTCCGCTATTTCTGTAACTAGAATGAGGCCCCCATCGACTGTTCCAACTGTTACTGAAGTGAATGCATTTTTAGCACAACAGTCTTAACCTTTTTATCAGCTTGAAACACTGGTCAGTGTAGGTTTCGTTGTTAACTTGATGTTGGGTGTTAAACGAATGTATTTAAAGAGGAATGTTAAATATGGCTCGTAAAATAATTATCGATACAGATCCTGGTATTGATGATGCATTGGCGATTTTTTTTGCTTTTAAAGCACCACAACTTGATGTGCTAGGTTTGACGACAACTTTTGGAAATGTGTCGGTTGAATTAGCGACAAAAAATGCCCTTACTTTGACTGAAATTGCTGAAGTCGATGTTCCAGTTGCACAAGGTGTCGCTATACCTTCTGTTATTGAGCCTCGTCCTTATCCAGATTTTGTTCATGGTCAGGATGGATTTGGTAACATTAACTGGCCTGCGCCAAAAAGCCAGTCTGTTAAGGAAAGTGCTGCACAGTTCATTATTAATATGGTTCGTAGATACCCTGGCGAAGTGACGATTATTGCATTGGGGCCATTAGGTAATCTAGCAACAGCCCTTAAATTGGACTCGGAAATAGCGAATTTTGTTGATGAGTTGATTTTGATGGGCGGTACTGCAATTGAATATGGTAATGTTTCTCCTGTTGCTGAAGCAAATAGTATGAATGACCCTCATGCTGCAGACATTGTTTTTACAGCACCTTGGCAAGTTACTATGGTTGGTTTGGATGTAACTCATCAGGTGTTGCTAGACAACAAGGTACTTGAACGTATTAAAAAAGCTAATTTAAAAGAGGGTACTTTTTTGTATGACTGTGCCCAGTATTATATCAACTTCTACAGCAATCGTTTTGATATGAATGGTTGTTATTTTCATGATGCTTCAACCATTGCGTATGCTATAGATCCGAGTATCTTTGGTGTTGAGTTGGGTGCGGTGCGTGTGGCCTGTGATGGCATTGGTATCGGTCAAACAATCTTTGCTCCGCAGGGTATGAAGTTCTCAGAGACGCATTGGAGTGGTGTGCCAATGACTCAAGTTTGTATGAAAGTGGACGGCGATAGATTACTTAAACTGTTTGAGACAACCTTGTCTTAAGCCATCGGGTTAACATGAGTAGATACAAAGGCATAGGAATTTCTTGTCTTTTTGTTTTTGAAAAGAACTTTTTACGACGACTGTAACTGCCATTGCTTTGTTTTGGCTTTATTAACAATTTAGCATGCAAGACTATTCAAGAAGAATTACAAACTTTTTATCTTTTTTGCCTGTTATTTTGACGATAAATAACGCAGGTAAACGTCATAGAAAGAACGCTTTAGATAACCAATGTTGAATTCAGGTATTTGACAAAATCAAGCAGGTTAATTCTTACTCAATTTTAGTTTTTCGTTTTTTCAATGCTGTTCTTTTAGGGTTTCACCTAAGGCATTGGTCAAGCTGTCCATTTCCGATTTCTCAGTCGCAAATGGCGGTGCAAGTTGAATGGTATCGGCACTATAACGAACGTAATAGCCTTTATTCCACATGCTCATGGCTATCTGGAAAGGACGTTTGGCGGGTTCGCCAATGGCATGATCAATACTGATACCTGCGGCAAATCCATAGTTACGAATGTCTGTAATAAGTGGGCTAGCTGCTTTTAATTGATGTATGTAGCCTTCCCAAATAGGACTCATCTTTTTCACGCGTTCAATTAGGTCCTGCTGTTTAATCTCTTCTAGAGATGCGAGTCCAGCGGCACAAGCGACAGGATGAGCTGAATAAGTATAACCATGAGGGATTTCCGGCACGTACTCAGCAGCATCGCCTGTGTCCATAAAAGTATCATAGATCTCTTGCTTAAAAGCGACGGCACCCATTGGAATGATTCCATTCGTGACTTGTTTGTCTAGAGCAATTGAGTCGGGAGTGACGCCAAAGGCTTCGGCGCCTGTATTTGCCCCCATGCGACCAAATCCCGTAATTACTTCATCAAAAATCAATAAAATATCGTTCTTATCACAAATTTGACGGATGCGCTTAAGATAACCGACTGGTGGAACAATGACTCCACCAGCGCCTGACATGGGTTCTATAATAACGGCAGCAATGTTTGATGCATCGTGCATACTAATAAGCTCAATGAGCGCTTCTGCACGTTCTTTACCTTGTTCTGCCATGCCTCTAGTGAACTCCGTACCAGCTACTTGAGTATGTGGTAAATGGTAAGATTCTAGACCTTGTCCATACAAGGTACGGTTTGTAGAAATACCACCTACGCTAAAACCAGAAATTCCTGCTCCATGGTAACCTTTTGCTCTTCCGATGAATTTGGTTTTGGTTCCTTTGCCTTTTTTACGCCAGTAAGCCCGAACAATTTTCAGAGCTGTATCAACAGATTCCGAACCTGAGCTTGTAAAGAAAATACGGTTCAATTTATCGGGCATAAATCCGGTTATTTTTTCTGCGAGTAAGAACGATTTTTCATTACCGAATTGAAAAGCAGGAGAATAATCTAATGTTTTTACCTGATTTGCCACCGCCTCGTTGATAGTGGGTATATTATGACCTAAACCGCAGGTCCATAAGCCTGATAGACCGTCAAAGATTTTACAACCATTGAAATCTGTATAATAGTGACCTTCTGCCGAGATAATGATGCGAGGATCTTTTTTGAATTGTCTGTTGCCAGTGTAAGCCATCCAATGAGCATCCAACTGAGCTTGGGTAAGTTTACTTTTCGCGGTTTTGCTCATAATTGTGTTTTTTCATAAACATGTGTAGTACATGGAAGGATGCAATGAAGAGAAAGTTTAGTAAGTTTTATGTTTTTTAATTAACTTAATTTTTTATCGAGGCTTTATATTACCTGATTTATTTAATTAGAAGTAGCTGAATCAAAAATTTTTTCTTTAAATTCACATAGGTTCTCAATGATACAAGCATTGCATTTTGGTTTGCGTGCTACGCAGATGTATCGACCGTGAAGTACCATCCAATAGTGAGCATCCAGTAAAAACTCTTTAGGTACAAATTTTATAAGTTTGTGTTCCACTTCTAAGACATTTTTACCGGGTGCGACCTTGGTACGATTAGCGAAGCGAAAGATATGTGTGTCTACCGCCATGGCCACTTGACGAAACGCTGTATTGAGGACTACGTTAGCGGTTTTACGGCCAACACCGGGTAAGGCTTCTAGTTCTTCACGGGTATCAGGAACAATGCTATTGTGTTTTTCGACCAGAATTTGGCAGGTCTTGATGGCATTTTCTGCCTTAGCGTTAAATAGACCAATGGTTCTTATGTAATTTTTAAGGCCGTTTATACCTAAAACCAGCATAGATTTTGGTGTGTTGGCAACAGAAAAAAGTTGTCGTGTAGCTTTATTCACGCTTATATCCGTGGTTTGCGCCGAAAACAAGACGGCAATAAGCAATTCAAATGGTGAGTTATATTCGAGTTCTGTTACGGGTTGTGGATTTTTTGATCGAAGTTGTGCAAATATCTCGTAGCGTTTTTTTTTATTCATGGCCAGCCTCTTTTCGTTATGATGTTTCACGAATTTAACTTTCGATGGACGTTAGGATGATGAACCTCCTTTTCTTCAGTAATATTCTTTGGAGGGAATAGTTTCTTGTGTGAAGAACCAACATTTGTTATTATTACCCCTTGATAAACGGTTGGCCCCCAAACTAATAAATGCATCAGGAAAAATATATCTGGATAATAATAGAATATAACAATTTTCCAATTCAGTGTAATTATAGCTGAATAACTTCATATTAAAAAATAAAGTTTCTTCCCTTTATCCGATTATTTCGTGTATGCCTTCTAGCATTGTTAAGTATCGATATAAAGCCTAATATGAATCCATTTCAGATATGGATGGAAATAAAGAGTTACGGTTGGAAAATGTATCTGCTTGATCCAAAATGATGTAGTTGGTTACGATTAAGGAAATAAATATTCTTGGAATTTGATAAAGTTCGTAGACGTAGGCTTGTACTACTATTTGTATAGCTGATTTCAGCATAGTTTGGTTTATCGTTTGGCATAATTTTATTAGTCAAAATTAGGTCATCTTTACGAGTAATGTGGATTTTTATTGTTTTTGAGCTGTTTATAACAACGAATCAGAAGACAACATGGCTTTGTCTTTAATTAAATCATTGTTATAGAGTCTTGATAGTAAAACATCATTAAAGGTGGTGATTTTTGAATTAAGAATATGATTGTTTATGGTATCTTTGGTGAGTAAATGAATGTCGTCAATATAAGTCCTACCGTTAAAATGAAAAAGAAACCTAGGCTAACGCCGTTACGACGAATATGAAGTAATTAAATCCACCTGTTTATCTTTTTTATTATCAAGATCTTTTATGACCATAGGTGCGAGGTTGAGTGTAGTAATCAATCAACGGTGCCGTAAAGTTCATTAATAGAATACCGAAGGCAATACCATCAGGATAGTCGCCCCAAGTACGAATAACGTAAGTCAAGATTCCTATGCCTGCACCATAAACTAGTTTGCCTCGATTACTTGAGCAAGAAGTAACCGGGTCTGTGGCGATAAAGAAGGCGCCAAATGTAGTTGCCCCAGCGGTTAAGTGAAACCAGGGTGGGGCAGCATTTTCTGGGTTAATCAGATAAAAAATACCAGCTATCCAGGCTAGGGTAGATAGTAAGGCAACTGGTGTGTGCCAAGTAATGATACGTAACGCAAGTAGCACTAAACCACCAAGTAAGTAGGCACAGTTTATCAACAACCAGTTATTTAAGTTAATGTTTTTAAGGGCAGTGATTGTATTAAATGCTTGGATGCTAGATAAGCCATTTTTGTGTTTAAAACCCTCTAATGGTGTCGCCATGGTGTAGCTATCAAGGCTAGATAAATGATGAAAAATAGCTTGTTTGCTTTGCAAAAAGGCCAGCGTAGAACCTGATGAAACAATATTATGGCTATCAACCCATTGCATCATTGGAACAGGAAAAAATACCAAAACAATAGCATAACCGACCATAGCAGGGTTAAATGGATTATTGCCTAAACCACCATATAATTGTTTAGCAAAAATAATGGCAAACGCTACTCCCGTAATGGTTATCCACCAAGGTATACTGGGTGGTAAAGCAATGCCAAATAATACGGCAGTGAGCAAGGCGCTATAATCTTTTAAGAAAAATGTTACTGCACGGCGACGCA
>JACLAC010011626.1_pt1 | contig 62768 bp, 61 predicted proteins | sample 8027881 | NCBI WGS metagenome assembly JACLAC01 (sample SAMN15725517, study PRJNA655200) | protist metagenome | isolation source: fluorescence activated cell sorting (FACS) single amplified genomes of... | place: Spain: Blaines Bay Microbial Observatory, Mediterranean Sea | collected 2016-01-19
AGGTGACTCGGTATCCTCAGTTAGATTCGTCACCGTTGATGATCCCTTCTGAGCAAAGTCCCAAAAGCATTTCTTTGACCAGGTCCTCTATGGGCCGATCAGCATTGGCTAAATGGAATTCAGCACTCTGGGGGGCTTCATAGGGTGAGTCTATCCCTGTGAAGTTATTGATTTCCCCAGCCTTGGCTTTTGCATATAAACCCTTTGGGTCACGTTGTGCACAGACCTCAAGGGGACAATCGACGAAAACCTCAAAGAAGCTTCCAGGTGCAAATTTTTGCCTAGCTTTATCACGATCGGACCGAAAAGGACTGATGAAGGCGGTCAAAACGATACTGCCGCTATCGCTCATCAGTTTAGCCACTTCAGAGATACGGCGGATGTTTTCTTCTCGGTCCTCGACTGAAAAACTGAGGTCTCCACACAAGCCGTGGCGAACGTTATCGCCGTCTAGTAAAATGGTGTGTCGACCCTGTTCATGAAGGGCCGCACACAAAGCATTAGCGAGGGTGGACTTCCCAGATCCACTCAAGCCGGTGAACCAAAGGCAAGCACCCTTTTGGCCGAGCAGGTCTTCTCGTTGCTCACGGGAGACGCTAGCGTTGTGCCAAACGACATTGGATGAGCGATCGCTCATTTTTGTGCCGTTATTTTGACGACGTGCTCGATCACGGATTGGGAAGACTCTTCCAAGCTTTGTTCCTTAGTGTTGATCACCAATTCAGCGGTGGTTGGAGCCTCGTAAGCTGAGGTCACTCCGGTGAAGTCCTGTATCTCACCACTCTCTGCTTTTTCGTAAAGTCCATTGGTGTCGCGACTTTTACAGGTTTCAAGGTCACAATCGAGGTGGACTTCAATGAAACTCCCTTTTGGAAATAAACCGCGCACAAACTCTCGGTCAATAGCTGAAGGTGACACAAATGGACAAAGCACCACCATGCCAGCTTCGAAAAAGAGTCTAGCGACTTCGCCAACTCGACGAATGTGCTCCCGTCGATCACCTTCACTAAAGCCAAGGTCGCCACTTAGGCCGTGACGTATGTTAGCACCGTCGAGCATGAAGGTCTGGAGTCCTTGGTTGTGCAAGGCCAACTCAACATTTTTGGCGATAGAGGTTTTTCCTGAGCCCGTTAGTCCCGTTAACCAGACCACAGCGCCACGATGTTTGTTTTTGGCCTCTCTGTCGGGTTGCTTCACCAGTGAGGTTTGCCATTGAACATTTGCGGAGCTGTCCCGTTGTATGCGCTCATCGCTTTTTTGATGATCCAAAATGTTGCGAATCATGCCAGCAGCAACGGTCACTTTTGTTGCGGGGTCGATGAGAATAAAACTGCCCGTTGAACGGTTATCACGGTAAGGGTCAGCAAAAATCGGCGAAGCGGTCTTGAAGGTGACCTTACCGATATCATTGAGCTCGAAACGCTGGGCGGGACCACGGTGCAGGTCTTCCATGTTAACACGGTAGTTCAACTCCATGGCGATGCCTTGAACTTCTCTACTGGTGTGTCGAATCAAAAATCGACCTCCTTTGTTGAGGGGAGTGTCGTGCATCCATGAGACCATGGCTTCAAAATGCTGCGTTGCCTTAGCTTGATTTGCGGTTCGAACGATCATGTCGCCGCGGCTACAATCGATCTCATCCTCTAGGCTGAGGGTTATGGATTGGGAGGCAAAAGCTTCGTCCACAGAGCCGTTGAAGGTGTCGATACTTTTGACTTTTGAAGATTTCAAGCTGGGTAAAACCGTTACAGCATCACCTTTGCGAATGATTCCGGAGTCGATCCTTCCGGCGAAACCGCGGTAATTGAGGTCCGGGCGGATGACGTACTGGACCGGAAGTCTAAAGTCTACTAGGTTGCGATCCGAAGCGATGTGCACCGTTTCGAGGTGATGAAGCACCGTTGGCCCTTTGTACCAAGGTGTGTGTTCGCTGTTCTCAACCACATTATCACCATTTAAAGCTGATATGGGCACAAAAGTGATGTCCTTGATGTTCAGTCGTTCGGAAAACTCAGTGAACTCTTTTACGATTTCGTTGAAGCGTTCTTCGCTGTAGTTTTCAAGGTCCATCTTGTTGACGGCAACAAGCAGGTGTGGGATTCCGAGAAGGGATGCAATAAAGGCGTGTCTTTTCGACTGGATTTGAACGCCGTGACTCTTGCGAGCATCGATCAAGACGATAGCCAAGTCCGCAGTGGAAGCTCCGGTGACCATGTTGCGGGTGTATTGAACGTGACCAGGTGTATCTGCGATGATGAATTTCCTTTTTGGGGTAGCAAAGTAACGGTATGCAACATCAATGGTGATGCCTTGTTCCCTCTCAGCTCTCAATCCATCGGTGAGGTGAGCTAGGTCAACGCTTTCATTGCCGCGAAGTTTGCTCGATTCCTCAAGAGCTTCCATTTGATCTTCAAAGATGCTCTTGCAATCGTAGAGCAATCTTCCGATCAAGGTGCTTTTTCCATCATCGACGCTACCACATGTGGTGAAGCGCAGCAGCTCCATGTTCAAGTAGCCTTCGTTAGAGAAATCTTCCATGTTAAAAATATCCTTGTTTTTTGCGGTCTTCCATGGCGGCTTCGGAGCGTTTGTCGTCGGCACGGGTGCCGCGTTCAGTGGTTCTTGCAGAAGCGACCTCATCGATGATGTCTTCTAAGGTTGCAGCGTCGGATTCTACGGCCCCGGTGCAAGTGGTGTCTCCGATCGTTCTAAAGCGGACAACGCGTTTCTCCCACTTCTCATCACCAACTAGGGTGATGTTCGGCGTCTTGGCCAGCAAGGTGCCATCACGTTGCACCACTTCTCTTTCATGGGAGAAATAAAGGGAAGGGAGAGGGATATTCTCCATCATCACGTATTGCCAAATGTCCATTTCAGTCCAGTTGGAAATAGGAAAGACTCGGAAGTGTTCACCGGGGTTTTTACGACCGTTGAATAAATTCCACAGCTCAGGCCGTTGGTTTTTGGGGTCCCACTGGCCAAATTCATCACGGAAGGAGAAAAATCGCTCTTTTGCTCGAGCCTTTTCTTCGTCGCGGCGTGCTCCTCCGAGGGCAGCATCAAATTTATGTTGGGCGAGAGTGTCCAAAAGGGTGACGGTTTGCAGGGCGTTCCTGCTGGGGTTTGGGCCTTTTTCCTCCTCAGCTCTTCCTTGATCAATGGAGTCTTGCACGCTGCCAACCAGTAGGGTGGCGCCGATGTCTTTCATGTACTGGTCACGGTAAGCGATGGTCTCGTCAAAATTGTGACCGGTGTCGATGTGCAAAAGGGGGAAAGGGATCTTGCCGGGGTGAAAAGCCTTGCGGGCCAAGTGTGCTACAACGATAGAGTCTTTTCCACCGGAAAACAAGAGGACAGGGCGTTCGAACTGGGAAGCCACTTCGCGCAATACAAATATGGACTCGGCTTCGAGTTCCCTTAGGTGGTTAAGATGGTATTGACTCATGCGCACTTTAGATGATTTTAGGGGGGCAGGTTATCTTATGCACCCCTTTGACAAACCTTGGCGCTGGTATGGATGTAGATTTATTCTTGAATCATGGTGGAGAAAAGAATGCTAGGACTGGTTTCGAAACTTTCTTCCAGAGTGAATGGTAAAAATCTCTAAAATCATGATCTACCCGATCAAGTCGCTGGATGGACTTTCTGTCATGAATGTGTCTGCCTTAAACAATGGGGCGCTCGTTGGGGACCGTGCTCATTATTTGGAAGATCGTGAGGGTAAAGTGTTCAATGCCAAGCGGAGTGATAAAATACATTTGATCCGCTGTCATTTTGATGATGCTCGTCGCAAAGTGTTTTTGTCCTTCAAGGGTATGCCTTTTGAAGCTTTTGATCTAGAAGCAGACATGGAGCGTGTCCATCGTTTTTTGAGTCGTGTTTTGGGAGAATGGGTGTGGCTGAAAAAAGCCGGGCTAGGGGGTTTTCCCGATGACGTTGAAGCTCCGGGTTGTACATTAGTCAGCGAAGCCAGCCTTTATAGAGTGGGACAGTGGTTTGGCCTGGGGTTTGATGAGGTGCTGAGGCGATTCCGCCCTAACTTGGTCATTTCCGGTGTGGAGCCTTTTTGGGAAGACCAGTGGCTTGGGGAAGGAGAGCAGGATGGTCTTGTGTTAAGGTTTGGCGGACTGGAACTCAAAGCGCTCAAGGCCTGTCGACGCTGTGTCGTCCCTACAAGATCCAGCTTGGATGGAGTTGAGACTCTAGATTTTGTAAAGTGTTTTACAAAGCATCGGTCCTCTGAACTCCACCCCAAAGCACTCGCGTCGAGGTTTGGCATGAGTTACCGCTTGGGTATCAACACGGTTCGCATCGACACGCAGGAACAGTCTGAGTTGAGGGTCGGAGCAGAGGTGTTTTGTTCTGATATAAAGTGAAGGCAAAAAGAGTTGAATGCACATTGACTAAAGACTTGATGTGAAATAATCTTAGATAACTAATGTTTTATTGGAAATCAGTGAAGATGAAATTGAGCTCGTGTCTACTCATTATATCGGCTATAGCTTTTTCCTTAGCGGGCTTGAATGCTCACTGTCAGGTGCCTTGCGGAATTTATGACGATAACGCAAGGGTTCGCTCAATGTTAGAAGATGTTAAGACTGTGCATAAAGCGATGGTGCAAATTGGAGAATTGTCAAAGAAGGATGATGCTTTATCGATCAACCAAAAAGTGAGATGGGTCAACAACAAAGAATCCCATGCCCAATCGATCATCACAACGATAAGTGATTACTTTCTCACCCAACGCGTTAAATCTTCTCAGAAAGATTACTCAACTCGACTTCAACACCATCATGCTGTGGTGCTTTTGGCCATGAAGTGTAAACAAGTTGTCGATGCAAAGAAGGCTCAAGAGTTAGCCCAAGCCATTGAAGTGTTGCTGAAGTACTACCCAGATAGCCATCATCACTAAATATATCAATCTTGTTATCAAGGTGGATGGTTGTCTATCTTGATAACTTTTAGGTGACTAACCAGTCCAACTCTTAAAGGCTCTGTCAAAACTGAACGTATAAATAAGAAGAGCTCATTTGTTATTGGTATAACACAAGTATGACTGCAACAAAGGTCGTGTGAACCAAAATCAGTCGCTCTCGCGAGCTTCTTTGCGATAACGTAGCGGTGATAACCCAAAGCGTTGCTTGAATTTATTGCTGAAATGAGCCTGGTCGCAGAAACGAAAGCGTAGGGCAATGGACAGTATGGACTCATCACCGTTTCTTAGGGCATGAGCAGCCTTGTTTAAACGGTTATCCAATAGAAGCTGTGAAAAGGTCTGTTTAAAGCTCTTTGATACCCAACTACTAGTTCTCGATTCGGATAGATTTAAATGTTGAGCAAGACTAGACAAGGAGACATTGTTTTGACTCTCCTTTTCTAAGTAATCGAGAACTGCTTTCATGCGAGGGTCACAAGCCTGTTCAACCTTGTCCTTCATGTTTTTCTGTAGGTGGCTTCGCATGATCAAAAGTATCTCTAAGGCCTTGTCTAGTTCTTCGGGCAAAAATGCCTCATCCCTTGCACTGACAGCAAAGAGGACTCCATTCAAAGCATTGTCCTCATGTAAGGGCACAGCGACTTTCTGTTTCCCAAAGGGACAGCTCATGTGGTAACCATTTTGGTGGTGAATGATCTCTTGGTCCACAATTCCACCGGCACCGCAGTGAGCGACACAGAGTTCACGGTATTTTTCCTTATTCAGCAAGCAATCTTTGCCACAATGCTCTCTTTTCTCGATGGGCAATCCGGTGCGAAGTAGGTGATCGTGAAAGGCTACATCCATAGCCAATAGATCCCCTAATGCTTCAAATGATGTTGACAGTGCTGAAATCATTATTGTTATTTTATATAGACACAATAAAAATACAAAAATTTAGTTTTCAGATACAAGTCGTGCTTCTTTTCTCTCCTATACTAGCACTGACATTTGGAAAAGTGAGGGGCTTAGCCCATGAACAACGTGATTTTCAGCCATCAGAGCTTTAAAGTTGATAAAAAGATAGCTCAGTTTTGTGTCGTCGGTGGAGGCATGGCTGGGCTCTGTGCAGCCTTAGCGGCAGCTCGTCATGGCGTGAAAACACTGTTGATTCAAGATCGTCCCGTCTTAGGTGGCAATGCTTCTTCGGAGATTCGCATGTGGATATGTGGTGCTGAGGGAATAGAAGCCAAGGAAGGAGGGCTCTTGGAGGAGATCCAACTCAGAAATATGTACTACAATCGAGACCTGAAATATACCATTTGGGACGACGTTCTCTATGGGCTTTGTAAAGAAGAAATCAATCTGGAGGTCATCTTCAATTGTAGTGTCAACGAAGTGAATAAAGAGGTCAGAGCGATAAGGTCCATAAAAGCATGGCATCTCACTCGCCAATGTTGGATTGAGGTTGAAGCGGATGTGTTTTCTGATTGTTCCGGGGACTCTGTGCTCAGCATTTGTGGAGCAGAAATGAGGGCAGGCAGAGAAAGTCGTCAGGAGTTTAATGAGTGTCATGCCCAAATAGAGGCGGACAATAAAACCATGGGGAATTCCATCTTGATTCAACTTAGGGAGGTGAGCGAGCACAAGCCTTTTGTGCCACCCAAATGGGCCATTAAATTCAATGAAAAAGATTTAGAAAATCGTGGGCTTTACCCCAAAGGAAACTTTTGGTGGTTGGAGATTGGTGGTTTGATGGACACCATCGATGATGCTGACAAAATCCGTGATGAAAATCTCGCTATCGCTTATGGAGCATGGGACCTCATTAAAAATCACCCCGATGGGCGAGGTCATGGTTGGGAGTTGGAGTGGATTGGTGCACTGCCGGGTAAGCGAGAAAACCTTCGTTACGTCGGTGACGTCGTCATAACCCAAAATGACATCGAAAGTGAAGGTCGACACTTTGATGACATCGTCTGCCATGGGGGGTGGCCCATGGATGATCATCACCCCGATGCCATCAAGCACCGGGGAGCCCCAACCGTTTTTCATCCTGCCCCCAGTCCTTATGGCATACCTTTTCGAAGTCTGTACTCCAAAGATATGGACAACTTGTTTTGTGCCGGACGTAATATATCCGCAACCCACATGGCCATGAGCTCCACGCGGGTGATGGGCACGACTTCCGTTATGGGGCAAGCCGTGGGAACAGCTGCTCACCTTGCTATAAAGTACAACTTGAGCGCAAGGAGCATATACCAAGAGAAAATAGACGTACTTAAAAAGCTCCTTCAAGATGATGACCAATATCTCCCTTTCACCAAAAGGCCATGCTTGGCCGCAACAATGAACGTCAGTTTGGAGGGGCACCCAAATGCAGATCTGCTTTTTAATGGTTTCGATAGGGATTTAGGGGGAAAAGAGCAGGGGGTATGGTTAAATGACGGTCAGGTCATCACCATGAAGTTTCCAAAACCCACCTTTATCGAGCAACTAAGGATGGTGTTCGACAGTGATTTTAAACATGTAAAAAGGATGCCGTGTAGTTTTCCTAAGAAGGGCAATGGGGTGGAGATGCCAGCGGTGCTGATCAAAAAAGCCATCGTCGAAATCCTAGATGAGCATGGGAAGTGGCATTTGACTGACAGTATCGAAGACAATCACCTTCGATTGATCAAGTCAACTGTTCAGAAAAGGATCAAGGCATTACGTTTGCATGCTTTGGAATCGTGGGGAGGAAAGGGTAGTCGTCTTTTTTCACTGGATGTATCATAGCGTAGAGAGTTTTTTAAGATAAGTCATCAGTGAGTCGAACTTAATGGTGAAGCATATATAAAGCATTTTAATCGATAAAGATGTTTTTAGGGCCGAACTGCAATTTTAAAATATTTTTTGATTGTTATGAATTCGTTGTTGAGTGTTTATTCTAGACTGGTAAAAAGGTGATGCTCTTGAGTATCCCCAATACTTAATTTAAAAACACGAAAAAAACACGTGAGCTCAGAAATTCCAGATTTTTGCCCAGACTTCTCTGACCGAGGCTCTGACCTCGCCAGCCTATTGGAGAGCTATTCGACGAGCGAGATCATCGAGTGCTTAGCTAAAAATCGTTTTCAGATGGGGGTTATCATGGCTGCCCTAGAAAAGAAGGACGAAAAGAATGTCGTCGCAAAAACTTTTGTGAGAGGTCGAGATGAAGAGCTAGAATTGTTGGTCCAAGATGTTCAGCAGCAGGTCTTTAAATTGAGAGAAAAGCGAGATGGTCAGGATGGTTGATCCATCAGTAGGTTTTCACTCAAAATGAAAATTGGAGCTTACATTTTTTAGGCACTTCAGAGTATTGCAAGGCCATGCTCAGATTCAAGGGGTTGCCCTTCTCAGCTGAGTACTGAACGAATCTAAATTCACCTTCTTTTGAATGATTCTTGATCTTCATATTGAAGGGGAAGCGATTGATGAAGTCTACATTGTCCAGATCAACACGTTGGTACTTTTTCAAGTCAAAAACTCGACCACAAGTGAGGTTGTACTTTTTCCCTTTTGTGGAGTTGATGAGGACTTTTCCTTTTTGGTAAGTTGTTGCCCGAGTTGCCTTCAACCTCAACCTGAGGGGAGACTCTTTTTTAAAGGTGTGGATAATTTCAAGGATCAATTGAGATCCATTTGCGCTGATGTTCATCTTGTAGCGATAGCCATTTTCCAATTGGCCGACCCCTTGGAGGATAAAACTGCTTCGGTTTGTTTTTGATTTTACCTGAAGGTGCTCAAGGAAATGATGATCAGGGCCACTCTTGAGTTTAGATGCAGTGTAAAAAAACAAGAGCAGGCTATTATTTTGCAACAGATCTGCACTCACACTGTCCGATAATAGGGGAGGCCCAATCCGCATGGATCCTTTTGTGTCGATCGTGAAACTGTATTTGTCACCACTATACTTGAAGTGATAACCGTCCTCTCCTTTCAGTGCTTTTCTGAGCCTTGTATTGGCGTAGGCCTGAGATGGATCAGCGAAAAAAAATACGCCTGTGAGGAGAAGTAAAACTCCAGTATGAGACTGCACTTTTAAAAGATCGAATAGGCTCACCAATTTAACATCTCCTCGAGACCAAAGGCCTCCGCAGAACATCGAGTTTAGCGGATGCCCGAGCCTATGTCAGCCTCGGGGAAAGTCAATTTGTTATGTTGACTTCATCTCAATAAGACATCATTAAAAGAAAATAAACTTAAAAAAGTCAAATTACTAGGCTGGTGTCATCAAGGATTCTATGCCTCAAAGGCTGCCCGAGCAGCTTCGTCCAAGTGCAGGGTCATGTTGCTGTGTTCAAGTAAAAGACTGACGGGGATAGTCGAAGAGGGATGAGCCACGCCCTTTTTAAGGATTTCACCCTTATCTGCACCCAAGACCAAAACATCTATGCGTTTGGACATCAGGATATAATTCAAGGATAGACTGAGGCGCTGCGGTGGTGGTTTGGGGCTGTCTTCAATGGAGAAGACCTTGCCTTGATGATGCTGTTTCTCGTGATCTGGGAATAGGCTAGCAAAATGACCGTCGGGACCGATACCCAAAAGGCAAAGGTCTAGCCCCTCGCCAAAGCCATGCTTGTCGATTTTTTCACCGTAGTTAGAGCAGGCCGACGCTAAATCTTTTTGCTCAGCGGGCATAGAGTGAACCTGTGCAGGTAATGGCCCACCCGCTTCCCAAGCCTTTAGGGTGACAAGGTCGTTGCGATCCTCATGTCCTACGGGCACACACCTTTCATCGACCCAAAACAAGTGAACTTGTTGCAACTGAGCTGGGGAAAGTTTTGAGGCCAGTGGGGTCAGCACTTTGCCGGGAGACCTTCCGCCAGGGATGGCTAAACTGGTCGGACTTTCGGCAGAAACAAGGCCGCTGTATGTTTCTGCGATATCATCAGGATTGAAGGATTGAATATTCAGTTTCATGAGAAAGCGTTTTTTGGGGTTGAGTGGGTTTCTTTCCTAGCCAATTGGCCACATGCTGCATCAATATCCGGGCCAAAGGAGTGCCTTACCGTGACGGGGAAACCCGCTTTGATCAAGGTGTTCTTGAAGCCCTGAAAATCGTCGTTGTTGGAGATCTCCAAATCCAAATCATTGTCGATGCTGTTGTAGGGAATCAGGTTGAAGATGATGCGTCTGCCCGCCATCAAGCGAACCAACTCTTGGGCGTGCTCGACTTGGTCATTTCTGCCTTTGAGCATCAGGTAACTGATCATGACCGTGTAGTGGTGAATTTGCTCGATCTCCACCAAAGTTTCCATCAGATCGCCAATGGGGTAGCGATCGTTGATGGGCATGATGCTCCTGCGAATACGGTCATTTGGGGCGTGCAAACTCAAGGCCAAATGAACTTGGGGGTGATCTTTTGCCAAAGCAAGCATTGAGCGTGGGATGCCAAGGGTCGAAACCGTGATGGCGCGGGGAGACAACTTGAAGTGCCGTGGTGAGGTCAGAGCCGTTAGACTTTGGCTCACGGCCCTATAGTTGCGCAGTGGTTCCCCCATGCCCATAAAGACAACATGGGTCAGGGGTCTGCCTTCGGACTTTAAGATCTGTCTCATCAGCAGCACCTGAGCAAGGATCTCGTCCTTTGTCATGTTGCGCTCGAAGGGCAGTTTGGCTGTGGCGCAAAATTGACATTTTTCAGTACACCCCACTTGGGTGGAGATGCAAACGGTGTTCTTGTAGTCTTTCTTTGACCTGAGGATCACCGCTTCAATTTTTTGATCATTTAAGGTTTTAAACAGCAGCTTGGATGAGCCGTCTATTTTTGAATCATCCCTTTGCACCAAGGTCAAGAAGTGATCTTGGTGCGATGCTTTGAGGCTGCTTATCCAATGGTCGACTTCCTGAGCAAGGGGTCGTTTGGGCGTTTCTAGTTGATAGAGGTTTCTTAAAATAGAGCTGTGAACACGCTTTTTGACTTGTGACGTGACCAACTCACGCTCGATGCTCTCTATATCAAAAATACTTTTTGTCACCATCTTTTGAGACATCTCAAAAGGATCCCTAAAATAGATTTGGGTACACGTCCGTCCAAGGGTGAGTCGCCAAGGCGTTCATCAAACCAGTGTACCACTCCCTCAGGGGTGCGAGGGCACGACTTCCATCCATGTCGCGCTTGTTGCCCAGACCACCTGCGTGGATGAGTTTTAGGCCAAGGTTCATGTCCTCGACCCAGTGTGAAAAGTGTTCGGCCGCACGGGCGGCATCCCCCTGAATGACACGGCCACTGACACCGCCTTTGAAGTTTTTGGTGTAAAAATCAAATAGGGGTTGATCGCTTTTGGGGAGGCGCTCTCGGATGTCTTCGTAATGGGTTTGAGTGTTCAGTAAAACAACGCCCTGTATCCCTTTGGCATCCATGACCTTGAGGTTTGTCCTGGAAGGTGATGAACCAAACTTGACCCAGAGAGGACTTTTGGGGCTGTGCGTATCACGGCAGCGACAAAAGCTCTCGATTCGATTTTCAAAGGCTTCTTGATCACGATCGTGGCCACTGACATTAGGGCAGCTCTCATTGATCTCGATAAAATCAACAACGGGCAAAGCTTTTTCTAAGCATTCGACAACGCTATCGATCTTGGCTTGCCCTTTCTGGGAAGGGTGTCCCATGACGCTCAAGCCAATAGGGAAGTCCTCCGGTTGTTTTTGGTCTTGAAAAGCTTTGATGTTGTCCAGGACGAAGTCGATACCTTTGCCGGGTAAACCCAGGGAATTGATGGCAGAAGCACTTGATGGCAGGGGAGTCCAAGGGTTGAAACTGCGCCCCCAACTGCTGAAGACATTGCCACAGTGAGAGCGATTGAGTGCCGTCCCAACAAGGGCAAAACCTGCACCTAGTTGATAATTGAAATCGAGTAAGCTACCGTCTTTATCGAAGCCAGCGGCATTGGAAATGTCATTTCTGAACGTGAGGTCCCAGAGTTTTACGGGGCGACGGGGTGCTGGAGGTGCTTTGAAGTTCTCTTGAGAAAGAGCCTTGAGAAAAGGTGTTCTGGCTTCGGAGTAGAGGGCAATAAAGGCTTTATTGGTTAAGGCTTTTGCCAATAAAGGTCTCAGGTGATGATCGACCCTTGAGAGAACGCGAGCTTTCAAAATCAAATTAAGCCTTGTAGTCTAATAATTGTTGTTGACAGATCAGGTCTGCCACCGGTTCGGGAACGAGCTCTTTCCAGCGATCATTGCCATTTTTGATGTCCTCAAGAACTTCACTGGATCGTAGTCTGAGTCTGGGGAGCTCAGGGGAATAGTTGTCTAGGGGCGTGATGAAGTTGTTGTCGATAAGGTAGCTATAGAGACCTTTTAGCTTTGTTGCAACACCTAAGTTGTATGCTGTTATCAGGTAACCTTCTCTATTCTGCCACGGATAAGCATACACGTGGAGATGATTGCGGAAGAGCTTTCCAAATGCCTCTAGAATTCCACCTTCGATATGTTCATAATATTTCTCATCGAAGATGTCCTTTAGTCGAGGGGTTCCGATCACCATCGCGATGTGTCCGTCGGTGAGGGTGTTGAGGAATTGACTGAGAAGGTAGTACTCGGGGTAGTTGGAGATGAGAACGTGGTAGCCCATCGCCTGAAGGCAAGACGCTCGGTCTAGAAAATCTTGGACCCCATCGATCTCCTCTTGGCCAACGGCTAGGTTGCTCAAGGTCAACTCGATCAAAACCACCACCGAGTCTTTTTCAAGGTTCTTGTCCTTGCAAAACTGATCTAGGGAAGAACGAATCATGTCTTCGTTAACCTTTGTCATGGGTCGAAAGTAGCCCCTTTGGACAAGAACATTCTTTTTATACAGCATTTCTGCCGGCTGCAGGGTTTCGCCATGGGGGTCGAACATGGTTGCTTTAGCCAAGTTGGTGCGGACGAGGTGCAACGCCAAGCGACGGTGGTCGATGGTCTGAAAAGATGGCCCTTCCATGCGGATCATATCGACCTCCAAGCGGCGAGTTCCCATGTGATCCTTGAGGCATTCCACCAATTTCATGGGGTCTTCGTGGTGCTCAAAAGCGGCGTGGACCAAATTGACCCCGGCGATCCCGACCACTTCTTGCTGGCTAAAACGATTGTCATCCAGCATCCTGAGGTGGATGACGATGCTGTGGACTTTGCCCTTTGGGACCAACTGAAAACAAATGCCCATCCATGCATGACCGCCGCGCTTCGGGTCGGTGGTCACCGTATTGGCATAGGCGAAAAAGCGCGTGTCTTGCCCCCTTGGTTCATCGAGTCGAGATAGCAACAGTTCGTACTCATGGGAGAGCATTTTTTTTAAACGGTTCTCACACACATAGCGGGCTTCTTTGCCATAGATGTCGTCCGAGAAACGTTTGTCGTAGGCGCTCATCGATTTGGCCACGGTTCCGGAGGCATTGCCCGCTCGATAGAAGTGGCGAACCACCTCTTGTCCTGCACCTATTTCTGCAAAAGTACCATAAATGTCGTGGGCTAAATTGGTGACCAGAGCTTTTTCGGTGATCGAATTAAAGGCAGACATTGAGATTGTTTTTGGGCGGCGGAGTGTTGAGTCGAGCTTTAGCTTAGATGAGCACCTGCTTTAGCAATTGCGATCCTTTCTCTCTAAACAGGCCAGCCTGAGTCTTAAAGCAGCCCTTCTATCCGCTCTACCGTTGAGGCGATGAGTTTTCGTTTGCACCATTTGTCTAGGGCGTTCCGCCTTGCTTGTTCACTGAGCCTTTGTCGCACTTCTGGACAATGGAGCCAATGTTCAAGGTGCTGAGCGAAAACATCGGGGTCTCGCTCGCAAAGGTGCCCCCCGACGTGATCTTCGATGGTTTCCTTTAGCCCTCCTTCATTGGCGCCGAGAATAGGTGTGCCACAAGCCTGTGATTCGATACTGACGATGCCAAAAGGTTCTTCGATGGGGCTGTAGACCGTGGCCAGGCTCTGGCGATAGAGCTCCACCAGTTCTTGAGTCGAGACGCGCACGCGAATGTCGAGTTCGACGCCGAGTTGCTTGGCTTTGGCCTTTAACTGTTCGGCCGTGTCACCGTATGAACGATCGGTGACCACAATCACCCTCAAGGCTTGTTGGTCCGGCTTTTTTGAGGCAACGTCGATGGCGAAACCGTGGTTTTTGGAAGGGTCAAGGGCGCCGACGGTGATGATTTGATTTTTGGTGTTGCTTTTGTCGCGAGGCGAGAACATCTTGGTGTCGACACCGATGTAGTGAATTGCAGGTGTGATCGTGGGGTATGCGGACTGGATTCTGCTTTGGGAAAATTTTGAATTGCACAAAACGTGATCAGCGGCTTCTATATTTGATTTCATTTGCTTCTGCATCCACCGGATGGTGGGTAGGCGCCAGCACTTTTTCCAAAGGGGCCACTTTTTGCGCTGCTCCAAAAAGCGTTTTTCGTGAAAGCTCCTTTTGGGTTCTTGGCAAAAGTGGACTTTGGTTGTGGAGCTAGCCAAGTGGCGCAGCAGTGGGGGTTCAGTCCAGGTTTGACATTGGCCGGTGTAGATCAAGTCGAAGGCTTCGCCCTCAATCGCTCGGGCCCAATGTCTTTCTTGGTTTGAGCAGTGTTTTAGGTATTGTCGATAGCGTATGGGGTTGAGCGCAGAACTGGAGGGGCACCAGGGGTGGCGAGGCAGCACCGTGTGCTTGGCGACACAATCGTTGAGTTGAGTGAAGTTTTGTTCAGCCGTCTGGGGGGTGAAGAGGTGAACTCGGTGACCTCTCTTGGACATCTCTTCAGCAACTTGGGCCAAGTGGTAAAGTCCCCCGCCCGAGGGAAGATTGTGATAGATAGCAATCTTCAGCAAAGCTACGGCTTCAAAATGAACTTAGCTTTTTCAGAGCGGGTGATGAGAGTCGAACTCACGACATTCACGATGGCAACGTGACGCTCTACCACTGAGCTACACCCGCATAGGTTTTTGATGTTTTAGAGCGGGTGATGAGAGTCGAACTCACGACATTCACGATGGCAACGTGACGCTCTACCACTGAGCTACACCCGCATAGGTTTTTGATGTTTTAGAGCGGGTGATGAGAGTCGAACTCACGACATTCACGATGGCAACGTGACGCTCTACCACTGAGCTACACCCGCTTGAGGTAGCGCCATTGTTAAGGGGCTTTGTATTCGTCAAGGGCCCTTTAATCCCTAGCCATCGCTTGAACGGGTTCTAGGCGAGTGGCTTTCCAAGCTGGGCAAATCCCCGCTAAAGTGGTCACCGATAAGCTCAAGAGGCTGATCCAAGTCACATCACTGAGTTCGATCAAAACAGGTAGCTTTTGATGGTAATAGAGCTCGCCGGGGAAGGGTCTCCAGCCGGTGAAAGCTATGATTTCGTTGGCGTTGGCACTGATGAGAACGCCAGCACCCAAGCCAAGGATCAGCCCCACAAGGCCAACCATCCAACTCGCCCCGAGGAACACGGTGAAAATCGATGCCGACGAGAACCCCATCGCCCTCAAGATGCCTATGTCTTTGGATTTTTCTTTCACAAAACTCCATTGGATCGTGAGAATGGCAAAACTAGCAACGATCACGATGAGGGACAAGACGATGGAGATGAGTTTTCGTTCGTGAACCACGGCGGCAAGTCTGCCGCTGTGACGATCTCGCCAGGTGCTGACGCTAGCTATGGAATCAAACTTTTCCAATTGAGTCGACAAGGCCTTGCAAAGTTCTAGATCGCTTTGTTCTGGCCTGGCGGCAACCTGTATCGTGTCGTATTCGCGGTTTCTTCCTTGAAGTCGCCTTGCCTCGTCGATGTGAATAAAGACTTTGCCGCTGTCGTCCTGAAGGTAACCGGAATGAAACAGGCTTTTCACAACAAAATGGCCTTGGGCTATTTTATCACTCCAACTCGGTATCAGCATGGTCACGCGATCACCTATCTCGAGGTTCAAGTCTTCGGCCAACTGGTCTCCAACCACCATGGGCACAGCCTCGTTTTTGGAGGACTCACCAAACAGTCCAAGTAGTCCACCCATGGCTGCTGAACTAGAGCTTTTTGCGTTGAGGGAATCTAGGTGAAGCGAAGACATCCCCATAGCTTGTCTCAACTCCTTTTCGGCGGATGGCTCGATGCCTTTGAATGAGATCGGTTTTGCGAACAATTCGGTTTTAAGGATGGCAAAGCTTTCTATGGTTGGTGAGTGGGTGAAGCCTTCAAGCTGCTCTTTGAGATCTTCTAGTGAGGGCTCATTCCATCTCCATTCGACGAGGGCATCTGCAAGTGAGCCCCGAAACAATTGTTGTAGTTCGTTGCCAAAACCTTTCATGACGGCGTTGACCGTAAAGAGGCTGGCGATGGAGACAAAAATTGCCGTCACGGCAAAAAGGTTGATGCTGCGCCTAAAAATATAGCGCAAAATGAGTCGCCACAGGCAGGCGGGGTGAGCTAGTTTGGGCAAGGCTAAAAAGAATCCCTTAGCTGATCCGGTGTCTTTTCAGCTTGAGTAGCTTTCGTCAACGGGTTTTGATTCGGATCAATACCCTCGAGGCATCGCTCCAGATTGGTGCGCAATTGCTGACGAACAGTAAGGCGAGGCATAGCCCAAAGGGCGGCGAGGCGATCGATCACCTGCGCTAGGTCTGTGGGGTGGGCTGCACGACCACGAAATTGAACATAAGGCCCGTCGCTCTCCAACAGACATCGGTCTTTGGGGATGCTTTTGAGTAGTGCTTTACCATTTTTTGAAGCCAACATGGCCGTGTTTATCGAAAAGAAGCAGTGCTCGGGCAGAGGGTCTAGGGCCGTCTTTGGTCCACTGAACCAGTGCAAAATCGCTGCGCCGGGGAGGGGTGCCCTGAGCTCATCTAGAACTTCAGTTCCACAGCGGCGGGAATGAATAGAGACGACTTTTGGTTCGCCATCGCGACATTCACGAAGCAAGCGCTTGAAGAAATCCCACTGCGAATCACGCTTCGTTACGGTGCTAAAATCCATACCCACTTCTCCAATAAAGGCACAGTTAGGCATGAGGTCGAAAAACAGATCGATTTGCTGTTTTTTTGACTCGAGTTCTAAAGGGAAAAAACCTAAGCACGGGATGATGTTATTTTTTTGCCATTGTTGTTCTTTAACTTCAAGGTATTGCTCAGGGCTTGTGGTCATCATCAATGCCCCCATGCCCAATTGCCTAAAAGAACTCCAGTCCGTGGCGGGAGGGTAATCCGCAACGTGGCAGTGGCAGTCCACCATGTTGCTCAATAGATCAAGGGGGATGTCTCGATCGCTTTTGGAGCTCGGAGCTGACCCTGCCACGTTGCGGGGGTGCTTTCCCTAAAAGGTGTCGGTGAAAAAAACCTCTTTTAGTGGCAGTTGTCCGCCCCTAGGGTTGGCCGGCTTGAGAGCTTTTCCGATGGTTAACATCAAGCCAACCTCATGATCTTGGGGTAAATTGATGATTTGGGCGACTTTACTGGGATCAAACCCGATCATGGGGCAGGAGTCGTAGCCCATGGCTTTGGCGGCCAACATGAGGGTTTGTGAAGCGATGCCTATGGATCTCATCGCTTCGTCACGCTGGAGCTGTTCGTTGCCTTGGTAAAACTTGGTGATCATGGGCACGAGGGCGTTCTGGGTTTCTTGCGGTGCATTGGCCCAGTATCGCTCGGGGGATTTGTCGTGAGCTTTGAGGTCTGCGCAAAGTAAAAGCAAGAGCGAGGCTTCGCTGACCTGAGATTGTCCCCAAGCAGCAGCTTGAATCTCTTGTCGCTTGGCTTCATCGCGGACGGCGACAAAGCGCCAATTTTGCATATTGAATGACGTTGGAGATAAGATAGCAGAGTGCATCAACTGCTCGACTTCAGCATCAGACATCCTGTGCTTAGGTTCGAAGTGCTTGATCGAGCGTCTGTTTTCGATGGCATCAAGGGTGTTCATGCTAATTTTCCTTTTGAAGTTCAGTTTGACGTTGTTTGTGCACAATTTTGTTCAGAATGCGACCTACGGCTAAAAATGCTGCTGTTCCGGTGACAAAACTCGCACTGCCGTAACCGGTATCGCAGCCAATGCTGCCTTCATTCCCGTTTATTTTACCGGCACAGACGGAGCCATCTTCACGGGGAAAGACTTTGTTCTCGCTTGAGAAAACACAATCGACCTTGAATTTTGCCTTAGGTTTTTTAGTGAAGCCAAAGTCTTTACGGAGCTTTTTTCGCACTTGGGCCAATAGAGGATCATTGATGCTATGATTGAGGTCCTTGACCTCCAAACGGGCAGGGTCGCTCATGCCACCGGCCGCGCCACAGCTGACCATAGGGATTTTGGCTCGCTTGCAGGTCGTGATCAGTTGACATTTCGGTGTCAATTGATCGATGGCATCGATGAGTCCATCGAGGCCGGCTTGGGTGATCATGGTTTGAGCTTGATCGGCGGAGAAGAACTCTTGGACGGCATGAACTCGACAATCGGGATTGATCGCAGCAATGCGCTCTGCCATGACTAAAACTTTAGAGCGGCCAATGGTGCCGTCCAGGGCATGCACCTGTCGGTTGATGTTCGAGTAGCAGATATCGTCCCAGTCGATCAGGGACAGTTGTCCTACTCCACTTCTCGCAAGGGCTTCGGCAGCCCAAGAGCCCACTCCGCCTATCCCGACGACAGCGACATGGGCACCTTGAATGCTCTGAGCACCAGCTTGGCCGTAAAGCCTAGTTAAGCCGCCAAAGCGATGTTCGTAAGAGCCTGGGGAAGGGAGCAAAGGGGGAGCTTGGTCCGTTGATGAAAGTGGTCTTGTAGCACGATCATAAATTTGAGCACGTTAGGGCAAAGCCTCAGGCCGATAGCTTTTTTTGTTTACCTTGATCTGCTTGAGCTTGCGAAAGTGACTTTTTTAATTTTTCATACTGGAAGTTCTGGAGGTCCATGCCCATGGCGCTCAAGATCGAAAAACCGCCTGCCAACATGAGCATGGCGACCACAATGGATCGTGGTCCCGTCACCATCGTGCCGTCAAAAAACAATTTGTTGAGCATCAAGATACCGCCACCTATGGATCCCATCAGCAAAGTTAATGCACCAAAACCGTAAAAGAAAACTAAAGGGTGAAAATCGGCAAAAACGTATCGGTAGAGCAGACGGTTTAAAAAAGCACGACCGATCATTGGAGTGACCTTGATCATGTATTGGAAACCCTTGATTTGTGATTGTCTTTCTCCCGGTGTGTAGATCGCCGTTCGAGGAATGTCTTTGATGGTGAGCCCTGCGGCTGAGATTCGAATCACAAAGTCCATGGGGTAGCCATAACCTTTCCAAGCTTTGCTCCAATCGACGCGCTCGATGCCGCGCTTGCTGATCGCCGTGAAGCCGTCGACCACATCGAAGACATCGTAGTTGCCACTAGCGACTTTGGTCATGAGGCTCAAAAGCGTGTTGCCCCAAAACCTGGTGTTGGGCATGATGTCGAAGGCGTTGCCCCTTTCCATGAATCGATTGCCTTTGGCGTAGTCAACGTCGTTGTCGATGACGGCATCGAGTAGTTTTGGAGTTTCATGGAGTGGCATCTGATGATCTCCGCCACAGACAACGGTGATATCGTGGTCGTCTTGGTTTGATTTTAAGTAACCGGTGATGATGCCTTGGCCAGGGCCAAGGTTTGTGGGGTGTGAGAGTAAGTGGACCCTAGGGTCAGCTGCCCCAATGCTCTCGACGACAGCAGCCATTCCGTCCGTTGAGGCATCGTCAACCACGTATATGTTGTCGAATAGCTCAGGTGAGCTCTCTAGGGTAGGTCGAATCAAGCGCTCTTCGTTATGGGCAGGGATGACGAGGGCAATTTTATGATTTCGATACATAAGCGACTTGATTCGGTTGGATATAAAGGGTTTGATCGTTGCTTGGGCCGACTAGCCTGAGTTCTTATCAGGAAGGATGCTCTTCCTGTACGCGAATCAAGTAGTTATCTATAATTGTTTTTATGTTTTAGTCGGAGAAGATTCCCATGAGGCTCTCAGATCGCGATCATGTTCATGTCTGGCATCCCTGTTCTCAGATGAAAGATTATGAAGATTTCCCCCCTCTTGATGTTGTCGGAGCTAGTGGTCGCTTTATAGAAATTAGGGGAGGTCAAAAACTCTTTGACGCCAGCTCGAGTTGGTGGTGCAAATCCCTAGGGCATGGGCATCCTAAAATAAAAGCAGCGGTGGCCGCTCAAATGGATAAATTTGAGCACGTTATTTTTGCGAACACGACGAACTCCTGCATTGTGGAGTTGAGTGAGAAGCTTTGTGCCCTATGTCCGGGATTGGATAAAGTTTTTTATGGAGGAGACGGTTCTACGGCCGTTGAGATCGCCCTAAAGATGAGTGTTCACGCCCAGCAACATAGAGGACAACCCCAAAGGAACAAGTTTGCTGCCCTAAGTGGCGGTTATCATGGTGAAAGTGCATTAGCCCTAGCGGTGAGTGATTTGGGAATGTACGCTAAGCCCTATGCAGAACTTTGTCCCGAAGCCCTTAAAATAGGGCCGATTCCTTATTGTCGCGGCGAGGATGATCCGCTCTGGTCCGATGCAGGGCAGTATTGGTCAGCCATAGAGAAGCAACTCAATCGAGCTCAAGATGAATTGGCGGCCATCATTTTTGAACCGATTGTTCAAGGCGCCGGTGGCATGCGCATCTATAGTCCAGATTTATTAAGGAGACTGAGGGCTTGGTCTTCAAGTAGAGGGGTGGATCTCATCGCCGATGAGATCATGACAGGCTTTGGTCGCACGGGGAAAATGTTTGCCTGCGAACACGCAGCAATAACCCCTGATTATTTTTGCTTATCTAAGGGTTTAACCTCTGGTTGGTTGCCTTTCAGCGCAGTTTTGTGTAAAAACGAGACCTATGAGCTTTTTTACGATGACTATGACCGCTCGAAAGCCTTTTTGCACTCGAATACGTATTCGGGAAATGCTCTTGGAGCTGCCGCTGCAATGGCCAGTTTAAGGGCGATTGAAGAGGAGTCGGTGCTGTCCGGGGCCCAAGAGTTGAGCGCCCTAATGAAGGCTCGGTGGCGAGACCTTTGCGATGAAATTCCAGAGCTTTCTAACTCTAGACATTTAGGGGTGATGACCGCAGGTGACCTCATTCCAGAGGGGTCTTTGAGCGCTGCTAAAAACCTTCCCAAAAGGCTGGGGTATGCGGTATATAGGGAATCCGTGCGTCGTGGAGCATTGCTCAGACCATTGGGGGACACGATCTATTGGTTGCCTCCACTGAATACAACTATGGAAGAAATGGAGTATTTGTACGAGGTCACTCGCGCATCAATTTTGGCGGTTTTGAGAGCTTAAAGTTGTTCAAAATCATCTCAAAATGAGACCGATTAATCTAGGAGTGGACTAATCTAGACAGCACAGATACTCCTAAATAAATAACTACGGAGTCACACCTTGCCTAAAGGAACAGTAAAATTTTTTAACACGGAAAAAGGTTTCGGTTTCATCCAACCTGAAGACGGATCGAAGGACATTTTTGTACACATTTCTGGCATTGAAGGTGGTGATCCTTTGCAAGACGGCCAGCAGGTCGAGTACGAAATCGGTGAGAGCCGAAAAGGACCTTGTGCTGAAAGCGTGAAAAACGCTTAGTCAATAATCTAGCATCTAAGCCAAAGCCAAGGTGGTTTTTACCATCTTGGCTTTTTTTTATGGTAAAATTTAACTGATCACCTTTTGGGGATCAGCTTCCCAGAAGACCAGAACTCATCAACCAAAGATAACTTAGGATGAGAGCGGCACCCAACCACTTTGGCAAACGACCTGTGGTGCTAACAAAAATAGACTGCAAGGCTGCAGTGCCTGCTATGATCGCTATAAATTGGTCGAAATGTTCTAGGGGGATCGTTGTTTTCTCTGAGAAAAGGCAAAATACCCCCATACACAAAGGTATGCAGATGTGACCATCGCCAATTTGTGAGCTATAGGCAATATCGCTTCTTTTTTTGGCCGAATAGTAGATCGCCAAGAAGGCATTGGGGAGAACCATCAGCCAGCCGCTCAGCCAACCAAGGCCTCCTTTGCCAAGAAAACCGTTGCCCATGTCTACGATGTAGCTGACCAACCAGTCGATGCTATCAAACATCAAGTAGCCGCTCAAAAGCACCAAGGTGATGTCAAAGATGAAAAGTTTTGAGCCTGATTTCTTTTGCACCACATTGTACTTGAGCATGTCGAAAACCTGAAAAACCTGCCAAAAGGCAAATGCGCCAATGAGAATCCAGCCATCTCGACGAGTGAGTTCTCCGTCCCCAGCTAATGCCCATAGGGCTCCGGTAAAAAAAAGTGCCGCGAACAAAGTGAGTAAAATGGAAAGCCGATCGAGGCGATGTTGGTCTGCCAGTTTCTGTTGATTGGCTTTTTTTCGTGCTGTCTTGAGAGGGGGAATGAGATTCATGCCCCAGATGAGGGTGGGGAGGCCAATGAGGAGGGTTAGGTTGGTGGCGTTATTCACCAAGCAGTTCTCCATAACCAAATAACCATTTTCAGCCCCTGCTTTGCCCATGGTTACGGCAAAAATCAGGTTGGATAAGCCTGAGCAGTAGGGCATGACGACGGTGCCGAGAACGGTGCCCTCCATCCCCTTTTGTTCCATGTGACCCAGCGCCCAAATCATGAGGGCTGATGACGACAGAAATAAGAAAAGGGCAACGGGAAGTTCCCATAGGTTAGGGATATCTAGATAAGCCATGGCGTTGACTTAACGACTTTTTTGACCCTTCAAGATCGAGGCTCTTGATTCATTGAAGCCAGTGATGTTTCCCTAAACTCAATGATAAAAAAATATGACAAGCTATCTCGATCTTCAAAATTCCCTCAACTCTTTGGGAAAGCTGTTGGACTTCAAGCCCGACTTCGGAATCGTCCTAGGAACGGGGCTTGGGAGCTTGGCTAACAAGATTGATGTCGTCGATGCTATACCCTACGAAAAGATCAATGGCTTTCCCCATGCTACGGTTGAGTCACACAGTGGTCAGTTGAGTTGGGGCTGGTTTGCGGGCCAAAAGGTTGTCGCTATGGAGGGGCGTTTTCATGCTTATGAAGGGTATCACGTCGACCAGATCACATTGCCCATCCGTGTGATGAAGGCGAGTGGCGTGCAGACCTTGATCGTTTCTAACGCAGCTGGAGGTCTAAATCCTAATTATGAAAAAGGTGATATTGTGCTCATCGAAGACCATATCAATCTGATGGGGATCAATCCTTTGATCGGTGCCAATGATGAACGTCTAGGAGATCGTTTTCCCGATATGATCGAGCCTTATTGTCTCGATCTGCTGCAGCGTGCTGAGGGTGCAGCTTTGAATAGGGGTATAAAAACACAGCGCGGTGTTTACGCTGCTGTTTTGGGTCCAAACTTAGAGACGAGAGCTGAATACCGCTACCTCAGAACCATCGGGGCTGATCTGGTTGGCATGAGCACGGTTCCGGAGGTTTTGGTTGCTGTCCACTCCAAAATGCAGGTCCTCGGCCTCAGTTGCGTTACGGATCGTTGCTTGCCCGACGCCTTGGAGCCGGTTGATATAGATGCGATCATCGCGACAGCGCAACAATCTGAGCCCTTGATGTGCCAGATTGTGGAGGACGCCTTGGCATCGGCACCAAGGGGTGATGATACCCCGAAAAGCTGAAGGCTTCGCCAAAGTTCACCCATAATTTCCACCTACGTCTGATCGAACTGATTCATTTATGTTTTCCAATATTGAGCCGAGCAAAAGCCCTTCCCAAATCGAGTCTGAAGTGCTCGAGATGTGGGAAAAGGAAAAAACCTTTGAATCCCTTCTAGAGCAGAGAGCGAATGACCCTGCCTATGTTTTTTATGAAGGACCACCTACGGCCAACGGAAAACCTGGAATTCACCATGTGATGGCGCGAAGTATCAAAGACGCCGTTTGTCGCTATAAGTCGATGAAAGGCTATTTGGTGGAGAGAAAAGCCGGATGGGACACCCACGGTTTGCCCGTTGAAATTGAGGTGCAGAAAAAACTCAAACTCGATGGAAAACTTGAAATCGAGGCCTATGGCGTTGAGGCTTTCAACCGAGAGTGCCGGGAGTCTGTTTTTACCTATAAAGATCTATGGGACAAGATGACCCGTCAGATGGGTTACTGGATCGATCTCGAGAACCCTTACATCACCCTAGATGACAATTATATCGAGTCCGTTTGGTGGATCCTGAAAAAGTTTCACGACGAGGGGCTCGTCTACAAAGGAAAAAGGATCGTCCCTTACTGCCCAGAATGCGAATCGCCACTGTCGAGCCACGAGGTGGCCCAGGGCTACAAAATGGTCAAAGACCCCAGCGCCTATGTTTTGTTCAAAGCTAAAGGGGCATCTTTTGACCTTTTGGTTTGGACGACGACACCGTGGACTTTATTCTCTAATGTCGCTATAGCGGTGGGCCCAGATATCGATTATGTCGAAGTTTCTGCCGAAGGTCGTGAGCGCCCCTTCGTATTGGCTAAAGCCCGCATGTCATGCTTGGAGGGAGAGGTCGAAATCCTTAGGGAATTGAAAGGCCAAGAGCTATTGGGCATGACCTATGAAGCCTTGTTCCCAGAAATCGTTGCGGGGGAAGGCAAGATCCACGTGGTCGTCGGAGGAGATTTCATTTCAACCGAAGACGGCTCTGGCCTTGTTCATATTGCACCTGCCTTTGGGGAGGACGATTATCGCATCGGGAAAGAGCAAGGCTTGGCCATGATCAACCCCGTTGATGCAAAGGGTTGTTTTGATGAGCAGGTGCCCAGTCTGAAAGGCAGAAAAGTCAAAGAAGCTGATGTTGATATCATCATGCGTTTGAAGAACGAAGGTAAGCTATATCGCTCCCAGAAAATAGAGCATAGCTATCCGCACTGCTGGAGGCATGGTACGCCTCTTATTTACTATGCCCGTGAAGCTTGGTTCATTCGCATGACCGAACTAAAAGACAAGCTCATCGAGGCGAATGCGAAGGTGAACTGGTTCCCATCAACCATTGGCAGCGGCCGTTTTGGCTCTTGGTTAGAAAATCTGCAGGATTGGTCCCTCAGTCGCGATCGCTATTGGGGCACTCCACTCAACGTGTGGACTTGCCACGAGTGCGGTCACACCCATGCTATAGGGAGCAAGGCTGAGTTGATGGAGTTGAGCGGTAGAAGTGATGACATCAATCTTCATAAGCCGTATGTTGACGAAGTTGTGATCGACTGCCGTTGCTGTGGTGCAAAAATGCTGAGGACCCCTGAGGTGATCGATTGTTGGTTTGATTCTGGGTCGATGCCCTTTGCTCAGCAGCACTACCCTTTTGAAAACAAAGATCTCTTTGAAACCCAATTCCCTGCAGACTTTATCAGCGAAGGCATTGATCAAACGAGGGGATGGTTTTACAGCTTGTTGGCCATTTCTACTTTCATCAAAGGTGAAAGCCCTTATAAGAATGTTGTCGTAGGTGAACTGGTCCTCGATAAGGCTGGCCAAAAGATGAGCAAGTCGAAGGGCAATGCCGTCGATCCCTTTGTTTTGATGGAACGTTATGGTGCAGATGTTGTGCGTTGGTATCTATTGACGAACACCAGTGTTTGGTTGCCCACCAAATTTGATGAAGATGGTTTGGTTGCCGTGAAGCGTAAGTTCTTTGACACGTTGTTGAACACTTATCGTTTTTTCGTGATGTACGCCAATGTCGATGGTTTTCATATCGACAGTGAGAGGATCGCTCTGGATGACCGAACTGAGATGGATCGTTGGCTGCTCGCTCGCATGAACAGCATCGTTGGACGTGTAGGAGAGTCTTATGACCGTTACGATCTAACGAAAGCCTTGAACGCTTTATCTGATTTTGTGGTCGAAGACGTTTCAAATTGGTACGTCCGCCTCAATCGTCGTCGTTTCTGGAAAGACGGACAGCAAGCAGACAAATTTGCTGCCTATTGTACACTGCAAGAGATCTTGATCGCGGTCTCACACCTGATGGCTCCAGCGGCGCCTTATCTCAGTGAGGTGATCCATCGAGAGCTCACGGGTTCTGGTTCGGTTCACTGTTCAAGAATGCCGGAGTCCGACCTTCAACTCGCCGATGAGGCTCTAGAAGAAAAAATGAGTTTCACGCGTCGTGTCGTAGAGCTCGGGCGTAATCTCAGAACCCGACACGCCCTCAAGGTTAGACAACCACTTGGGGAAATCATTGTTCAAAGTCGCGATGATGTTTTTGAAGATCTGGTTTTGGCTGAGTTGAACGTAAAAACATACACGGCTGTTGAAGCCTCTGAAAATATCGTCAAAAAGAAAACTAAGGCTAATTTCCGCAAACTCGGTCCTATTTTTGGAAAACAGGTGCCTAGGGTCGCAAAACTCTTAACGGATTTGAGTCCAGGTCAGATGAACGCTATTGAAAAGGGCGAGAGTATTGTCGTAGAACTGGATGGCGAGCAAAAAAGTGTACCCGCCGACGCCGTTGAAGTGGTTATAGATGAGCTAGAAGGGATGGTCGCCGAAGGTGATGGAAGATTGATGGTTGCCCTCAAAACGGAACTGAACGACGATTTGCGTGCGGAAGGGTTCTCTAGGGAGTTCATCAACCGTTTACAAAATATAAGAAAAGATATGAAGCTAGAGATCACAGATCGCATTGTGATCTCTGTAAGTGCCGGTGATCATGTTTTGGACACCTTAGAGCGCTTTAGAGCTTCTATCGACTATGAATTGCTATCGACCCTAAAAACCGGTGTCGATGTTGAAGGTCATCAACTGAAAATTGACGATGTTGAACTGCTGGTATCGGTAGAAAAAGCTTGAGTATAGAAAACCTTACCCAAGACAAGTCTATGGACTTACCGGAGTCGGTTACGGTTTTAAGGCGAGGAGATGACAAATGTTATGTGCTTGGCACAGCTCACGTGTCGTCTCAATCCGTTGAAGATGTTGAGTCGCTAATCGAAGCTGTCGACCCCGATGCTGTCGTTGTCGAGCTCTGTGATGCACGGTACGAATCCCTGTCCAATCCCGATAAGTGGAAACAAATGGACATCTTCAAGGTTATCCGTGAGGGGCGCGGCATGCTTTTAGTTGCAAACCTGATGTTGTCTTCATTTCAGCGCCGTATTGGCGCCCAATTGGGCGTTAAGCCTGGGGCTGAAATGGTGAAGGCGATTGAACTGTCCGAGCACAAAGGTGTCGATTTCGTCTTGGGAGATCGCAATGTTCAGATCACCCTAAAACGCACTTGGTCGGGATTGAGCATGTGGGAAAAAATGAAACTGTTGAGCTCATTGTTTGGCTCAACTTTTTCCGGTGGTTCTGAAAAAATAGATGAAAGTGAACTGGAAGGCCTTAAGAAAAAGGATGTCCTCCATGAATTGTTGGAGGACGTCGGAACCTCCTTTCCGACCATCAAGGAAAGGCTCATTCATGAGCGTGATCTCTGGCTGATGAGTAGTATCTACAATTGTCCAGGAAGATCGGTTGTTGCCGTTGTGGGTGCAGGTCACGTTCCTGGCATAACCGAGCACTGGGGCGAAGCTGTGAACCGTCAGGAACTCAATCAAAGTCCGAGCAACAGCTCTCCTTTTTCGCTTATTTTCAAGTGGGGCATACCCCTCGTGATTTGCCTCGTCTTTGTTTACGGGTTCACTTCGAGTGATAAAGGTTGGGATGCCATCGGTCTGTGGTTCCTGGCCAACGGTGTGCTTTCAGGAGTCGGTGCAGCAGCAGCGTTGGGGCACCCCTTGACGGTGCTTGCAGCTTTTGTCGCAGCTCCGTTCACGAGTTTGAACCCCATGATTGCTGCGGGTTGGGTGTCAGGTTTGACCGAAGCTTTCGTTAGGAAGCCTAAAGTTTCCGATTGCGAAGGCTTGATGGAAGCGACTTCGAGCCTGAAGGGATGGTACGGCAACCGTATCACCAGGGTGCTGCTGGTTGTGATCTTGTCGAATGTCGGAAGCATGCTAGGCACTTGGATAGGGGCCTTAGGGATCGTGAAAATCATAGGATAAACTCAATGTCTTCTCGTTTGCATCACTGGTTGAATAAACTTCTTTTCGTTTTTGGGCTGGCCCTTTTTTTTACATCCTGTGGTGCAGATAGGGATGTTGAATTGGAGGAAATAAAGTTAAATTTGAAACAACTTCAATCTGAGCTGAGGGAGCTCAAGTCGTCCCACCGAGCCGAATTGGATTTGATAAAGCAGAAGTTATTCACTGAAAAGCAAAGAGTCCATCACCTCCGAAAACACGAAGGTGATGCTCAGGGTGCGGCAAGTCATAGCATAGGGCATATGAGGAGCGAAGCTCAGCGTAGAGTCAGTCTGACAAGAGCTAAAAGGGATGAGCACAAGGCCGTTCAAATTGTTCGGCAATTGTTCAATCGGCGCAGTGTTGATGAAATCACTCGCGTGTTGAACGAGCAACAGCTGAAAACCAGTTTAGGGCGAAGTTATACCAAAGATATTGTGTTAAAAATCATCAAAGATCATGGATTAGCAATGCCAAAATAACCGTGCTGTACATCGCAAATAAATACAATTTTGCGGTTTATTTACGGTATTTGTCTTTACAATTTAGTCGGTATTTAAACAAGGTTGCATGACGAATACAATCTCCGATAAGATCCTTAGGCCAATCAAAGCCGACAAAGCTGAGTTGACTCAAAGGTCTGAAGCGTGTCGTAAAAGAATGGTGGAGATCCAACACCTTATCCGTGAGGCTAAAATACCGGTGGTGGTCATGTTCTGTGGCGTAGATGGAGCCGGTAAACACGAGAGTGTAAATTTACTCAACGAGTGGATGGACCCTAGGTGGATATCAACCTCAGCTTATGGCGAAGAAACAGAGGAAGAAAAATTGAGGCCCCGCATGTGGCGTTACTGGAACGATTTGCCTGGGGCTGGTGAAATTGGCTTGTACCTTAACGCCTGGGCAACGTTGCCATTGTTGAAAAGAGTCAAAGGCGAGATCAGCCGTAATCTATACCATAAAGAGTTACAACGAGTTGTCGCTTTTGAAAAAACTCTAAAAGACAATGGGTATTTGGTTCTTAAATACTGGATGCAACTCAACAAGTCTAAACAAGAAAAGCGCTTGATGAAATTGAGTTCAGATGAACTCTCAAACTGGCAAATCACGGCAAGTGATTGGGAAAGCCTTGAGCTTTACGATAGCTACATGGAAAGTGCAAATGAATTGATTGAGCAAACCGATGCTATCCCTTGGACGGTGATCGATGGCTCAAAAGAAAAGAGCCGTTTTTTGCAAATGAGTGAAAATTTCATCACTCAAGTTGAGCAAAAGTTAAGTGAAGTCAAACAGAAGCAAGAGCGCTTGACTTGTATGGAAAGCATAGGAGAGCGTCATGCCTTGTTGAGCCATTGCGATCTATCTAGAAGTGTAGAAAGATCGATCTACAAGGCTGAACTGAAGCGATTGCAGTCAAAGGTCAACAAGTTACAAAATGAAGCTTATCGCCGCAAAATATCGACCGTGCTTGTTTTTGAAGGTTGGGATGCGGCAGGGAAGGGGGGTGCTATCAGAAGACTGACCAAGGCACTTGATGCGCGACAATACAGCGTTATCCCTATCGCTGCTCCAACTCAGGAGGAGTTAGACCATCACTATCTGTGGAGGTTCTGGAAAAGGTGTCCAAGGGGAGGGCGACTGGCTATTTTCGACCGAAGTTGGTACGGTCGCGTTTTGGTTGAGAGGGTAGAGGGTTTTGCGCAAAAAAAAGATTGGCATCAAGCATTTGGAGAGATCAAGGATTTTGAATCCGAACTCATCCATCATGGTACCGTTTTGTGTAAGTTTTGGCTGCACGTGTCAAAGGAGGAGCAATTGCGACGTTTTGAAGAGCGAGCTAAAATCGATTACAAAGCTTGGAAACTGAATGATGAGGACTGGCGCAATCGTGAAAAATGGGATCTTTACCTAGATGCAGCAGAAGATATGTTTGAACTCACAGAACAAAACCATGCCTCATGGCATTTGATCCCCTCCAATGATAAATTGTATGCCCGCCTCAAAGTGCTCTCCACTGTGTGCAAAGCTCTCGAGGATCGTCTTGATCAGTCCTGGGACCCCAAGCCATTGGGGGCTAACTGATAAACCTTGGCTAAAGGGATTCAAGCTCTTCGACTTGGCCGTCGCTTGGCGATGGCTGCAGAGCAAAGCCCTTTAAGTGAAGATGTCGCTGAACTTCAAGCTAAAGTTCTGGAAGCGATCTCCTTATCTAGAAGCACCGGCCAGTTGGATAGGGAGTCCTTGAGAAAAATAGCTTTAGGTGAAGCTCAACAGAAAGCTATCAGGCTTGAGCCCAAGCCTGTGCGTTTGTCTATTGCCAAGGTGGACATGAAGGACAAACAGGAAAAGGCAACGCCCAGCACTGATCGTCCTTTGACAACTGAGGCGCCATTCAGACAAAAACGCAACTCGAACTTGTCCCTTCTAGATTCATCGAGCTCTTCCAGTTCACCGGAGCAAGCAAGTGAGCCGCCCAGACTAAGGGATAGTGTCTATTTTAAACGCAGTCAGGATTACGAAGTCTATCTCATTGAACAATGGCATGAACGGGGGCTTTTTCCTGAGCTTTTTGAAAAACTGAAGGTCTTGTTTATATCGAGAAAAGATGTTCATGCCCTCGTTAAACTTTGCCAATCATTACCGGACATGATCCAATCTCCTTGTCAGGTTGAACTAGAACGGGCCGAGGCTTTCCGCCAATTTGGTGACCTTGATCAAGCGGTTTTAGCTTTGAACAAAGCGCATGATAAAGACCCTTTTAATGAGATTGCTCTCAAGTCTTTGGGATTTTGTCATAAACAAAGAATGGAGTATGATTTGGCGCTGCACTGGTTCAAGAAATGGCTCGACATCAATCCAGAATCAGTGGAGGCTCACTACCAGTGTGCGATCATCTACAGTCGGGTCAAAGCTGATGATCTGGCTCGGGCTCACTGTTTTAAAGCCCTTGATTTGGATGGTGCTCATCCGATGGCGAGGGCGCTGAAAGAGAAGCTGATTTAAGACGATGGCTTCGTCATCATCTTTTCGTTGCCCCAACTGTGAGGGCATCGTCCCGGAAGGCGCTATTGTCTGTCCCCATTGTGGTTCAGATGATCAGACAGGCTGGTCACCCAATACCATTTATGACGACATTGGTTTGCCTGAAGTAGGGGAGGGCAGTCGCCCTCGTGTTTTTAAAGACACTTTACTGTATAAAGATATCAAATGGTTGATGTGTACTCTGCTGTTTATTGCTTTTCTCACACTCTCATTGTCATATTTTTAAACCTCAAGAGCACCTTTTGATGAGCAAGAGGCAAATGTCATCTTTAGGCCTGTGCTTTTTTTGGAAGGATTTGAGCCTTTCTTGAACTAAGTTACATAGATCATGACAAGATAAATGTCCGTTTGCTTGCAGAAGGGCTTCAAACCTTTCCATGCCGAAGAGTTCACCTTTTTTGTTTTCGACATCAGCAATCCCATCCGAGTACTGGACAAACATATCTTGAACGCCAAAGCTCAACTGCTTTTTTTCCATGAGATTTTCGAATTTAGAGCCTGCCCTAAGACCAAGGGGAAGCCCCTTGCTCTGTATAGACTCAATGGATTTATCGCTCGAACGATAGACTAAAGTTAAGTTGTGACCTCCGGAGGCGATGTCCATGAGGTGATTTTTTGGATCGAAAAGTCCAAAAAAACAGGTGATAAAGTTGCCCTTGTCTAGATCGGGAAAAATGGTATCATTGGTTTTGCACAAGATATCTTTGGGGTCTTTCAATTGTGAGGCGTGCATAGAGAGCGTTTTTCTGGCCATGCCCATGACGAGTGCTGCCTCTAGCCCATGACCTTTCGCGTCCCCTAAGCATATTCCCCACTTGTCATCCATTGAAATGAAGTCATAAAAGTCACCACCAATATTGTCCCAAGGTAAATAGAAAACGGCGAATTCATAGTTTGGAATAGAGGGCAGGGACTTGGGAAGCATGTGTTTGACCACCATTTTGGCATTTTGTTTACTCAGCTCTTTTAATCGTTCACTCTCTTTTCTGAGTGTGATATCAATAAAAGAGATTTGTAACACCTGACGATCATCGGAGATCTCAATGGTGTGTCCCAGAACTTCAATATCCCAATTTTTCTTTTCCTGGGTGCTTATAATGGTCTCAAAACGTCTTGGATAGAATTTTCGTTTGGTGATATTCAGGTTTTTGACAAACGTACGCTTGACGTTGTCATCTTTGAAATCGATCAAACTCCATAATCTTTTGTGATTCAGGCAATTGGCTTCACCGGTACCTAGAGCTCTTTCGGCAGAAAAGCTAGCATCTAATATGGTTTCATCATTCAAATCGATCAGGAGACTGGGATCTGGGATCCTATCAAAGACATCTTCGTAAGAGATTTGACTAGAAAGTCTCATGACTTTATAAAATAAGGGGGTGGTTTAGCTTAATTCTTCTCCATGAGGTTTCAAGTTAAAAGGTCCCCATAAAGGACTGATTAAATTTACATAATATACATTATCGGAAGCTGTGGTACTGACAGCATGAACGTCATGACAACCCTGTGGATTCCTAACCTACTTCTTGTGTAGCCACCAACTTTGATGGATGCGTTTATTGCGGAAATCTTCAGGAACACTGAGCTGTGAGACCTCTTCAATGTTGTCGAAAGCAGTTGATAGTTTTTGCTCATCCAATTTGAATTGTCGGGAATTGGTGCTGAAGAAACATCTTCCTTCTGGTTTGAGTATTTTTGCGATATCAGCTAAAAGCCATGGATGATCACGGTCAACAACAAATGAAGCCTCTTTCATTTTTTTTGAATTAGAAAAAGTTGGAGGGTCACAGACGACCAAGTCATAGTGGTCCTTTTCTAAATGAGCGTGTTTCAACCAAGCGATAACATCAGCAGAAATGACCCGTTGGTCACAGATGGAATCGAAATGATTTAGGTTCAGATTTTCTTCTGTCCACTGACTATAGGTTTTGCTCAAGTCAACGCTCGTTACAGAGCGAGCGCCACCTGCGGTGGCGTAAACGGAAAAACTGCCTGTGTAGGCAAATAAGTTCAAGACCTTAAGGCCAGAGGATCGTTCACGGATCCATGATCGAGCGTTTCGATGGTCAAGAAAGAGACCTGTATCGAGGAAATCCCTAAGGTTAACCTTGAAATTGAGTCCATTTTCTTCAACGATCTTACAGGCATCACTTTGATCAAATTTTTGATACTGTTGACGTTTCCCTTCATCATCGCTCTGCCGGTAACGACGTTTTACAGATATTTGATCCTCGTTTATGGCTAAACCCAACTGGATTTCTGATATGACGAGATCATCATAAGCCTTTTGTTGGGCTTGATTTTCATCCTTTTTTCGGCGGTAGAGCCAGACGACAACTTCACCATCGTACCAATCGATGGTACAGGGAAACTCAGGAATGTCTTTCTCGTATAAACGATAACAACTGAGCTTCATTCGCTTAGCCCATTTCCTCAAGTGCTTAAAACGTTTCTTTAGGCGAGCTGCTAACAAATTACTTAAAGGGTCAAATAAAGGAAATATGATATCCCAATTGGGTTGAGATCTAGTGTCTGCGCTAGCTCCCTCGGTTCGGACTTGTTGGACTTGTTGCTCCATCCTTTCACGTAACCTAAAATGATGAAAAATAGCCCGAAACCCATTGGGGATTCCTTGAAAGCCAGTAATGCTGCGTGGAGCTTTGATGGTGATGTTGTCCATGGTTTTGAACAACACGCCCTGAGGTCTATTCCTTTGTATGAAGAAGGTCATCGGCTCATTGAAGATATTTCAGACTTCTTTATCCCCTCCCCCGGTCGTTGTTACGAATTGGGGTGTTCAACCGGAAAGTTGTCCAACCAATTATGGAATCACCATCAAAATAAGGATAAAGTTGAGTTTGTTGCTATCGACAATTCCCTTGAAATGATTGAACATGCCAAGTCCAAGTATGCATCTTCTATCCAGTGGGTTCACGAAGATGTTAACAACTTCAAGTTTGAGAAGGCCGACCTCATCATTGCTTACTACACCATGCAATTTATTCACCCTCGCCAGCGCCAGCAGTTGATACAGAGGATCTATGATGCTTTGAATTGGGGAGGCGCTTTTATTGTTTTTGAAAAAGTGAGGGGACCCGATGCACGGTTTCAGGATCTCGCCTCTACCCTTTACACCGAATATAAATTACAAAACGGCTATAAAGCTGAAGAGATCATTCAAAAAACAAGAAGTCTAAAAGGTATCTTGGAGCCTTTTTCAACCCAAGGTAATGTTGACTTACTGCGTCGCGCTGGGTTTAGTGATATCAATTCAGTCCTAAAATACATCTGTTTTGAGGGCCTTTTAGCGATCAAATAGTGTTCAAAGGTCCGAGTCAATCCTCAGGTTTTTTCGACTCCCCTTCTCATCAAAACTTTTCCTGTCCTAACGATCTCTTGAACTTCAAATTTCTGTAGCATGGACACGCAAGCGTCTAGTTTTTCTGTACTCCCCATGATTTGAATAACCAAGGATGCTTCAGTGAGATCGACGGTTTGGGCCTTGAAGTGATCACAGATCTGTAGGAGTTCGGCACGACTGCTTGAGCTGGTTTTGACTTTGACCAAGGCCAATTCTTTTTCAATGGTCGAAGTTGGATCGTACTCTTCCGCATGCAAGCAGTCTACCAACTTGGAGCATTGTTTGATGATCTGTTCGAGAACGTCAGGGTCACCTTTTGCTGTTATCGTGATGCGAGAGTAATTGCCATCAAGGGCAGCGGACACCACCAAGGATTCTATGTTGTAAGCTCTGCGGGCGAACACCATGGTGATCCTATAAAGGACCCCAGGTTTGTTGACAACAAGGAGACTGATGGTGTGATTGAGTTCAAAAGAGAGCGTGTCGATCATGCTAATTCCAATTAATCAGGTGCTGCCTAAAGGTTTGTCCATTTTTTGTTGTGGTGCTTTGAGAATCATGTCATCGACGGTTGCCCCTGAAGGGATCATGGGGAAGACGCTATCTTCTTTGATGACTTCGGCATGGATCAGGCAGGGGCCATCGTAGGCCAGAGCTTTACTGAGAACTTTTTTGATATCGGCCGGTCGTTTGATACGAAAAGCCTCCATGCCATATGACTCGGCCAATTTAACGAAATCTGGGTTGCCTTCTAGGTCGACACCGGACAGGCGGTTTTCATAGAAAAGTTCTTGCCATTGCCGGACCATGCCCAAGTATTTGTTGTCGATAACAAGAATTTTAATCGGTAGTTTATTGATCATGACCGTGGACAATTCAAATGATGTCATTTGAAAACCACCGTCACCAGAGATCGATACGACGAGCTCATCGGGTCTAGCCAATTGCGCTCCGATAGCCGCTGGCAAACCAAATCCCATGGTACCTGCCCCACCGGAGCAAATCCAAGTTCTGGGGCGATGTGTTTTGTAAAACTGTCCCGCCCACATCTGATGCTGCCCCACATCTACAGCAATGTTGGCTCTACCTTCGGTTATCGTATAAAGCTCATCGATGACCTGTTGCGCCTTTAGGCCGCCATGGATCTTGTAGCTCAAAGGAAATTTCTTTTTGTTATCTATAACCTCTTTGACCCAAGCTTCATTTTCAATCGGGCTGACGTGTTTTAGCAATTCCTCGACGACAAGTTTGGCGTCGCCAACGACAGAAACATCAGGAACGAGAACTTTATTGATCTCAGCTGGATCAATGTCAATATGCATCTTGACTGCTGATGGACAAAATTTCTCTATTTTGGCAGGAGTGATACGATCGTCCCACCTAGAACCTATAGAAAGGATCAAGTCACAGCGCCCTACCGCTTTATTGGCGTAGGCTGTTCCGTGCATGCCTAACCAACCCAAGCACAAATCACTCGATTCGTCTACACCACCCTTGCCAAGCAAAGTCGTTACGGTTGGGCAATCTAGTTTCTCTGAAAGTTGAGTGACGAGTTCATGAGCTCCAGATATAACAACGCCGTTACCGACAAGAATCAAGGGACGCCGTGCCTTCATGAGCTCTTTCGCCATCGATTTGATGCCTTCCAAGTCACCTGAACCAGGAATAGAGTATCCAGGTAGGTCGATTTTTGGATTTTCCGGTAATGGATCGAGGCAAGCGCTAGTGACGTTTTTGGGTAAATCTAAAAGCACTGGACCTGGTCGTCCGGAGGAGCATATGTGAAGGGCTTCTTCGACGACTTGAGGGATTTCTTTAGGATCTTTGACCAGATAACTATGCTTAACGGCTGCAGCAGTCATGCCAAAGATATCTGCTTCTTGAAACAGGTCCTTTCCTAGACCAAAGGTTGGCACTTGACCAGAAAGGACCAGGATTGGAGAAGAATCCATTAGGGCAGTGAATAGTCCAGTGATCGTATTTGTGGCACCCGGTCCACTGGTGACAAGAACAACCCCTGGTTTTCCTGATGAGCGAGCATAACCATCAGCCATGTGCGCCGCCCCTTGCTCGTGCCGCACCATGATGAGTTCAATACTAGAATCAACTAGAGCATCAAATATGGGGATAGCAGCCCCACCAGAATATCCAAAAATGTACTCAACGCCTTTTTTCTCTAGACACTTGATGAGAACCTCTGCTCCAGTGAGTTTTTGCTTTTCCATTGGTGGAGAATGATGATCTACGATGAAGTTTAGGCGATTAAATTATATTTTTAAATCTAATTGTCAATGAAGAATGCAAAACTTGTGTGTTTTTGCTTTGTTTTTAAAGGAAAGATGTGATTAATTGTTAAGATTTCCTGTAAAATGGCAAATTTTCCCTTTTCTGTGGTAGTATTTCCTGAGTTGTTCGTAGCTGAACCCCCAAAGCGTGTTGTTTCCAAGCTCAATACATGGCATGAACTGTCCCTGACGCTGTGGCATAGCAACGCAAGTGTGATGCTGAGGGTTCAAAAAATCGGTCTCCTCTAACCAATGGACCGCATGACACTCCATGACGTCCAGCTTCAATTTGGGTTTTTGTTCGATCTCAAAGGCAAAAACAGCTACAGGCAGTGGCTTTTTCTTTGACTTAGCAGATCCATGTGGGCAAATCTCTTTTAAATGTCGAAGATATAAAGTGATGCCACACTCTTCTTTTGTTTCTCTAATGGCCGTCTGTAATAGATTTTGATCAGAAGGGTCCCATCGACCTCCAGGGAAACACAGTTGTCCACTCCATGGATCTCCCTTTGAACGTGAACGTTCCATGATCAAGATGCTTGGTGATGGATATTTGACCCTAATGATAGAGACGGCCGCTTTAGGTAACATACCTTTTTTAAGAAACCTAAAGGTCAGTTAAGTACGATTGCCGCCGACAAAAAATAAAGCGCTCTCTAGGTTTGCCATGCTTAGAGGTTTGCAGAAAAGATGGTTCAACAGTTCAATGTCTTGATAGTTGTCTTTGATATCTTTGAAGGAATCCACTGCTGTCAGGCCAACAATCCCCACACAAGGCCCGACTTTTTCCCTAACCCAACCGATCTCATTGAATGCGTCGACCCCATCGCCGAGAAAATTGTCCATGATGATCAAATCGAAGCTTTCTTGAAGTTGTGTTTTAAAGCCTTCCATATCGGCAGCACAAGTCACCTTATGACCTAGAGATTCCCCGTGAATCTTTAGGATTTCCTGTTGTGGGAGATCATCTTCAAGGACAAGGATATTCATGAAAACCGGCTAAGCTGTTTTAGTACACAAATATTGTATTACGATGAGAACATAAAAAAGTAGTAATTTAGATTATTTCTTTGACTTTCTGTGGTTTCTAGTTTAAAGCTCACTAAAGCCATTATTGTGCCTGAGTGGCTTGCTCAGCCCAAAAGTAAAACCTGCGGAGAACTCATGAAAATCCACGAATACCAGGCTAAAAACCTGTTTAAAAAATATAACATCCCCGTTCAAGATGGTGTCATCATTGATGAAATACAAGACTTAGATAAGGCTCTCGATCAAGTTGAAAAGGATTTAGGCGCTAAGCAGTATGTGATCAAGGCTCAGGTGCATGCCGGCGGCCGTGGTAAAGGTGGTGGGGTTAAATTTTGCCCGAACCGTGATGCTGCAGTCGAGCACGCCAACAACATCCTAGGCATGCAGTTGATCACCCCACAGACCACCTCTGAGGGCGTTAAGGTGAGAAAAATTATGGTTGGCGAAGCCATTGATATCGATAAAGAATATTATGTTGCGATCACTTTAGATCGCTCTGTTGGAAAGGATGTTTTGATGGTCTCTACCGAAGGTGGGGTGGAGATCGAGGAAGTGGCAGCGGCAACTCCCGAAAAAATCGTTAAAGAATGGGTCGAACCAAAATTTGGGTTGCTGCCATACCAAGCTCGAAATCTCGCTATGGCCCTTGGTCTTGAGGGCCAAGCCCTAAAATCAACCATCAAGCTTTTGATCAATCTTTATAAATGTTATGAGGAAATCGATGGCGCAATTGTGGAGATCAACCCATTAGTATTAACGGATCAAGGCGATGTCCTTGCTCTCGATGGTAAAATCAATATCGACGACAACGCCTTGTGCCGACAGCCTGAGATTGCAGCAATGCGTGACCTCCACGAAGAGGATCCTGCTGAAGTCGAAGCAAGCAAATCAAACCTCAGTTTTATCAAATTGGATGGCACTGTGGGATGTATGGTGAACGGGGCTGGCCTTGCGATGGCAACAATGGACATCATCAAGCTTCATGGTGGAGATCCTGCTAACTTTTTGGATGTTGGTGGTGGAGCCAATGTCGAAACGGTGAAGAATGCCTTCAAAATCATTTTATCTGACAAAAATGTAAAAGCGGTTCTTATCAACATTTTTGGTGGCATTGTTAGGTGTGATCGCGTAGCTGGAGGGATCTTAGAAGCCGTTAAGGACATGAATCTTGAGGTTCCTGTCGTGGTTCGTCTTGCTGGGACCAATGCAGAAGAGGCTAAAGAAATGTTGGCCCAGTCCGATGTGGATGTCATCCCTGCCCTTTCTTTGGCTGAAGCAGCAGAGAAAGTTGTAGCCGCCTCTAAATAACGATCTGCAATAAAGGAGAATCAATAAACATGTCTATCTTAGTAAATAAAGATTCCAAAATCATCGTCCAAGGCATCACAGGTGCTGAGGGCAGCTTTCATGCAGGACAGTGTCTAGATTACGCCGGCAATGTCGTTGGTGGCGTAACGCCAGGCAAAGGGGGCCAAATGGCCTTGGATGGCAAGGTTCCCGTCTTCAATTCATGTAAAGAAGCCCGTGAAAAGGTCGGAGCAAACGTTTCTTTAATCTTTGTTCCCCCGCCCTTTGCAGCTGACGCTATTCGCGAAGCAGCAGGAGCAGGTATAGAATTGATCGTTTGCATCACCGAAGGCATTCCAGTCCGCGACATGATCGACACAGCGCAATTCTTAAAGAGCACAAACTCCAGGTTGGTCGGACCTAACTGTCCCGGTTTGCTCACGCCCGGTGAGGCTAAAGTTGGTATCATGCCTGCATTCATTGCCAATAAGGGCAGCATTGGTCTGATCTCTAAGTCTGGCACGCTGACTTATGAATCCGCACATCAACTTGGCGAAGTTGGGCTAGGCCAGTCAACTTGTGTGGGCATAGGTGGAGACCCTATTATCGGAACCAAAATGATCGACCTACTTGAAATGTTTGAAAACGACCCGGATACAGAAGCTATCGTCATGATTGGTGAGATCGGTGGATCTATGGAAATCGAGGCTGCTCGTTATGCAAAAGAAAATGTAACCAAACCTGTTATCGGTTTTATTGCTGGCGACACAGCACCTCCTGGAAGACGCATGGGCCATGCCGGCGCAATCGTTTCCGGTGCTGACGAGTCTGCTAAGGCAAAAAAAGCCATCATGGCTGATTGCGGGATTCACGTTGTTGACTCGCCTGCGGATATTGGTGTCACCGTTGCTAAGGCATTGGGAAAATAAAACCCTATTTAGGGCTTAGACCCCTCCCCTAGTATAAAAATGAGGGATTGCATGATGGCAACCCTCATTTTTTATTTTTATGAAAACAAAATCACCTGAAGACCCTTTCGGACCTGAGCGCTTGTTAAAAGTTGTCCGAATGAAAATGCCGTTTGGAAAGTACTCTGGCCGAGCGATCTCAAATTTACCAGAGCCTTACTTGGTTTGGTTTTCACAAAAAGGTTTTCCCGATGGTGAATTAGGTGAGCTGATGGCCTTAGCTTTAGAGATAAAGATCAATGGGCTGGAAAGGCTTCTTGACCCTTTACGCTCCCCAAGCTATGAGTGAAAAGATCATCTGTACAAATATGGAGGAGGCTGAGGCCTTCTTTGACCACTTGGCTTTTAGGCACGAATTGCTCAAGAAAGAGGTTTTTGGTCGAGTCGTCAATAAAGTTATTCGAGACCGAGATGTACGCATAGATCGCCGTTACTTCTCGTTCACGGGTAATAAGTTCCTTTTTTTAGCCTATGCTTTTTCCAAAGATCCACTTGATGCTAGCGCTCCAATGCAGTTGCGTGGAAAATTGATGCGTTTGGATTTTCTTGCCGCCGAATCAAAAAGAAAAGAAAAGCCCAAAAGTAGGAACTTTCAAGGAGAAGTGATGTATGGCCTTGGCTACAAGACGCCCATTGATGAGGACCCTCATTTCTATTGGGGACAGATGGGTTGTATGGGAGAGTTCCCCTCTAGGGTTCAAAAGTCACAGTTTGCGGGAGACCTAGATGGCAGCATGAAGCGAATGTCTTTATTCGATAAAAATGCTCTTATTGCTGGCCAAATCGTCACTTGGAATCCAAAAAGTGGTCAAGGAACCATAGATACAGCTATAAGAAAAAAGGTTTTTGTCAAAACCTCGGACCTCCCAAAGGAGATCAAAAAGCCACGTAAGGGGATCAAGCTGAGGCTTCGTTTGCTCAACGATGGGGAACAATTGCGTTGCTGTCACGCTCTTCCCGGTTGAAAGACCATTAAGTTCTAAGGGTTTGCTCTAGCCATAGCTCCAAGCTATCAAAACCCTTAGGGTATAAAAGGTCAAAGACATCGATGCATTGCATTGATGAAAATGGAGGTGAATTTGAGACCATCGTTTTTTTTTCAATCCACGAGAGGTGGGCTTTGAACTCTTCAATGTCTCCGGAATAAAAAAAAACTTTTGAATCTGCATCTAAATTGAATTCATTTAGCACTTTTTGTATAAAAAGCTCATCTTTAAAGTCTCCCCCCATAGCTTTAAGCGTTTTGGTATGCCAGAATAAATGGGTCAAGGGGAACTGAAAGCGCATATCACCGAAATGGTAGTCGCACTCTACTCCTTTTGGCTTCAAGAGAAAAGACTGGCGGTGAATCGTTTCTTCTGAATGCTTAGGGAGCTTGGATAGACCTTCCCATAAAAAATCCCTAACTTCAGGTTGTTGATCGATATCTACGACACCTACAGAGATCATGATGATATGGGCAAGGTATGAAACTCACTTATATTAGTGCCTGATGTACGAGATCAAAAAGCTGAGGGGGACCCGAACTAGGAAACTGGGCTTTCTGTTTTAAACTCACCCTATGAAAGACTTTTTATTCTTTGACGGCGAAGCCCAGAGCTCTCTTCCCCAGCAACGGCATCAGCGTTTATCTGGGTTGGTGAACGCAGCTGTTTCTCATGCATCTATAACTTGTGTTCAAGATCGCAACGAGTTTAAAGCATTATTGGATAAGCCGAGTCCTCTGATTGTCATTGTGCATCACAGTGAGTTGAACATCTTAGGTTGGTCTCCATCTGAATTGCCGGATCATCATTTTTATGTCCATTATTCCGGAGCAGGATTCGTGTCAGTGCCCCAAGGTTGGTGCCCTGCAGATCATCGTCTATTCCTATTTGAGAGCATTGATTGCAGAGGTGACCATGACTTGAGTGCAATGTCTGTCTTGCTGTTGAGCTTGTCTGATATCTCCCCTGCCCCACCATTAGGCCAGTGGTCTCACCAGTTGAGATCTTTGGCCTTGACGCCATATATGAGTTCAAAGGGAACTTTGCTGGGGGATTTTCCCCTATGGCTACAAGGAGCATGGGAACACCATGCAGATGGAAAATCAATGAACCGATCATCATTTGAGCTATGGGCACATCAAACCCCATTACCTGATGGTTCTAAAGCTGGCCCTTTAGCGATCGAAGCGGCATTCCGGATCATGAGAAATAAAGAAAACGGTTCTGTTGAGTCGGCAAACAGTCGCGTAAAAGAAGATGAAATGCAACTTTCGCGCCTCAAGCACGATCTAAAGCAACTTTTGTTCACTTTGAAAGCTAAAAATCATGATGAGTTTAAGCAGCTGTGGTTCAGTAAATTTAAACCTCTACTTGAGGACTTAGATCATCAAAATGATGAATTGAACCAAAAGGTTCTAGCTATAGATGACTTCTCTAATACTGAATCTCCAGATTTAGAATCAGGACTTACTCACCTATATGAGCTAAAGGCTTCCCTGAACCGTTTAGAATCAAGACCCGCTCACCAAAAAGGAGTATCAATAGAGAAGAAAGCTTCTAAGCGTTCAAGCGACGTAGACCTTGTGACAAAAAAGCAGGTTTCAAGTTCGATTTCTTGGAAAGAAAATACCGAAAAAAAACTTACACCTTCATTGCAAAATCCACATTTTTGGGTTGTAGGCCCCAGTTTTCCTCCTGAACTGGAAAAGGTTTTGCACCCCTACCACAACGAAAAGCAATCGAAGGCTTGTGTCTGTTACGATAAAGTACCAAGCCTAGGAGATCTGCTAAATCAACTGAATCAATGTCATCCCACTGAACTCTATCACACCTTGCTCTTTGTGAACATTGGTGCAGAGTTGAAGGAGTCCATCAATACCGGCCATAAAACCCATGCTCTTTCTGGTGCATCTGCTTGGACTCATGACCCCGATCATCAGATGGGCATCTTATCTCGTCTCATCATGACGTTTCCTCAGTTACAGATCTTAGCGTTTCATGATCTAGATAGACACTCATGTGAAGAGATTGTTCAAGCAGAGTGGCTATTCGCTATTCCAGATGGTATGATCGAAGAAAAAGCATTCCTAACTCAATTGTTAGACCATCACTTCTATTCATCAAATGAGGAGTCCGAACGGATACAGGGTATCGTGAGAAGGTTTGTTGAGGGTCAGAGGATGCTTTTTGATCCCACAGGAATACGAACCTGTGTCAAAAGCCGTCTTATTGCTAATGTTTTCTCATCGACAACTGAAGCCGGAGAGCCTGACTTGAGTCAGACCGATAAGCAAAGGAGAGTCTTGGGGTCTCGGTTAGAAAAGGTGATGGTGTCCATAGATGAGGACATCAACTCCACTTTGTTTCATGCATATGCAGCTTATCGTTTTGGTTTTAGGTGCTGGACGATAACCACTTTTAAGCAATTTGATCAAGAGAATATTTGGAACACTCAAGGTAATATGCATCTTGTCATCAGAGATACGGACCTTCGTTTTCCCGATATTGAAGGAAAAGAGCCTTTGCGCTCAAAGCAAAAACAAGGCAATGTGAGGCAAAGGTTGAGTTCTGTTCACAGTGATTTATGGCAGCACTTACCACATAACGGCACAGATCAACCTCAATCAAAACTCCAAAAACATTGGATTGTGCGTGCTGTCACCTCAGAAACCAAACACTTACGTCTAAAACCGTGGTTGGGTTGTCGGGAATCTGAAGCGAGACTTGGTGAAATTGAGAATGATGGATCAGAGGCTCATGTCTTGGGATTGCCCAAGCCTTTGGGTTCACTTTACGACCTGACAAAACTCATGACTTGGGATAAAGACGATCAGTTCACCATCGCGTCGATGTTAACCCCACCAGAGCGTTTGAGTGGCAAATTGGGCCACTTCTCCCCCTATATCAATTTGCCTTTGGCGGCAGACTTGTTGACTCAAGCTCAGCGCTGCCAAGGCGAAAATGAACAAGAGTGGTTGATCGGTGCCATTTTGGCTGCGGAAGCCGATGAGATGCTGCTTGGCATGAGTGAATATACCGGACTTGATGCTGTCAGGTGGCTCCATAAAAGTGAGGTTCGCGCAGAGATTCGTTCTGTGGGTTTTTCCGGTTTAATAGATATACGTCAAAGAAAACGTGAATTACAACGACTCGTCAAAGCAAGGTTTGGTGGCAACACAACAACTCAGGATCACTTTTTGAGCCGGTTGTGGGATGACCTACGCACCCTCTATAAAAGTGCCGATCAGTTTCGGGCTGCAGAACAAGCCAATAGGGAAAGCTTCTGTAAGCGTAAGTACCTCAAATCTCTCCCTTTGTTATCGCTGATTGAAGAATGGCTCAGGAGAGGTTCTATCATGTGCGCTTCATCTCTTCGTGCTTGGCTTTCGTGCCTACTGCTATCAACCCTCAGCCTTTGGCTGAGTTACTCTTTTGTACTAAACCTCGATGTCGCCAACCCTACCTTTCTTTTCTCAATTTTCATGAGTAGTTTGATCGGCGAGCCAGCAATGGGTTTCGAATCGTTCATCAAGGGAGAAAAAACGTTTGCTTTAAACACCTTGGTTGCCGTTCATTTTTCAATATCGTACATCTTGTTTGGTTTTTTTCTATCGATGGTCTACCGAAGAATCACCCGTTCCTGATCATGGCATCAACAGTTGGGCAAGTTGGGCAAATAACGCTCCTGCTCTTGCCACCATTGTTGAGGCGAGAGCTCTGAATTAGGAGGCTCTAAATAAAGGCTTCGCATGATGGAAAAGGGTTGGAAGCGAGCCCGGATCCAATCTTCAAAACTTTGCTCAGGCTTACAACTTTGAACCCCAAAAGCTTGGGCTAGGGTGTCGATGTCCCGGGAAAATAAAGCCTCTTCCATGAGTTCTTCCATGTGGGTCATAAACTTATCAATGATCGCAGCGATATCTTTAACCCTGGCCTTCTCGTCCCGTTCTGATAACACTTGTAAAAAGGTCATCAAACCCATTTTTCCGTGTAGCACGAGATGATCAAAGTCTGCACCCCCTTCAAAATCAAGGTTTTGGGGATAGTTTCCATTAAAATCATCAATAACTTTGATTGAGCCTTCTCGAACCCTAGTCTTGAGTATCGAGTTGGGCTCATAATCGAGCTCTGGCCATTCTCTTTTTTCGGGCACGATATGCAAGTCTTCCCACAAGGCCACCAAAGCTTCCTCACCTCCTCGGGATGTGAGTTCTTGGTACTTTAGAAAGACAACATCAACACTTTCGTTGCTTTTCGTCTCCATGCCATATGCACAGAGGGATAGTTTAAAATCTTCTAAAGTCTTCATGAAAACAGGCGGTTGGCAAAGTCATTCCAAGTGGCAAATGCAAACAAAGACATCAGAAGCACGAACCCAACATATTGAAACTTCTCCATGACTTTTTCGCTAACCGGTGAGCCTTTCAGCCACTCGATCAAGCAAAACATCAAGTGTCCCCCATCTAAAACTGGAATAGGGAGCATATTTAAAAAAGCCAAATTGATACTGAGCAAAGCCATGAGGTAGAGCAGATGAGCAAACCCGACCTCAGCCACCTTGTATGTCACCTGTAAAATCCCCAGTGGTCCAGATATATGTTCAAGAGGAACGGAACCGTTAACTAAACTCAATATACCTTTGTATGTTTGCCTCAACATGTGAAATGGCCACATTAGTGCATCGACAAAACTCGTCTCTGCCACTTTGATATCAGGTATAATACCTAGGATTCTTCTTCCCGTGCTTTGTAAGGATACGGTAGCAGAAAGTTCGATGATTTTTGAGTCGCGAATAACGGTGAGTTGCACTCGTTTGCCCACTGCTGCCCCGACGATACGTCTGACGGAGTTCCAATCCGGATTGAGCACTGACGGTTCACCTTCTAATAGGATACTTTGGATCTGATCTCCCACCATAAGACCCATGTTTTCAGCGGGGCTACCTTGTTTGATGTGGGATACCGTAACTTTTTTGATGTCATCAAGATCGCCAAAATAGAGTTGCTCCATCAATTGATGAGCATCTGAAAGCTGAGCTTCAAAGGTTTTTCCCAAAGACTCAAAGCTCAAGGTCAATGGTCCGCGCTCTTGGTCTTTACTCAGAGCTAAAATATCAACGATGGGCTGATCATTTACGGACTTGAGGATCATGCCCTTGTGAACCCCTTGGTTGTCGAGTTCAGAATCAGGTAAAACTTTAAACACTTGCCTCCCTAAACTTGGACGGAATCCTAAAAGTGGAGCCTTTTCATCCTGAAGATCCACTTCTAGAGTCATTTCCTGTCCTTGCCTGTCAATCGTCAGTGGAACTTTAATGTCACTGCTCAAATCTTCTTGGTTAACGAGAGGTGAAAGATCCTCCCAGTTGTTGATCTTATGGCCACCAATAGAAAGAAGTCGGTCTCCAGGAATGATGCCGGCGATGTCTGCAGCTGAGTCTTTTTGCACTCCCGATACCGTTAGTGAGCGCGCAGGTCCAATACCTATACTTGGAACCTTCAATAAACCTAATTTAGGTTGGATATCGAGTCGTTTTTGCTCCCCTTCTCTTTGGGCGATAACATAATGATCAGAACCTTCTCCACCTAAAGCGACTTCTGTGCGAAGGTTATCAAAACTACTGATAGGAATACCACTATAATTAACAATGACATCCTTTGACCTGATACCTGCTTCCCATGCTGGGCTCCCCGGAGAGACGAAACCAACTTCGGGCGAAAGTAAACGGTAGCCTAGATAAATAGCGCCAAGGGAAAAAACAAACGCCGAAATAAAATTAAAAACGACCCCAGCAGCTAGGATCTGGGTCCGTTGCCAAACACTCTTAGATGTGAATTCATCGGGTTTACTTTTCACATCCGCTTTGCCAAAATCCTCTTGGCCAGCTAACTTGACATAGCCACCTAAGGGAAAAACCCCTATGCCATACTCGGTACCTTTATGATGAAATTTAAATAATTTTAGTCCCCAAAAATCAAAACCGAGATAAAACTTCTCAACCCGTACCCCTACCCTTATAGCGGCGAGATAGTGCCCTAGTTCGTGAATAAAAATCATTGCCCCAAAGGCAACTAGAGTCAATATTCCAGATAACATAGATTCTCAGTTTAGTTTTAAGAGTTGACGACTGACGATACGAGCCTCAGTATCACAGGCTAGAACGTCTGACAAATCAGATGGGCTTTCCATTTTGGTGAGCCCCAGATCAATAACGCTTCGAATATGTGAATAAACTTCACTAAAGTTAACTTTCTCATTTAAAAAGGCATGAACGAAAATTTCGTTAGCGGCATTACAACATATTGTCGCCAAAGGATGGTCACCTACATCTTTCGCTAGATCAACAGCTTGTTGCAAAAAAGGATTGACCGGTTCAAAGCTGAGTTGCATTCTTTCTTTAAAGGAAAGCCTAGGTAAAACTGAAGGCCAACGTTTTGGATAAGACAAAGCGTACCACAGAGGAAACTGCATGTCGGTCACTCCCATTTGAGAAAGGATAGATCCATCAATGAATTCAACCATAGAATGAACTATGGATTGACGGTGGACCGTGACCTCAATCTGTTCTAAAGGGACATCAAATAACCACTTCGCTTCAATCATTTCAAGGGCTTTATTCATCATGGTGGCCGAGTCTATCGTGATCTTCTGCCCCATACTCCAGGTGGGGTGCTTTAAGGCTTCCTCACGTCGGATCATTGAGAAATCACCTTCTCTATGGTGAAAAGGGCCTCCCGATGAGGTGAGAATAATCCGTTCAACATCCGAACTCTGGTGTTCCTGTAAGCACTGCAAAATTGCTGAATGCTCACTGTCTACGGGTATGATTTGTCCACTATAACGTTGCTCATAGTCTTTAAAAAGAGCACCGGCAATGACCAAGGGTTCTTTATTAGCTATGGCTAAACGTCCCCCTTTTTTTAAAGTAGCTAAACCGTATTCTAAGCCTGCTGCACCACTCACGGCCAGTACCGTGGTGCCGAAAACTTCCTCCTCCATCAGTTCGAGTAATGATGTTGAGCCTTGTAAAACGATACAACCTTCGCTTTCCATCAATTGAGCTTGATCTGAGGAGAGCTCCTCACCGGTGATACAAACCCATTTAGGGTGCCATTCGCGAACGAGTTTGATCAACTCGTCAATTTGGCTATGGGCCGTTAACAGTTGAGGGCTCGCGACATTCTTATGGGAACGCAGCAACTCGAGCGTACTTTTCCCAATAGAACCAGTTGCCCCAAGTAAAGCCAAGGATGGAAGCATAGCGTTAAGAGTGATGACCTAAAATATTATGTAATTTTTCATCGTCCAGTTCTCCAACCTGCAGTTTCAGTTTTCCGAATGTTTTCAGTTGGGGGATTTCTGCCTTGTCGATCCTATCACATATGATAAAACAGCGACTCGAATGAAACCCCAATTTGAGCAAATGCTTCAGGTGATCACTCAGTTCTTGATGATGATTTGAGGAAAGCAGCAGGATGGTGGCTTTGGGTTGCGGCGATGATACTTTCTTGATGTCTTGAACAAGCACACTCCAATTCGGTATCCGTTGAAGGCAACGGTCCAGCTTTGCTAAAGACAATTCATCGGTGATGACTTGTAGTTTAGGGTAAATGGCGAAGTCAAGGTTTGTACCGTAAAATTCACCTTTAAAGCTGTCTTCTAACTTAGGATTTAGGCTTAAAAATGAGGCTCTAAAGACATGACGACCGTTCCCCATCCAACGAACGCTTGGCCAAGGCCCCTGGTAGGTTTTTGATACGACAGCTAGGGTCCTTAGCTCAGGGAAATGTTTTCGATTGTTCTGTTGCATAAACAGCAACTCGTCGTCTGTATAATCATCGACCCAAACGAGCAGAAGCTCCACCCTATTTAGTGAGGGCAACATTTTTCGATAACTGCGCCCAGAATGATCGATACGAAAATATGGAGAAAGATGTTTTCTGAGGTCAGGGATTTTTATCGATTCTGCCAATAGATTGATCGACGAGGGTTTGGGCTTGAGCTCTTTCGCTTTTGACCACTCACTAAGGGCAAGATCACGTTGTTGCTTAGCAGTAACTTTAGCACGATTGATCCGTTCGAGTTCTTCACCATAGTGCTCTGGGTGTTTCTCCGCTAATTCTTTGATGTGAGAACGGTCAACGTCAAGTGTTGAGATACCGGAAGCGATGATTTTATTCAGGACTTTGTCTGAATTGATAGAAACTCCTTCATCGATCAGTTTTATCCCTTCTGTGATAACTGGCATCGATATTTTCATGCCCAGTTGATAATGTTTAATGTCGATTTCCAAATTAGATCAAATTGAGATAAGAAATATTTGCGCTAAAACAAATAGGGCTTGAAACAGAATCAAAGCCGATGCCCAATCGTTCCAACTCAGACCAGACTTATCGATCATCAATGGCTTCACCAAAGGTTCAATTTTGGCGAGAGGTATCATCAAAATGTGGATGAGCTTTTTCATAAAACTCTCGTAGAGCGAGTTTAGCTTTTCCACGAATGACGGCGGCTTCTCAATATCTTTTTTAGAAATAAACTCATCCCCTGATGCTGCAATGAGTTCAGGGTCATTGCTCAAGGCATCTAGGACATCATCTATTTGCTCGTCAGTTCCAGGCTTGAACCCTTCCTCCGAGTCATCCTCTCCCCAACCTGTTTCGTCATTGGCATCGAGATCATCGCTGAGTTCTGCCCCAGGATCGCTCTCTTCCCAGTTTTGGTCACTCAAGGAGTCATCATCAGTTCCCCATGACGCATCATCTCCTTCGTACTGACTCACTGAGTCTTCTTCAGACGAATCCGGCGATGTGTCGTCTTTTGTTTCAGATGTAACACCCCAATCCTCGTCTGTGGCACTGGAGTTGCCTAAATCATCCCAGCTATCGTCGTTGTTCTCTAGTGCCTCTTCAGGAACGTTCCAGTCATCATTATTTTCTGAAACACTAGCAGTTACAGAATCATCATGGTTATTTGATGCACCCCAATCATCATCTTCCTTATCATCGTCGTCGTTATTTGATGCACCCCAATCATCATCGTCGCTATTTGTGGCTCCCCAGTCTTCATCACTATCGGAAGTCATCATTTCGACAGAATTGAAGTCATCGCTTGGGTCAACCGCTTTAAGGTCAGCTTCGCCTGTTTCGGTATCTTGATGGGTATTTTCCCAATCGTCATCGTAGACTCCTGTGGCGAGATCGTCTAGTTCGGAGTCATCCCAATGGTCTGAATTGAGTTGGGTGTTATCTTCCTGTTCCCAATCCGTAGATGCAGAACTATCTATTCCCCCTTTAGGTTCAATTCCATCTTGAGTTAAATCATCGACTTCATCATCCATCGATCTGATCTGGTTTGTACTCCTCATCGACACCGAAAAGTTCGCCTAGTTTGTCAGAAAAGGTGATATCCTCTGTACCCTTTTCTATGGAGTCTTTGCCAAAAATTCGCTCTAGAGTTTTTGACTTTTCAGCACTATGCTCCACGACTGAATCTGGTGATTTTCCAAGAGACTTTTCAACAATCTTGGTGAACTTAACTTTCATCGCAGCAAGGGTCAAGGTTCATGTCTTCTTGAACCATTTTGATCATATCGCTATCGATTTGTTTTGCGTTGTAGCCAAATCCCGTAAGCAGGGCTAAGTCGCAAATGTTATTGATTTCCCTCGGGATTCCTCCAGAGATTTTAAAGATATCGTCTTTAGCTTCTTTAACAAAAATATCTCTTGTTTGGCCAGCAACAGTCATCCGATGATCAATATAGCGATGGCAAGCTTCTAAATCAAGGGGCCTCAAGTGAAAGCGCATGCCTAACCTTTGTTTCAATTGCGGTATGGCAGCAACTTTTTCTCTCAATTCAGGTTGTCCCATAAGGACCAGAGAAACCATGAAGTTGTCGTATTGTTGATAGTTCAATAACAATCGAATCTCTTCAAAGGTAGCTTCATCGTGAACCTGTTGGGCTTCATCTACAATGATAACAATGGAGCGCCCACTTTCGTGGCATTTTATGACGGTTTTATCAAGCTCGTGCAAGAGGTCAACTTTAGTGCGATGCTCAGAGTCCACCCCCATCTGGTAGAGCACTTCTCTCAAGAAATCGACATCAGATAAGTTTGGGTTTGTGATCAATGCGACTAAAAAGTTACTTTCATTGAGTTCTTTCAAAAAGACTCTACTCAGTAAGGTTTTTCCACAGCCATATTCGCCAGTGAGCAAGAGTCCACCCCTTCCTTCGGTCACGACGTATAAAAGTCTGACTAAAGCCTCCTCATGTTCAGCAGAGTAATAGATGAATCTTGGGTCGGGAGTGTTTTTGAACGGGATTTGTTCTAAGCCCCAGTACGAAAGGTACATTTAATCTTCCCTTAAACGCTTAATTAGAGACTTCAATACTTCGGATTGAACTCCTGCTAAATAGTCAACCTTAGAGTCATCATCTTGATGACGATTGAAATCACCTGAACTTTTCCTAATATTATTCATGCGAATATGTTCTACAGAACCATTGCCTTGCATCGCTTGAGGTTTCTGTGTTGATAGAACTTCGGATACGGAGTCAGATAGATGTGTTTCAACGAAAGCCTCTTCTTTTTTCTCCAAGTTTAGGGTCTCTGCCAGTGTTTTTTGAGCAGGTTCATGATTGGGCGTTCCTTGGGTTTTTAGAGTCTCATTTTGACTTTTATTCATAAATAGATTGTCATCAGTCGTCGCTAGCGATGGTTTTAATGACATGGTGTCTCGGTTCATATCGCGGAGATCAGTTTGTTCAGGAAGCTGACTTTTAAGCAAAAATTCATCGTCATCAGGATTCAAATCCGCAGTGAATTTGAATTGAAAGCGAGTTGCTGTTCTGAAACCATACCACATCAATATGGGGCAAATGATCCAAGCTAAAGCGATATAAAGTAAAATGGGGTGTTTGTTCCGATCATAAAAAGAGAATTGCATCCACTCGTCCTCGACGATCGTTCGGTTTAAAACAAAGGTTTTTTTAAGTTTAGGTGAAGTTAAATAAGAATTGATCAGTAGCTGCTCTTTTTCTGCAGCAGCTTCAATTCTCAAAGGTTCTGGACTGTTGAAAAAGGGGTCTCCTCGTTTGATGCCTTGCTCTTTAATATATGGCAATTGGCCAAGGTTGGGCTTGTGTTCGCTACCGGAAAACTCTTTCTTATTTTCATAATTGTAGATCCCGAGACGATTAAAGTTGTAGGGATCCTTTCTTTTAAAATTCGCTAACAACTCTTCGCCGCGATCGTTTACACCAATTTTGGGTGGGATGACATAAGCTCTAATCTGCCAGTCTAATTTTTCATTTTCCATTTGAAAATGAAAATGAGCTTGGTCAACTAAAATATAATTCATGTCGACCATTTGTTCCACGCTATTAGAAAAACGCTTAAAAACCATTTGTCCTTGGCTAGAACGGTTAAAACGTTGTAAAATATCCAAAAATGGTTTTTGTTCAGATTGGTTAGAGCTGACGATGGGCGATAAAAGTCTAGACAATCTCTCTTGTCGACCACTGTCGTCTTCGAGAAGGTCCTTAACCGTTTTCTCTTCTTTTTCCTTGACTTTGAATTGACGTGAACTCGCTTCTAAACTGATGATCAAGTCCTTTAGGCGCACACCTGCCAGATCTTTTAGTAGCTCAAGCTTTGTGTCCAACTGAACCTGCTCTACCTTTTCGATAGATCGAAAGGATTCATAAACAGCGTTCAGGAAGATTTTTTCATTTTGCAGAGCACGAGTTACTGTCATCTGCTCCTGATTTCGATACCAATAGGTCCGGTAAGTGAACACAAAAATAGCAAAGAGAGATACACTGACAAAGACGTATAGCATCACCACGATAAAAACGAGACGCTGCTGCTTTGTCATGTCAGCTATGGCTGTCATTTTTCTATCGGTAAGCGCAAAGGTTGACCCACCATTAAACGTCCCGGATCTACTTTAGGGTTCAGCTCAATGATTTCTTTTACTTTTTTCACAGACCCACACTCCCTAAGAGCGATATTATAGAGAGTATCACCTTTTTGAACAAAATAGCTTCCGTTAGAGGCATGATCTTCGTTGTAGTCTGTTGCAACTGAGATCAAGGCTTTTTTAGGAGGCATCACCAATCTCGTCCCCGGATAAAGCCGATGGGGTTGGAGTTCTGGATTGGCCTCCATTAGAGCCTTCAAGAAATGGACGCTGCCGAGGATGCGACGACTAATGCCAGAAGCACTATCTCCTTTTTTTACAACATAATATTGAGGGATAGGGTCTAAAGGCTTGATTTTGTTAAGTTCGTCTATCCTTGGCGATGATGGTTCGACAATTTTTTCTTTTTTCTTGCTGACTTGTGCAATGGGTTGTTTTAAGGGCTGAGTTATATTATCCTGCTGACCCTCTTTTTTTTTGGCTATTTTTTTGAGCAAAACACTAGGGGGTTGTTGGCTTTGTTCTGGTGACTTTGTTGCTACGGTTTTCGGTTTTGGTGTTTGAGGAGGTGGCTCAACTATTTTCACCGTAGCTATGGGCTCAACGTTCGTGACGTCAGGTTCATGATTGGAGAACTCTAAATAAATGATTCCAATGACAAAACACAGCAAAATGGCGATCGTCATTTTGACTTCTTTGTTCATTTAGAGCCCCTTCTCTAGGAGGAGTGAGGTTGGTTGGCGGTCACAAACATTTGATGGACCAAAGTACTGGATCGGACCAGGGAAAATAAAACTGTCGGTTTTCGCCCATTCTTCCCTATTGGCGCAATAATATTTAAAAGGCTTGCCGTCGAGTTCAACGAGAGCTTTTTTAATAACGGGCTTGTCTTTACCATGTCGTCTTTCCATATTCATCATTGATGTCAGAGGTATCCCACATGGACGCCACTGGGAAACGGGTTTGTGCAGATCTTGAAGACAAGCGACGTAACCTCTTTTCCCGTAGCCTATGAGCAGGCTAGCAACGGTGCCAAGTCCGTAAGCGTAGTCTGCATCAAAGTTTGAGGGAGCTGCGCATCTGCCTTCGTAACCAAAAAAGTGGTGTAGTGCCGAAAAAGAGCCCTTGTATTGACCTGATTGTTTTAAGTCTTCTAGTCGTTCTTCCATCATTTTAGACAAAAGCTTTTCGGTTTCAATCAAAGAGACTTGCACGTTTCCGTGCGGGTCTCGTTTAGCCACCAATTGCAATTGAATACTCTCGGGTAAGGATTTATAAAGGCTTAAAGCCTCTCCTTCCAAAGAGGAGATGATGAAGTTGATTTTCTCCTCATCACGTTTACAGGAATCAAAAGCCTCTTTCTTGTGGGCCAATAGATCATTTAGGTTTGTGATCAGACGACCGACTTCAGGAATAAATTCAATGATACCTTCAGGAACGATGATGACGCCATAGTCTTTATGAGCCTGACTACGGGTGAGAACAACATCAACCATCTTATCGACGACATCCTTTAGGGTGAGATTTTGTCTTTCAACTTCTTCGCCCACAAGCACAAGGTTAACCTGGGTTTGGAGGCCGACCTCAAGGGCGATATGACTAGCGCTTCTACCCATCAATCTAATAAAATGCCAATATTTTACAGAAGAGACCGCATCCCTAGCGATATTTCCAACCAATTCGGAGTACGTTTTACAAGCGGTATCAAAACCAAAGCTGGCTTCAATTTGATCATTTTTCATGTCCCCATCGATGGTTTTGGGTGCACCGATGACGAGGGTTTTTGAACCTGATGCGAGAAAGTATTCCGCTAAAACGGCCGCATTTGTATTTGAATCATCACCACCAATAACAAGCAAAGCATCAAGGTTGAGTTCTGAACAGTTTTTAAGACAAGCGGAAAACTGCTCTGGACTTTCAATTTTCGTTCGACCGCTCATGATGAGATCAAAACCACCGGTGTTTCTGTAGCCCTTAGCCAGATCTGTGGTGATCTCTATGTGGTCACCATCTACGATTCCACCAGGACCTTTTTTAAAGCCAAATAAAACGCTATCTGAGTTCAATTCTTTCAGGCCATCGAAAAGCCCTAGTATCACGTTGTGTCCTCCAGGAGCTGGGCCCCCAGACAAAACAACTCCAACTCGGAGTGCTTTTTTATTGATGGAGCCGCCCCCAGCTTCAAAGAGAACGACTTTTTGGCCAAATGTGTTCGGGAACTCCTTGAACAAGGCCTCTTTATCGTCAACGGAGCTCGTCTTTTCTCCTTCTACGCAGCTCAAATCTCCAAGACGCTCTTTCAAGAGATCTGGCAATTTGGCTTGGTAAAGAGAGCGCTCTTCCTGAAGATGTGATAGCTTTAGCACGGAAATCCCTTAAAATGTCTCAAATGAATCCTGATTTTAATCATGACTCACCTGACTCAACCTACGACTTTGATCCGTCGGCTTGCTTTGATGAAAAGCAGACCACCTTAAATTGAAGTCATGGCTAAAAGCATATTTTTTCTTCTTCTGGAGTGGGATCGTGATCTCCACCAACGCTCGGAACATTCCTTTGATGGCAAAGAGATACTTTGCTCCGAGTCGGAATGGATAAACCGGTACTTTTGCTCTTTATCCCATGATAAGATCCCTCTTTTTTGCCATGCAGAACAGAGCCTTGAAGATATCAGCGCCAATATTTGGAAAGGCTTTGTTCCTTTTTTATACGGTAGAATGGAGAAAGCTTCTTTTCACAAAATCATCGCTCACATCACTGAGTTCTTAACACATTTAACAGAACATCAACATATGGAAGGTTCCCAGAGCCAAATCATTGTTGGAGCCATCAAGTCTGAAGTGAAGGGTATCGAGCGAATTTTTAAAGTTCATCAGCATTTCTCATCTAGACAACGCTCCTGGGTTTACCAAGCGAAACCTACAGAAACCCTTGATAGTATCGACTGGAATCAGTCTTTTGCCGAAATGCAAGAGCCAGATCAAGAGTCTCGTATCAGCGATACCTTTCGCTTGGTCAGTTTGAACCCTGAGGAGCAATTGGGTTATTTTAAAGGTGAAAAAAGTCAGCTATCGGTGGTCGTTAAATTGGATGAAAAATGCTGTAAAATTTTATGTGGTGGCGATCTCATTCCGATGGTGCTTTTTCCCTCTTCTTCTGGTATGTATTTTCTTTTTTCAACCGGTCAACCTATTCTCCATGGGTGATGAGGTCTCTCAAATCAAGTCAAGGATCGACATCGTCGACTTTATAGGTTCCTATGTCAAGCTAAAAAGATCTGGTGCTAATCACTTGGGATTGTGCCCCTTTCACCGTGAAAAAAGCCCTTCCTTTAACGTTTCGCCCAATCGCCAAGCCTACCATTGCTTCGGCTGCCAAGCTTCTGGTGATATCTTTTCATTTGTTATGGCTTACGAGAGCATCAACTTCCGCGAGGCTCTTGAAAAGCTTGCGCCAATAGCTGGTGTTGAACTTCAACATCATAAAAGAACAAACACTACATTTCACAAAGAGAAGCAATGGAAAAGACTGCTGAATCTTGCGGGACATTTTTTTAGGGAAACTTTTCTTAGCCACGAAGGAGAAGTGGCTAGATCCATATTGGCGGAAAGGGGTTTTAGCACGGCAACCCTTGACTCTTTCAAAATTGGTTTTGCCCCAGACGCTTGGAGTAGATTGTGTGATAGAGCTTTAGCTAAGGGCTTTTCTAGGGAAGATCTCGTCACCATGGGTTTAGCTAGAAAAAATGAAAAGGGTGGCATCTACGACTTTTTTAGAAATCGCATCATGTTCCCCGTTCGCAATGCCCAAGGACAGGTGATTGCCTTTGGTGGTCGAGTGATCGACGATGCCGTGCCCAAGTACATGAACACGCCGGAGACGCCACTGTTCAATAAAAGCCGAACCTTATTCAATTTTAATGAGGCCAGAACTCAACTGTCTGAGCACGGTTTCTTCTTGATGATGGAAGGCTACACCGATGTGATGATGGTTAGCCAACACAACTTAGGGCCGGCCATAGCAACCCTTGGAACGGCTATGACTGAAGAGCACTTACGATTGCTAAATCGCCATAATGTACCACTGTTTCTCGTGTATGACGGTGATCGTGCAGGTCAAAAAGCGATGGAAAAGGCCTTGCCTTTTGCCCTAAAACTTGGTGTTGATGCTAGAGCGATCACCCTGCCCCAGGGTCAGGACCCTGCTGACTTTTTTAACCATGCTGAAAAAAACGACTCCCTGTGGCAGCAGCTTAAAGCAAATAGTGTTGACCTTTTTGAGTACAAGCTGAAAGCTTTGATGGCAGAAAGGGGGATTGAACAAACGGAGAGTAAAGTGTCCATCGCAAAAGAGATGCTGAAGGAATTGCGTCTCAACCGAGATGAAGTTCGCGAGAGCCTTTACCTCGATGTTATGGCGAGGGAGCTGAAGATTCAAAGGAACGATCTGCTTCGACAACTCAATAACGAGAAAGACAGCGATCCTGTTGTCGACTTGAAACCCAAGCTTGTGTTGACATCATTTCGCAAAGATCCTGCTTATTTTTTATTGTGCTTAGCTATGGTTGATGCCGGTTACCGAACTCGTTTGGAAGAGTTGAGCAAGTTGCCCCAGGGAGATCAAGTCACGGTACAGGTTTTGAAAAAATGGTTGAGTGCCCATGCACACGAAGGTGATATTGCCCATGTTCATTTTGAAGCGAGCCTTAGTGTCATAGAAAAAGACGTTTTTAGCCAAGCTCGAATAGAAGAGTTGCCTGAGCAGCATGCATTACCTGCTTTTTTTGATGAAAAGTTAAAACAGTGGCAGGGCTCAAAAATGAAGCTCATTGAGATCAACGAAAAGATAGTTCAAGCTGAAGCCGAAGGTGATCAAGCGGCTCTTGTCACTTTGCTCAAGGCCAAAAGTGAAGCTCTTCGCAATAAAGGTTGATGGCTAAGGGAAAATCACCTATTCAAAGGTGAAACTTGACCATCTCTTCAACCACTTGGCCTAAGCGATACTTGGGCTTCCACGACAAGGTGTTCCTTGCCTTGAGTGGGTTTCCTAAAGATTGCTTCATGTCCGATGGTCGATAATACTTTTCGTCGACCACAACGCATGGTTGGCCGCTAGATTTCTCGAAGGCACGCTCTTTCAGTTCTTCGCCTTCCCAGCAAAGCTCAACACCTATAACCCCGAAAGCCATATCAATAAAGTCCTTCACGGAATGAAGTTCTCCCGTTGCTAGCACAAAATCGTCGGGTTCTGGTTGTTGTAAAATCAGCGCCATACCGCGGACAAAATCCTTGGCGTGCCCCCAATCCCTCTTGACGTGTATGTTGCCGACGGCTAGGGGTTTTCGCTCACCAATGCTCCATCTGGCTGCGGCTTCAGCAATCTTTTGCGTCACAAATGCAGGTCCTCGTAAACTGGACTCGTGGTTGAATAAAATCCCACAACTGGCGAAGAGTTGGTAAGCTTCACGATAGTTGACGGTGATATAGTGAGAAAATAGTTTAGAAACGGCATATGGGGAGCGGGGGTGCACCGAAGAGTTCTCTCCTCGAGAAAAATCTTGGGATGCACCGAAGATTTCAGCACTTGAAGCTTGGTAGAAGCGGACTCTACTCTCGTGCAAGCGCACGGCTTCTAACCAATCTAAACTGGATATACCGTTGGAAACGATCGTTTCATGGGGGGATTTGAAAGAGTCAGCTACGGAACTTTGGCCTTCTAAGTTGTAAATTTCATCCGGTTGGAATTGATCAAGCAAGTGGGGTTTGGCCACATTAGAGCCAACGACACTCAATTCGTTCAATATGCCCAAATGTTCAAGACGCCATAGCCGTTTGCGATCTTTTGGGGAGCGCGAACTCCCAAAGACGCGGTAGCCTTTCTCTAGAAGGTGCTCCGCAAGCAATGCTCCGTCTTGTCCTGAAATCCCGCTGATGAAAGCTTTTCTCATATCAACCAATCCTCTGAATCGGTATATCTAAAGGGTAGTGATAGCAATAGGGTATGTTTTTCTTAGGACTGTTGTCATTCAATGAAGAGAATGAGCGTAACGCTTAGCCCAAGCCTCTATCAGCTTTTTAGCAACCGGTGCTGCCAAAGAGCCTCCTCCGCCATAGGTTTTGGTGAAGCTGTGCTCTAGCAATACAGAAAAGGCGATCTGAGGATTGGAATAAGGAGCAAAACCAACAAACCAAGCGTGACCATTTTTACCTCCCACTTGGGCAGATCCGCTTTTCCCCCCATAGGTGATCGATGTCGAGCGACTGCCGTAAGCTGTGCCTCCTGGTTCATTGACAACCTTGTACATTCCTGCGCGAATGGCTTCTCGGGTAGCACCTTTTATGCCTAACGAAACCTCAGTTATGGGGGCATCTGTCCAGAACCGTGGCTTTGCAATGGCTTTTTCACGGGCAATGAATCCTGCTATCCATGCGGCCTGAAGTGGAGTTCCTAGCTGGTAACCTTGGCCTATGCTCATCTGTCCTGTGTCACCTGGGTACCACATGCCTTGCCCAATGTTTCTTTTGTAGATAGGGTTCGGGATGAGTCCTTTTCGCTCTGAAGGGAAATCTTTAGTCAAAGACTCCCCCAACATAAATTTTCTTGACCAATTGTAGAGTTTATGTGGACCTAGCCTAATCGCCATTTCACAAAAGTAAGGGTTGCACGATACTTTCAATGCATCTTTGAGGTTGTAATGACCTGCTCTAGCTGAACATCCTACTTTAGTACGAGCGTGCATCCCAGTGCATGCATATGATTGCTCAGGATCAACAATATTTTCTTCAAGAATAGCCGTTGAGGAGATGATCTTGTAGATGCTTCCAAAAGAATATGCCCCTTGGATAGCTTTATTCATCATGATGCCACTCATATAATCAACGGGATCGGTAACTTGAATAGGTGGTGTGATCAAGTTGGGATCATAGCTAGGCGTAGAAGCGTTAACAAGCACATCACCATCGTTCAGGTTAAAAATAACGATCACGCCATTGGAATTGCTGAAACCTTTATTGTATAATTTATGCAGGGCATTAGAAAGTTCTTCTTCGGCCAGTTGCTGCAGGGCTCCATCTATCGTTAACGTGACATCGATACCCTCCTCTACCTCAACATGATTGTATCGCTGTAAGTCACGGCGATACGTTCTTTTGTGAAGCTTGCCTCTCAGATCATCGTTGCGGATCCACTCCACCCCTGAGGCCCCAACTAAAAAGTTTCTCGCCCATGAAATTTTGTCTTTTTCAAGCTCCCTAAGGACGATCGGCTTAAAGTTTAAGGGGCTACTCAAGGGAGGATAGTAACCTCTTATTCGCAGTACATTGTAATTTTCTTCTTTTAGACGGCCCAAATAACCGACAAGGTGAGAGGCTAGTGTGCCCTTTGGGTATTCACGAATAGAGCTCTCTACGCAAGAAAATCCTGGAAAAAGTTGCGGCGTAGCCAATAACTTTTTAGCCATTTCTGGGGAAAGAAAAAGTTTAAGACGTTGAGGTGTCTTCAGTAAGGCCCATTTCTTGACAACATTATCCATGGCCTGCTTCAGAGCGCGGCATAGCTCCTTTAAATCGACGCCGAGTTGCCTAGAGATAGAGATGAGCAAACGTTCACGCTCAAGTCTAACATTTAGAGTTTTAATTTTATGACTGAGCTCTTCTGGGCTCGGACGACGATCCTTCACTTCAGAGTATCGCTTGCTCTTATAATTGATAAAAAAATCCAATTCTTCTAAAATGCCTAAACCCTCACCAAAAGACAAATCAGAGAGTTTACAGACCAACTCATAACTGGGTACATCATGGGCTAAGACCTGACCATCCCTTGTTAAAATTCTTCCCCGCCCAGACATGAAATATTCTGTTCGGGTCAATTTGTTGTCTATTTTTTCACGGGCCTCTTGGTGATCGATGATTTGGATTTGAAAAAGCCTTGCGATAAGAATAAAAAAAAGCAACAAGAAGAACAAGCCCAAAAGCCTAATTCTTATGGTGAATTCATCACTGGAATTAGGCATTGATGACCGATAATGATTGTGGCCGACCTCGCTGTAACCAGCCCAACCTTATCTGTTTAAAAAGAAGAAAAAAGAATGGTGAGATAGAGGCATCTATCACCATCTGGTCAAATAAGTTCACTGCCATGCGATCATGGTAGAGCCATAGATTCCATAAATGATAAGTCAAGCTCATGATCAATGTCGATAGCCAAAACCCCCAGAACTTTTTATTGATGACGCAAAGGTTGAGGCGATCAGCAATCACATAACCACCACAAAAAAAAGCAGCATCTGAAGCCCATGGGTGTTGGTGAAAAAGATCAGAGCACCATCCTGTGAGCATCACTGAGATGATCAAATAAGGATAAGTGTGCCTAGACCATGAAAAGCTAACGACATAGACAAAGTAACTAGGGTATAGCTTATGGTATTGAAGCCCATCCCCATAACGATCAATAAGGAAAACGTAACCGGAAAGAAATAATAGATGACAAAGGAGACCCACTTATGAACGATAGGAATCTAAAGTTCTCGCAATAGTCTTGGGGAGTGAGGCTCCGATCTGAGTTCTGTGGAATCGATATTGATGTCCACACGAGCACGTGATTTAGGCTGTTCGATGGACACCTGATGGGGCAAATAAAAGTCTTCCACAGCTCGATATTTCCGATAACGTATATACTCGACGATGCCTAACTCTAACCTACTCTTGATATGGCGTGAGATGGTCTTTGCTTTTTTGTGGAGGTAAATTTCATGCTTGATAGCATCCTTGTCTTCAGGGGCCTGCTCGACCCTAGCGATAACATAATACTTTAAGCCATCAACTTGTTCTTGCCAGTCCAATTCTGGCCGAAAGCTGGGCGCTTCCATGGAGACGAGCACACTTTGTAATGAAGACAACCAAGGGTGCTTAGATAGGTTCGACCATATATCGTGATCATATGACTGCTGAAAAAGTTGATCTTGAACATCTTGCATGGTGAGGCCCAAGTGGTTGCTGTGCAGTGAAAAAAGACGATTTTGACTGTTTTTCTCAAATAAAATAAAGTTCCATTTTTTTGGAGCGTCATAACGATAAGTGAAGCGGTAAGAACGTTGAATCTTCAGGGTTGTAAAGGTTATCGTTCCTGTGCGATAAATACCGTGATTTGGTGTTGGTGCATTTTTTTCAACGGATCGAGCTAAGTCCCAAAAGCTTGCTTTTTTATAAAATCCGTTTTGAGCACGACGATGTTCTAATGGAACAGGCTCTCTTAAAATCAAATGATCCTCATAGACGCATGACGTCAGCGCCAATAAGAAGATCGTTGGAAAAACCCTCATGTATAGAATACTTTCCAGATCACCAGGATAAAGATCAACAACTGCGCCACATGGTCGACCATTTTGACGGTGTCATTTTTAGGGTAATTCTTCAGTTCATCGATGTTCAAATTGAAATGATTCAGCACTGCCATCAGACCGAAGTGATAAACTTTAAAGAGAACCATTGCAACGGCAACGGCGATAATAATCGTTATGACGGTCAATTGTATCATGGCATATCTCCGTATCGGCGTCCTCTCCTAGCCGAGAGGCGCTTTTCTTTCTTAAAAATAGAATCAAAAAACCAAGGTTCTAGTATTTGCATTCTGGTGGACAAAGAGGCTTCCGCATCACGAAGACGGTTGTTCCTCAAGACCAACTCCGAGAAGGTTTTTTTCTCTAAATCATCAAGGTCAAAACCATTGTCCGAGGCACTCCCTAGGATGAGACATTTGCGCTCACTGGCGATCAATAAGGTTTCGGCTTGACCCATAAAAGACAGACCGTCTAAAGTGATTTCCGATAGACCTGTGGCCGCTTCTTTAAGCCACCTGATCTCACCATCATCACGAATGGTCAACCACTCTAATCCCGTTGCTTGCAAAACACCCCTTTGGAATCGGAATTTTAATGGCACCCTAGAGAATCCAAATCTAGGTGCAGGGGGCAACGCACCAACC
>JACLAC010011021.1_pt1 | contig 62690 bp, 57 predicted proteins | sample 8027881 | NCBI WGS metagenome assembly JACLAC01 (sample SAMN15725517, study PRJNA655200) | protist metagenome | isolation source: fluorescence activated cell sorting (FACS) single amplified genomes of... | place: Spain: Blaines Bay Microbial Observatory, Mediterranean Sea | collected 2016-01-19
AGCCACTCCACCTTCGTAACAGAATTCGGCAAATTCGTTATTCCGGTTGTCCCGAATGGAGATGTAGATTCCTCGGTTAAGAAAGGCCAACTCACGCAAACGCTGTGAAAGGATCGCAAAGCTGAACTGGGTCTCTTCAAAAATTAGTGAGTCTGGCCAGAATGTGGTGCGAGTTCCTGTTTTGTCAGAGGTTCGAATCGCAGCTAATGGTTGCTTGGCATTTCCTCGCTCATACTCCTGTCGCCACAATTGACCATCTCGATCCACCTCGACAACCAGTTTGCTGGAGAGGGCGTTGACTACAGAAGCTCCAACTCCGTTCAACCCCCCGGAGACTTTATAATTGCTGTTGTCAAACTTTCCACCAGCGTGCAGTTTCGTCATGGTCAACTCAACTGCAGAGATCCCTTCATCCCTATGAATACCCACTGGAATCCCGCGTCCATTGTCATGAACTGAGATACTGCCGTCGATATGCAGGATTACCTCGATCTTGTCGCAGTAGCCTCCTAGCGCTTCATCGATACTGTTATCGACAATTTCGAATACCAGATGGTGTAGTGCCGCGGAGTCCACACCACCGATATACATTCCAGGCCGCTTGCGTACTGCTTCGAGCCCCTTGAGCAAGGTAATGTTGTCTTCACCATAGCCGGAAGCAGCAGTCGTAGCTGGCGCTATTTCTTCCATAGAAACTCCTGAAAACCCACAGAGGATTGAAAAGGGGGGCACAAGAAATCTGAGTCACCGATCCATTGACCGGTCCGGGTTCCTGCTACTTCGTTCAGCGATTGCTGGGGAGAGAGGAAACAGAGCGGAGGGGGAAACTCAGACGAATTGCCCTTGCACCACTTGAAAACTGCAACTCTTCGTATCTAATTTTTCTGGGCGTGTTGTTGAAGTTACGAAGATCTGATTCTGCAGTTGTGCAAAGAGCCCGAGCAGACGTTGGGAAACCTGCGCATCTAACTCGGAGAAAAGATCATCAAAAATCAGTATTGGATGTAAGGAATAGTGGGAGAATAATAGCTGATTTATTGCAATTTTTAAAGACAAATTTGTGACTCTCAATTCTCCCTGAGAAAAAAAATCTCGGTCAATTTTTTCATCTAGAAATAGGTGGTAATCATCACGATGAGGACCAGTCAGCGCATAACCTGATTGCAATTCACGATCCCGCTGTTCCTCCATCATTTTCTCCAATTGTTCCGCATCACTACACTGGACTGCAGGGTGGTAGCGCAGTGACAGCTGCTCTGATCGACCAGTAGCCATCCTGAAGAGTTCCACCAAGTGAGACAGCAGCTGTTCGGCAAAGGCTGCTCGGCGCTGGATCAATTCCCAGCCTGTACGAGCCAGGACTTGGTTCCAGGCAGAAAGTTGACGATCCTGCCGCTGCCGGAGCGCTGCGTTTTTTTCAGCCAATACTTTGGTGTAGTCCTGAAGATGACGGAAGTAGCTTGGATCCAGGGTGGAGATGATTCTGTTGAAGAAACGTCGCCGCTCTTGAGGAGGTCCTCGAAATAGCGCTACGTCCTCCGGAGTAAAACTCAGAGCCAGAAAGGAGAGGACATATTCCGAAGTGCGCTGGAAGGGGGCATGATCCAGCCAAACCTGACGACCTCGGGTTGAAAGAATAATTTGCACTCGACGCAAAACCTGCTGTTGTTCTAGCAGAGCAGTCATTCGAGCTGCGTTGGCTTCGCTGTACCAGAGTTGCTGCGTCTTGCGAGTTCGGAAGGATTCTAGATTACAGAGGTAGGCGATCGCTTCGACCAAGTTAGTTTTCCCTTGGCCGTTGTGACCGTGCAGCCAGTTGAGACCGGGTCCAAACTCGACCTGCAACTGGCGATAATTTCTGAAGTGATGAAGTTCCAGCGAACGAATTACCATTCAATGCGCAATGGCATGATGACAGCGAGGTATTCTTCATCGTCAGCAGCCCTGATCACGCTTGGACTCATTGGACTCTTGCACTCTAACTTGACTCGCTCGGTCTGGATAACTCCCAGCGCATCCAACAGATAGCGTGAGTTGAATCCCACCTGAAAGTCTTCTCCGCTATAATCTGCTTCCATTTCATCGCTCACTTCCCCATATTCGGCCTTTTCGCTCTCCAGCCTTAGCTTCCCCTCAGTTAAGGTCAATTTGACCGGCTTGAGCTTTTCATAGCTGATAGAAGAGACAATCCGCAGTGCGCTGACCAAACGTTCACGATCAACAATGGCTACCAGATGATTGTCCTTGGGAATAATCGGATCACAATTGGGGAACTTCCCCTCAATCAATCGAGTCTTGAAAGAAACCTGGCTACCAACAAACTGCATTACGCGATCATCGAAACTGATCGTGACTTCTTCTCCAAAAAGTTCGATCGCCTTACGAATCTCTCCTAACGCCTTGCGAGGAATAATCACATCAGAAACAGACTCAAAGGACGCAGACTCCACTCCCTTGAGTACTTGTGCCAAGCGGTGGCCATCTGTTGCCAACCACCTCATCAGGTTTCCTTCCTTCGAAGAAAGGTTCACCCCCATCAAGTTTTTGCGGGATTCGTTGGTTTGTGAAGCGAACAGTGTCATGTCAATGCACTGTTTGAGATCTTGGGCTGGTAGCGCTAGCGACTCTGACAACTGCTCCAACTCCGTTTGTGGATAAAGGCCTACTTCCACCAAAGGTAGGCGCATCTCAGAAGCTCCACTTGTGATATGCACCCAGTGCTGCTCCGTCGAGCGGATGCGAATATCATTGCCCTGAAACTCCCGACAGATGTCGTAGACCTTCTTTGCATTCACACAAATACTTCCGGCTTGAATCACCTCTGCTGGGAAGTGTTCGATGATGGAAATTTCATAATCCGTTGCTGAGAACTCAGCTTCGTTATGATTTCCATTTTCCCCTGAAACAGTTCTTAGTAGAAAGTTTGAGAGAATCGGTTTGGAAGCACTCTTGTCAATGATGGAAATGATGTTCTGAAGAGCGCTACGAAGAACTTCCTGTTGAATTAGAATTTCCATATTTTTTTATAGTCGTAGTAGTAGTCTGTCGAAAACCTGTCGAAAACCTGTCGACTGGCTTGAAATGATTCAACTTTTATAGCTTTTTGGGGTTGTCGAAAACTTGTTCAAACTTGTCGAAAACTTGGGGAGTGTAGCAACAAGAACAAACAATGAACAGGTTTTCGACAAGTTATCGACAGGTTTTGGAAAGATTGTCGAAAACCTGTTCAAAACTAATCTAAGATACTGAAACTAGATATTTTTTAGATTAAATTTTAAGAAATTCAGGTAAACTGCCTGTCGAAAGCTTGTCGAAAACCTGTCGACTGGCTTGAAATGATTTCATTTTTTGAAAAATGAAAATACTTTTTCTTGGTTCAGTGCTGTGATCAATGCGAATGCACCAACATCCTCCAGCAGGTGCATCAGAGTCCTACGTTCTTCTATCGGAGTTGAGTAGGCACCAACGAAACGAATAGCATCATCTGGAGACCATTGCTTGGCCAGTTGTTGTGCAGCTATTCTATTTGGATTGATCAGGAATGGCTCAATACCGATGTTACCTAGAGCTTCCAAAAATAGATTTTCTCGCCAGCCGTAGTGCGTGCAGCCAAGCACAACAATCACTTTTCCTGGAGAAAGTGGTGGATTGGCACTTCTCAGGAATAGTCGGATATTTTCGATTATCCGAGTTCCGTTTACATCAGAAGAGATCATGTCTGCTAAACCTGGACAGGCAATCGAATGCGTATCCGGCAGCAGTTGATCGTACACTCCAGAAGAGATTGTAGTCGGTGTTGCTAAAATAAGTAATCTGGAATATCCAAATTCTTTTGCTTTTTCAAGGACAGCTTCGCGTGTCAACTCAAGCATTCCCTGAATTGATGGTTCAGGAAGCTTAATTTCTGAGAGCAGTGCTGAGAGAGTGTGGCAGGCAACAAAGATATGATCAGGTTGGTAACTGTTCGCAAGGCGGTGTAGGAAAGTTTGAAAGACTTCCTGCTTTTCAGCTAATGACTCCATCGAGTTATAGCTACGTCGAGGATCAGGGGCTGCGTTGACATAGAGTAACTCTGTATTTTTTGCTGTGGTACCAGTGGGAGCTTTCAGTAGATCGGCGCAGACAGACAGTCCTCCCAGGCCTGAATCAGTGACTACTAGACGCACGGAAGTAGCTTCAGCGCCGATTGTTGAAAAGATAGTGCGAGATCAGCCATTCATTTCCACCACGAAATCCCCATACTTCTGAAGTCGCCAGGAAGAACATCCGCCAACGCTGGAACCAGACATCGGCATCTTTGCCGTAAGTCTCACGAAAGGTTTGTAGAATTTCTCCCTTCTGTGAATCCATCATTTGTAACCAGGCATCAGCTGTTCGTTGATAGTGAACGCCACTCAGAACCCAGTGCTGCTCTAGCAGAAGATCTTTCTGGAAATAGAGTAGCAGATCGTTGGAAGGCATGATGCCACCTGTGAAGAAGTAGCGTCCCATCCAATTGGAATCTCCTTCAGAGGAAAAAGCATAGGCGTAACGACGGTGGCTGAAGATATGGATGAGGAGTTTTCCTTCTGGTTTCAGCCAATTAGAAATCCTCTCCAACAGTAACTGCCAGTTGCGCATGTGCTCAAACATTTCTACTGAAACAACGCGATCAAAGTGTTGTTCAGTAGTGAAGTCGTTCATGTCGCAGGTCTGCACACTCAGGTTCGTTAAACCCAACTCCTGAGTACGTGACTCAATAAACTCACGCTGAGGTCGAGAATTCGAAACAGCCAAAATTGAAGAATTTGGATAGTGCTTTGCCATCCATAAGGAGAGAGAGCCCCAACCACAACCAAGCTCGAGAATCTGTTGACCATCCTGCAATTGTGCTCTCTCACAAGTTAGAGCCAGCATGGAGGCTTCAGCGTGCTCTAATTCTGTAACACCCTCAGGAAAATGGCAGCAACTGTACTTGAGATGCGGTCCTAAGACTAATTCAAAGAATCGTGGAGGTAGCTCATAGTGTTGCTCGTTTGCTTCTTGAGTGTGTAGAGCAATCGGACTCTGTCGCATCTCCTCAACAAACGTCATCATTGCTTGCCATTCCTGATCTGGACCTTCCTGCGCTTGCTCTCGAAGTCGTTGCAGCAATAACAGACGAATACCAGCACGGGTCAGCAAATCCGGAATACGACCATTTTCGACAAGTTCAATCAGGGAACGCAAGAGCATGGACAAGACACTTTGAAGGTTGAAAATAATAGACCTTCTCAGCGTAGCTTATGTAAGATAACAGACAAGTGTAGAGAATTTAGCTTACTAAAGTAACTCTAGATAGCTAAATTAGGCAAGAGTACTGCAGAAGAAAAAAGTGCGCACAAAGGCGCACAAAAGAGCTTACTTGGCGTCGCGACAGTAGTCGTTGTAGGGAAAGCCAATGCTCCCGTCGCAGAAACGACGGAGAATCAGGTACTCACCGCTGCAGCCAGTACTTACCAGAACCGTACCCCCCAGTACGAGTCCCAGCACCAGCTTGCGGAAGAGCCGCTGTCGGAAGATGTGCATGGACACCTCATAATCGAATGGAAGCAAGAGAAACAGACACAATAGAAGGGTATCAATTTTTGTGCCCCAAGTCATCAAGGGTCGGCACACACGCGAAAACCCAGATAGTCCTGCCTCATTTTTGGTGGATTACCACCTCTTTGCCAAAGTTCAAGAGATTCTGGTTGATTTCGATAGCTCCCACCACGAACTGTTCGCAATGTCCCCTCTCTGGGACCACTCGGTTGGGTGACTGTTTCTGGTACTAGGGGCGCATAATAGTCTTGAACCCATTCCCAAAGATTTCCCTGCATATCGAAGAGTCCCCAGGTATTTGGTTGCTTGCGCTGAACAGGCTGAGGACCTGGTTGGGAAAGATTGCGGCTGTGCCAGGCGTGTTGGTTGAGGCATTTGACTTCTGTCCCACAACCAAATCGTCCTTGTCCCTCAGCTCTGGCGGCATACTCCCATTCTGCCTCCGCGCAGAGTCGGTAATCTCCCGGATACTGACGACTGAGCCAGCGCGTGTACTCCTGAGCCTGATCCCAGGAAATGTAATTGAGAGGAGCATCAACCCGATCTGGATTTTTCATTGTCCAGTGGCGTGACTCATTTGGTTCTGAATAACGACAAGCACCAGCTTCTATACAAAGTCGATATTCACCCACAGTGACTTCGTGATTGAGAATGTAATAGATCTGATTCATTGTCACTTCACGCTCTGGTGGTTTGCGAGGACTACCCATTATAAAGCTGCCAGGCCAGATTGGAACCATCCCAGGTGCAAGAGTGCGCGTCTCAAAGGACCATTCGTAACGAGCCTCCAGGCGATTTCCCTGTAAATCTTTGAGTTCGGGTAGCAGCGTTACCCGATACTTCATTCCATACAACCAGGGTTGACTTGGAATGAATTTCAGGGTGGTTCCTTCCACCCGCAAGTTCCCCGCTACTGGAACATTACGAGCTCCTTGGATTGCTTGAATCCTTACCGATTCTTTACTAACCGTCTGAGGATCCAATGGCTGACTTAGATAAACATTGATCGATTGGTCAGCCTGAACTTGGGTCTCTCCGTCAGTTGGGTTGACCAGCACAACACTAGGAGGCCGCATCAAGGGAGGCGGTGAAGTTAGGAAGTTCCAGCGTAATTCACTCAGCATCTCTCCATTCTGGCCACGTAGCGGCTTGAGTAAGCTGACGGTGTAGGAAGTATCGTGAGCGAGTGCAGAATTGGGAGTGAGTGTGAGATTATTGCCCCTGGTGCTTAAGCGGAGTGAAATTTGAGTACCTTCGGAATCAGTCAGCGCAAAACTCTCTGCGTTTAGATTTTTAGAGTCTAGCGGTTGATCAAAGTTGAGTAGGATCAGTGTATCTGGAGAGACTGTCGCATTGGGAGCTGGAACCAGAGAATTGACGGAGAGTGGTTTTGGTGTCTGGTTGAACTCTGGAGCTAAGATCGGCTCAGAGACAGGTGCATTCTGTCTTCTGTTTGCGTCTTCGCTCGTTGAGGCAGCAGGAAGTAACTGTGGAGGATTTTCTGACGATGAGGTCTTGCGTTCACAAGAGATCAGGAAGTGGAGAGATAGGACAAGTAGCAGATGGAACAGCCTCATAACCCTCCCCTCAGACGAACGGCAGCAATTGGGGTGGCCGATGCTGAAAGATAGCGAGACTAACGACCGAGCAATTGGTTCATGTTCAGCATCGGTAGCAAGACCGACAGCGCGATGAAGCCAACAATTCCACCCATCAATACAATCATAGTCGGTTGCAACAGAGCCGTCAGACCCTCTAACAATCTACTCACTTCTTCCTGCATACGGTTTGCCACACGTTCTAACAACTCATCGACACGGGCTGCTTCTTCTCCGATAGCCACAACGTGCTGGACATAATCCGGGAAGTAACCCGTTCGACCCATCGCTGCCGAAAGTGGGATTCCTTTGTTGTTGACCTCAATGATCATCTTGTTTAGCTGATCCATCAGTAATTGATTGACAACCACGTGTCGTGAAATTTCCAGAGCAGTCTTTAAGTCCACTCCACTTCCGAGCAAGGTTCCGAGAGTTTGACAAAAACGAGCGATCAGCACCTTCTGCATCAGGGGACCAATCAGTGGTGCTTTCAGTTGCAGTTGTTGGAGAACTTTCTTGCCAAACTCGCTACGCAAAAAAGCTGAGAAACCGAAAATCAGGATTATTAACCCAGTCAATACAAGGTACCAAGAGTTCACCATGAAATCGCTGAGTCCCATCAAAATTCTGGTGGGTAGGGGTAGCAGGGTTCCTTTACTAGCAAAAATCTGGGTGATCTTGGGCACGATGTAAGTGACCATAAAGACAACCACCAGCAATGAAAAAACCAGCATGAAAGCCGGGTAGATCATTGCTGATTTCAGCCTACCTCGCAGACGTTCTTGGGTTTCGTAGTAATCGGCAAGCCGTTTGAGAATTGTACCGAGATTACCGCTACTCTCTCCTGAACGAATCATGCTGACATACATCGCAGGAAAGATTTTTGGGTATAGCTGTAGCGCATCCGCCAAAGATCCCCCTTCAACAACACGTGCTCGGACTTCGGCCAGGATTTCTTTAAATCCCACGTCTTCAGTCTGCTCAATGATGAGTTGCAGGGCCTTGTCGTAAGGAATTGTAGCGTCCATCAACACTTCGAACTGTCGAGTGAAGAGAGTCAACGCTCGCTTGTAGTTGGTTCCACGTTTTGGGAGGAAGGAACGACTCGTGTTGCGGGAAACCCGAATTTCCTTGGGATAGAGTTGCTGAGAGCGCAGTCGCTGACGCAGGTCACTCTCACTAACAGCATCTTCAGAACCCTTGCGCAGAACTCCGGCCTGGTCGAAAGCTTGGTACTGGTAGAGTGGCATGGTCGAGTCTCAACGGGAGTTTCGGTGGGGTTGAACCTGGTATTTCCAGACAGCACGCTGATGCTCCCGCAGGGTACGAGAGAATGCGCTACTACCGTCTCCTCGTGCAACGAAATAAAGATATTTCACACTAGCAGGCTGTAATGCACTATGAAGGGAATCCCAACCGGGGTTACTGATAGGTGTTGGAGGTAAGCCCATTTCTGTATATGTGTTGAACGGTGTTGGGGTCTCTAAATGTTTCCGTGTGAGATTACCATCAAAATTTGAAATCCCATAGATTACCGTTGGATCGCTCTGCATCTTCATTCCCAAGCGCAAGCGGTTGTGAAAAACCCCGGCAATCAGCGGTCGGTCCTCTGCTGTCCCCGTTTCTTTCTCAATCATTGAGGCAAGGACCAAGAGTTGGTGGTCGCTCAGCTTCTTACCCCCTTCAGCAGGAGTTTCTGAGCGCAACTGGGTAAAACGATTTTTGAATTCCTGAATCATCAAGCTCAAAATCTCACGCTCACTACTCTCCTGTGCAAAGAAGTAGGTTTCAGGGTAAATAACCCCTTCTATGGTTTTCAAGCCTTGAATTCCTGATAGCTTGCGTAGTGTAGAATCTGTAAAAAGTGTGGCGTAACGATCGGCTTCCCCAAGACCCTGTTCCACAAGGCGGGCTGTAGCTTGTTGGTAGCTCAAGCCTTCTGGGATAGTGACACGAACTTGTAGGCCGCTACCAGAAACAAGGTGGTTGAGGAGAGCGGCATGGTTCCAGCGAGGATCTAGCTGAAATTCTCCTGCTTGTAATCGGTGATGCTGTCCGTCAAGGCGAGCGAGAAATTCAAACCAGAGAGGTTGTTGAATCAGATTGACTTCTCGGAGTTGCTGAACCACTTGGGAGAAGTTGCTCCCGCGTTCGATTCGCACCCGGATGGGTTCATCACCTTGGCCGATTGGAAGGTTCCAAAGCCAGATCAGATTGAGAGTTAACAGTAAGAGCCCTAACAGTAGCCCAATACGCTTATTAGTAAATCGCCCAAACAACATTCCTGGTCGCTTCATGTGCAGCGGTTCCGGAAAGGCGGAGAGATCTGTCGGAAGGTGCCTCGTATCTTGACATCAAAGAAGTCCCCACAGCGAAACCCTTGTAGCATCATTGTCAGGGGGCCTAGTTGATCCTGCAGCTTTTGGGACAACCGCACTTTCAGATCCAGATCAATCCTTGATTCCAAGGGGTTTCTTTCGTTGAGACGGATATTGCCGGTAACGCTTCCTTCCAGATCGCCATTCAGAGTCAGTTGACTGATCTCGATCAACTGCTGTTGCATTGAGATCGCATACGACACCTCTGATAGATTCAATTCAGTAATGGAGAGGCCGTTGAGCAGTGGGTGTTCCTGATTTAGGCGAAACTGGAAGTCGGTCATGGAGCCCTGCAAGGTGCCTATGGGTAGAGACTGCTGTCTTCTTTGCAACTGTGCCAAGTTCTTGATCTCACCCTCAAGCGATATCACTCCGGCTGGAAAGCCAAAGGGAAGAGTATTGGCCAACGGTACTTGTTGCAGCATCAACTCATCCAAGGCAATATTCAGAGTATTCATCCTAGGCAGATCGACTGCGAGCTTGAGGTCAGACTGATAGAGTTGGGCCTGTATCCAGAATTGCTGAAATTGCAGAATGGGTAGGAAAGGTAGTGTTACTTGATCCAGTTGGGCTAGGGTTTCCAACGGAAGCATCCAAAGCTGTGGAGGGCGTGGAATAGTAACTGAGGGAGTAGAGAGGTGGGTCCATTCCAGTTGGAGCGGTTCGATCTCAAGCTGGAGACCTGCCTGGCGTCGAGCTTGCGACTCTATATAGTTGGCAACGGCTTCTCCAGGAAATTGCTGACGAAAGCCAGCAAGCAGCGCCACAACCAGCAGTATCAGGACGGCAATGAATGCGAGCAGAACCTTGAGGATTAGCAGTGGTAGACGTTGCAAGCAGGCCTTTACAGATCAGGAGTTGGAGGAACGAGGACTCTGTTTGAAGACCTGAAAGTTCAAGCGCACAACACGACTTCCTGGAGCCACACTGAAGAGAAGCTGCTCGATCTGTAGGACCGGTTGGTTATTTTCAAGCCGATACAGAACCTCCAACGCATCATCCAAATTCAGCTTATCCAGACGCACTTGGACACCATCCAGCCCCTCTGGTGGGTTGCTGAGCGCATTGAGTTGCAGGTTGTCCTGGATCTTTAGATCACGAGCAACAGCTTCGACAAAAGCAGAAAGTGGCTGCTCCATTACTGGGGCGAGTGGCCGATTTTTCAGTTGATTCCACTCACTGGCCAGCGCCTGCAACTGGCGTAGCTGTTGTCGCCGATTATCCAGTTGTTGTTGTAACAGTGCTTCCTGACCAGCGAGCTGCTTTTGTATATACACTCCTCCAAAGGCTAAGCCGATGAGAAGCAATAAACCCAGCAGTAGTTGTTCACGAAGGGTCAGTTCACGCATGAGGACACGCGATAGAGTCAGAAGTAGAAAGAATGCGTACCACTGGCGGCGATTTCCGAACTCGCAGTGGATTGCGAGTACAGTAATTGGCAAAGCCAGCATCGATGAAGCGGTAGGGTAGCTGTTCGTCCCGACCCGCTGGAATTCCAAGACGAGTGGTTTGCAGGACTTGTTCCGGACGATAGCCGGTATCCAGTAGCTCCAGGCGGTCTGCTATCAACTGTTGTTGATCCCAATCTGGAACCTTGAGTCCTAGAGGGCGACAGAGCAGGGTTTGTCCTGAGCAGAGTCGCTTTGAGTCACGAATTCGACCAGCAATACGATTGCGGTGCTGCATGGTTTGCACCATCGTTTGGGAAGTCAGATCATCTGGAAAGAAGGGAAAAATGACCGCTGATTTGAGCAGCACAGCGTTACCTTCTCCCTGACAACTGAAGTTGAAGGAGTCGCCACCGTGCGTATAGTACATGTAGATGGTACCGGGTGCTTGGAAGAGAGCATTGCGTTTGGGAGTCCAACCCAGCGAGGCGTGGCTGCCTTTCTCAGTCAGGTAGTAGGCTTCTGTTTCGATCAGTTGTGCCGCCAACCACTGTCCATCCAGATGATGCCGCAGCACTTTTCCTAATAGATCTCGAGCAACTTCGCAGGTGTCGCGATCAAAAAAATCCCGGTCTACGGGAATCATTCGTCGATCAGTTCCATCCATCTATAGGGATCTTCCAGCTCGCCATACTGGATGCCAGTTAGGTTTTGGAAAAAACGTTGGGCAACAGGTCCGGTCTTTCCTTCCCCAACAAGAAAGCTCTCGCCCTTCCAACTGAGTTCACCAACTGGAGAAATGACCGCAGCAGTTCCAGAACCAAAGATCTCCTTGATGGTTCCTTGACGCACCCCGTTGATTACCTCCTCAATGCGAATACGTCGCTCCACCATTGGTAGTCCCCAGTGGCGTCCGAGTTCCAGAACAGACCGACGAGTGATCCCGGGGAGGATAGTTCCATTGAGTTGGGGCGTTACGATCTCGTTTTCCATGACGAAGAAGATATTCATTGAACCAACTTCTTCCACATATTGTCGTTCTACTGCATCTAGCCAGAGGACCTGTGTGTAGCCCTTGGCTTGTGCTTCTTTTTCAGCCAGATTGCTGGCAGCGTAGTTACCTGCAGTCTTCGCTTCGCCGACACCACCAGGGGCAGCTCGGACGTACTTTTCTTCGACAATGATCTTGACGGGATTGAAGCCCTCTGGGTAGTACGGACCAACAGGGCAGAGGATGATGAAGAACAGGTACTCATTGGAAACCTTCAGTCCCAGAGCTTCTTCGGTAGCAAGCAGAGTTGGGCGGATGTAGAGAGATGTACCCGGTTCATTGGGAACCCAGTTTTGATCGGTACGCAGCAGCAATTTGAGTGCTTGTAGACCGGTTTCAACATCCAGTTCAGGTAGACAGATTCGCTGAGCAGTTCGTTGGAGTCGCTCAAAATTCTGCCGAGGGCGAAAGAGTCGGATCTTTTGATCGGCTCCTCGATAGGCCTTCATCCCTTCAAAGGCAGACTGACCGTAGTGCAGCACCAAAGTAGAGGGAGACATCTGCAGGTTTTGGAAAGGCTGAATCTTGGCAGAGTGCCAACCACCGCGATCGCTACTCCAGCGAATCGCTAGCATGTGGTCCGAAAAGACGGTGCCAAAGGTTACTCCGGTCAGTGTACTTGGTGGGGTCTTGCGTGCTTGCTGAGGAAGTAGTTCCTGTACGATGTCCATGTGTGCGTATTGCTGGAAGAGGAAGGGTGAAGTGGTTAAACTCAGCGGCTATTGAGATACTGCATCTGGCGATACACCTGCTCTTGCCGATACTCGTCGTAATGCAACAACAGATAAGCCGTGGTTGAAGCAGTACTTACGAGCAGCAATAAGGCGATGCGTACAATCCACTTGGTATGGTGCATGGTTTCGGCCGACAAAAAACTAAAATTATGTAGAAATCATCCCATGCTTGTCAAGCGGACGCTCTCTAGAAGACGAGCCCGACTGTGAAAACCATCGCTGCAGGTAACCTCATGGAGGAGTACCACCGATCTCTGCGGCCCATTTGCTCTGCTTTCAGCCGAGCCATAAAGTTGGGATCACTTGTTTTGTTGTTATATCTATTTTCAACTGAGTAGGACTGCTTCGAGGGGATGATCCAGCGCAGGAAGTCGAAGGAGGTAAACAAATTCTCAGAGAACTTTTGTACGCCTATACCAACGGTGTAAGCATCGGTCTCGATAGTCATATCATAGTAGGCCTGTGCTGGCTCAATTTTTCCATTCACATTGACTCTTTCGCCGTAGCGTATGTAGCCACGATTGTACAATTCCAATCTGCGTTGTTCGCTGGTGCCAACTAGATAGAAACTATCACCAATAAAGACCTTGGCGTAGACTGCTGTGTTTGTAATTCGTACGTCCCCAATTCCGTCCTTTCGCAGGTCATCTAGAGCACTAAGGATATCAGAATCCACCAGCTCCAAACCTACTACAATTGCGTCGTAGTAGGCTCCCAAAACAATTCCTGGTGAAGTAAGCAGTAGTGGGCTAACTCCGTATTGTATACCAAATAGAAGGGCAAAATTGCGCTCAAACCGATAGTCTCCCAATTGCAGTGACTCTGCTGTTCCTGGATCAAGAAGGGGATCATCGTCGATTGGGGTGCCTGATTTTTCCTGGGCTCCCACCCACATGGGGACTAACAGAAACAGGAAGAAGAGCAGGAGTAAACGCGGACGCATAGACTTGCTTTGCCGACAGGTTTGAAGGATAGTGCGAGACTTACACAAAATAGACCACAAATTTTTGCCGACTACCTTGCTATGACTAGCCTCGTACGCATTGACCAGACACTGCTGAGCAACCTGAGTCAACGTGCTCGTCAGCATTCAAGACGACGCTTGAACCACAACTTTCATGAACCTCTGGATGTCGTTAACCGAATGCTCAACGCAATTGAGCCTGATAGCTATATCTGTCCTCACCGACACCAACATCCTCCATTGGAGGAATCTTTTCTGGTCCTGCGAGGCGCTGGAGCTGTGATTGTATTCACAGAAGTAGGGGGGGTAGAGGACATCCTGGTGTTGGATTCAAGACGCCAGTGCTGGGGGGTGGAAATTCCGGCAGGACGTTATCACACAATTCTCTCTCGAGCTGTCGGTAGCGTGTTTTACGAGGTCAAGCAGGGTCCTTATGATCCTCAACGTGCCAAAGAATTTGCTCCTTGGGCCCCTTTGGAAGGAACCCCAGAGGCAACAGCTTACTTACAACGCCTGCACCGATGGGTGGACCAGGCCCAGCAAATGTAACCTCGTCAAAAAAGTGGATTGACAAGTCCTAGAGGCTGGGAGATATTTTTCAGCTTCTCTCCGCATCGAATGCCGACGTGGCGGAATTGGTAGACGCGCTAGATTCAGGTTCTAGTGGGGGCAACCCCGTGGAGGTTCGATTCCTCTCGTCGGCACCAGCATCAAATTCCTCTCTGATCCAAATTAGTCCCCTTTCTTCCAAGAAATCTAGATAAATACTGGATTTAACGCCTCTTCTGTTGTATTCTGTACTCCATCACTTTCCAAAAAAATCCGCCTACAGCCAAAAAATTTGTTGGCTAGTTTGTTGGCTAGTAATTCATTCCTTTTCTACTGGCCAACATTCTGTGGTTCAAATTCGCACAGCAGTGATGGAGTCCTGTTATGGCACGACAACTTGATCCCACCAAAAGAAAACTCACTGACATCCAGTGCAAATCAGCAAAACCCCTCAGGGATGAAAATGGGAGTACTAAGCCAATCAAGCTCTCTGATGGCTATGGATTGAACCTAGAGGTCCGCAGTGATGGAAAGTTCTGGTTCTATGCATTCCGGCTCAATGGCAAGCAACTCAAGCTCAATCTAGGTGGATACCCCACCGTGAGACTTTCAGATGCTAGGGAGATGCATCAGACAGCTTGGACTATTGTGCAGGATGGAGAAGACCCCAGGCAGGCAACGATTACCAGTACTCAGAAAAAACGAGCTCAGACTGAGCAGAGAGAGTTGGAGAAGAGGCAACTTGCTGAAGAGGCAAAAAAGTCTCGCTATACGTTCAAGTCAGTAGCCAATGAGTGGATGAACAACAAAGAGCCATCAATCACCAAAGATACGTATCGGCGTAGGAGTCTGCTGTTGCAAAATCATGTCTTTCCAGGGATTGGCAAACGGCAGATTAGTGAGTTGCGGGTGAGTGATGTTCTCAGGGTGCTCAAACCGATCTCAGAGCGTGGATCGACCTATCAGGCTAAACGCTGTCGGGAGATTCTACAGCAGATATTCAACTATGCTCGTGCTTTGGAACTCTGTGAGACCAACCCTGCTGAAGCAATTCGGCATGTTCCAGCAATGAAAACCCACCAGAGCGAACACTATCGAGCTCTTGAATTTGTTGAAATGGGTGCTTTGCTCAAGCGCTTGAGAGATCCAGAATCCAATCGACTCTCTCATGCCCGACCTGCGTTAGAATTATTGATTCTGACTGCAGTCCGTCCTGGGAATGTTTGTGCTGCTCGCTGGGAGCACTTCCACCTAGAGGGTGACCAGCCAACTTGGGTGATCCCAGCCAAATGGATGAAGAAGCGCCGGGATCATGTTGTGCCCCTCAGTACTCAGGCTGTTCAACTGCTTCAAACAGTTCGAGACTACAACTGGGGCCAAGTGTGGTTGTTTCCTGGTACTAAGAACAAAGGGTTGAGTGATGGCACCCTGAAACGGCAACTGGCACTTTTGGGTTATGAACACCAACATGTTCACCCACACGGGTTCCGGTCCACCTTTAGTACCTGCGCAAATGAGTCGGGGCTTTGGAACCGCGATGCGATTGAGTGGGTGCTTGCTCATGTGGAGACTAACGAAGTTCGTGGAGCCTATAATCGAGCCCAGTATCTGGATGAAAGAAGAAGACTGCTTCAGTGGTGGGCAGATCAACTAGACCAGGCCGAACAAGGGTCTAGGGATAGCAATTAGCCGAATGGCTAGTCCTTCTATCTAAAATTAACCCCCCCCTTTAGCCATCTTAACCCCCGTTCTGGGTGTAGCTGGGGGGTATACCTCTAGACCCACGACTCATAAAATTTTTTCAGCTATACATACACGCCTCAGAATTTTTCAACTCTCTGATATTCGATAATCAGACACTCTGTCTTCCAGTGTCCATTTGAGTCCAGATTCGCTAAAATCTTCCTTGATCAGCCACACAAGTAGCAACTTTCCCGCAAGGTTTGTCCCTGTTCTCCACCCTAACTCTGCTGATGTACTCAAAAGGTATCTATGTCTGAGAAGAACTCACAGCTATCTGAGCTGCCAGATTTAATTTCTTTAACTGAGGTCCGGCGCGAAACTGGGCAACCCCCCGGTCGAATTATACGTCGATGCTCCAAAGTCTGGGTGGATTTTGTACCTGTGGAAGAAGGCTATCATTGGCTAGGGCACAGATTGATGGCTCACAGAAGAGATCGTCTAGTGCCGATTGACGGAATCTATCCGCTCACAGAAGATAGTCAACGCACAATTGCTAGTCGTACTATGAGTCCCTCACAGTCAATGGGGTTTGCGTTGGTTAGAGATCTGGCCGTGGAAACCAAAACAGGAATTCTTGTTGTATGTTCCCTCAGCAAGGGGACTTGCCCGCCAATCCCAACTCCACGAATTCTCGTTCCCGAAGAAGTCCTTGAAGAATTTTTAGAAGACTATGCAGAGCCATACGAAACGGCTCCAGAAGTATCTCCAGAGAAGGGGGGGCGAAAAGTACTTAAGGATGGATTAGATGAACTGCTGCTCGAGATCATGAAGAGTGGTGTAAATTCTGGGGAAAGAGTTTATAGGATCATCGTCAGAGAAATGAACTCTAAGCAGCGAAATTTTGATAAACAGGGAATTCTGCTTCAGAAGCTAGGAAATCGAGAGCGAGGTTTTCGATGGAAGAAAGGGGGATTAGAACAAAAGTGTACTATGAAAACTCTGCGAAATAGAATCTCTGATATACGTCGGCATTTCCCCGAACTGTGAGGTATAGACGAATTTGTGTGAGTCTAGGACTGTTTGCGAGACATTATGAGCGAGTGAATTCCAGCAGAAAACCTTGGTTTTTTGGAACTCAGAGGAGTGAAAAAGGTTCCCGCGCGGGATTCCCTGGGATCCCGCCGGGATTTTCATGGGTTAGTCTTTCCAAAGTTCCATTTCGGGACGGCCTTGCACAAACCAGTTTCCAAGGAGAACGATGGAGAGATTATTGACGATAAGAGACGTCGAGCAACTGACAGGGTTCAAGAAATCTTCGGTGTACTCATTCATTGAGGCAGGTGATTTCCCAAAACCCATCAAGATAGGGCGGTCAAGTCGGTGGCCCTCGGGTGATATCAGTGACTGGATTCACGAGACGATTCAAAGAGGTCGAGCAGCCGATCTGACCAAGGAGGTTGTATGAACGAGCCCATTTACCTCTCCTCCTCTTCAGAAGGAGCAAGAAAACTGGCCCAAACACACACCTCTATTGGAAGGAGATAATCATGGCTGAACAAAATCCTGCGAACGAAACCTCGACTGACTTTAGCCGGTTCAGGCTTTCGCAAAACTTTGGCAATGTCAGCGGAGTCAAGAAGAAGTTGACCACGGTGCCAGTTCGCAAGCCTGGCAAAACTCAGCGGGTGCGGGTCCATCCTGAGAAAAAGATGGACACTATGCTCCTGCCATACCCTGAAAGTGGTGGAGATCTCTACTTGGTCGAGCCAGAGTTCCAAGCTGAGGTGGAGCAACTGGCCAAAGCCTACCGATTGATACTGGCCATTGATCGACAAGGCGACCCTTTCTTCTGGCCTGTAGCTCTTCCTGATGAGAGCCGACCCCTAAATTGGCATCTTTCTGCACTGGAAGCTGCCAATAATGCAGAACTGGAATGGACTCGGATTCAGGCCAATATGAATATTGGGGCCTATGAGATTCTTGCAGCAGAAGGGGATCTGGAAGACCCTGAATGGCCTGAATTATCGATGGATGAGCTCTTGGATATCGCATTCAAGAACAAAATCATCAATCGGTCTGACCATCTGGTCCTGCTCCAATTGCGAGGGCTAGCCTGAACTTCCTGAAAGGGAAACAATTCCAGCAGATCTGGTGTGCAGATTTTGAGTTTGGTCAAAGCTCAAACCTCACACCAGCTGTGAGATGTCTAGTTGCCCGTGAGTATTACAGCGGGCGACTGGTGCGTCTCTGGCTGGACGGTGTAGCCAAGCCGGTGTGCCCCCTCCCGATGGGAGAAAACAGCCTCTATGTGGCTTACTATGCCTCTGCTGAGATGGGTTGCCATCTCACTCTTGATTGGTCCTTTCCCAACTGCCTCCTCGATCTATTCTGTGAACTTCGATGTCAAACCAATGGTCTGCAGTTACCAGTGAAGAACGATTTATTAGGTGCCTTGAGCCTGCATGGTTTGGAACATATCCCTCTGGTGGAAAAAGAGGAGATGCGCGAACTTGCGCTGCGAGGTGGTTCTTACACAACTGCCGAGCAACTTGCCTTATTGGGCTACTGTCAAACAGATGTGGATGCACTGATTGCTCTGCTTCCAGAGATGGCTTCAAAGATCTCGATCGATCACGCACTGATTCGTGGTCGCTATACGCAGGCAGTAGCCCGAATGGAGTCTGTTGGGGTACCCGTTGACTTGCCCCTACTGGAGCGACTACGAACCAACTGGGAGTCGATCCAGGACGACCTGATCGAGGATGTTGATGAAGACTACGGTGTGTTTGAGGGTAGGGTCTTCAAATATGACCTATTCTCGGGATACCTTAGCCGGCACCAGATGGCCTGGCCCAGACTTCCCAGTGGGAATCTGGATCTCCAAGATAAGACCTTCCGGTCAATGGCAAAGGCCCACCCCCAGATCTCTCCACTTCGAGAGTTGAGGCATTCTTTGGGACAGATGCGCCTCAACAAGTTCAAAGTCGGCGCAGACGGGCGCAACCGGACACTGCTCAGCCCCTTTGGCGGTAAAACTGGGCGGAACCAGCCAAGCACCACTGAGTTTATCTTCGGCTCTTCTGTTTGGTTACGGGGTCTAATCAAACCAGCGGAGGGTTGGGGTCTTGGTTATCTCGACTGGTCTCAGCAGGAATTTTCTATTGCTGCAGCACTCTCTGGAGATTCAGCAATGCAGCAGGCTTATGCTTCGGGCGATCCCTATCTGGAGTTTGCCAAACTAGCTGGAGCAGTACCCCCCGATGCCACGAAGAAGTCCCACCCTAAAGAACGAGCGCTCTATAAAGAAACTGTGCTGGCTGTAAACTACGGGATGGGCGCAGAGTCGCTGGCAGATAGAATCCAGCAGCCTGTGATCGTTGCCAAAGACTTACTGCGCAAGCACCGTCAGACCTTCAGAACTTTCTGGAATTGGTCCGATGGCAATGTCGATTATGCGCTTCTACACAAGCGTCTCTGGACAGTCTTTGGTTGGCAGATCCAAGTGGCTGGGACTATCAATGCTCGGAGCCTAGCCAATTTTTTGATGCAGGCCAATGGGGCAGAGATGCTGAGAGTTGCTTGTGTCCTGATGACAGAAGCTGGAATCCGAGTCTGCGCACCAGTACATGACGCTGTGCTGATTGAAGCCCCACTAGATGAGCTTGATGAGAGAATCGGCCAAGCCCAGGAGTTGATGCGAGAAGCTTCTCGGCAGGTGTTGGGAGACTTTGAGTTGACGACTGATGCGGACATCTATCGTTATCCGGAGCGGTATCGGGATGAAGAGCGTGGCGGTGCATTCTGGGATAAGGTAATGAGCCTACTGCCAGATCCTGATGTTGCCTGAGGTTAGACCTGCACACGGGTGAGCACCTACCTGCACACTGGCGTGCACCCGGTCCATCTATTATTCTATTTATTGTTATTAATATTATGTTACCTACTAAGGAGAAAAAATTAGCCTACAAGCATCCTAAACTTGCGGAAATTACGTCAAGGCAAGCAGCTAAGTTCTTTCTGCATCCTAAAATAGAGATGTTATGGATAGAAAAGGCTGCTCAGCTTGGGTTACCGGCACTAATGGTGGGTATTCTCCTGCACTTCAGATCTGTCTGGTGCGGCAAAGACTCTGTTACACTTCCAAAGGAACTATTAGATACGTTTCACATATCCCGTGGTGTAAAACAGCGAGCCCTTAGAAACTTGGAGGAAGCTGGTCTGGTTAGTATTGTCCAAGAAATTGGACGTAGTCCTTTGATTACTTTGCATAAGGTGTAACTGTCAGTAAAATAGCTACATTCGTAAGTGAGAATGCCTAAGACAGCACCGTATGTAAATACTATTTTGTAGAACTAATTTACTGAAAATTAGGTAGAGGCTGTACTCAATAACGTATGGGGCGTGGGGTGTCACTTTGTAACTCCTCTCTTTTCAAAAATCTTCACATAAATTGATGAATTTAGAGCAAATATGGAATAATTGTTTTCACCTCTAAATAGACCTTCGCATGCTTTGGCATTCCTGTTTTTTCATTTTAGGTCAAACCAAACAAATATAGTTAACAGCCTCGAATGAATTTAGAGTCAATTACTTTTATAAAAAATCCTTATGGTGGATGATAGGTTCCGGAGATTAGAAATCTTAACTTTAATCTTTTGACTTATTTTTTATCAGATCAGCCTAGAAGCATTCTGATCCCAACGTTCTTTAAATCTATTAGTCATCCACAGGCATATGTCCCAGATATCTGCTAGTGGTTTACCTGATGAGGGATGAAACGGTTGATACTCTGGAGGACCGAATTCGGGGTTAATTGTAATAAATTTTCTCCCCTGATCGCTACAGCTTTGTATAACTCTATCCCACCATCCCTCAAAACGTTCAGTCCACTGTAAACCCATACCTACTCTTGGATCTGGTACTTGTGGCCCATTCTGATAGCCAACGCGTGCGTGCAAATGAAATGTCCTAGGTATTATGAAATCCATTAACTCCTTATATCCATCACCGCACATGTTGCCCTCTGAAACAGTCGTAAAATGGCTAAAATCACCCGTTACATTCATGTCAGGAAATTCCTCAAGATACTTTTTCGTAGTCCATGGAGCGTAGAGTAGTCTTGTTCTGTGAGTTTCATAAAGTACTTCAACATCTACAGATGAAGCTATTTTAAAAATTTTTGTAAAAAAATCACAGCCTCGATCAAAATCCCAAAAATCTCTTCCAGGATGACAGTTGATTAAAATAGGTTTTCTATTGATTAATTCAGTAAGCTGCTCCTCAAATGCTTTTTCAGTATCACAAAATACCATAGCAACATATTCTAAACCTAATTCGTCTGTGTAATCAGCAAATTCTTGTGCATCCATGCCAATATTTGCGCATTCAACACCGTCATAACCAGCATTCTTATACATTCTAAGGCGTTCTTTTGGATTACCAAAATTTTCCATACCCCAATCACATTTCAAATATTTTATTTTCATAGTAACCTTAATTTTCAATATTATTAGTCGAAAGATTCTAAACGCCCTTTAAAATAATTCTTTATCTCAACTTACAATAGGGTTCCCTAATTGGGTTTTTCTAATTACATCTGATGACCTCAAAATTACATTTATTTGAGAAATTTATTTGGTAAATTTTAGAAGGTAAGAAATTACCACTAAATATTTTTTTTGATGTTGTCAATTTCACCGCTATTGCTCAATTCTTTTAGTGATTTCCATTTAAAATTTTTAGTCTAGAATTTTATCTCTCACTATAATCTACACCTAATTTATTAATGTCAACTAATGTTCTATCTATTATTTTGTCGAACTAATTTATCGAAAACTGGGGTGAGACTGTACTCAATAACGTATGGGGGTGGGGTGTCGCTTTATACCTCTTCTCCTGTCAAAAACCCTTACCTACCTGGATGACTTTAGAGCAACTGCAGAATACTTGGTCTTATCATCAAATTCCGCCTGCGTGCTTTGGCGCTACCGGTTTTTCAAGTTGAAGTGTAGGCACATAAACAAGAGCAAAAGCCATGTTTCAAGGCCATATCAAAAAGTAATTACGATATATTTGCTACTATTTTGGAAAATGCTCGTATTTGTTGAATAGTATCCCGGTGTTTATCTGTATTTTCCTTCATTATGCTACGGATATTTAATCCACGGTGTTACATGGAGTAAGGCTAGATAAATAGGGGACTAGATACCAGAATTTATGATAAAATCTGCAAATAATAGCAAAAAAATCGTAATCAGTTTTGAGTTGGTAGCAAAATTATGGATCCACAAAGGCAGGTGAAGTGCACTGGATAGCAAATCATTCTGCGGAAGATGTCATATCTCTTCTTTGCAGAAGGCTTCACCAATGCCAACGGTAAGCAGCTGGGGCCATCAGGGATAAGGGATGTGCTTGCTCAGAAGATTCCATCTAAGATGGGTGGGATTGTTATTTTTGTAGATTCAGGATTTCAGCTTTGGCGACTTTCAGGAGGTGCCTAAGAGGTAGAATAATTTGTATTACGTTTTAGGTAGAGTTTTTTGGTGTTGGTATTTTGTAATTTTTAAATATTAGGATTTCAATTTCGGTCACTAGCTGTATTCGGACTTGTAAGCAAACCTGTGTTATTTACTGCAGACATAATCATTATTTCTATTAATTCTGAATTCAATTATTGACTGTGTTATTTATTGGTTAGAGGTAACGGTCGAAACCCACTTCACTGTACTTAAATTTTGCTATATGAACGTTTACCCCGTACTTTTTGAAGGGGCTTAAAGAAATTTTTAGCTCGATTTATCAATATTTATTTGAATTTTTTAAAAAGATTTTAGCTAGATCAGTAGTAACTCATAATTTTAAAAATCAAAATCTATACACTAAGGATACAACATTGGTGTACTGTGAGCCAAATTGAGGTTCGAGAATATTTTCTCCAGAAGCAATTTCTTGTGTTGGCAATTGATTTTGAAAAACATCCGCTTCAATAAAATTAATTTCAAATGTGTCTCCAATGTATGAGTAGATTTTCAAAATAACATTAATTGCTAATCCCAAATTTGAAATCCTATTGTTGTACAATTCAGTTTTGTCCCGACACTCACCTTTCCTTGTTTCTGCAAAACCTGATATTCCTTCTATGGTATCAGCGGTTACTACAAAAGGGTCGCACAGGTTTACGCTATACATGCCTTCGGTATAACCAATACCTAACCCAATTCCAAGTGTTACCCATCGACTACTCTCACTATATGGGTAAAATACTCCCCAACTTTTACATGCTGTCAGAGTTGTTGCAGAATAATCCGCACTCAATGATGGTTCAGACCGCGCATCAATCAATGACTGATAATTTGAAGATTTGTTATAGAAGATAGAAATCTTAGTTTGTGATGACTCAATCGAGAATGCTTGTTTTTCCTCGTTCACTGTATTAGCCGTTTCTAACTCACTGTATGTAACATTATCCAGTACCGGTGGAATATCAACGACATTAGCTTGTGCTACGTCAAAAAACCACTGTGTAAATGCCCAGCTAGTAATCAAATCTTCCTCGGCTTGTAAGAACAATGGAAATCTTTGCTCATGGTTAGAATTCACATTATTGTTGGTAGAAATTATTGCTTCACCGTCCGTTCGAAAATTTGTGTTTGGCTGATTGATCCCTGATCTCAAACCAATACCCAATCCACGTGGTCTTGGCTTGGTGGAGCATGCTGCAACTAGCGTCATCATAAAAATGGGCAATATTGGCAATATCCTGATTCGCATACTTATCGCTTTGTATATGGTGTATTTATGACATCAAATACACATGGAGTATTGAAACTAAGAGAAGAACTATCTGAACGATTTTATTGCTCTATTAGACTTTCCCTTTTGACAGAGGTTTTAAATTTTGTAAATTAGATTGATCAAAAGACAGGAACCAAGATGTGAAAGCTCAGTCGTTGAGTAATTTTTATCGCACTATAAAAAACAACGGAAACGATATTGTCATGATTGATATGAGCAGATGTTTCAATGTGGTCTCAATTATTCACTTCAAGAGTTACTTGTGTACCATCAGCTGCCTATTTCAAGTCAAACCGCGTTATTCTAGGCTTAGTCTCAGTATTAATGTATTCATCAAATACCTTTAGCAACAATTGCGTTAGCATCAGGGATCTGGACCCTAACTCATTATAGATCACGGTTCTGTAGAATGTTTTTTGTCAAACTGGTCGTGCAGTAAATACTCCTAATTGCCTTCCTCGCACTCAGCCTTGGCTGAGACCATAGACATCCCTTGTCACAATTAGTACTCTTCTGAAAATCAGTCTGCCTCATTGGTGCTTTAGATAGGGTTGTGGGGTGTCCCCCCCCTTCACTGAGAATGAAGTGCCGTGCTCCTCTTCTTTTTTTGGGGCAGATTTTCAAAAAAGCTCAAAAATAATGGAGATGGCCGTGGAGGTAGTAACCAAGAAACAACAGCCATTGAGCCTCTTGGCAGCAGGAAGCCCACTAGAGAAGGTAGCCCATAGCATTGGAGTGCACAGGGCCACCTTGTGGAGGTGGAGAAAGGACCCTAAGTTTGTTGCAGAGTGGAACAAAATGCTGGCTGGAATGAATGAAAGACAGACCCTAGCTCTTGTAAAACTGCCCGAAGAAGCCCTAAATGCCTTGTATTCTTGCCTCAATAGCAAAAATGACGTAGTGCGACTAGGTGCAGCAATTTCTGTGATGGAGAGAGCAGATAATTTAAAGGTAGGCTGTACTGACCCTCAAGTGATTCAACAGGAAAGAGAACAGAACAAAAGGTTGCAGCAGATGTGGGAGTTTTAATGAAAGAGTGTCTTAATCCAAGGCCTTAGTGCCTTTCCATGCTGTAAAGCATGACTATGAAGGGAGACTTGAGTACCAATGCTCAAGAATTGGTATCTATATTTACAAATAGGAGGAAGTGATGAATGAAAACGAAAAGGAGGCAATAATTAAAGTACTCCATGAATTGGAGCAGGGTTATAAGCTGGGCAGTGTGGATCGGCTTACTTCTGCCTTCTACAAAGAAGATGTATCTTTGATTGGAACAGCTGTTGATGAAGTGAGGTTAGGTATTGAAGAGGTACGATATCAATTTCAAAGGGACATTGAGCAAACTTCTTTTAGGGATGTATCTCTTAGTGAGCCTCAAATTTTCTTACACGGGAATGTCTCATATGTGATCTGTAACCTTAATTTTATAGGAGAAACAATTGAGGGTGAAGATTTCGCAGTCAGGGGAAGATACTCAACAATGCTGAAGAAATATGAGGGTAAATGGTTAATTCGCCACATTCACTGCTCTGTACCAGATTTTGACATCTCTGAGGGAGATTCAATCCCCAGAATTTGAAATTAGATGATAAGTCTTATTTTTAGAAAATTATAATGGATAAGTTCAGAGGTACTTCAACAGGAAGACCTGAATGAGAAGTTACAGAGGATGATGGAATTTTAGTAGGAATCCTTTGTTATGGCAGGAGAAAGGGGTTAGATAACCTTTTATTGGTCAATATCACTCCTTGCTTTATTTTTTCCAGATAAGCAATGTTCAATTATCAAAATGCAGGTTAATTGATTCTCCAGCTTTTTTTGAGTTCAACATTTTTTGTATCCGTAATACCAGACATTTCTTTTAGATCCTATATTCCTCACAGTATGAGAAGCATTGGCAGGAATAAAGACTTCCTCTCCAATTTCTGGTCGGTATGCTTTCCCCTCAATCTCAACTTCTATTTCACCCTCTGCCAGTACCACTAATTCATTAGTCTTGTGAACAAAGTTTGACCATACCTGCTTGGGTAGATCTTGGAATACACCAAAGCTGTAGCCTCTTGAACGCTAATTTTCTTTAATTTTGCTGGAATTCATTTTGTTGGGGAATAAGGAAAAAAATTCTAGGAACTTTGGTAGGGGATATGTTGGAGGATACAGAATGTGTGTGTCAATAAGCTAGTATCGTACAGCAGGTGAGTGAGGAGCAAGAAACAGATTTCGACCCACTCATTCCGAGCGACCTGTAGCCTTGGATATTCATATCTATAGCTCATCATGTAAAATCTGTTCAGGTGTTTTTATTACTATTTCTCCTTCACTAGTTGGTTAACAAAATTGTAGTACATTAATAAAATTTGGTTTTATAAGAACAGAAAAATCTCAGTAATATCTGGGAATTCTTTGATCTATTCCTGATCTTATATTATCAACAAGTAAACATTTAGGTTGCTTTGGAGGTAGCAACTTATCTGGCCTTAAATCAACATAGAATTCCTCTTCAGGGGCTTGCCCCCTAACAAGAAAAAAAGGAATATTCCAATTTTGTGGAACAAACTTTGTTGTAAACGAATTTGCATATCTGATAGTGTAGATCTTACGCATCCTTTTTGTTAAATTGGGTTCACTACCATGGATTATGAATCCATCGTGGATCGAAAAGGAACCTGGATTTATTTCAATATCAACTGCAGTTTTTTCAATATCTTTGTTAACTGCTACTTCAAATCTAGTTATTGTTGTTCCGTCATCATCTAAAACCCTCGCATCTTTTCTTATAAAAGATTGATTTGATTTAGGGATAACTCTCATACATCCATTTTTTTTGTTAACTTTCACGAAAGGCATCCAGACTGTACATAAATCATCACCCAAGACGCCTTTAGTCCAGTATCTTTGATCCTGGTGCCATCCCACTTTCATTTTATCCTGAGTACCTTTAATAATAAAATGTGAAAGGATCAGGATTAAATTTGGACCAAGAACTGATTCAACACGATCCAAAATCTTTGGATGTCTTGCTAATTGGAGCCAAAATTTCCAATGCCTACTACCTACATGAGGTTCAAACATAAATTGAGGTTTTTCACTTGGTTGGAGACGTCTAACCATCCCATTTAAAACACTTTGGTATTTTTTCATTTCCAATGAACTAAATACATTTTCAAAAACACAATAACCTTCTTTTGAATATTGATTTGTATCTAAATTCATTAGTATTTCTATATGTTTTAATTTTTTCTAGAAACTCAAATTTTTTTATGGACATTTTTGTTCATAATATCAAACATTTCTTTCCAGATCCAATATTTCTCACAGTATGAGAAGCATTGGCAGGAATAAAGACTTTCTCTCCAATTCTTGGTTGGTGAACTTCTCCCTCAACCTCAATTTCTATCTCACCCTCTGCCACTACCACTGATTCATCAGTCTTGTGAATAAAGTTTGCCCATACCTGCTTGGGTAGATCTTGGAAGACACCAAAGCTGTAGCCTCTTGATGTCCAATTTTTTTAATTGAATCTTGGGTCATGTCCCAATATAGAGAAGATATTTTCAGAGTGTTTGGCGAAGGTGAGGCTGGGTAGTAAGGAAAGAGCCAAAATATGTTAAGAACTAACTGATAGAAAAATTATGTTCCGCCACTTCCTGCCAGTGGAGAAATAGCTCTTAATAAATCTATAAGTCATTGATTTTACTGATAGCCAGATCGGGAATCGAACCTACGACACACGGATTTAGAATCCGTTGTTCTCATTGTCGTCTATGTCTGCATTGTCGTCTATGTCCGCATTGTCGTCTATGTCTGCATTGTCGTCTATGTCTGCATTGTCGTCTGTATCTACAGAAAGAGGGCTATTTAACCAATCAAGCAGTTCTTCGCTCGTTGACACTACATATCCACCTGCGCTTTTCAAACCAGAAACAAATCCATCAACTGTTTTTTGGGTTATACTGTCATCACATAATCCCTGTTGCTCTAACCAATGAATCGTATTACCGACCACCACAACACTACCTGAGACCACCAACGAACCTACAGCAACTGCGCCAATAGCAACCAGGATTTCCCCATCGACTCTGCCCGAGATATCTGCTTTTTTGAACTCCAGAGACCATTTCTTGGTTACCAACTGGCAATCGTTATTTTTAATGGCCGTAGTCTCTGGCACAAAAAGACAAGCTGCCAAATTTAAAGTAAGTATCAAAACCAAACATATTGCGATGCACTTTAGTTTTAAAAACATTTAGGCCGCTTCGTTGTGTCTTTAAAAATCTTTACACCTTGCCAGATCTGGCAACAGCGAATTGTAGATCCGTTGATCCAAGTTTCCGGTCTGAATACCAATTAATTTTGTTGAATCTTTTGGCTACCAACTATTTAGTTAAATTTCACTCATAGATGCCAAAATTGTTGCATCTACACATTACACCTACTGGCGACAGGAAAAAATGGCACTTTACATGACCAGAGCAAAACTGAGTAATGAGGCCTTCAAAGGCTATGTTGAAAATCCGTCGGATCGGGAGGCTGCACTCCAAAAGCTTACCGGCGGGCTAGGAATGACTATGCACAAAATGTATTTCAGCGTCAGCACGGCGGAGATATTAACTATTGCAGAAGGAACTGCTGATGCGATGGCCGCTGCTGAAATGGTAATCGGATCTTCTGGAACAACTACAGGTATTGAAGTTATTGAGTTAATTGATTCGAAGTCAATGACTGCCGCCATGGAAACGGCAAATAATGTGGTTTCTACTTACCAAGCGCCCAATAAGTAATTAATATTTTTGTCAAAGGATCCAATACAAACTGGATCCTACCTCTCTTTGTATCTACTCGCCGACTAATTTAATTAATGTCCGACACTTCTCCCCACTCAGAAAATCGACCTCTGACAGCCTTTGCGATCGTAATTGGAACAGTTTTCCTTTTTGCCTTAGGAGACATTTTAATCAAATATTTAACAACACGTTACCCAGTCGAATTGATCATGGCCATTCGCTCTGTGGTAGGCCTGCTACTTATTTTAGCTTTCTTTTGGCCTCGAATGGGTAGAACGCTATGGCAAATTAAGCGCCCTCGCTTGGTACTTTGCAGAGGCCTAGTCTTGGTGCTGGGTTCACTGTTGATAGGCCATGCTCTGCGGCTCATGCCTGTGGGTGAAACGATTTCCATTCTCTATTCCTTTCCGATCCTAGTCATGATCCTTGCCATCCCTCTGATGGGGGAGCAGGTAAGCGCAATAAATTGGGGTTTTGCCGTATTAGGTTTCATAGGCGTTTTGATGGTTGCGAGGCCCGGAGGGGGTTTAGATACTTTAGGTGTCACCTTCGCCCTACTGACAGCGATACTGGCAGCTATTTTTCATCTGATGACAAGAGTCCTCTCCAAGACAGAAACCAGTCATTCTTTACTCTTTTACACCATTCTGATCAGTGTGCCCTGCTCCTTTTTGTTGGCACTGTTTACTTGGGAAGGACATTTTCCAAATTTAATGGATTTAAGTTTGATAGCGCTGCTGGGATTCATCATTATTGCAGCTCACTACCTACTGACAGTCGCCTACAAGTACGCGCCAGCTTCTTTGGTTGCACCTGCCAATTGGGTGCATGTTGTATGGGCGGCTCTATTGGGTTGGTTGTTTTTTGACCATCTTCCAGATCAATGGACGATCCTCGGTATGCTAGTGATTATTGCTGCGGGAGTTGGAATTGCCATCAAGACACACAGAGAAAATTCAAATCATCTAACTGATACTTTCATTTCATAGTGGAGTGGCCTGGCAATCAAGTTCTGGCAGTGCTGAAACACCACAAGAAGTTTCCAGAGCTCCACCACTATTTATTAATGAAGATATTGTTTACCTGAAAATAAATAGGGAGTTTGAGTTACCTCTGTCAGTAGTAGCGCGTTTGTAACCAAGTTATTCTTCTCAATGAGTACTGCTTGAGACAAAACTGGTTAGTGAACATCACCGTTGCACCTGTTGATATTGAGACTATCAGCAGAAAAGCAATGTTGGTCATCGGCATGGTGTCACCGAGACCTTGGGAACCTTGTAATAATTTATTTAGGGGGATTCTACAAAAATTGGTGATCTATCTAACGTCAGTTCGGCACAGAGTTATCGTAAATTCTTTAGTTTGATTTGATTGAAGACTTTCCTAGGATCAAGGCTTTCGTTTTTTGATTTTTCGATCCTGCGATAATCAAAATAGTTAAATACAAAATTAATCAAAAAATTAGGTCAGGTTTGTTAATAATTCAATAATCTAACAAGTTTTCATTTTTGGACTAGGCTGAATATGTTGTATGTACCAGCACAAGCAATCATCAGTATCCCCAGAAGTGCTGGAACCTCCAGTCTCTCATTTAAAAAAAAGAATGATAAACTAAGAGTAAATAGAAGTCTTGTGTACCTGAAAGGAGAAACAATCGCTACATTTCCTCTTTGGGTTGCCTGGACAAGCGAAAAATAAGCGAGGCAACCAACGGGACTTACCAGAAAAACCACAAACAACTCATTAACCGTTGGCAACATTGGCAACGGAAAAAACGGTATACTTACTAATCCAGCAATCGTACAAGCTACCGCAGCCCAACTGGAAACTGTTAGTGCAGAGATATCATCTGACATCAACCTTGTTGACGTATCTCTTAAAACAAACATAGCCACAGCTAACACTGAGAAAATTGATGCTGGCAAAAAACTATCAGAGCCAGGCTGTATGATTAACAGCATACCAACTAGTCCAACCATAATTGCTAGCCAAGATTGCCACTTGACCTGCTCCTTTAAAATTACCAAAGCAAATACACTTACCAATAGCGGACTGAGTTGAATAATGGCTGATGCAGAGCTCAATGGCGTGTAAGCTATTGCTACAAAAAAGAAAATCGCCGCAAAAAGATCTGCTAAGGTGCGCAAAATAAAAAACTTATTTTTAATCTTGCCTGAGAATAAGGGTGAATTTCTGTAAACAGAAATAATCCAGAACCAGCTAAATTCAAAAAACCCGACCATTATCAGGATCTGACTTACAGGCAGCCGACTAGATAAGTTCTTAATGGCAAAATCTGCAATTGAAAACCCAGCCATTGCAAGCGTCATGTAGAGAATACCACTCAAATTTTCCATTCTTGTTTTTTCTTTATCTTCAATCAAAAATCCTCATTTTTAAGGTTTTTTCTAGGATAAATTTCAGATGATTAATCATACAAATGAAATAATTATTTTTACGATTTCTTGATACTGAAACGAGATATACCCATTTTAATTGTCTCCGAACTCCTTGCCTAAATTTGTCCATGGGATCTACTGCTTTTTCAAAACACATTGTCCTAAACTTTTACGATGACATTGCTTCAGCATCTGCTGAATCTGCACCTTCAATTCTTCAGAAACATCTTCCAGCAGAGTTCAAATGGCATGGAGTATATCCTTTTAATGAACAAAGAGGACCTGAAGCGATTGCAGAAGTATTTTGGACTCCTTTCCTAATGTCTTGGTCAAGCGTTCAGCGTCGACAAGATATTTTGATTGCGGGAACTAACGAAATTGACCAAAGGCAGTGGGTCATTAGCATGGGCCACCTAATTGGATTGTTTGACCATGATTGGCTCGGAATACGGGCTAGCCGCAAATTAACTTTTCTGAGATATGCAGATTTTTATTGTGTGGAAAATGAGCGTTTAGTAGCAGGAGCTTTCTTTTGCGATTTGATTGGTGTGATGCAACAAGGTGGTGTTTCCCCACTACCACCCCAAACGGGCTCATCGATCATCTGTCCGGGACCTCAGACACACGATGGTCTACTATTTGAGGAGCAGGATCCCGAAGAATCTGATAAGTCTCTGCGACTCATTAAACAGCATATTGCCGACATGTCAGCGCTAGATTGCTCTGGAAATGATCTGCCCCCTCCAGAATACCTAGCCAAAAATTGGCACGAAAACATGTTGTGGTACGGTCCAGCTGGTATCGGAACAACCTACACAATTCCACGATACCAAGAACAGCACCAGTATCCTTTTCGCACGGGCCTAACTAGTAAGCGGTTTAATGGCCATATCTGTCGCTTTGCGGAAGGAAACTACGCTGGATTTTTTGGCTGGCCTAATCTTACAAATACCCCGACTGGAGGTTTTTTGGGTTTGCCCGCAAGTGACAGGTCCGCAGATATGCGGGTAGTCGATATCTATCGCAGAGAGGGTGATAAGATTGCAGAAAACTGGGTACTCATTGATCTGCCCTGGTGGCTTTATCAACAGGGTGTCGATGTCTTGAAAAGAACGGAGGGTATTTTCCCGGGAACTTGTAGATGATGTACAAAGAAAACAGTTGGATTGAAGCCTAGTGGAATTTTGACAAAGCCTACACGTATTCCTTTGGATGCGACAGCAGGCTCAACTACTTCGGTAGCGAGGTCTATTTTAAGCAGTGACGGGCTGAGACTTTCGGCATTTTAAGATTACCATTAGGAGATTTGACCTTCCTAGATCGGCTTCTTGTAGATACTCTTAGTACTTCGCTTTTTCTTCCTGTCTCCTACCTGTGCAGGTAGTTCTGAAAGCAACTGGATTAGAAAAGCCGTTTCTCTGCTGAGGCAGTTAATCTTAACTGAAACTGTGCGGACCATTTCAGCAGACAACAAGTTTTAGGAGGCGAGTATTTTTTTGCTGGAGAGTCGTGATGACGAAGTTGCCAAGATTAATGCACTTTGCCCAGGAGCCCATCTCTCCTTTCTCCTCTCTAGCGTCCCTGGGGGGAGTAAAGGCGCCACCCTTTATTGTGCCTGGGACTCCGATCCTAATTTTTAGTCAAAAATTCTGCATCCACCTAGTTTGGTAAGCGTCGAGACTACGAGAAATCTGCTTTCCCTGCTCTTTAAGTCCGAAGAGTGCGCCATCTTCCTGCGGCCTGCTAAAGACGCTAGCAGAGCATGAAAATAGGCTTTAAAAAAATAGGCTTCAGGAAAAAATACCTATTTTTTTCCTTGCACTCTACTAATCATTTTGTGTAGGTAATGGCATAAATATTTCAACAGTTTTCTTAGATTACTCACGTTGTTCGATGGATAGAACAACCAATGTTTACCTGATATATAGTTTCCGACAGGAATGGACTCCTCCTCTGTATTGAGCTTTCGGCTCAATAACCAAACCGCGCTCTGCAGGCTTCAGCATACATCCTGCGGCAGCCTAGTCGATCTATAGGGTTTCCTCGACTCTAAAAACCTGAGCCCAACGAACCACTTTTGATCGTATGGAGAAATGTTCTCTCTTACGAGGTGGACCCGTTGACTCTTGGGTTCTTCAAAGTAATACGCCTGAGCCCCCGTCATTTTTTAGCTGATCAGAACATTCTGGACAATTCTGCATGAGTTGAGTGTTCCTCGAACGCTTGCAGGCTTTTCGCTCAATGGAGTGCGGAGAATCCTGATATAGGCAACCAAGCAGAGCTGGTAAAACAAATAAAAACAGCAAGATTGTAGCGAAGGACTATATTGAGAGCCTGGTAAATTGGGAGGGAAGCTTCTCAAGGACAAGAATTCAGGTTCCGAAATGTTCCTAGCATTGCTGCCAGGTATTTGGCAGTCAATGGTAATTTCCTCTGAGCAAATTAGTTGATTGAAACCATTTAGATAAATCAATGCTGGTTGAGTAAAACGCAAACGCCCCAGCATCCGCAAAGTCTGGCGACCAGAAAGGCTAACGACCAGACGAGGTACTGGGCCCGATGACAAAGAGACAACCCTAGATGGGCTGGTTTTGGTGGCAGAAATATATACGCTTCCTGCAGCGCCATCAATTTCTGCACGCAAACTGACCAGCTGCCAGGGTCGTCTCCTGAAGTTTGGGAGACTTCTGGATGAAATACTTACTCCGCCTTTTCTTTGTCCTGATCCTTCTGGGTCTGAGCCAAACTGGCTGCGACCTGAGAGAAGGCACCATCGTCTATGATGTTGAGTTTCCTCGTGCAGATGCTAATGCCGGCAGCGGTGGAAGCAGCAGTGACGGCTCTGGTACCCACACCAGCACCAACGACTTCGGCGCTGGCTACCGGGTCAGTGAGAGTGGGGGGCATTCCAGCGTCATCGAGAGTGGCGCTGGAGACACCTTGAGCATCACGCTGGTCAAGGCCCCCACCGACAATGTCATGCTGGCCGTGGTTTCTGTCGATATCGGTGAAGTCACCCTCAGCACCAACACGCTGACCTTCACTCCCAGCAACTGGAATGTGGCCCAGACGGTCAACCTCAGCGCTGTGGAGGACGGAGAGGCCGATGGAGATCAGATCACCACCACTACCGTGACGGTTGCAAGCTCCAACGACAGGCTCTACGCCAGAGATGTGCCTTCGACCGACCTGAGGGTGACCACCGTGGACAGCTGCACAATTGTCAGCTCCAACCCCAACGGCTCTGGCACCGGGATCACCGTCACCCAGTCCAGTTGCAACTTGACCGTGACAGAAAGTGGTGCCGGCAGCTCCATCAATGTTGTACTCAATGCCGCCCCAACCCAAAACGTAACGCTGACCATTGCCTCTTTCAATGGAGAGATCAGCGCCTCTCCAGCAACAGTCACCTTCACCCCGAGCAACTGGAACACTCCCCAGACGGTCACCATCAGCGCTGTGGAAGATGGCGAAGTCGATGGCGATCAGAATACTACCTTTAGAGTCTTCGTCAGCAGCTCCACTGCTCCGAACTACAGCTCCGGGGTACCGACAGCCTATGTACCGGTCAGGGTGATTGACAGTGGCATGGTGCCTGGGATCACGATCAGCGCCAGTGGCGGCAACACCCAGCTCACCGAAGGTGGCACTGGAGACACGCTGACCGTGGTGCTTAACACTCCGCCGACGGACAATGTGACCGTCACCCTCAGTGACAACGACACGGATGACTCCGAGGTCAGCTATAGCCCGACGAGCATCACCTTCACTCCAAGCAACTGGAACACCTCGCAGACGATCACCCTGAGTGCCCTGGAGGACTACATCCAGGACGGACACCAGACCACCCTGCTGGAGATGACCTCCAGTTCTAGTGATACTGTCAGTGACAACCTGACCGCCACAACTGAGCTGCTGACCATCGACAGCCAAACGGCTGCTGGGATCACGATCTCGCAGAGTTCACTGACACTGACAGAGAGTGGCTCCAGTCAAAGTTTAACCTTTAAGCTCAACACTCCCCCGAGTGGCACTGTGACGCTCTCGCTGACGGACAACGACAGCGACAACTCTGAGATCAGCTACAGCCCAACCTCACTCAGCTTTGACAACCTGACCTGGATGAATGCTCAGACGGTGAGCTTCAGTGCAATAGAGGATGCCACCATCGATGGGGACCAGACGCTCAGACTCGATGTGGAGGTGGACCCGAGCCCGGTTGGCCTGTATGATAATAGCACCATGTTCACCAGCCTCGGTATCTCTGTAGTGGATAGTCGGCTGGTTCCTCCTACAGCACCGCGGCTTGACAATGCCACTCCGGGAGTTCAGCAGAATACAGTCTACTGGACGCCTCAGAGCTCAGCCACCAGCTACACCCTCTACTGGACCAGCAATGGCTCGACCCCAACCACCAGCAGCGACAACATCACCATCATTGACAACACCAGCACCTCCTATGTCCACGCCGGCTTAGACCACACCAAAACTTATAAGTACATACTGGTGGCGCAGGTGGCCAGCCTGGCCTCCGCACTCTCCAACGAGAAATTTGCGCAGCCGTTAGCCTTTAGTAACTGCAGCACCTCATCCACCCCAACGGACAGTGATGGCGACCTGCTGGTGCACTATGGCTTTGATGATAATCTCAATGACCTCAAGAACAGCAATTATGATGGCAGATACAACCTGACCAACCCTGGTGGAGGGATCAAGTATGCCCAAAGTTGCGCCTTCAACAAGGCCGCTTACTTTGATTCCACGACGGGATACTTGGAGAATGACAACTTCACCCAGACCAATATTCCCAATCTGAGCGGAAACTTCAGCATTGCCCTGTGGGTCAATCCGACTGCAGGGATGTATAACAGAAATGCTGCGGTGATGAATAGTGGCTGGGACAATCAAAACAACTTTCAGATCGATTCAGATTTCAATAATCGCTTTGACTGGGACAACTCTGAGACCAATCGTCCAGTTTATCAGCCCTACACAGCCAATCAATGGTACTACCTGGTGGCTGTCAAGTATGACAACGGCACAGCGGCTCTCTATGTCGATGGTCTCCCATCGAATCCACCAGCACCCAACGTAGGAACGGTTCACAACTTTACGACGAGATGGGATGGCTTAGCACTTGGGCTTGCGCGCTCCAGGACTGCTGCGGCTCACTGGAAAGGCTACGTTGATGAGTTCAAGGTGTACCGCAGATCACTGAGTGCGGCAGAGGTCAGGGACAAGTGTTTGGGCTATGCCGAGTGCAATGATCTGCCACCGAACAAACCGACCAACCTGGTTGCAGAGGGAGGGTCTCGAAGTGGTCAGATTGAGTTGAGCTGGGACAACATGACCGGTGCAGACAACTACACGGTTTACTGGACGGACACCCCGTCGACTCCGATCAATCCTGCCGATCCCTCAACCTATGACAATTCGACAGTGGTCACCACTACCAGTACCTCGATTGCCAATCTGACCAACGGACAGCCTTACGACTTCACAGTAGTTGCTCACAATTCTGCAGGCAACAGCACACCGGCTGAGGAAGCCAACGCAACACCGTCAATTCCAACGGTTGGGGTCACGGTCACCCAAAGTGACAACAGCACTTCGGTAATCGAAGAGGGCCAAATCGGCTACACGTACTACACAGCATTGTTGGGTACGCCCCAGGATGATTTTGGACGAGCTATGAGCAGGGTGAGAAGATTATATCTAAACAGCAAGGGTCAGTATCATGACTTAATGGCAACTGGTAAAACAGTTGTAAACTCTTCTGGTTCCCATGCTCCTAATCTTGCCACTGATACCTGGCAATACGAACAAGGGAGCAACTTAACTGACAGGTTCAATAGAACCAATAGTGATCAAACTGTGGTCATATCGGCAGTTGTTTACGACACTCAGTCAGTTCCGTATGCAGGTTATAGTGCCCCGTGGTGGCACATTGATCAAAGGACCGCTGCTACCGACGCCCGGTACTCCACCCAGCCCAAGAACCTTTTAGGATCGATGTGGGTAAATGCAGCAGCCGTTTCTAATGAGAGCCCAGGGAATAATTATTTTGTTGGTGGGACAGAGTCCCCTAATTGTGATGGCTACCAGTCAAATAGTTTCACGCCCGCCGGTGGTGTAGATGCCTTTGTCTACAAACATGTAAGCGGACACAATCCCAGCTGCATTTTTATGATCGGCTCAGCCGGAACGGATTACTTCACAGACTTCGTTCAGGGCGGCACTTCCGGCACTTCTCAACACGTATACCTTGTTGGAACTACCGATGGGGCCATTCCTGGTGGAGGTGGGCATCGTGGTGGCAAAGACGGCTTTATCGTCAAAATTTTAAATGGATCGGTTGTCGCAGTGGTCCAGTTTGGAGGCCCTGGGGATGAGGAAGTAGGGGGAATCTCCAAAAACCCTACAACGAATTTTACTCTCCCTGGTCGTACTGGTGCACTCTACGTCACAGGTACTACGTCCGGGACAATCACCCACCCTGCCAACAGCGAAACGAACAGTGGTGGGGATGATGGGTTTTTAATCAAATTCGACGAAAATCTCTCCCCTCAATGGGTCCGCTTGTTTGGAACCAGTAGTAGAGATGCCGCTACTGATGTCATTCATGAATCACAACCACACAACGCACTTGATGATGGAATCATCGTGACTGGAAATACCGCGGGTTCCTTTCCTGGATTTAGCCTCCAGGGGGCCAGCGACATGTACCTTGCCAAGTATGATGACAATGGAACCCGTCTTTGGCTGAAGCAGTTGGAGGCAGCAGGTGACCAAACGGATGAATACTGGCAACATTCGCTGACTACCCAGGGGAATTTAAGGTCGTGCCGTTATGGTAACCCAAACAATTGTGCTGGGGAGACAAATCGCATCTATAGAACCGGCTCCACCAGCGGACACAACGGTAATTTCGACGGAGTCACTTCTTACGCCAGCAAAGATCACTACGTTGTCAAGTACGACACCAATGGAAACAAGATCTGGACGCGTCTTTTTGGTTTTACAAATGCTTCTTTGACGCCGGCAGATATCGTGGCGTTTAATGCCGGTGGTTTTGTAAAGACCAAAGGTGTTGCAAATTATACAGGTACGGACGTTCATATTGTCGGCACAACCGATGGAGACATGAATGGAAAACATGGGTTGGGTGGTAAGGATGCCTACTACATCCGTTTCGACGGTGCAGATAATGTGAGCCATGATCCCTTCGCAGGACTTGACGATATCTCCTTTGCCTTGGATTCTCGGCCGCTTGCGCCGGTGACTGTCCATCTTTCTTCAGCAGATACCTCAGAATTCGTTGTCACCCCACGTACACTTACGTTCACCTCGTCCAACTGGAATGTTGCCCAAAGTATTCTTGTCTTCAATGTCCTCGACAATGCGTCCGATGGAAACAAAAACGTAAATCTAAACTTTAGCACCTCTTCAACCGACAGCAATTACAACAACTACAGTATTCCTCCGGTAGCCGTGACGGTTGTGGACAGTGACCTGCCGCGGCTTAGCTTGTCTGCTTCAGCAACCTCGGTCGCTGAGGGAGACAACATTACTCTGACCTATACACTGACCAAACCTATCAGCCCGATCTTGGCACCCGTTAATCCAGCGGGCAGCCCGCTCTACCATTCGTCACGTCAAAGTACAATTGACACCTACAGTAAAGCTAACATTAAGCTCCAAAACAACGGCCAGAATTACATATTGGGTCGGTTTTTCCACGGTAATCACTGTGATTATTCAGCATCACCGGTTGGTGCAGCACAAACCGCAGAACTTGTAAATGACTACATGATATCTTATCAAAACCAGGGCACTAGGATGACCCATATAGAAGCCGGGCAAACAACAGGGACAGACAACCTTAGCACTGTTGATGACGACATCTATGAGGGCGACGAAAAAATCATACTTTGTATAGAGGCAGTTAGCCCGGGGGGCTATCTAGTTATTGATAATGGAAGTCAACAGTTGACAATCACCATTATTGACGACGAACTGCCTGCCCCGGTGCTGGACAATGCCACCCCTGCCTCCGGACAGAACACGGTCTACTGGCAATCCGTAGCCAATGCCTTCAGCTACACCCTCTACTGGAAAACCAGCAGCGGGGTGAGTACCACTGATGACAACATCACCATCACAGACAACAGCTCCACTTCCTATGTCCACACTGGGCTCGACAACGGCACAAGGTACTACTACAAGTTGGTGGCCAACAGGGCCTCCAAGAACCCGTCAGCTCTCTCCAATGAAGTCAATGCAGTTACTCATGGTACCACCCCGGCACCAGACAACCTGACGGCCACTGCAGGTGCTGGGCAGAACACGATTTCCTGGAACGCATTAACGGGTGCCGACAACTATACCCTCTACTACTCGACCTCCTCTCCGGCACACCCCGGCGGTACCCAAATCAGCATTTCCGGTAGTTCCACCTCTTACACCCATACCAGCCTAGACAACGGCTCACCCCTGACTCCATACACGACCTACTACTACCAGTTGGTGGGCAACAACTCCTTCGGTAGCAGCTCCCCTTCTTCATTAGCCAGTGCCAGACCGACAAATTCACTGACCTGTAACCAGACCTCAGGGGCCACCGGGACTCCGGTCAGCGGCTACAGCCTGCTGGGCGGCCGCATGATCGATAATGACACGATGGATGCCTGTACGATTGTCGCTGTGGATGGTCTGACGCTGGGACGAAACCAGCGGATGGTCATAGTCTCCAATAAGGCGAACCTCAATACACCAGATTTTGATGATATTGCTGATGTAATGAGCCACGGGAGAGCAGAGCCACAAGATAATTTGACACCCGGTTATGTGGTTGGAGTGCTCAAACCTGGCGCCAGCGCACCGTATGACCTATCTGATATTTACCTGGGATGGTCTTATAGGAAGATTTATGCCTCTTCATCGAGAAGAGATGCGGCAAGCACTAAATCATTTGCCAGTCAAGAAGCGGTTAATGCAACAGGTACCACTACTGGTCGTTATTTTTGTCCAAATATGAATGCCCAAATTTCACACAGGTATAACAATGGTCATTTTACGCTCATGCAAACTGGAGCAGGGTCTGTGTTCGCTGGTTTTACATATTACATGCAAGCCTTTATGTTTGATGTCAATGACAATGGCACTACTCGCATCGGGGGCGAGCAGGGGGGTAATAATAGCCGTTATGTATACCGCGACCATGCCCCAGCTTACGGTTGTCATCGAGGTAGAGAGTTAACCGATGACCACTGGGGTAGTTCGGTTTCGGGTCAAGGTGGTATGATAAGTGATCCTGGAAGTCTAAGCATCTACGGGACAACGCCACTGCAGGTGGTGATTGCCGTCTTCGGTCGGCAGGGTAATCTGCCTACAATAGATAGTAGCAAACCTGGGAATCCAATCCCGTCGTGGAGCGTGACTTCCAGCGATAGCTTTGTGATGGGCAGCCCCTTGCCACTTATCAAGGTCGTGCCCAGGCCTCTAGCTAATCCAGACAATCTGACGGCCACCGCCGGGGAGAGCCAGGTGACTCTGACCTGGCCGACACCGGCGGGAACTTCCGACAACTACAGCATTTTTTTTAAATACTACGACGCGGGGTCGCTTGGGGGGTATGGTCGCATCGACAATGTGAGTGGAAACTCCTACACCCATACCGGACTGACAAATAGTTATGAATACAGATATCAAATTTACACCAACAACAGTTCAATGATGGCCTCGTCTCCAGCGACTGCCAATGCGACCCCAGCTGCAGGACTTTCATCAGCTCCAACAGTTAACCTCTCCACAAACAACGCCAGCCTGGCAGAAAACGGGGGAACCACCACGCTGACCGCCACCCTAAGTGCAGCAGCTTCAGACAATGCCAGCATCACCTTGAGTCTCAGTGGCAACGCCACCCTGGGTGCAGACTACAGTCTCAGTGACAACATCACGATCACCGCCGGTCAGACTTCCGGCAACGCCACCCTGACCGGGCTCAATGACAGCGCCTATGAGGGGGCAGAGCAGATCGTTGTCGATATTGCAGCAATCTCCGGTGGAGACAATGCCAGTGAAAATGGGACCCAGCAGGTAAGCGTGACGATTGTGGATGATGACTCAGCCGGGGTCGCTGTGGCAAACTTCAGGGCCACCTCCGGTCAAAATCGCATCACCTTGAACTGGGATGCCCTCAGCGGGGCAGACAACTACACCATCTACTGGAAGACCTCCTCCGGAGTAACCGTTGGGGACTCCTCATTTTCTGGGATTGACAACACCACCTATGTCCATGGAGGCTTGGATTCAAGCCAGAATTACTACTACAACATCATGCCCTATGGCTCCTCAATCACAGGAATCCTCGCCACAGAGGTCAATGCCAGCCCATCAGTCTGGTCCTGTGCCTCGACTACCGGGGTCCTGGCTGACAATGACCCAGATCTGCTTGTCTACTATCCGTTTGACAATAACTTAAATGACAACAAGAGTACTTTTCACCTGAGCAATGTTGGCGGAACCATGAAGTTTGACGATGGCTGTGGCCATGGTCTCTCCGGCTACTTTGACTCGACAAGTGGCTATGCCGAAAACAGGAATTTCAGAGACAACGACAGCACCGTCGGCAGCAGGCTGGCAGCAGGCAACTTTACGATTACCATGTGGGTCAATGCTGATCAGGACATGCCCAAGTTTGCCTCCGCTTTAAATACTGGTTTCAAGCAAGACATGCAGCCAACCGATTGGCAGAACAAGTCCCAGATCGACATCGACGGTGATGGAGCCATCAGGTGGCTGACGACAGACAATGTTTCCAATGTTGCCCGAAGTATTGCCGACAGTGCGGCGTTTACTCTTCACAAGTGGCACCACCTGGCTGCAGTGCACTATGACAACAATACCGCTGAACTCTACTCCCTTGGCAAACTGGTGGGAAGCCATACTAATTTTCCTGCCAAGTGGTATGGCCTGGTTGTTGGTTTAAACCGCGCTAAAACTGTCGAATCCAGCTTGTGGAAGGGCTACATCGATGAAGTCAAAGTCTACGGCAGGGCCTTCACAGAGCAAGAAGTAGTCTCCAGCTGCTCCGTTTATGCTGAGTGTCATATTCCCACCAACCTGACGGTAACGGCAGGGCAGGAGCAGAATGTCCTAACCTGGCAGGCAGTCAGTGGTGCCAGCGGCTATAAGGTTTACCGCAGTACCAGTCCTGGTGTAACAACAAGCAGCACTTTACTGGGCTCACCGGCAACGACAACACTCACCGAAATGAGTCTAACTGGCGGGACTACCTACTACTATCGGGTCCTCTCGGTAAAAGGTGGGCAAGAGAGCGCACTGTCTGTAGAGAAAAGTGGTACACCAATCGGCAATGCAGCACCGACTCTGAGTGCAACTAGCAATGAATCCCAGCAAGTGACCCTCAACTGGAGCGGCGTGGCTGGAGCAGATAACTACACCGTCTACTGGGACAATGTTTCCTTCTCAGACAACAACAGTAGTAATCGTTTAGAGAAAGTATTGGGTTCCTCTTCTAGTAGGGTCTGTACCAGTGGAACCTGCTCCTACATCCACGGTGGCAGAGACAACGGGACTACTTACTACTACAGAGTTGCTGCTGTCAGTCAAAGTAGCGTGGTGGGCGCCCGGAGCAATGAGGCCAGTGGCACTCCCAGCGTCTTCGATTGCTCTGGCTTCCCAAGTCCTACTGCACAACCTCAGGCGGACAATGATCCTGCTCTGTTAGTGCACTACGACTTCAACTCTGATTTAGCTGATAAGAAAAGAAAGTATGGCGATAGTAGATATGATCTCGTCGGTACAGCGGGCTTTGAGCTGGTCTCAGCCGGAAGTTGTTATTCCGGGAACCGGGCAGGGTACTTTGATTCCAGCGGAGGGTATGCCTACAACGACAATTTCAGCAGTGCGAATGAAAACTTAGACAACTTTACCATTTCGATGTGGATCTATCCTGATGCGGATATGTCCACTTATGCCTCGGCCCTATCCACGGCAGACAATGTCAATAACGATAACTTTCAAATTGCTGACAACGGCTCCAATGGAATCGTTGCCATGACTGAGAACAAGTCCCAGTGGCTTGAGGGAGGAGACATTGCCCGGGACAACTGGACACACTTAGTGGCTGTAAAGTATGCAGACAACAATTCGTTGGCCTTCTACATTAACGGAGTCCCGGGTATCAATAATATGCTCTCATGCCCCACCAACAAAAAAGAAAGCTGCGCGGACAACAACAGTTTGACTACCTTCGATACCAATTGGGAAAAGATTAAAATTGGGATCAACCGGGTGAGTCAAAACCACTGGAAGGGCTATATCGACGAATTCAAGGTTTATGGAAGAGCTTTGAGTGCAACAGAAGTCAGCAATCTTTATCAAAACGATACTCCAAGTTCAACTGGAACAGCTTGGTCCAAGGGGCTTGATTTTGATGGATCCAGTGGCTACGCCAGATTTGTTACTGATAATAATTCTCAAAATCCCCTTCATAGATTAAACAATAGTATTAGTCCAAGTTTGTCTGTTTCTAGTGGTCAAACAGCAGCAAGTGGGCAGCCTTGGGCTGTTGCTTCCGTATTCAAACCGACAAGTCTTAGTACGAATAGGACCCTTTGGAGTCAAGCAAACCATTCAGTTTGCTGCTCTAATCACTGGTATCGAATTCATCTCAAAGTAACTACTAATGGTGAGTTTCTATTCAAGTATGGGAGTGGATCCAATACTTTGGAGTGGAGATCTGCCAGCGGCTTAGCCACAGCTAGTAACTGGTACGGAGTGTATGTTGATTACAATGGTGGTAATGTGAAAGATGTATCCACTACTTCTCAGGCTTACAGCCGATTCCGGTTTAAGTTAGTCAATTTGTCAACAGGAGCAGTTAGTGACATAACCGGTTCAAATTCAAATTGGAATGCTAATCCCAATGCGAACCCTAATAGTGTAACTGGCTATTTTTACGTTGGATCATCCTTGACAGAATCCTCAGACCGTTTTCAGGGGCAAATTGCTTCGACTGTGGTAACTACCCTGAGAACTGGCCAAAGTTTACCAGACGACACAGAAGTTGCCATGATAGTACGAGATCCCATTGAGTGGATGACCACCTACAAAACTGGGAATCCATGGCGCAAACCAAATGAGAACCCTGATTACAGTAGTAATTTTGCAGCAGGGTCAGCCACAGGTGAACAGGGTACCAAAATTTGGCTGATGGGTGATGGTACCAACGACAGTAGTTCGAACATTGCAAACCAGGTGAATAATTCTGACTCAAATCAATACCTTCAATTGAATTCGGTTAGCACGACTTCTGTCAGCATTCCTGGACTTTAGTGAAGCCTGAGTTTGGCCTCAGCTGAGTGGTCCAATGAAGCGGGGAGGTCTTTATTTGGGCACAGCAGGGAAGCCTTTGATCTCCAAAGAAACAATGGTTCTCTCAATACTGGAGCGACTTGTTCTTGATCCGAAACCTTTCCACTTTGCCTCCTTTCGGTGGAGAAAGGTGGCCAAAAATCTGGATGAAGGACTAGTTTAATCCTCTCAATTGCCTCGCATTTTAGTTCAACACAACCCTACAACCACTACCTACGATGACCCCCTCTCCCAAAACGGGAGTCAGGCTGCTTCTTACATCCACAAGTACCACTTGCCTGGGTCGAGATGGCAGCACAGCTTGGGACAAAGGCGCTGGTGGTTGGTATTCTTTTACAGTTCAGAGTTTTGCTGAGTCAAAAAGAGTCCGTGACTTTACTAAAGAATTTTTTGGCTAAGTTTGGGATTCCTAGAGGTGTCAAACAAAGAGCACTGAAGAATCTTGAAGACGCTGGTTTGATCAGAGTGTCTCAGGTGACTGGCCACAGCTCAAGAATAATACCAATGAAAATCTAGATCTCAGAGGGTCTACAATGCCAACTCAGGCTCTTAACCTGTAAAGGGTAAGCAAGGGCAGCACTAACTAGCGGCCCTGCAGAAGCGCCTGGAGAGACTGAATGCCGAACTGGTGGCCGTGATCCACGATGAATTAATCGTGCAGACACCCCCTTCGCAAATTAGGTACGGAGCATAGTGCAGCAGGCAATGATCGATGGGGTGCAGACTTTTGTTAATTCAGTGTCGATTACTGCAGAAGCGGTGGTGAGCAAGAATTGAGCGGAAAAGTGACGGGCATGGAGACTTGTTTAATTATTCATATTTCAGTTCAATGAGGAATAGTTTGTCGTACTAAAATATGGACGTTTAGCAGCGGGATAGGAAGAAATCTAGGGTAAGATAATCAACAGAGCATAGGGTTTGAATGGGGGATCAAACTATGATAAATACGATTTTTGACTAAATTGCTAAGTACTGTTTCATAATATTCGAATCTTGAATTTCTGACTTTTTTCCTTCCACAACTATTTTACCCTTCTCGAGTATGATACACTGATCAGTAAGAGAGAAAATAAGCGGTACGTTCTGCTCAACAACTACTAAGCTGATATTATTTTTTTGTGACATACTCTTAAGCGTAGTACCTATTTCTTTAACCAGAGATGGCATGATTCCGTCAGATGGTTCATCTAGTAACATTATCTTCGGATCAGACATTATTGCTCTGCCAATTGCAAGCATTTGCTGCTCACCTCCACTGAGCGTTCCAGCAACTTGACTAGTTCTTTCAGACAAAATCGGAAAGTAACTATAAACTTCATCAAGCCTATCTTTCTTTACAGTTGTTTGGAGCAACTTACCAAGCATCAAATTTTCTACAACCTTTAGTCGCGGAAAAATCCCGCGGCCTTGAACAATAGTCGCAATTTTTTTTTGAGCCCTCAAATGAGGTGGGTAGTCAGTAATATCTTCGTTATCGAGAAAAATTTTTCCACTATGACACGTTAACAAACCTGACAAAACCTTAATCAATGTAGACTTTCCCATTCCATTGCGACCAAGAACACCGAGAATAGAATTACTTTCTAGTTTGATACTTATTTCAGAAAGAACGTTAATTTTTCCGTAACCAGCTGACACATTTTCAACTGACAACATCAGGAGCACCCAGGTAAATTTCTCTCACAAACTTATTATTCTCAATTGTACTGTAGTTACCCTCAGCAAAGATTTTTCCCAGATGTAAAACTGTGATTTGGGCACCAAGTTCCCTTACAAAATTAATATCGTGTTCGATAACAATTATTGATAAATTCTTTTCTCCTGACAAATTGTTTATTAACTTAGTAGTCGCTATAGTTTCCTCTGTAGTCATGCCTGCTGTTGGCTCATCAAGGAGTAATAATTTTACATTGTTGCCAATCAGTAAGCCAATCTCTAGCCACTGCCTTTGGCCATGAGATAACGTATTTGCAGGAACATCTTTCTCGTCAAATAGCCTTATCAATTTCAACGTTTCATCTATTTTGGCATTTTTTTCAAAATTACTATAATTATTTCTAATTACTGATAATTCTACATTTTCATAAACCGTAAGATTGTCAAAGAGAGTTGGAGTCTGAAACTTCCTTCCGATCCCGAGCCTTACTCTTTTAACTAAATCATGATTGCTTATATTTTTCCCATCAAAAGTGATGATCCCGCTAGACTGGAAAAGATGGCCAGAGATCATTGATATAAGTGTTGTTTTTCCAGCACCATTCGGTCCAATTATGCACCGAGCCTCACCTAACTTAAGCTCCATACATATTTTGTCATTAGCTAGGAGACCCTTGAAACTTTTTGATAAATTATGGATTTCTAGCAGAGACATAGTTTTTACTTTTCAGTCTGTGGTAAATTTCTTCCAAACCCCCAGCTAAACCACCTTTAAAGAGAATGACAACAGCTATGAATACAATACCGATGATGAGTTGCCAGTACTCTGGAGTTATCGAGTTCAAATAATTAGCAAGAGAAGCAACTAATATCCCACCGAGAAAGGAACCAATGATGGAGTTCCTACCACCTATAGCAACCCAAACAATTACTTCTGTTGAAAAGAGTACTCTTGCTAGTGAAGGATCAACGAACCCAGCATGGGTCCCATAAATTGAACCAGCAAATCCAGCTAGTGCTCCTGATACGCAAAATATTAATGTCTTGTATATGGAAGTATTGTAACCAAGAGCCAAAATTCTATCTTCATTTTCTCTTATACCTCTGAGAATTTTCCCAAAATTGGATGTTGTAAGAAATTTTATCAGTGCATAGGCTATGGTTGTTAATAAAAGTGTAAAATAGTACATCGGGATATCATTGAACAATGAATATTCCAATAGATTCCCAAAGCTAATTGAAATCCTATCTACAAATAAACCGTTCCAGCCACCAGTTATTTCTTTTTGTGATTTTGCTAGCTGCTCAATTATGATTGATAGGGCTAAAGTAGCTAATACGAAGTAGGTTGCCTTAACTTTCGCACTGAACAAAAAATACCCAACAACACCAGCTATTACCGCTGAAACTATGATTCCTAGTAAAATCCCTAGTATAGCTGAATTCATTAAAAAAGTGCTTTTGACAACGATACCTATTGCATAAGCACCTATTGCAAAAAAACCAGCTTGGCCGAAACTTATTATACCAGTAAGCCCCCATAAAATAGATAGGGATACTGCAAGCAAGCCAAACAGCATGTATTGGGGGAGAATGAATAATATGTATCCAGAGAAAACCAAAGGTATCAAAGCTAATGCAAGAAATATTAATAACTCAAATTTTGCTTCTCCAGATATTTTTGTTAAAACATTTTGCATATCATTTTTCTGAGAATATACCTTGTGGTCTTATTCTTAAGATAACAATTGCAAAGAAGAATACAGCCACTTGAGCAATAACTTGATCTGAAAACAAGGCTACTATCGTTTCCAAACCCCCAATCACAAAACTACCTATTATTGTTCCACTTAGAATCTGGCCTATACCTCCGACTATAACAACGAAAAAGGATCGAACAAGATACATGTCCCCCATGTAAGGACTTACTGAAAGCATTGGTGCTACTAACCCTCCTGCCAAACCTGCCATGAAACATCCGAAACCGAATATGATTTTATATGTCAATGAAATGTTTAATCCCAATAAACTTGCCATTTCTCGGTTTTGAATCATAGCTCGAATTTTTATTCCAGTTGATGTTCTAAAGAAAACAAAACCAGTCGATAGAATTACGAAGGCTGTAAATACACAAATCAAAGTTCTGTAGGTAGGAATCTTATAAAAGCCCAAGTCAATTGAACCTGGATATGGGTTTACAACTGTTCTGAAATCTGAGCCAAATACAATCTTGATCAATTCAGTTGTAACTAGGAAAAAAGCCCAAGTCAGTAAGAGTGTTTCATAAGGACTGTTGTAAAAACGTTTTATTATCCAATGTTCAAACAGCAGTCCAATGAAACCAACAATGAATCCACTTAAAATTACACTCAGCACAAATGGAATTTCTAATTGGAGACCTGCCCATGTGAAATACGCGCCCAAAGTCAACATGGCTCCATGGCCCATATTGATTACGCCAATTAAACCGTAGATGATTGCCAGGCCAAAAGCTGCCAATGCTAACGTTAGAGTTATCAGGGTTGTATCTAGTAACACACTGGCAGCTAATTCCATCTCAATCCAAGTACAATTTACAGTGGTAGATTACATCGTGCATCTTGAGGGACCGCTCTTGCTACTGTTTGCACCTGTTCGAACATGTCGTTGACGCTAGACCAGCCCTCTCTAACTCTCATCAAGTATGATGGCAATACAGCTTGATGGTCTAGAGCCCTCATCTCAACAGTGCCTTGTGGTGCTTTGTCAAACTTGATACCTTTCAACGCCTCGCGGATGGAACTTGTATCAACTTTTCCGGCTTTTTCAATTGCCATTGCCCCCATGTGCGCAGCGTTATACATACCGACTCCAACGGTATTCATTAGTGCATCCGAGCCATATCTTTTTTGGTACCTATCCAAAAAATCTTTGTTGTTTTGGTGCTTGATGGTCATGAAGTAATCAAAGCTTACATATGTTCCTGAAGACACCTCATGACCCAGTCCTGAAGTTACGACCTCCTCATCATCCACAGTCCACAGAGTAAAATCATTCTTCATTCCTGCCGCCACAAGCTGTTTCCTAAAGTTGACTGTGTCGCTACCTGTTAATGAGTGGAAGATTATGTCAGGTTTGGCTTGGCGTATTTGTCTCAATACCGACTCGTATTGAGGTGTATTGAATGGAATATAAACTTCTCCAACTGTTTCACCGCCTAGCTCTTTGAGCTTCTCCTTGGTAAACATATTTGTTACTTGAGGCCAAGCGTAATCAGAACCTATCATGAAGAATTTTTTCCCAAATTTATTGCACATATATTCCATGAAGGGCCAGACTTGCTGAGTCGGTTCTGGGCCGAACATGAAAATATTTTCATTGCAGACTCCGGGATAATATTCCTCAATCTGACCTTCATACCATGTTGGATAAAGTAATAGTTTATCCGCTGCTTTTACAATTGGACCTGCTGCATTTCTATCAGCACTTGAAAAAGTACCGGCAAGCAAATCAACTCTTTCTTGCCGCAAAAGTCGATTTGCTTGTTCAACAACTAGTCTTCTATCAGTTTGGTAATCTGCTAAAACCATTTCTACAGGTCTGCCCAACACTCCTCCGGCAGCGTTTATTTCCTCAACTGCTAACTCAAACCCCCGCGAATGTGCTTTCCCGTAAACAGTCCAAGCTCCAGTTACTGGTGAGAGAACACCTATTTTAATCGGGTCATCTGCATGAAGATTTCTAATAAATGCAGGTGATCCCATAATTACTGCAGATGCTGCTGCTGTTTTAATTAATTGTCTTCTACTGATTTTAGATATTTTGTTTTCGTTTTGCATGCTTACCTTTTCCATTCACAAAAGAATTAAAAATATATATCCAATTAAAAACTATCAGTTGTCTCCAATTTAATTAGAGTTTAGAGTTCGGATTAGAACATTGAGTTAGCGCTTGCATTGTTCTAAAGTTAATACCAACCAACATTCATGTCACTTCCTAACATTTCCCCGTATACATCCTTTCTTCTATCTCTTAGGGGTTGATTATATTCATTCCAATTTCTTTTCCTGCGTGCGTCAGCCAAATTTGCGTCTGCATAGATTATTTCCTCTCGATCTTTGCTTGCGGGGCCACCTATTGGCCAACCCGTATAATTGGCTATTAGACTTTGGCCTATAAATGGTTGTCCTCTCTCAGTTCCTACTCTGTCTGCAGCGGCGATAAACACTGAATTCACATGAGCGGCTCCCATGACTAAGATGTTTGCCATTGCTTCCCTAGTTTTGTCCTGACCAGGAATTGGGACCCAATTAGTGCAGACACAAACTATGTCAGCCCCCTGTAGAGTGGCTAACCTGTAGCTTTCTGGGAACCAGCTATCGTAGCAAATGTGGGAAGATATTCTTCCTATTGGTGTTTTGAATACTGGGAAACCTAAATTACCAGGCTCAAAGAAAAGATTTTCCTCATTCCAAAGATGAACTTTGCGAAAGGTGCCAACGTGACCTTTGGGGCCAATAATTACTGAACTGTTGTAAAGTAGGTCCTCTGCCCTTTCATTGATACCCGCTGCAATATGGATATCAAATTTACTCGCGAGCTTCATCCATTCCTGACAGGTGTCTCCTTCTGGAACAGATTCTGATAGGTCAAATGCTTCTCTACGCGTGTTAAAGACATATCCTGAATTACATAATTCTGGTAAAACAATTAAATTTGCACCTTCTTTTGCTGCCTCTTCAATCATTTCTGAGCTTCTTCTAATGTTGCGTTCTTTTTCGCCAACAATTGGTTCCATTTGACAGCATGCTATCTTAACAATTGCTTCATTTCTTTTCTTCATAAGTTATGCTCTCTGGATTTAAAATATTAATTCTTTGAGAATTCTCATTTGTTCTGATTGTAATTTCTCAGACAATATTTCTGTATTAATTTCCAAATTTTTGACGAACAATAAGTGAATTTATCGATGAATCAACTGCCAATTTTGTTTGTCAAAAATGACTCTCAAGATATCTCAATGTGCGGACGGAACATACAGCATAAACTAAGAAAAAACCAATTTATTTCCTCAATACAGATTTTTGTAAGGCAACCAATATGACTAAAACATAATGTGGATCACTCAAAAAAGCCTACAGACCAAGATTTTATCTACAATTTGCCAGAACCTTCAGTAAAATGAATTATTATGCAAGTATCAAAACGTTATCCTTTGGAACTTTTAGATCTCGATGAGGTCTGCGAAATGATAGCAGATGGCTGCAGCTTAGCTCAAATTGGAGCTCAGTTTGAGCGCAGTCGCAATGTGATCTGGAAGTTCCTGCACAAAAACGAGGAGCATCGGCAGGCCTACCTGGCAGCGCTACAGGAACGAGGATTTCATCACGCCAACATGATCGAGCGTCTGGTGCTGAAAGTGGAGAACGGAGAAATGCGACCTGATGTTGCGAGGGTTGCCATTGACGGGCGCAAGTGGATCGCCAGTCGCTTCCATCCAAACTTGCTCTCAGAGAAACTGATCGGCAATGTCACTCACCATCAAGAAACCATTCAGGAACAACATCTACAGGCACTCAAAAACATTCTGGCCAAACGGAAGCGTCGGATCGAAGAAGAAGAGAAAGCTAAGGAAGAAGAGAACTTAGAACTGGTATCTGGCTCTTGACCCACTGAACAGACGCAAGGCAATGTGTGGCGGGACACATTTTTCCAGCCCAGGGTGACAGTACGCGTGTGAGGTGCTTATTTTAGGAGTTCTTCCCCCGTGAACACACACCGGGGTACTCTAAATTCATTTGAGAACCACGTTGAAAACGCTGACCCAGCAAAACTAATGATTCTGATTGACTGCAACAGTAGATTTCATTGGGTTGGCGAGGCCGAAAACCTTGTTAATTTAATTGTCAGCAATAGGCCCCAATCAACTCAATTTGTTGGCTAGTTTGTTGGCTAGTAAACCATATAAATTAATTTATACCCTATAAATAAAGCTTTTTCGATTCCTCTCGTCGGCACCATATAACTAAAATTAAAAAATAATTTCAGCATCTTGTAAGAGTTCATTCAGGACCATACCTCTGATATTTCCCCGAAAACCAAAATCTGAAGACTTTTTGGTCACTGTTTTAGTAACTGTTTTGGTCACTGTTTTGACCAAGGCGGCGAAAGGCAATCCATGTCTAGTCACAGCTATTTGGTTCGCCAAGCTTCCACTCGTACCTACTTCTTTCGTAGCTACATTCCCCAAAATCTCGTAAAACACTTTGACGGTAGACAAGAGTTTAGATTATCGTTAGGGTGCAAATCTAAAATCCGCAGTTGCTTAGCTTCAAATCATCTGTCTGATATTGTTCGTGAATTGTATGATTCAATTCAGTCAGGAAACTCTGATATGACAATTGAGGAAATCAAGAACATTCTCAGAATTGAACTAGAGAAGAGCTTTCGCTACATCAAGCATATTCAATTGCGCACCAACCGCTACAACAAAGAGCGAGTGCAAGCAGCGATTGCCGACCTAGAGGCAAAGAAGTCCAGTCGTCTGGATTACTATGCCAACAAGTCCGAGCAGACTGAAAGTAGAATTGAGGAGAAACTGAGCAAGTACGAACAACGCTTTGGTCAACAGTGGAACAGAGAAGCTTTAGAATATCTTCAACTCAAGGAACAGTTGAAGGAGCTCTACCTCAAACGATTGGATTGGGCGATTGACTTGTTGGAGGGTAAAAATTTGGTTTAAGCAGAGCTGATGCAGCAATCAGCGAGTATCCTTCAGACCAACTTTCATTCGAGGTAACAAGGTTAGACTGATTGCTGCAGTTCGCTACAACAGCAAAAAAACCTTATATTCGCTCAATTCTGACCAATGAGGAATACAATAAAGGGAAATGGAAAGAGTAATCATGGAAATCACAACATTCCAAGTTCAGCAAAGTTGGGGGAACCTTGCCTCCATGGTTTTCGTGCCGCATCGTGAAGAAGATTATCAGCGATTGGTTAAGGTGCTGGATAGATTGATTGACTTGGTTGGTGAAGGCGAATCCCACCCTTTGGCTTCCATGATGGAAGTGGTTGGCGTTTTAGTTGCCAAGTACGAAGCGGAATATGTTCCTGATTTGGAAGAGGACAACGTAGCTTAAAACAGCAGACCACCTCGTGACTGACATACTAGAGAATTCAAGACTCCACCTGTCACGAAGTCAAATCGCTCTAGAGTAGATGGTGTATGCGATAGTGGGGAATTTTCATACAATTTTGAAACTTAGACTTTCCCCTCATACAAATCAATCAGAGGAAAGCAGAGTTCAAAATCATTCCAGTCTAAGTTCCCATCTACGATCTGAAATTGCTTGAACTGATCTGGATTGAGGTAGCTCTGAATCTGAGGATGCTTTGATCTTCTGAGAAAGGGCTCAAAATCAATAAGGCGCTCTGTTCCATCTGAGAACTGAAGTCTCAACTGATATCCCTGATGATACTGAGCTTCTGTCAGGTCAATCACTTGCTCAATCACTTCGCTCATTTGACTTTCTGGTTGATAATTTCTGTAGCGATTTCTCTGTTGTAGACGAAGTAGTCAATCCATCTTTGAACAATTTGCTCCGCATAAGCTTCAACAAACTCCTGAAGCAACTGCTGCTGAACCCGATCCAGGGTCTTTCGTCCTCTTACAGTTTTTGAACGAATACCCTTGATCTCCCCATTCTCAATCAATATTTCAAATTTACTCTCTCTACCCTGATCGTGTCCATGAACATGGACGGGTTCATGCTCGTTTGAGTAGAAGAAGATGCTCATTCCCAGATACTCATAAGATTTCAGCATGACATATATCAGATGGAGTTTAAGCAGGTAACACAAATGATTATCACAACTTGATCATCTGCGCCAATTCTAAAGCATCTTCGTTTTCCACACCGAGATATCTTGAAGTGTTCGCAACCGACTGATGACTGCGCAGTCTGCGCACTGCTTCAAGGTTCTGTGTCTTTTTGAAAATCATAGTCGCCTTGGCCTTGCAGGAGTTCTATTTGTAATTAGTTGGTTGAGATAAAATGGCCGGTAGTACTGACAGCGTTGACCACAGCACTAATTGAAGTGATGTAACAATCGTATTATGACCCTGCTATTTTGTGATTGATGTGGAGAGATCTTCAGAAAATCTGATAAATTGTCTGTTGGCATATAAAAACACGTCTTGTTATAGATTCTTTTCAGATAATTGAAGGTAACAGTAGAATGAGGTGGACAAACCATTTCACTGACTTGTGATGAGAAAAATAAAAAGTCTGTTGACCATCCTTCTTGTGTTGCTGGTCTTCAATGACGCAACTCTGCAGTCTCAGGCAAAAACCATCACCCTTTACATCAGTGATGATGATAGCAAGAGTGGGCAAGAGTCTGATCCGGCCAGTTGGCAAACAAGCAGGAATTTGGTGAGTGACCATGAGTACGTTGGAGAAGTCAGCGACGGATTACCGAATGGCCAGGGAACCGAGACATTTCCAAGTGGAGTTGAATACGTAGGTTCTTTCAAGGACGGTAAAAGGAACGGCCAGGGGATCATGACTTTACCCGAAGGAAGAGTGTTCAGTGGCTCCTGGCGCGATGGAAAGTTCATCGGTAAAGAACCTTTGGAGCAAAAGCCACCAAACATTACATCAGCAACGCTCTACATTGGTGAGGAAAATACCAAGAGTGGGCAGGAGTCCGATCCAGCCAGCTGGAAAACAAGCAGAAACTCAGAAAGCGACCATGAGTATGTTGGAGAAATCCGTAATGGATTGCCGAACGGAGTGGGGAGTTACGCTGATCCAGATGGTTTGAAATACGAGGGCTCTTTCAAGGATGGCAAATTCAGCGGCCAAGGAATCTCGACCTTACCAGACGGTTTGAAATACGAGGGCTCTTTCAAGGATGGTAAAGAGCACGGAGAGGGCGCTTTGACTTTGCCAAGTGGAACGAAATACGTAGGTTCCTTCAAGAATGGATTACCTGATGGCGAAGGGAGTTATGATGATTCAGACGGTTTGAAGTACGAGGGTTCCTTCAAGAATGGTAAATTCAATGGTCAGGGCACAAAGACATTCCCAAACGGTCAGGTATACACGGGTGCATTCAAGAGTGGTGAGATGCATGGTCAGGGTACATTGACCCATCCATCAGGCCAGAAATACACTGGAGAATTTCAGGACGATTGGATGCATGGTCAGGGTACATTAACTCGTCCAGATGGCTTGAAATATGTGGGTGACTTCAAAAAAGGAAAACCAGATGGAAAAGGGACGTTTACTTTGCCAAGTGGCATAAAGTACGTTGGGGATGTCAAGAACGGTAAAGAACACGGTCAGGGGACACTGACTCATCCATCGGGCCAGAAATATGTTGGGGAATACAAGTACGGCAAAATAGATGGGCGGGGAACAATGACTTATCCAGACGGACGTGTGGAAAGCGGACTCTGGAGAGAAAACAAGTTTTTGGGCAATCAGTGAATGTGGGCCCCAATTTACATCCAAATTCCCGTCACCAATCCCGAATCATCCTCATACTCCGCCCGAAGATAACCAGAGAGATTGGTAACTGACTGATACCCCAACAATCTGTGTGCTGTCTCAATTTTCTGAGTTTTCATGAGAATGACACTCGCCATTGCGTTCAGTCCTTGATGTCCAGGTATCGAAACTCGTTTTGGTGATAATGACCCCAGTGTGAATAGTTCAGGGATTCTCGATTACTCCAAATCCATCTGACGGTGTATTACTCCCAAAATAAACCACCAAGCAAAGAACATTTCATTCGTGCATCGTTATTCCTGTGAGTTGCGGTCATCTCAAGGCTCTCATCGGTACAGTCAGATCGTGCAAACTACTTCCTGTAGATGTACGATTCACTGATCATATTGATCCCCAGAATTTTTCCTGCGTAAACATAGAGATGATAGGTGTAGCAACCATATGAGGATTTTCTTTGACGAATCTCTCTCCAGGTAGCGGGAGTATAGGTCCGAAAGGCGAAAATGATTAGAATAAGGTCAGTTATAATTCCGAGGGTGATCTCACGAGCCCCGTCCTTGTTGAAGAGTGAGTCAACAAACATGACCAAAACTTCTATCAGTGATGCCTCTGTAAGCTTTACTCCCTAAAGGTATGAACTTTTTTGATCACACTCGGTAGTGCCATTCCGGAAAAGGTTTTTCCAGCAAAAGCATGATACCAAGGTTGTACGATTTTTTGTGGGGAAATGGAGGTGTGTGAATAAGGATGGTAGCTAGAACAGGAGCTATTACCCCGTCATCCAGGGTGGTCTGTGTGTAATGAAATTTCTTGCGTTGTTTGTTGAGAAAACGGCATGGAGTGTGTAGAACAGGGCGTTTTCTTTAACCTCAGCAGACGAAAGGAGTAGGACGTGGCAAGAATTTCTCCGCACCCAGAAAAGAAGTCGATTCGATCCTTAAACAAGCTCCTCTTTGGAAATTCAGACGGACGAGTTAAAAGGACGGAAGGGCTGGCTAATGAAGCAAACTCTTTTGATGTGTTCCTGGCTCTGAACAGGAGGGCAATTGGCTAAGAAATTACTTGCCTAGAGTAATCACAATGGCCCAATTTCTGAAGAAATATTTGGGAATTTCTGGGACCTCCAAACTGCTACTCTACAAACCGCTCTAAGCAATCCTGGTGGATGAACTGCCCAAAGGCAATGGCAATCTCTGGGTTTCTCCTGCGATCCTTCCATTTTTGATAGTAGTTGGGAGCCGCATCCACTACGGAGTTACCCATTGATTTTGTACGAGATTCCCAAATTGCTTTTTCCCCACTCTTGGACACTTGCATCGCCTGCAAGGAGGTTCTGAACTCACCCAACGAATCTCCTGTCTGGTACGTCTGCATCACCATCTTTGCGAAGCCTCCCAACCGGCTGCACGTGTCTGATTTCAAGTCCGGCGAGTCTTGATTACTGAAGGCAGCAGCAGAACTCAGGAAAAGAATACCCGCTGTGATTCCGAAATATGAAATAAATTTGTTATTTATAAGACGATTTTGATATTGTAATCGGATGTTTTTTGTGAACATAAGGCGCCTTTGGTTTTAAATGGCAACAACGCTGAGAGTTAGCGTAGCTTTGCCCAGTAGAGAAGCTGGAACCACAAACTGGTGCTAATCGGCAGTTCTATTGGGCTCCAGTCGTTGGATCAATCTTACTTTGGTCTGTCAGAACTACCAGTGTATGAAATGGAAGATTTAGAGCAAATCCGTCACGCTCATCGACTCATACTTTTCCATCGGCTGATGAATCCAGGGAGAGTCCTCGAGGTAGTCTACGTAATAGTCCGGCTTGTACTGTGAAACTCCTTTCATCCAGAGCACGGCGGTACGGACTTCGTCTAGATAGAATCCGTAGAAATGATTCAACCACTTCAGGCTTTTTTCCAGAGTGATGCCTGAGTCTGCCAGATCATCCACAAGGATCACCCGGCTTCCAAGGTTCGGGGTGGTTTGAGCGAGATCTCTGGAGAATGTCATTGAACCCTGCTCGTTCTTCACACCATCGCCCCGATATGATTCCACAGAAAGAATAGCGAGGGGCTTGTCGAACAACCGTGCGAAAATATCTCCTACCCGCAATCCGCCCTTTGCAATACAAACGATCTGACTGAAGTCATATCCGTCTTGATACACCTTGATGGCTAACTCTTCGATCTTTTTGTGGTATTCGTCCCACGAGACGTACAGATCGGTTTGCTTCTCTGCTGTCATTTCCTCACTACCTCGTTTGAAATCTGCTGCGGATTGAATGTGCTAAGCTTGATTGAGGCCTCCAGTCTAAAGAGCGGAGACAATCAACCAATATCAACGGAGAAGTGATGAATTCGCAAGTGAGTGGGTCCATAAACTAACTGGAAGAACCAGAGAAAATGCCTCAGGCTGCCTGAGTTTTCTCTTCGTATTCTTCTGGAGCTAGAAACCCACCAGATTGACGAGCCCAAAGATCAGCGTAGATGCGGGAATTCTGGATCAGCTCGTCGTGGCTACCAGACTCGATCAGGCTGCCTGCATCAATCACAACCAAACGGTCTAGCTGGGCGATCGTGGAGAGTCGATGTGCAATCGCAATCACGGTCTTGCCCTCCATCAATTGAAATAAGTTTTCCTGGATGGCGGCTTCTACTTCTGAATCCAGCGCAGAGGTTGCTTCATCCAATACAAGAATCGGAGCGTCTTTTAGAAAGACTCGAGCGATCGCAATCCGTTGACGCTGCCCTCCGGAGAGTTTCACACCTCTCTCACCGACATGGGCATCCAGACCTTTCCGACCTGTTGAATCCTCCAGCTCCTGAATGAACTCCCAGGCATTGGCCTTGCGAGCGGCCTCGATCACTTGCTCATCAGTTGCTTCTGGAGCCGAGTAGGCGATGTTCTCGCGAATGGAGCGATGCAGCAGCGAAGTGTCCTGAGTGACCACACCAATACAGCTACGTAGACTCTCCTGCGTCATTTGGGCGATGTCTTGTTCATCAATCAAAACCCGTCCTCGTTCCAGGTCATAGAAGCGCAGGAGTAGGTTCATCAGTGTGGTCTTGCCGGCTCCGGAGCGTCCTAATAGACCAATTTTTTCACCAGAGGCAATCTTCAAAGAGAAGTCATCAATCACACCGCTGGCCTTTCCATAGTGAAAGCCGACATGTTCGAACTCAATCTGCCCTCGTGGCACATCCAGCGGTTGGGCCTTTGGTTGATCTACGACTTCATGTGGCTTGACCATCATTGTCATGCCGTCATGCACGACCCCAATGTTCTCAAACAGGCTAGAGACTTCCCACATGATCCACTGTGACATCCCGTTGATGCGTAGGCACAGCGCAATCGAAATGGCAATTGAACCGACTGACACCACCGATCCAAGCCAGAGCCAAATGGCTAATGCGGATACGGCAAACACCAGGCAGACGTTATTGAAGTAGACTGCGAATTGGAACTGGGTGAACATCCGCATCTGTTGGTGAACGGTCACTAGAAAACCTTCCATACTCTCTTTGGCATAGGCGGCTTCCCCGCCTGCATGTGAGAACAGCTTGACCGTGGTGATGTTTGTATAGCTATCAACAACCCGTCCGGTCATTGATGAACGAGCGTCTGCTTGGTCACTGGAGACTTTCTTGAGTCTAGGTACGAAGTAGCGAATGAGTGTGATGTAGACAATCACCCACAGCAGTAGTGGTAACGCCAGTACCCAGTCTGCTAAAGCGATAAGCACCATCATTGAGATGAAGTTGACACTCACATAGACAAAGACGTCGAGCAACTTCATTACACTTTCACGAATGGAAAGCGAGGTCTGCATCACCTTTGTAGCCACTCGACCGGCAAATTCGTTGGCGAAGAAGCCCACACTTTGTCGGAGCAGGTAGCGGTGCATCTGCCAACGGGCGATCATTGGGAAGTTACCGAGCAACGTCTGGTGAACAAGCAGAGATTGCAACAGGACGATTGCTGGCAGGCCGATCAGCAGTACAGCCCCCATCCAGATCAACTTGCCTCCCTCACGCTCCAGAAATCCCTCCTGTCCACTTGCCGCCAGCCAATCAACGATGTTGCCCAGGAACCCAAACAGGTAGACCTCTCCAATGGAAATTAGTGCAGTGATAGCTGACATTAGGAATAACCAGGGGCCTGCAGGCTTAGCGTAGTGCCAGCAGAAAGCCACCAGTCCTTGAGGTGGCTGAGTTGGTTCTTCATTGGGAAATGGGTTCAGACGATCTTCAAACCAGGAAAACATGGGCAAGCAGGAGGTGTTGGGTTGTTATGGTGTGCAGAGTTGTCGAGACTGTTCTTGGATCAGATGATTTGGAACTTTGCGGAAAGAGTAGCGAAATCTGCTGTGAAAAGATGATTTTCCAGAATGAACTCCAGTTTGCGAAGAGACAACCAGAAAAAAACATTCTTTCAAGAATGCTAGCGTTGTTGAGTTTTTTCTGGAAATAAACCATTTGAAGTTTCTCAGTGAGGGCGTTGTGAGATTCAAATTTTTTTAAATCTTTTGTTTCGAGTGATTGGTGGCCCAGATTGTGCCGCATATAAGATAGACAAAACATAATTTATGTAGATGGATGCGCCATAGTGCTTCACAAGAGCACTGACCACCAAGGGAGTAAATGGAAGGTAAAACTAACCGCGAACTGCAGGCACTGCTAGAGGTTCAGGACCACAAGATCAAGCAGCTAGAGCAGCGAATCACGACCCTTGAGTGGGTTATCTGCACAGTCGTTGATGACAGTGAGCCTGAGCTGGGAACCAAGCACAACCTGCACTGAACTTAATGACAGGGAGAGGTTTCTCCTGAATGAAAATTCATTTATAGCGCCCCACGATTCTTGCTAGAAACTACTCAATAGAAGTTTGGTTCAAACTGGAAATCATTTGAACCGATTCTTCCATCTTGGTATGTTCAATCTCTCAAAACCCCACCGTTCTTCCTTCAAAAATCTGGATACAAAGGCATGAGAAATTTTGCCAAATGGCTACTGATCGTTTGGTCCCTATTGTGTTTGATCGGTGTTTATTTCGGCTTTACTGAGTTCTCTGGCTCGTCGGAGCAGGTTGTCTCTGAGATTGGTGGAGAAGAGCTCGAAATTAACGTGATTGTTGCGATTTTCGCAGGGCTTCTGCTCTATTTGATCATCGCCATGCCTGCTCTGCTGATTTGGCTGCTGTTGGATCGCAGGGAGGATCAGGTAGTCGATCATCTACGCTACTACGATCTTGAGAAAGATGAGGATTCTCAAGAAGTCTATGATTTAGACAAGGAGGTTTCCTTTTTTCAGGTAGCGCCTGAGGAGAAAGAGCAGGGCGAATTGTTCCCGACAGATCGTCAGTATGAAGATCCGGTTGCAGAAGTGGAGTATGATGAGAGCGAGGTCGGTCAACTGAAGTCAAGGGTTGCTATGCTGGAGCAAGAGAATCTCCAACTCAAGCAGATGCTACACAAGCGAAATCAAATCATTAGCCAGTTCAAGAGTTCCGTACGCAGTGGCCGCTAGGTCTATTCTTTTCTTGTTGATTCCCAAAATTTTTCCTCAATATTTCCTTCCTGTCGATTCACGACCCATCTGATCATTTCTTGTTCTCAACACAGAGGTTTTTGAAAAAGAAGATTGAGCCTGGGTTATGGGGCGAAGAATTACGTTCCACAAGGACTTAGCAACCGAAAGCGTAGGCGAAGAGTGGATGGGGGACAAAGAAAGTTTATCCCCCAGAAGGAATTTAGCCCTGTAGACGTTCAGCGAGATAGACCGCAGGATGGATCACTCGCAAGGGGAGCTTGGCTTCACGAATACCGGCTCGGATCTGGTAGAGGCAGCCAGGATTTCCAGTGACCAGGGTGGTCGCTTTGGGATTGGCCTCTAAGGTTTCACGTACTGAGTCAATCTTGCGCTTGAGGACGTCTCCAGCCAACTCTGGCTGAAGTAGATTGTAGATGCCTGCAGAACCACAACACCAGTTGGACTCCGTCAATGGCACCAGTTGCACTCCAGGTAGGCTATTGACCAGTTGACGCGGGTTGGCGTCGATCTTCTGAGCGTGCATCAGGTGGCATGGAGCATCGTAAAGTACGACGTCTTCGTCTTGTCGCCAGGAGAGTTGAGTGACTTCTTCAGGGTGCCGAGAAAGTAGTTCAAGAATGTCAATAATCTTGCTACTTAGGCCCTTCCAGTCCTTGTTGTGCTCAGGATCGCTCTTCGGGAATAGATGGTGATAGTCCTTGAGTTGAGCGCTACATCCAGCGGCGTTGGTAACGACCAGATCAAAGTTGTGCTCGGCAAAGGCCTGTCGGTTGGTTTCTGCCAGTTCTCTTGCAGTGATGCGGTCCCCACTGTGAACGTGCAGTGCCCCACAGCAACCTTGCTCTTCCGGAACAATGACGTCGTAGCCAATGGCACGCAGCAGACGCACAGTGGATTCGTGCACCGCAGCCTCAGAGACATCCATTACACATCCGGTGAAGAGCCCTACCCTACCTAGCGACTTGGCTCCTGCTACAGCTTGTAGATCGTCTTGGGCGTGCTGTTGTTTGAAGGAGCGTCCAGAGCAGTCTGGCAACAGATGCTGCTGGAAAACGAAAGACTTGGGTAGAACCTTGCCCAAAGCAGTATTGGTGATCAACTTGGGTAGCCCTGTCAGCGCATAGAGTTTGAGAAGCTTGCTGGCTGTGGAGAGCAGAAAGGTGGAACGGAAGAGCCCCTTGAGCAAAACAGTTCGTAGGGTCTGCTCAATCACACCCTGTGAAGAGGTTTCATGGATTACACCTCGAGCTTTCTCCAGTAGCTCTCCATATGGCACTCCGGAAGGACAAGCCGTCTCACAGGCACGGCAACCTAGACAGCGATCCAGGGATCCCTTGATTTCTTCTGTTAGGTCCAGTTCCCCATCGTACAAGCCACGCATCAGGTAGAGTCGCCCACGAGGGGACTCTTTCTCATCATGCAATTCACGATAAGTCGGGCAGTTGTCCAGACACAAACCGCAGTGAACACAGGTCAGAATGTTGTCGAAGTCGGTTCCTCGAAGCAGCTGCTGGATAGTCTGACCGGAATTGCCCAGAGGCTTTTGAAGGGTCGTGGTGGTCATGAGGCATTCATGGCTTGCGGAAGTTGATAAAAGGGTGCGTGGAAGACACCGGCTGGGTCCAGATGTCGCTGCAGTCGCTGCGTAAATCTGTAAGCTGTGGAGCGTCCAAATTCACCAAAATCTTGCAGGCTTAGATCAGGAT